>Ga0105090_10000466_pt1 | contig 19913 bp, 18 predicted proteins | sample PPLLak3March2015_FD_79110 | JGI IMG/M metagenome (GOLD analysis project Ga0105090, IMG submission 79110) | Freshwater sediment microbial communities from Prairie Pothole Lake near Jamestown, North Dakota, USA - PPLs Lake P7 Core (1) Depth... | ecosystem: Environmental > Aquatic > Freshwater >... | reverse complement strand
TCTGCTGGTTCCGGCCGTCGGCGGCCGGCCGCTGCAGGAGGTGATGCTCGGCTATTCGGACAGCAACAAGGACGGCGGCTTCCTCGCCTCCAACTGGAACCTGTACAAGGCCACGCGCACGCTGCACCGGCTGTTCGAGTCGCACGGCGTCAGGCTGCGCCTGTTCCACGGCCGCGGCGGCACCGTGGGCCGCGGCGGCGGCCCGAGCTTCGAGGCGATCCTGGCGCAGCCGCCGGGCACCGTCGGCGGCGCGATCCGGCTCACCGAGCAGGGCGAGATCATCCACGCCAAGTACGCCGACCCGCGCATCGGCCGCCGCCACCTCGAACTGCTGGTCTCGGCGGTGCTGCAGGCAAGCCGGCCGGGTGCCGAACGCTTGACGGTCGATCCCGACTTCGAGGCGGCGCTGGAGGAGATCGCCGCCCACGCCCACCGCGCCTATCGCGGCCTGGTCTACGAGACCGAAGGCTTCGCCGAGTTCTTCTTCAGCGCCACGCCGATCACCGAGATCGCCGAACTGAACATCGGCAGCCGGCCCTCGGCGCGCCGGAGCACGGGCCGCATCGAGGATCTGCGCGCCATCCCCTGGGTGTTCTCCTGGGGCCAGTGCCGGATGCTGCTGCCCGGCTGGTTCGGCTTCGGCAGCGGCATCGAAGGCTTCGTCGCCGCTGCGTCCGGAACCGCGGCGCAGCGGGCGCGCCGGCAGTTGCTGCGGCGGATGCTCGATGAGTGGCCGTTTTTCCGCGCCCTGACCTCGAACCTGGAGATGGTGCTCGCCAAGACCGACCTGGGCATCGCCAGCCGCTACGCGCAACTGGCCGCCGACCGCAAGCGCGGCGCAGCCATTTTTGCCGCCATCGAACAGGAGTGGAAGCTGACGTTGCGCCACTGGCTGGCGATCAGCGGCCAGCGCAACGTGCTCGACACCAATCCCGAACTGGCGCAGCGAATCCGCCAGAGGCTGCCGTACATCGATCCGCTGAACCACCTTCAGGTCGAGCTGATCAAGCGCCATCGCCAGGGCAAGGTCGACGAACGCGGCAAGCGCGGCATCCACATCACCATCAACGGCATTTCCGCCGGCCTGCGCAACACCGGTTGACCCGCCCGCCACCGCTTCGCGATGCGAAACCGCATTGCCTATCGTGATTCGGCGAGGAGTATGGTTCCTCGCGGTCGACGCAACCGGCTGCGACCGAACTGCCGATGAGCCCTCTTACTCCCGCCGAAGTCCTCGAGCCGCCGCAGGTGCTGGCCGGCGCCGACGGCAAGCCCCTCGGCCCCTTCGAACTCGCCGAATCGCCGGTCTGGGACGCGGCAGCCAACCGCCTCTGGTGGGTCGACATCGACGGCATGGCGCTTCATGCGCTCGACTTCGATGCTGGCGACGGCGCGCCGCTGCAGCCGCGCGCGGGCCAGCGGCACGGCTTCATGCAGAAAGTCTGCTCGCTCGGCCTCGCACGCTCCGGGCGCCTGCTGCTGGCACTGGCCGACGGCGTGTACTACTTCCACGCCGCCAGCGGCGCGCTGGAACTGCTGGTGCGTCCCGAGCCGGACAAGCCCGACCATCGATTGAACGACGGCAAGGTCGGCCCCGACGGCGCCTTCTGGGTCGGTTCGATCGAGGAGACGCCCGAGCGGGCGCCGGTGGGCAGCCTGTACCGGATCACCGCCGATGGCCGCTGTCGCCGCATCAGCACCGGCTATCGGGTCTCCAACGGCCTGGCCTGGTCGGCCGACGGCCGGGCGATGTACCACTCCGACTCACGCGGCCCGAGCATCGACCGCTGGGACTTCGACCCGGCCAGCGGCACGGTCGGCAGCCGCGATGCGATCCGGACGCTGACCGACGAAGCCGGCCGGCCTGACGGCGGCGCCTGCGACATGGCCGGCGGCTACTGGAGCGCCGGCATCAGCGCCGGCTGCCTGAACCGCTTCGATGCCGACGGCAAGCTGGTGCAGAAGATCGCGCTGACGCAGCCGCGTCCGACGATGCCCTGCTTCGGCGGCCCGGACATGCAGACCCTGTTCGTCACCGGCGCCCGGCGGATGCTCGATGCCGCGGCGCGCGAGCGCTATCCCGACGCCGGCCGGATCCTGATGCTTCGTGTCAGCGTGCCCGGCGTGCCGGTGCAGCGCTTCGCTGACGACCGCTGACCGGCATCAGTTCAGCGTCGTCTGCTTGACCAGCGGCCATTGCCGCCGCGAGATCGGCAGCCGGTCCGCCAGATCCTTCAGCAGCACTTCCCAGTGCCCTTCGCCGCCTTCGCCGTCGCCGTCGACGGTGCCGCGCACCCGCTCGAAGGCGCGGATCGACTTGCGCGCCACCAGGGTGTTGCGGTGGATGCGGACGAAGCGGGCGCCGAACTCCTCTTCGAGCGAGGTCAGCGACTCCTCGGTCAGGTGCTCGCGCTGCGGCGTGCGGATGGTGACGTACTTCAGCTCGGCGCGCAGGAAGACGATGTCGTCGACCGGCACCAGCGACATCCGGCCGCGTTCGGAGATGGTCAGGTGCGTCCGCTGGCTGCCCAGCGCCCGGGCGACATCGGCGAGACGCGGCTCGTTCTGCGCCAGCCGGCTGGCTCGGGCCAGCGAGGCCACGAGGCGGTCGGCGCGCACCGGCTTGAGCAGGTAGTCGAGCGCCCGGACTTCGAAGGCTTCCAGCGCATGCTCGTCGTGCGCGGTGACGAAGATGATCGCCGGTGGCTGCTCGCGCGCCGCAAGATGCCGCGCCACCTCGATGCCGGTCATGCCAGGCATCGAAATGTCGAGCAGCACCACGTCGGGCGCGTCGCGATCGACGGCCTCCAGGGCTGCCGGTCCGCTGTCGACGGCCGCGGTCACTGTATGCGGGAACTGCGTCGCGATCTCGGCCAGCAGCTGCTGCATGCGCAGCCGCGCCGGCGGTTCATCGTCGACGATCAGGATCTTGCTGGTCATCCGTTGGCTCGCTTCTCGACGGGTATCGACATCGTCAGCTCGAAACGTTCGTGACGCAGGCGCGTCGTGAGCTGGCCCTCCAGATCGTAGATCAAAGCCAGCCGGCCGCGGATGTTCGCCAGGCCGATCTGGTTGCCTTCGCGCTGCAGCGGGTCCTTGGCCAGCGGATTGCTGACGAACATCTCGAGGCGGAAGCCGAGCTGGCGCACGCGCACGACGATGCGGCAGTCGCCGGCCTGCTTCTCTGCGCCATAGCGCACCGCGTTCTCGATCACCGGCTGCAGCAGCAACTGCGGCACCCGCGCGCGCGGGTGCACGGCGCCGATGTCCCAGTCGACCTGCAGTCGCTCGCCGAGCCGGGTCTGCTCGATCTCGACGTAGCGGCGGCACAGGTCGAGCTCCTGCTCGAGCGGCACCAGCCTGCGCACGTCGCCCATCACCGCGCGGAACAGCTCGGCCACCGACTCGAGCATCCGTTCGGCGCGCGGCGGATCGGAGCGCACCACGGCAATCACGGCGTTCAGGCTGTTGAAGAAGAAGTGCGGCCGGATCCTCGATTGCAGCGCCTGGAAGCGCGCCTCGGTCACCGCCGGCGAGAAGGCGCGCTCGCGCAACTCGGCATAGTGCTGCAGCACGACGCCGAAGGCCAGCGCCGCCAGCAGCACTGAGCCGCGGGCGCCGGCCGACATCTCGGGACCGATCGACGAGATCGCCAGCATCGTCGCCGCCGTGCAGGCGACGGGCGCCAGCCAGGCAAGCAGGCGCTGCACCGCCGGCGCCTGCTCCGGCAGGTGACGTCGCAGCGCGCACCAGGCGAGCAGTGTCATCAGAAGCGACGGCCCCATGACCGCCGACAGTTCGACGAAGCGCTCCCAGGCCACGGCCAGCGACGGCTGCCCCACCCCGACCGCCAGGGCCACGGCGGCGTTGACGCCGATCGCGACGCGCAGCACCGTGCCGACATTGCAGCCGTCGGGAATGACCTGCTTCGGCGCCGGCGCGGCGACGTCCTGGCGCGAGGCGGCGGCCGGCGCGGCGGCGGCGCGGTCGCTCATCGGCGGCGCATGCCTGCGGCCGTGGCGCCGCCGGGCCGTCCGGCCAAGCTCTTACACTGCCGCTGGCGCGCAAAGCGCATGCTTCCCTCCCCCATCCGGTACGCGCGCGGCCCGCTCACAGCGCCTGCCACGACCCTCGCAGGAATTATGTCAGCACACTCCTCCTCGCTGGACCGCAAGCAAAGCGGCTGGTCGGCGCGCTTCAGCGAGCCGGTGGCCGATTTCGTGCTGCGTTACACCGCCAGCGTCGGCTTCGACCGGCGGCTCGCCTTCGCCGACGTCGACGGCTCGCTCGCGCATGCGGCGATGCTGGCCCACGTCGGCGTACTGTCGCCGCAGGACCTCGGCGACATCGAACGCGGCATGACGGTGATCCGCAGCGAGATCGAGCTCGGCCGCTTCGAATGGCGGCTCGATCTCGAGGACGTGCACCTGAACATCGAAAGGCGGCTGATCGAACTGGTCGGCGACGCCGGCAAGCGGCTGCACACCGGCCGTTCGCGCAACGACCAGGTGGCCACCGACCTGCGGCTGTGGCTGCGCGGCGCCATCGATGCGATCGACGCCGCGCTGGGCGCGGTGCAACTGGCGCTGGCGAACCAGGCGGCGGCGCACGCCGAGACCGTGATGCCGGGTTTCACGCACCTGCAGGTGGCGCAGCCGGTCAGCTTCGGCCACCATCTTCTCGCCTACGTCGAGATGTTCGCACGCGACCGGGAGCGGCTCGCCGACGCGCGCCGTCGCGTCAACCGGCTGCCGCTGGGCGCCGCGGCGCTGGCCGGAACGACCTTTCCGATCGACCGCGAGTTCGTCGCCCGCCGGCTCGGCTTCGAGGGCCTGTGCGAGAACTCGCTCGACGCCGTCAGCGACCGCGACTTCGCGATCGAGTTCGCCGCCGCCGCGGCGCTGGTCATGGTGCACGTGTCGCGGCTGGCCGAGGAACTGGTGCTGTGGATGAGCCCGCGCTTCGGATTCATCCGGCTGCCCGACCGCTTCACGACCGGCTCGTCGATCATGCCGCAGAAGAAGAACCCCGACGTGCCCGAGCTCGCCCGCGGCAAGTCGGGGCGAGTGATCGGCAGCCTGACTTCGCTGCTGGTGCTGATGAAGGGACAGCCGCTCGCCTACAACAAGGACAACCAGGAAGACAAGGAGCCGCTGTTCGACACCGTCGACACCGTGCTCGACACGTTGCGCGCCTTCGCCGAGATGATCCCCGGCATCGAGGCCGACGCGGCGGTGATGCGACGCGCCGCCGAGGAAGGCCACTCGACGGCGACCGATCTTGCCGACTACCTGGTAAAGAAGGGGCTGCCGTTCCGCGACGCGCACGAAGCGGTCGCGCAGGTCGTGCGGCTGGCCGACGAGCGCGGCTGCACCCTGGCCGAACTGCGCCTGGCCGACCTGCAGGCAGTGGCGCCGCAGATCGAAACCGACGTCTACGGCAGCCTGGCAACCCTGGGAGCACTGGCGGCGCGCAACCACACCGGCGGCACGGCCCCGGTCCAGGTGCGGTCGCAGGCACAGCGGTGGCGGGCCCGGCTCGGTTCGCCACCGTCACCGTGACATCACCTTGCGCATTGGCATCGATCCAGGTGTTCCCGCATAGAATCGCGGCGCGCAGGAGACAATGACGGCGGGCGACCAGCCCGGCCGCGGCGCGGAGGAGACGGTCATGCAGGGACTGCTGCGGGTTTCCCGGGCTATCGACTCGCTCAACGAGAGGGTCGGCCGATCAGTGATCTGGCTGGTGCTGATGGCCGTTCTCATCAGCGCCGGCAACGCCATCATCCGCAAGCTGTTCGACACCAGTTCGAACGCCTGGCTCGAGGTGCAGTGGTACCTGTTCTCGGCCATCTTCCTGCTGGCCTCCGGCTATACCCTGATGCGCAACGAACACGTGCGCATCGACGTGCTGCTGCACCGGCTGCCCAAGCGTGGGCAGATCTGGGTCGACATCTTCGGCTTCATCTTCTTCATGATGCCGTTCGTGCTGCTGATGATCTACCTGTCGTGGCCGGTGTTCACCCGCGCCTTCTTCAGCGGCGAGATGTCGGAGAACGCCGGCGGCCTGATCCGCTGGCCGGTGTACATCCTTGCGCCTATCGGCTTCACGCTGCTGGCGCTGCAGAGCGTTTCCGAACTGATCAAGCGCTTCGCCTTCCTGAAGGGGCTGATCGACGATCCGACGCGGAGAAAGGTCGAAAAGACGGCCGAGGAGGAACTCGCCGAGGCGATCCGCGCTGAAGCCGAGCGGGAACTGGCGCGCGAAGAGGTCGAGATCGGCACTGCCGGGCGGAGCCTCAAATGATGGCCTTCATCGCCCAGAACATTGCCCCGATCATGTTCGTGGGGCTGGTCTGCTTCCTGCTGCTCGGCTTCCCGGTCGCCTTCAGCCTCGCCGCCTGCGGGCTGGTGTTCGGCACGATCGGCATCGAGCTCGGGCTGCTGCCGCCGACGCTGGTGCAGGCCTTCCCGCTGCGCATCATCGGCATCATGAAGAACGACACGCTGCTGGCGATCCCGTTCTTCACCTTCATGGGGCTGATCCTCGAACGCAGCGGCATGGCCGAGGACCTGCTCGACACCATCGGCCAGCTGTTCGGGCCGCTGCGCGGCGGCCTGGCCTTCGCGGTGATCTTCGTCGGCGCGATGCTTGCCGCAACCACCGGCGTGGTCGCCGCTTCGGTGATCAGCATGGGCCTGATCTCGCTGCCGATCATGCTCCGCTACGGGTACGACCGCCGCATCGCCACCGGCGTCATCGCCGCTTCGGGCACGCTCGCGCAGATCATCCCGCCGTCGCTGGTGCTGATCATCATGGCCGACCAGCTCGGCCGCAGTGTCGGCGACATGTACCGCGGCGCCTTCGTCCCCGGCTTCGTGCTGACCGGCCTGTATGCCGGCTTCATCCTGCTGGTGGCGCTGTTCCGGCCGAACTATGTGCCGGCCCTTCCCGCCGAGGCGCGCACCATCCGCGAGGACGACGGCTCCAGCGGCCTGAAGTCGCTAGGGGTGCTGGTGGTGATCGCCATCGCCGCCAGCATCGCCTTCGATAAGTGGTACCAGTCGCACACGCCGGACGCCGGCACCGAGGAACTGGTGATCCTCGGCATGCTGTGCTCGATCGGCCTGTGCTTCGTGCTGGCGGTCGCCAACAGGCTGCTGGGACTGAAGCTGCTGTCGCGGATGGCCGAGCGCGTGACCTTCGTGCTGATCCCGCCGCTGGCGCTGATCTTCCTGGTGCTCGGCACGATCTTCCTCGGCATCGCCACCCCGACCGAAGGCGGCGCGATGGGCGCGCTCGGAGCGCTGATCATGGCGGTGGCGCGCAAGCGGCTGAGCTTCAAGCTGCTGAAGCAGGCGATGGACACGACGGCGAAGCTGTCCTGCTTCGTGGTGTTCATCCTGCTCGGATCGACGATCTTCAACCTTGTGTTCCAGGGCGTCGATGGCAACAAGTGGGTCGAGCACCTGCTCTCCGACCTGCCCGGCGGCCAGATCGGCTTCCTGATCATCACCAACATCCTGGTGTTCGTACTGGCGTTCTTCCTCGACTTCTTCGAGCTGGCCTTCATCATCGTGCCGCTGCTCGGCCCGGTGGCGGAAAAGCTCGGCATCGACCTGATCTGGTTCGGCGTGCTGCTCGGCGTCAACATGCAGACCTCGTTCATGCACCCGCCTTTCGGCTTTGCGCTGTTCTACCTGCGCAGCGTCGCGGCGAACGAGGACTATGTCGACCGCCTCACCAAGAAGCCGATCGCCAAGGTCACCACGGAGCAGATCTACTGGGGCGCCGTGCCGTTCGTCTGTATCCAGGTGGTCATGGTCGGCCTGGTCATCGCTTTCCCGGGGATGGTGACGGGCGCTTTCGACAAGGCCGACGCGGTCGACGTCGACAAGGTGCGGATCGAACTGCAGGGCGACGTCCCAGCGCCGGGATCGGAGGGCACTCCGGGCGCCGCCGAGAAGAAGGACGAAATCGACCCGATGCAGGACATCCTGCGCACGCTCAAGTCGGACGCGAAGAAGTAGGTCCGGCGCTTTTGGCGCCGCTAAAAGAAAAGCCCCGCCGAAGCGGGGCCTTTTTTTCGTGCCGGAGCGTGCGCGGGAACTACAGCTTCTGCGCCGCCATGAAGTTGTCGAACTCGCGCTCGGTAACGCGGAACCACAGCACCTGGTCGTTGCGGAACCGCACCCAGTCCTCGTAGACCTTCTTCCAGTTCGGGTTCTTGGCGTTCAGGTCGGCATAGACGTCGTTGGCCGCCTTGAATGCCGCGTCCATTACCGGCCGCGGCATCGGCCGCAGCTGCGTGCCCGAGCCGACCAGCCGCTTCAGCGCGGCCGGATTCAGCGCGTCGTAGCGCGCCTGCATGACAATGTGCGCCTGCGACGACGCGGCCTGCACGATCGACTTGTACTCGGCCGACAGCGCGTCCCAGGCCTTCTGGTTGACGTACAGGGACAGCTGCGGGCCGCCTTCCCACCAGCCGGGGTAGTAGTAGAACTTCGCCACCTTGTTGAAGCCGAGCTTCTCGTCGTCGTAGGGGCCGACCCACTCGGTGGCGTCGATCGTGCCCTTCTCCAGCGCCGGGTAGATCTCGCCAGCGGGGATGTTCTGCGGCACACCGCCGATGGCCGCCAGCACGCGGCCGCCGAAACCGCCGATGCGCATCTTCAGGCCCTTGACGTCTTCCAGCCCCTTGATCTCCTTGCGGTACCAGCCGCCCATCTGCGCACCGGTATTGCCGCAGGGGAAGTTGACAATGTTGTACTGCTTGTAGAACTCGCGCAGCAGCTTCATGCCGTTGCCTTCGAACATCCAGGCGGTCTGCTGGCGCGAGTTCATGCCGAACGGAATCGCGCAGTCGATGGCGAAGGTCTCGTCCTTGCCGAAGAAGTAGTAAGGCGCCGTGTGCGCCGCCTCGACGGTGCCGTTCTGGATCGCGTCGACGACGCCGAACGCCGGCACGAGTTCGCCGCCCTGGTGGACCGAAATCTCGAACTTGCCGCCGGTCGAGTCCTTCACGATCTTGGCCATCACTTCGGCGGCGCCGTAGATGGTGTCAAGGCTCTTTGGAAAGCTGGAGGCGAGGCGCCAGCGGATCGTGGCCTGCGCCTGAACTGCCGGTGCGGCGACGACCGCCGCCGCCGCCGCTGCGCCGGCAGCGGCCTTGCTGATGAACGAACGACGTTCCATGGAGTCTCCTCAGTGGGTGGCACTGCAATGGTTCTTGGCGAGTCGGGCGAGACGCAGGCGGGCAGGCCGCCCGCCTGACTCGGCGCGCATTCTAGAACCTATCTCAGAGTCCGCGGCAGTTCGCGCTGTCTAGAGCGCGGACAAAAATTTCAGGCGCCGCCGACCGTCATGCCGTCGACCAGCAGCGAGCCGGTGCTGCGGCCGCCGCGCTGCACCCGGTCGGCACCGACCGCAGCGATGCCGGCAAACATCTCGCGCAGGTTGCCGGCGATGGTGATTTCCTCTACCGGGAAGGCAATCTCTCCGCCGCGCACCCAGAAGCCGCTGGCCCCGCGCGAGTAGTCGCCGGTGACATAGTTGACTCCCTGGCCGATCAGGTCGGTGACCAGCAACCCGGTGCCGAGCCGGCGCAGCATCGCGGCGAAGTCGTCCTCCGGCCGGGTGAGCGCCGAACGCAGCTCCAGGTTGTAGGCGCCGCCGGCATTGCCGGTGCTCTTCATCCCGAGCTTGCGCGCCGAATAGCTCGACAGGAAATAGCCGCGCAGCACCCCGCCTTCGACGACCTGGCGCCGGTTGCCGCGCACCCCCTCCTCGTCGAAGGCGCCGGAACCGATGGCCCGCGGCAGATAGGGATCTTCGTGGATCGACAGGTGCGGCGCGAACAGCGGCCGGTCGAGCGCATCGACCAGGAACGAGGCCTTGCGGTACAGCGAGCCGCCGCTGGCCGCCTGCACGAAGCTGCCGAGCAGCCCGCAGGCGAGCGGCGCTTCGAACAGCACCGGCACCCTGCGCGTCGACAACTTGCGCGCCGCCAGCCGCGCCAGCGCCCGCCGCGCCGCGTAGTCGCCGATGGCCTGCGGCGACGCCAGTTCGGAGGCAACCCGCGAGGAGCTGTACCAGTCGTCGCGCTGCATGCCGCGGGCGTCCTGCGCGATCGGCGTCACCGACAGCGAGTGGCGCGAGTACGAGAAGCCGTCGCAGAAGCCGCGCGTGCTCGCGAGCACGAAGTGGCCCGACGAGGTGTAGACGTTGGCGCCTTCGGAGTTGGCGATCTGCGGACTGACGTCGAACGCCGCCTGCTCCGTCCTGCGGGCGATGTCGATGGCCTGCTCGACGTCGAGGTCCCAGGGGTGGAACAGATCGAGGTCGCGGGGCTCGCGCTCGAGCATGTCGTCGTCGGGCAGGCCGGCGGCCGGATCCTCGGCGGTGTAGCGGGCGATGTTGTAGGCGGCTTCCACGGCCTGGCGGATCGCTGCCGGCGCCAGGTCGGAGGTCGAGGCGTTGCCCCGCCGCGCGCCGATATAGACGGTGATGCCCAGCCCCTTGTCGCGCGTGTGCTCGATCGTCTCGACCTGCGCCCGCCGCGTATTGACCGACAGGCCGACCGATTCGCTGATCTCGGCCGAGGCATCGCTGGCGCCGAGCGCGCGCGCGTCGTCGAGCGCCCGCAGCGCGGTCGAACGGAGCTGATCATCGGACAGCGCAAACAGGGAACTCATCGAAGTCCTTCGGATTCGGCGGGCGGGGATTCGGCGGGCGGACGCGGCTGGCTATGATAGCCAGCGATGGTCCGCCGCCCTGTCCCCGAGCGTCCCCCGACCGAGCCGGCCGCGCCGCCGAGCAAGTCGCAGCGCAAGCGCGACATGACGGCGCTGCAGGAGCTCGGAGAGTCGCTGCTGCGGCTTTCGGCAGCGGAGCTGGCGCGCATCGAACTGCCGCAGCCGCTGCGCGAAGCGCTGGCCGAGACGCCGAAGATCGCCTCGCACGAGGCGCGGCGGCGGCAGCTCCAGTACATCGGCAAGCTGATGCGCCACATCGACCCGGAGCCGCTGCGGGCGGCGATCGGCGATGCCAGCGGCGAATCAAAACGCGCCGTGGCGCTGATGCACCGCTGCGAGAAGCTGCGCGACCGGCTGCTGGCCGACGACGCCGCGCTCGCCACCGTGCTCGCCGACCTTCCCGGCACCGACGCGCAGCCGCTGCGGGCGATGATCCGCGCCGCCCGCCGCGAATACCTGGAGGGCCGGCCGCCGAAGCACGCCCGCCAGCTTTATCGCTGGCTGCACGAGCAGTACCTCCACCAGGAATTGCCGCAATGAGGGCGACCCGCGGGCACCCTGACGAGCTGATCGTCGGCCTCGTTTCCATCTCCGACCGGGCCTCCGGCGGCGTCTACGAAGACAAGGGCCTGCCCGGCCTGCGCGACTGGCTGGCCCGGGCGCTGGCGTCGCCCTGGCAGCACCACGAGCGGCTGGTGCCCGACGAGCAGCCGCAGATCGAGGCGGCGTTGATCGAACTGGTCGACGCAGTAGGCTGCGATCTGGTGCTGACCACCGGCGGCACAGGCCCGGCGCGGCGCGACGTGACGCCCGAGGCGACCCTGGCGGTAGCGACGCGCCAGATGCCCGGCTTCGGCGAGCAGATGCGGCGCCTCTCGCTCGCCTTCGTGCCGACGGCGATCCTGTCGCGGCAGGTGGCAGTGCTGCGCGAGACCGCCGATCACGCGGCGCTGATCATCAACCTGCCGGGCCAGCCGAAGGCGATCGCCGAAACGCTGGAAGGACTGAAGGACAAGGAAGGCCGCAGGCTGCAGGACGGCATCTTCGCTGCGGTGCCCTACTGCATCGACCTGATCGGCGGCCCGTACATCGAGACCCATGCCGAAGTGGTCGCGGGATTTCGCCCGAAGTCGGCGCAGCGTACGAGGAACTGACGTTGGAACTGCTCGAATGCGTCGAACTGACGACGACCCCGAACCCGGGATCGGCCGTCATCTGGCTGCACGGCCTTGGCGCCGACGGTTACGACTTCGTGCCGGTGGTCAAGGAACTCGAGGCGCAGGGCGCGCCACTGGCACGCTACCTGTTTCCGCACGCGCCGCAGATGCCGGTGACCATCAACAATGGCTACGTGATGCGGGCCTGGTACGACATCCGCCATGCCGATCTCGCCAGCCGCGAGGACGAGGCCGGCGTCCGCAGCTCGCAGGCGGCCGTGCAGCGGCTGATCGAACGCGAAGTGCATCGCGGCGTGCCGCGCTCGCGCATCGTGCTGGCCGGCTTCTCGCAGGGCGCGGCGATCACGCTGCACACCGGATTGCGCCAGGCCGAGCCGCTGGCCGCCCTGGTGGCGCTGTCGGGCTATCTGCCGCTGGCCGAGAAGTTCGGCGCCGAACGCCATGCGGCGAGCGCCGGCGTGCCGATCCTGATGGCGCATGGCACCCAGGACCCGGTCGTCGCCGTCGCCCGCGGCCGCCAGTCGCGCGACCTGCTGCAGTCGCTCGGCCACCCGGTTCAGTGGCACGAGTACCCGATGCCGCACTCGGTCTGCGCCGAGGAGATCGAGGCGATCGCGAAGTTCCTCCGCGACCGCCTCGGCCAGTCCCCCGACTAGGGCGTCGGCGGCAGGTCGAACCACAGCAGTTCCGAGTCCTCCTCGGCGCGGACTTCAAGCGCCGTCTCGTTGCGGAGCTTCGCTGCGTCGCCGCCCGCGAGACGCTCGCCGTTGACCGTCGCCCGGCCCCGGATCAGGTGCAGGTAGCCGAGCCGCCCGGCGCCGAGCGCAGCGGCGATCGTCTGACCGGCCGCCAGCCGCCCGGCGTACAGGCGGGCGTCCTGGTGGATCAGCACCGAGCCGTCGGCCCCGTCGGGCGAGGCGATCAGCTGCAGCCTGCCCTGCTTGTCGGCGTCGGAAAAGCGCTTCTCCTCGTAGCTCGGCGCAATGCCGGCGACGGCAGGTTCAATCCAGATCTGCAGGAAGTGCGTGGTCCGGTCGCTGGCGTGGTTGTACTCGGAGTGGCGCACGCCGCTGCCGGCGCTCATCCGCTGCACGTCGCCCGGGCGGATCACCGAACCGTTGCCCATGCTGTCGCGGTGCGCCAGTTCGCCGTCGAGCACGTAGCTGATGATCTCCATGTCGCGGTGGCCGTGCGTGCCGAAGCCGCCGCCCGGGGCGACGCGGTCTTCGTTGATCACGCGCAGCGGACCGAAGCCCATGTGCGCCGGGTCGTGGTAATCGGCGAAGGAAAAACTGTGCCTCGACTGCAGCCAGCCATGGTCGGCCAGGCCGCGTTCGTCGCTGCGTCGCAGGGTGATCATCGACTCTCCTTTCGGTGCCGCGCCGCGCTCGGCGGGCGGCGGGTTGCCGTTGCTGTGATCAGGATGTTGCGCGAGTCCAGCGGCAATCACATCGCCTAGACTTCGAAGGACTCGTTCAGTTTTGTTCAACTAGGCCCAAATGCCCGAGGCCCCGCTGTCGCTCGACGCCCTGCTGCTGGTCGATGCCGTGGCGCGGCGCGGCAGCCTGGCCGGCGCCGCCGAGGAACTCGGCCGCACCGCCTCGGCGGTGACCTACGCCGCGCGCAAGCTTGAGGACGACCTCGACGTGCTGCTGTTCGATCGCCGCGGCTACCGCGCGCGGCTGACGCCTGCCGGCGAGGAACTGCTGCGCGAGGGCCGCCATCTGCTCGCCGCCGCCGCTGACCTGCGGCGCCGCGTGCAGCGGATCGCCAAGGGCTGGGAACTCGAATTGCGGCTGGCGCTGGATTCGCTGCTGCCTTTCTCGCGGCTGCTGCCGCTGATCGGCGAATTCTGCGGCGCCGCGCCGACGCAGCTGCGAATCGCGCACGAGGTGCTCGGCGGCACCTGGGATGCGCTGGCCGACGGCCGCTGCGACCTCGCCGTAGGCGTCTCGACGGCGACGCCCTCGATGCCCTACGGCCCGGGGTTCCGCACCCGCAAGCTCGGCGAGGCCCAGTTCGTCCTTGCGGTGGCACCGACCCACCCGCTGGCCGGCGAACCGGCGCCGCTCACCGCCGCACAACTGCGCGCCCACCGGCAGATCGTCGTCGGCGACACTTCGCGGCGACAGGCGCCGCGCACCGCCGGCCTGCTCGGCGCGGCCGAGACGATCACCGTGCCGAGCATGGCCGACAAGATTGCCGCGCAGGCCGCGGGCCTCGGCATCGGCTACTTGCCGCTGCACCTGGTGCGCGGGCATCTGGCGCGCGGCGAGCTCGTCGCGAGGCGCACCGAAGGCGAACGCGACTCCGGCGAGCAGTCGGCCCTCTATCTTGCCTGGCGGGCCGATGCGCGCGGCAAGGCGCTCGACTGGTGGCTGGCGCGCCTCAGCTCGAGCGCTGCGCGGGCCGCGCTGCTGGAATGAGCCGCTCGACCAGCGCCGGCGTGGCGAAGGCGCAGCGGCTCTTGCCCGACTGCTTGGCGATGTACATCGCCGCGTCGGCCCGCCGCAGCAGCGACTCGAAGTCCTGGCCGTCGGCCGGGAACAGCGCGATGCCGACGCTGGCGCTCAGGTGCATCGGCGTGCCGTCGACCTCGAGGTCCTCGCCGGCGGCGGCGATCAGCTTCTCGGCCACGATGCGGGCGGCGTCGATGCCTTCGATCTCCGGCAGCAGGATCACGAACTCGTCGCCGCCGACGCGGGCGATCAGGTCGTACTCGCGCAGCGCCATCGACATCCGCATCGACACCCGGCGCAGCATGGCGTCGCCCCAGGCATGGCCGTAGGCGTCGTTGACGGCCTTGAAGCCATCGAGGTCCAGCACCATCAGCGCCGCCATCCGGTCGCGGCGCATTGCCACCGACAGCAGGCGGCGCGCGTTCTCCACCAGCAGGCGGCGGTTCGGCAGGCCGGTCAGTTCGTCGTGGTTGGCCTGGTGCCAGGCCATCTCCTCGCGCCGTTTCAGCGGCGTGATGTCGGTCAGCACCAGGATCATCGTCTCGGCGTCGCCGTCGGCACCGACCAGCCGCATCGTCAGCTGCGCCCACACGCCGCGGTGGCTGTCGTCACCGGCGCGCAGCACGACCTCCTGGTTGGCGGATTCGCCGCGAGTGGCCGCGGCCCTCGCATCTGCGACGATGCGCAGCCAGTCGGCCGGATCGGCGACGAGGTCGGCCGCGTCGCGGCCGTCGAGCCAGCCACGGCCGACCGAAAGGATCCGCGCCAGCGCGCCGTTGGCCTCGACGATGCGGCCGCCATGGACGACGGCAATGCCCTCGCCGGCGGCGTCGAAGATCACCTGCTGATTGCGCAGCGCCACCGCGAGGTCGCGCTCGCGACGCTTGGCGGCGGTGATGTCGGTGACGACACCGAGCACCGAGTCGAGCTCGCCGTCGGCATCGAAGGACGGGATGGCGCTGACCGCCACGTTCAGCAGGCGGCCGTCGCGCGCCTGGTGCACGGCTTCGACGTCGAACACCGGGCGGCCGCGGAACACCGGCAGGAAGCGGCGCATGAACATCCGCGCCGTGAACTCCGGGGCATTGAAGGCCGCCACGTGGCGGCCGATCACGTGCCGCGGCTCGTAGCCGTAGATCATGCGGCAGGCGCGGCCCGAGACCAGCGTCACCTTGCCGGCGCGGTCGCAGGTCCAGATCAGCGACGGCGTCGCGTCCACCAGCGCCCGATAGCGGCGTTCGCTGGCCACCAGCCTCGCCTCGGCATCGCGGCGCTTGGTGATGTCGACGATCGAGACCACGAACCGCAGCGCCCGTCCGCCAGGGTCGCGCAGCGATTCGCCGCGCGCCTGAACCCAGATGTATTCACCCTGGGCGTTGCGCAGCCGGAACTCGCGCCGGAACGGCGCCCCTGCTTCCAGGTGCGCGCGCCGCGCCGCCATGACCTCGGCGCGATCCTCGGGATGGGTCGCCTCGCTGAGGCGGAAGTCGCGCTGGAAGGCGGCGCGATCGGAGCAGCCGAGCATGTCGGTGAAGCGGACCGAGTACGAGCGCTCGCCGTTCGTCACGTTGAAGTCCGCCACCCCGGCATCGATCGCCTCGAGCGCCAGCCGAAGCTGCTCGCGGCTGGTGTTCAGTTCGGCCATCGCCTGCTGCTGGATCTGCGACGCCTGCTCGCTGTGCAACCGCAGCAGCCGCGTGTTGCGGACCTCCATGTGCAGGGCCAGGCAGGCGAAAACGCCGAGCCCGAGGACCGAAGCCCAGACCAGCATCACCAGGTCCGGATAGGGCAGCATCGCCGCCGAGATCGCAAACGCCTGCGCCACGGCCAGCGGCAGCACACCCAGCAGCCACAGCCTCGGCACGGCGCCGAAAGGCAGCAGCATGCCGATCGTGACCCCGAGCGTCAGCGTGAACTGCAGCAGGAAGCCAGCGGGGTCGGGCACGGCAAAACCCGCCAGCGCGAAAGCCCAGGCGCCGCCTTCGGCGATGGCGAACACGGCGTAGATCCGGGGCGCCGAGCGCCAGTGCGCGTCACCCTGGGAAAGCACCTCGGCGCAGTACATCACCCGCGCCAGCAGCAGCACGCCGAGCGCGGCGCACCAGTACATTGCTTCCGGCGCCTGCCTGGCGCGCCAGTAGACCAGCGCGAACAGCACCGCAAAGATCAGGTTGGCGATCCACGACCACCGGCCCGACCGCATCGCCAGCCTGACGAGCTGCGACTGCACGAGGGCGCGATCGCGGTCCATGCGCTCTACGGATGTGCCCTGTCCATGGGCCGGCATTGTCCGGAGTTCGGCGTGATTCGGCGACGGCCGTACGGATGAGCGCTTCGTCCTATCGCGGCCGCTTTGCTCCGTCGCCGACCGGGGACCTGCATGCCGGGTCGCTGGTGGCGGCGCTCGCCAGCTGGCTCGACGCCCGCGCCCAAGGCGGCGCCTGGCTGCTGCGGATCGAGGATCTCGACCCGCCGCGCGAAGAGGCCGGCGCCGCCGGGAGGATCGTCGCCGCGCTGGCGGCCTTCGGCATGGCAAGCGACGAGCCGGTGCTCCGGCAGAGCGGGCGCAGCGCGCTGTACCAGGCGGCGCTCGACCGACTCTCCGCCGCCGACCTCGTCTACGGCTGCACCTGCTCGCGCCGCACGATCGCCGCCGCCCAGCGCCGGCTCGGCCTGCCGCCCGATGTCTATCCGGGCACCTGCCGCAACGGTGCCGCGGGCAAGGGACCAATGGCGCTGCGGGTCCGCGTGCCGGACGAGGTGGTCGGCTTCCACGACCGCGGCTGCGGCGCCTTCGCGCAGAACCTCGCCCGCGAGGTCGGCGACTTCGTCGTCCGCCGTGCCGACGGCTTGTGGGCCTACCAGCTCGCGGTGGTCGTTGACGATGCCGAGCAGCGCATCACCGACGTGGTCCGCGGCGCCGACCTGCTCGACAACACGCCACGGCAGATCTGGCTGCAGCGCGCACTGCGGCTGCCGACACCACGGTATCTGCATGTGCCGGTGGTGAAAAATGAACGCGGCGAGAAGCTTTCGAAGCAGAACGGCGCCGCCGCGCTCGACACGACGCAGCCGCTGACGGAACTGGAGCGTGCCTGGCAACACCTGGGCTTTCCGCCGCTCGGCGCAGCGCGAGTTTCGGCTTTCCTCGATCGAGCGACAGCGCTGTGGCACGAGCAGGGGTCGGCATAATCGGCAATCAGGGGGGATTCGATGGCCGACAACTCAGATGCCGCAACGCTGCGGCGCATCCTCGATCACTGCCGCCACATCGCCGTGGTCGGCATTTCCTCCGAGTGGCACCGGCCGAGCTTCTTCGTCGCCAAGTACCTGCTGGAGCACGGCTACACGATGATCCCCGTCAATCCGAAGTACGCCGAGGTGCTCGGCCGCCGCTGCTGGCCGAGCGTAAGCGCGGCCGCGGCCGCCGGCGAGCGGATCGACCTCGTCGACTGCTTTCGCCGCAGCGAGGACATCGGCCCGATCGCCGACGAGGCGATCGCCGCCGGCGCGAAATGCCTGTGGATGCAGATCGGCGTCGTCAACGAAGCCGCGGCGGCCAAAGCCCGCGCCGCCGGGCTGCAGGTGGTGATGGACCGCTGCGTGAAGATCGAGCACGGCCGCCTGTTCGGCGGCCTGAACTGGGCCGGCGTCAACACGCGCGTCATTTCGGCGAAGCGGCCGCGCCGATTGCCGTACTGAGTGACCCGCCATGGACCATCCCTACGGCATCGAAACGCTGTGCCTGCACGCCGGCCAGTTGCCCGACCCGGTGACCGGCAGCCGCGCGCCGCCGATCTACCAGACAACGAGCTACGTCTTCGACAGCGCCGACCACGCCGCCAGCCTGTTCAACCTGCAGACCTTCGGCAACGTCTACTCGCGGATCAGCAATCCGACTGTGGCGATGCTCGAGGAGCGCATCGCTGCGCTCGAAAACGGCCGCGCCTGCCTGTGCGTCGCCAGCGGCATGGCGGCGCAGTTGACCGCCATCGAGGCGATCGTCGGCCCCGGCGACCACATCGTCGCCTCGAGCATGCTCTACGGCGGCACCTACTCGCAGTTCGACGTCACGCTGCGCCGCCGCGGCATCGAGATCAGCTTCGTCGATCCCGACGAGCCGGCCAACTTCCATCGCGCGCTGCGCCCGAACACCCGGCTCGTCTACGGCGAGACGCTGGGCAACCCGAAGATCAACGTCTTCGACATCGCCGCCGTGGCGGCAATCGCGCACGGCCACGGCCTGCCGCTGATGATCGACAACACGATGGCCTCGCCGTTCCTGTGCCGGCCGTTCGAACACGGGGCCGACATCGTCGTGCACTCGGTGACCAAGTACCTGGGCGGCCACGGCACCACGCTCGGTGGCGCCATCGTCGAGAGCGGTCGCTTCGACTGGGGCAACGGCAAGTTCCCGGACATGGTGGCACCCTCGAAGGGTTACCACGGCGTCAGGTTCTGGGAGACCTTCGGCGACTTCGCCTACACGATGAAGGCGAGGATGGAGGTGCTGCGCATCAACGGCGCGGCGCTGGCGCCGCTGTCGGCCTTCCTGCTGCTGCAGGGCGTCGAGACGCTGCACCTGAGAATGGAGCGGCATTGCGTGAACGCCCGCCGCGTCGCCGACCACCTGGCCGCGCATCCGCGCGTCGCCTGGGTCAACTGGCCCGGCCTCGAATCGAGCCCCTACTACCCGCTGGCACGGAAGTACCTGCGCGCAGTCGACGGCAGACCCGGCGCGGCGGGCGTGATGACCTTCGGCATCAGGGGCGGCGCCGCGGCCGGCGAGAAGTTCATCGACAGCGTGCAGTTCCTGTCGCACCTGGCCAACATCGGCGACGCCAAGTCGCTGGTGATCCACCCGGCCTCGACGACGCACCGGCAACTGTCGGAGGAAGACCAACTGAAGGCCGGCGTGTCGCCGGACATGATCCGGCTGTCGGTCGGCCTGGAGTCGATCGACGACATCCTGTGGGATCTGGACCAGGCGCTGCAGCAGTCGGCCGGCTAAGTCTCGTCTCGATTGGTACACTTAACGTACCAATGAATTCGAGACATCAATGAGGCGTTCCCTGCCCGGGGTGGCCGCGGCGGCCGTCGATACCGGCAGCCGCGAGGCGCGCGGCCGGCTGGCGCTGATGGTGACGCGGCTGCTCGATCACTGGCGGCTGTCCGCCGCCGAACAGGCCGAATTGCTGGGGCTGTCCGCCGCCAGTCGCAGCACGCTGGCCCGCTATCGCAGCGGCGAGCCGCTGGCCGACAGCCGCGACCTGCTCGACCGCGCCGGTCATCTTCTCGGCATCCACAAGTCGCTGCGGCTGCTGTTCCCGCGCGACCGCGACCTTGCCTACCGCTGGATGACGCAGCCGAACCGCCGACTGGGCCGCCGGCCGCTGGACCTCGTGCTCGAACACGGCTTCGAGGGCCTGCTGGCGCTGCGCCGCTACCTCGACTTCCAGCGCGGCCAGTAGGCGGCCGATGCTGCCGCCCGACCTCTTCGCCGCCGGCGTCGATTTCCACGG
>Ga0105090_10000464_pt1 | contig 19942 bp, 18 predicted proteins | sample PPLLak3March2015_FD_79110 | JGI IMG/M metagenome (GOLD analysis project Ga0105090, IMG submission 79110) | Freshwater sediment microbial communities from Prairie Pothole Lake near Jamestown, North Dakota, USA - PPLs Lake P7 Core (1) Depth... | ecosystem: Environmental > Aquatic > Freshwater >... | reverse complement strand
CCTTCCTGCTCTTCATCGTGCTCTACAAGCTGGGCGACGCCTTCGCCGGCTCGCTGATGACGGCCTTCCTGCTCAAGAGCATGGCCTACACCTCGGCCGAGGTCGGCGTCGTCAACAAGGTCATCGGCCTGTGGCTGACCATCGGCGGCGCGCTCGTGGGCGGTGCGATCATGCTGCGCATCGGCCTGTGGCGTGCGCTCATGTTCTACGGCGTGCTGCAGATGGTCAGCAACCTCGGCTTCTGGTGGCTGGCGGTGTCGGGCAAGGGCGTCATCCCCGGCACCACGCTGCCGGCCTTCGACTGGGGTTTCGTGTCCCTGGCCGCACCGACGCCGGTGGACGGCGGGTTGCTGCTGGTGGTGGCGTTCGAGAACCTCTCCGGCGGCATGGGCACCGCGGCGTTCGTGGCCTTCCTGATGAGCCTGTGCAACCAGCGCTTCACGGCCACGCAATATGCGCTGCTGTCGGCCTTTGCCTCGGTGGGCCGCGTCTGGGTGGGCCCGCTGGCCGGCGTGCTGGCCGAAAGCATCGGCTGGCCGACCTTCTTCATCGTCAGCACGGTGCTGGCGGCGCCGGCGCTAGTGATGCTGTGGTGGTTGCGCGCAAGCGTGCTGGCGCTCGAGGTGGCGCCGCAGGCGGCAGGCGCCGCCGACGACTGACACGCGAAGCCCGGACTGCTGGTGGCCGCTACCTAGAATGGAACGGAACCCTGGCCGCCGCAGCGGGGTCCGACGTCGCCATGCTCAGCCACCACCCCGCTTCGCTCGACCCTGCCGCCGGACACGCCGGCTGTGCCCTGTGCGCACTGCGCGAGCGCCGGCTATTTACCGGCCTGCTCGCCGGCGCTGGCCTGGCGGCGCTGGCCGGCCCGGCCTGGGCGCAGGGCGGCCTGCGGGACGACGTCGGCAAGACGTCCACCTTCACCAAGCTGGTGTCGGCCGAACAGGTCGAGGCCGCGGCCTCGCAGCAGTACCGCTCCATGCTGGTGCAGGCCCGTGACCAGCGCGCGCTGGCGCCGATGGACCACCCGCAAACGCAGCGGCTGCGCTATGTCGCCGACCGCATCATCCCGCACACCCGCACCTGGAACCCGCGCGCGGCGCAGTGGAAGTGGGAGGTCAACCTGCTGGGCAGCCCGCAGATCAATGCCTTCTGCATGCCGGGCGGAAAGATCGCCTTCTATTTCGGCATCCTGCAGAAGCTGCAGCTCAACGACGACGAGGTGGCCACCATCATGGGCCACGAGGCGGCTCACGCGCTGCGCGAGCACGCGCGCGAGCGCATGGGCAAGACGGCGGCCACGCGCATCGGCGCCGGGCTGGTGTCGAGCCTGCTCGGCCTCGGCGCAGTGGGCGACACCATGCTCAACATGGGAGGCCAGCTGCTGACGCTGAAATTCAGCCGCGAGGACGAGACCGAGGCCGACATCGTGGGCATGGACCTCGCCGCGCGCGCCGGCTACGACCCGGCCGCCGGCGTCACGCTGTGGCAGAAGATGATGGCTGCCAGCAAGGGCGCGCCGCCGCAGTTCCTGTCCACCCATCCGGCGGGCGACACGCGCATCCGCGATATCCAGGACAAGCTGCCCAAGGTGCTGCCGCTGCATGCGCAAGCCGACAAGCCGCAGCGGCGGTTTGCGCCGCCGGCCGCCGGCCGGGCGGGCTAGACGTGGGCAGCGACGTGATGCTGCCCCGTCGCGGCGCCGGCTGCGTCGGCGTATCCCGGCCATGAGCGGCGGCGACGGACAGCCCGTGGGCGCGGCGATCCGCATCGAGGATGTCGCCCGCCATCCGGCCTTCGTCCGGCTGCATACGCTGCACGGCGTGCGTGTCGATCTGCGCTACGTCGGCAGCAACAATTTCGCCGGCCGCAGCCTGTACGGCGCGCTGGATTGCGCCTGGCTGCGCCGTGAAGCCGCCGCCGGGCTCGAGGCCGCCGCGCGCTGGCTGGCGGCACGCCGGCCGGGCTGGACCATCCTGGTGCTGGATGCGCTGCGCCCGCAGCGCGTGCAGGAGGCGATCTGGCAGGACGTGGCCGGCACGCCCAAGCAGCACTATTTCGCCCACCCCGGACGCGGTTCGATCCACAGCTACGGCATGGCCGTGGACGTGACCCTGCTCGGCCCCGACGGCGCCGAGGCCGACATGGGCAGCGGCTTCGACGAGATGACGCCGGCCTCGCACCCGGCCTTGCACGAGGTGCACCTGGCCAACGGCGTGCTCCAGCCGGCCCAGGTGCAGTTGCGCGGCTGGCTCGCCGAAGCCATGGCGCATGGCGGCTTTCACGGCATCCCCAACGAGTGGTGGCACTTCGACCATGGCGACCGCGAACGCGTTCGCCACGAATGGCCCCGTGTCTGCTGATCGCGCGGTCGAGGACCCGGAACCACTGCGGGGCCGCGTGCTCAGCCGGCCAGGGGGTCGGGGCGCGCGCACCAGCGCAGCAGCGTCGTGCGCAGTTTCTCGGCGTCGATGGGCTTGGTCAGAAAGTCGTTCATGCCGGCTTCCAGCGCCGTGTCGCGCTCGGTCACCAGCGCCGCGGCAGTGAGCGCGATGATCGGCAGGTCGCGCCCGCCGGTGCTCGACCGCAGCGCCCGTGTCGCCTCGTGGCCGCTCATCACCGGCATCTGCACGTCCATCAGCACGGCATCGAAGGGGCGGCCGGCGGCGGCGGCGACGTGCACCTCGGCCACCGCCTCGCGACCGTCCTGCGCCTGGGCCACGCCGACGCCCCAGCGCTCGAGCATGGCCACCGCGATCATCATGTTCACGGGGTTGTCCTCGACCATCAGCACGCGCGCCCCCTCGAGCCCGGAGGCGCCGTCGGGCAGCGCCGTCGGCAGCGGCGCCTGGGTGCGCGGCAAGGGCAGCTCGGCCCAGAAGGTGCTGCCCTGGCCCGGAACGCTGTCCACGCCCACCGCGCCGCCCATCATCCCGGCCAGCTGGCGGCAGATCGACAGCCCCAGCCCGGTGCCGCCATAGCGCCGTGTCGTCGACTCGTCGGCCTGGGTGAAAGGCCGGAACAGGCGTTCGCGGGTCGCCGCGTCGATGCCCGGTCCGGTGTCCGAGACCTGGAACAGCACCCGCTCGGCGTCGGCGCCGGCCAGGCGGCGCGCCGCCACGCGCACATGCCCGGAGGCGGTGAACTTGAGCGCGTTGTTGAGGTAGTTGCTGAGGATCTGGCGCACGCGCAGCGCGTCGCCGCTGACGGCGCCCTCGACGTCCGGTGCGATGTCGAAGTGCAGCCCCAGCGGGCGCGCCGCGGCCAGCGTGGAATATGCGCGCTGCATGGCGCGCAGCAACTCGCCGAGGTCGAACACCGCGGTCTCGATCTGCAGCTTGCCGGCCTCGATCTTGGACAGGTCGAGGATGTCGGAGATGATGCCGGCCAGTGACTGCGAGCTCTCGGCGATCTGGTCCAGGTACTGCAGCCGCTGCGGCTCGGCCGTCTCGGGCGCGCGCGCCAGCCGGGCCAGGCCGATCATGCCGTTGAGCGGCGTGCGCAGTTCGTGGCTGGTATTGGCCAGGAAGGCGCTCTTGGCGCGGCTGGCAGCTTCGGCGTCGTCGCGGGCGCGGGCCAGCGCCTGCTCGAACTGCCGGCGCTCGGTGACGTCCTCCACGATCCACACCGTGCCCCCTACCGAGGGGTGTTCGGGGTCGATGGCGCGTCCTCGCACGCGCGCCAGGAAGGTGCTGCCGTCCTTGCGGCGGCCACGCCGCTCGAGTTCCACCGCCTCGCCGCGGCCCAGCGCCGGGCCGACGAGCTGGCGCAGTTCGGCGTAGTCGTCCTCGCCCACCCACACCACCTGCCCGGGCTGGCCGATCAGGCCACCGGGCTCCCAGCCGTAGATCTGCTCGAAGTGGCGGTTGGCCAGCACGAAGCGGCGCTCGCGCGTGACGGCGATGCCGATCGAGGCATTCGCCAGGATGGCCGCACGCTCCAGGCGATCGCGTTCGCTGTCGGTGACGTCGCGTGCGTTGATGACGACGTAGTCGCGCCGGTCCATCACGAACCGTGCCGCCGACACCAGCATCGAGATCGTGGCACCGCCCTTGGTGACGAAGCGCGTCGGCAGGTCGGCCACGGCGCCCTTGTCCTGCATCAGGGCGATGAAGCGCTCGCGGTCCTCGGGGCCGGCCCAGACGCCGAGTTCGAGCGCGGTGCGGCCCACCGCCTCGTCCGCGGTCCAGCCGATCATGCGCTCGAAGGTGTGGTTGACCATGGCGAAGCGGCCGCTGCTCAGGTCGGTGAGCGTGATCAGGTCGGGACTGGTGGCCACCAGGTGCGACAGCATGGCCTCCGAGCGGCGCACCGCCTGCTCGGCGTTCAGGCGCTCGGTATCGTCGACGAAGATCGCCAGCAGCGCAGGACCGCCCTCGGCATCGACGCGCACGCCGGTGGCGCGCACGGCGATGCGACGACCGTTCACGAGCAGCCTGAAATCGGCCACCGGCAAGGCCGTCCCGAGCCGCTGGCCCTGCAGCGTCTCGACGCGGCGGCGCGCGCGCTCGCGCGAATCGCCGCTCTCGTAGGCGGTGAGCAGGTCACTGCCGATCATCGCCTGCAGGTCGGCGTAGCCGAACATGGCCACCGCAGACGGGTTGGCGTCGATGACGCGACCGCCGCGGTGCAGCACCAGCGGCGTCGGGATGCGGGTGAACAGTTCCTGGTAGCGCGTCTCGGTGGCGAGCAGCGCCGCGCGGGCCGCATTGACGTCGGTGACATCGCGCGCGACGCCCCAGTAGCCCTTGAAGACGCCGCGCTCGTCGAAGCGCGGCTCGCCGCTTGCGAGGTAGGCGCGCACGCGCCCGGATTTGCCTGTCCAGGTGACGGGCAGGTCGCGGAAGGGCACCCGCGAACCGAGGTCGGCGAGCAGGCGGTCGAGTGTCTCGGCATCGCAGCCGAAGCTGGGCAGCTCCCAGGGCGGCACGCCAAGCTCGATGTCCATGGCCGACCGGCCTTGACCGTGGTCTTCGTCGTGCGCGGCCACCAGGCGGTTCTGGTGGTCGATCTCCCAGTAGGCATCGGCCGCCAGCGCCAGCAGGCGCGTGAATCGCTGCTCGCGTTCGTGTGCCGAGCGCATGAAGCGCGCCACGACCTCGGAAATCATGCTGCCGCTGGCCAGCCCGGCGGCGATGGCGACGAACTGGGTGCCGACCATGAACGCGGCCGAGGGCAGGGCCGCGCCCGCCATGGGCGGCGCGGCCGCGGCCACCGCGAGCACCGCCGTGGCGGCCACTGCCGCCAGCAGCATGCCGGCGCGCCAGCCGGCGGCCGCACACAGGACGCAAACCAGCAGGCCCAGGGCGGGCAGTCCCGGCGCGCTGAGCCCCCAGCCGAGCGCGATCGCGGTGCCGGCCATCAGCAGCGTCACCGCACTCAACACCGCAGTCAGGGCGTGCGTGATCCACTGCTGCGGCAGCCGCGTGGCGAAGGCGGCAGCCAGCGCCAGCAAGGCGTACATCGCCACCAGCGGCGCGCGCGGCCCGGCCGCGCCGGCATCGGCCAGGAAGAGCAGGCTGCCGGCGGCGCAGCCCAGGGCGGCGACGGCCAGGAAGGCACGCGTCATCTGCCGCAGCAGCGCCGGATGCGGCGCCGCCGCGGGGCGCGGCGGCGGCCGCAACTCGGGCTCGGCCAGCACGTCGGCGTCTGCTTCCGCTTCGAGGTTCATGTCAAGCGATGGGCCGGGCCCGCTGCAACTGCGCCCGCGTCGCCAGCGCGACCTCGCGTGCTGCGGCGGCAAAGCCGTCGCCGGCGCCGGCATAGAGCACGGCGCGCGACGAACTGACGATGATCGGCGCCTCCGGCCGCCAGCCGGCGCGCACGGTGGCCTCGGCATCGCCTCCCTGGGCACCGATGCCCGGGATCAGCAGCGGCAGCGTGGCGGCAAGTTCGCGCACCCGCGCCACCTCGCGCGGGTAGGTCGCGCCGACGACCAGGCCGAGCTGGCCGCCGCGGTTCCACTCGCCGGCGGCCAGGCGCGCGATGCGCTCGTAGAGCATCTCTTCGCGGCCGCCTTCACCGCCGGCCAGGCGCTGCGCCTGCAGGTCGCTGCCACCGGGATTGGAGGTGCGGCACAGCAGGATCAGGCCCTTGCCGTCGTGACGCATGTAGGGCTCGATCGAATCGAAGCCCATGAAGGGCGACAGCGTCACGGCGTCGGCGCGGTAGCGGTCGAAGACCTCGCGTGCATATTGTTCGGCGGTGGCGCCGATGTCACCACGCTTGGCGTCCAGGATCACCGGCACGCCGGGGGCCCGGCGGTGGATGTGGTCGATCAGCCGCTCCAGCTGGTCCTCGGCGCGCTGGGCGGCGAAATAGGCGATCTGCGGCTTGTAGGCGATGACCAGGTCGCGCGTCGCGTCGACGATGGCGGCGCAGAAGTCGAAGATGCGCGCCGGGTCGTCCTTCCAGCGCGGCGGGAATTTCGCCGGCTCCGGGTCGAGGCCGACGCAGAGCATGGAGCCGTTGCGGGCCTCGGCCGCGGCGAGCTGGTCGCGAAAGTTCAAGACCAGCTCCGAGCCAGCGACTCGGCCAGGCCGGTATAGCTGGCCGGCGTCATCGCCAGCAGGCGCTGCTTGTCGTCGTCGGGCAGCGGCAGGGCCTTGATGAACCCCTGCATCAGCTCGCGCGTGATCGGCTTGCCCTGCGTGAAGTCCTTCAGCTGCTGGTACGGGTCGGGCAGGCCGTGGCGGCGCATCACCGTCTGCACCGGCTCGGCCAGCACCTCCCAGGCGCCGTCGAGGTCGGCAGCGAGCGCAGCCCGGTTGACCTCCAGCTTGTCGAGGCCGCGCTCCAGGCTGTCGCAGGCCAGCAGCGTGTAGCCCAGCGCCACGCCCATGTTGCGCAGCACGGTGCTGTCGGTGAGGTCGCGTTGCCAGCGGCTGATCGGCAGTTTCTGGCTCATGTGGCCGAGCAGGGCGTTGGCGAGGCCGAAATTGCCCTCGGCATTCTCGAAGTCGATCGGGTTGACCTTGTGCGGCATCGTGCTCGAGCCGACCTCGCCCTTCCTGACCCGCTGCTTGAAATAGCCCAGCGAGATATAGCCCCAGACGTCGCGCGCCCAGTCGATGAGCAGCGTGTTGGCGCGCGCGTGGGCGTCGAACAGCTCGGCCATGTAGTCGTGGGGCTCGATCTGGATCGTGTACGGGTTCAGGGCCAGGCCCAGCCGGTCTTCGACGACCTGGCGGCTGAAGGCCTGCCAGTCGACGTCGGGGTAGCCGGCGAAGTGGGCGTTGTAGTTGCCCACCGCGCCGTTCATCTTGGCCAGCAGCGGCACCGCGGCGATGCGCGCGCGCGCCGTTGCCAGCCGCGCCGCCACGTTGGCGACCTCCTTGCCGACAGTGGTCGGGCTGGCGGTCTGGCCGTGGGTGCGGCTCAGCATCGGCACGCCGGCCAGCGCGTGCGCCATGCGCGACAGCCTGGCCAGCAGGCGGTCGAGCGCCGGCAGCATGACGGTGTCGCGCGCGCTCTTGAGCATCAGCGCGTGGCTGGTGTTGTTGATGTCCTCGCTGGTGCAGGCGAAGTGCACGAACTCGGCTGCCGCCTGCAGTTCGGCCCGGCCCTCGAAGCGCCCCCGCAGCCAGTACTCGACTGCCTTCACGTCATGGTTGGTGGTCTTCTCGATCTCCTTGATGGCCTGGGCGTCGGCTTCGGCGAAGCGCACCACCAGCCCGCGCAGGAAGCCGCGCGCCGCCTCGGACAGGGGCAGGAATTCGGCCAGACCGGCATCCGAGAGGGCGATGAACCACTCCACCTCGACCTGAACGCGCCGGTGCATGAGGCCGAATTCGGACAGCAGCGGCCGCAGCGGCGCCAGGCGTGGGGCGTAGCGGCCGTCCAGCGGCGACAGGGCGGAGAGGGCGGAGGTGCTCATCGGGGCGGCGCCGGGCGGCCGCGAGGCCGCACTGAGGAGGGTGACCGCCCGGTGTGGCCGGATGGCCCGGCACCGGCCCGCCACCGGGCAGGAAGTGCCGAATTCTAGGCGCCACCCGGCGGTCGAAGGCCGCAGAACTACCGCTTTTGACCCGCCTTTCCGGCCGCCGGCGGTGACGGGCGCCAGCGGATCTCGAAGCGGCACGCGGCCTCGCCGCAGCCTTCGCAGCCGATCTCGAGCACGCGCGAGGCCGAGTGCACCAGCACGCCGGCCGCTGCCGACAAAGGTCCAGGCGTGGCGCGCGATGGCCATCAGCAGCAAGCGTGCCGCCAGCGGGCGGCCGGCTGGGCGGCGTTCACGCCGGCGTGTCCGGTCAGAGCCGCGCCGCGGCCTCGTCGGCGAGCTGCTCGCGGCCACCACCGCAGGCCATGACCAGCGCCAGTTCGCCATCCAGTGGCTCGGTGCTGCCGCAGGCCAGCGCGGCATTGAGCTCGCCCTGGCGCCCCTTGTGTTCGGTCTTCGGCCCGTGCATGGTGATCCAGCCGGCGTCGGCCTCGGCCAGGGCCGCGGTAGCCCACACACGCCCCAGATCGCAGAAGGTGCGCTGGAAGCGCTCTTGGCACCTGCTCGCCTTCGCCGCGCACCACGGCGTCGATCCAGGGCGCTTCCGTCAGAACCTGCGGGTACATGAAGGTGCCGTGGATGCCGCCGAGCACGGTGACGATGGCCGGGTTCACCTGCTTGGCGATCTGCAGCAGCCCTTCGGCCTTGTAGATGGCCGACGTGATGACGGCGCACCCCACCACGTCGGGCTGCAACTCGACGATGCGCGCGCGCACCTGTTCGTCGCTCAGGTGGTGCGTCATGGCATCGACGAAGTGCACGTCGGCGTAGCCGGCGGCCTTCAGGTAGCCCGTGAGGTAGGCCACCCAGGCCGGCGGCCAGTTGCCGGCGATCTCGGCACCGCCGGAATGGCAGTTGGGGTGCAGCAGCAGAATGCGCATCGAAAGTCTCCTCCATCCCGGCGCGCGAGCCGGGCCGTGAGCGGCCGTATCTGTCCCCGCGGCCGTCACTTCCTTGTCTTGTGTCAAGGTTTAATACAAATACTTTTGTCACTTTGACGTGACACTCGACTGCGAGGGCATGGCCCCCCTGGAACGCGACTTGCATGATCATTGGCCACCCCAACAAACCCTTCGAGGAGAGTCCATGAGCCCGTCCCGCCGCATCGCCCTGAGCCTGGCCCTGGGCGCCGCCGCCGCTGCCACTCTGCCGCTGCCCGCCTTGGCACAGGCCAAGCTCAAGGTCGCCGCCATCTACACCGTGCCGGTCGAGCAGCAATGGGTCAGCCGCATCGACAAGGCGCTGAAGGCGGCGGTGGCGCGCGGCGAGGTGGAGTACGTGTTCAGCGAGAACGTCGCCAACGCCGACTACGAGCGCGTGATGCGCCAGTACGCCGAGGCCGGCCACCAGCTCATCGTCGGTGAGTCCTTCGCCGTCGAGGCCGCGGCGCGCAAGGTGGCCAAGGACTACCCCAAGGTCAGCTTCCTGATGGGCAGCAGCGGCAAGCCGCAGGCGCCCAATTTCAGCGTCTTCGACAACTACATCCAGGAGCCGGCCTACCTGTCCGGCCTGATCGCGGGCGGCATGAGCAAGAGCGGCAAGATCGGCATGGTCGGCGGCTTTCCGATCCCCGAGGTCAACCGCCTGATGAATGCCTTCATGGCCGGCGTGAGGGAGGTGAACCCGAATGCCGAGTTCATGGTCACCTTCATCAACAGCTGGTTCGACCCGCCCAAGGCCAAGGAGGCCGCCTTCGCGATGATCGACAAGGGCGCCGACGTCATGTATGCGGAGCGTTTCGGCGTCAGCGACGCAGCCAAGGAGCGCAAGGTGCTGGCCATCGGCAACGTCATCGACACGCAGGCGCAGTACCCCGAGACAGTGGTCGCCAGCGCGCTGTGGAATATGGAGCCGACGATCGACCTGGCGATCAAGACCGTCAAGGCGGGCCAGTTCAAGGCCGAGGACTACGGCAAGTATTCGATGATGAAATACAAGGGCAGCGAACTCAGCCCGCTGGGCACCTTCGCGACGAAGGTGCCGAAACCGGTACTGGACAAGGTGGCGGCGCGGCAGAAGGAGATCCTGGCCGGCACCTACACCGTGAAGGTCGACGACAGCCAGCCCAAGGGCACGGCGAAGTAGCCCCGTGATCCGCGGCACCGTGCCGCCTGTGCGGGCGCTCACTTTCGATATCTTCGGCACCGTCGTCGACTGGTACGGTTCCATTGCCGCCGAGATCGAGCGTCTCGGGCTGCCGGTCGACGGCGGCGAGTTCGCTCTCGCCTGGCGCGCCGGCTACCAGCCGGCGATGCAAGAAGTGCGCAGCGGCGCGCTGCCGTGGACGAATATCGACGGCCTGCACCGGCGCATCCTCGACCGCCTGCTGGCCGAGCGCGGCATCGCGCTGTCGCCTGCGGCTGCCGACGAGCTCAACCGCATCTGGCACCGCCTGCAGCCCTGGCCCGACAGCGTCGCCGGCCTGACGCGGCTGAAGGCCCGCCACATCGTCGCGACGCTGTCGAACGGCAACCTGTCGCTGCTGGTAGACATGGCCAGGCACGCCGGACTGCCCTGGGACGCCGTCTTCTCGGCCGAACTGTTCGGCCACTACAAGCCCGACCCCGAGGTCTACCTGGGCGCCGCGAAGCTGCTCGACCTGACGCCGCCGCACGTGATGATGGTCGCCGCGCATCCCGGCGACCTGCGCGCTGCGGCCGCCTGCGGGCTGCGCACCGCCTATATCCCGCGCCCGCTGGAACGCGGCCCGGGTGGCGCCATGGAACCCTGGGTCGAGGGCGAATTCGACCTCGTGGCCGGCGACATCGGAGAACTGGCGGCGCAGTTGGGTTGCTGAGCGGCGGTCTGGTTGCGGTCGCGTCCCGGGACCGGCCCGCGCTCCCGGTCACCCGCCACCACGTGCACCAGGACGATGCGATCGTCGTAAGCTTGCGGGGTCGAAGGTCATCCTGCAGGCTCGGCCATGAAGCTCATCGCGGTCTACACGACGGTGGCCAGTCGTGACGACGCCCGGCGCATGGCCCGCGCCCTCGTCGAGCGCAAGCTGGCTGCGTGCGCCCAGATCTCCGAGATCGAGAGTTTCTACTCGTGGCGCGGCGCCGTGCAGGACGAGCCCGAGTGGCGCCTCCTGTTCAAGACGACGCAGGAGCGCTACGCCGCCGTGGAGGCCGCGATTCGCGAACTCCATCCGTACGAACTGCCCGCCATCCACGCCGTGCCCGTCGCGCAGGCCTTTGCGCCGTACGCCGACTGGGTCGAGAAGGGTTCGACCGGTGTGTAGGAGTGCCGCCACGCGGGCGCCGTTGCCCAGGATGCAAGGTGGCAGTCTGGAGCCACTATGCAGGCGCGGGGGCCGCGCTGAAGTTCGTTCGTATCGGCACCCTCGACAACCCCGACCTGCTGTCACCGGACGTTCATATCTTCACCGCGTCCAGGCAGCCCTGGCTTGCCTTGGCGCCCGGTGTACCGGTCTTCGCCGAATACTACGAACGGGACAAGCTGTGGCCCGCCGAGAGCCTGGCCAGGCGGGAAGCCCTCCTGCACCTCATGGAGGCGCACCGGTCTGCACAGTGAGGCGAGGTCCGATGGCTCGCTCCGTATCAGCGTCGACCTCGCGGCTCACGCTGACGGCGCCTGCCGGCCGACATCGAGGTGCGCGTCGACCCATTGCCGGTGTTGCGCTGAATCGCCTTGAGGCATGCGCTGACCTGACCGGCCATGAAGTTCAGCACCGGCCCGCACAGCCCAGGCAGCGCAGCCCGCCGAGTACGAAGTGAACAGTGCGCACCTTCGCCCGGCAGCGCGCCGCCTATCATGGACACTCAGCCGTTCCACGAGGGCCGTCCGATGACCGTCACCGAGATCAGCGCCGCGGGCCGCAGCGACATCGCGCACCACCTGCACCCCTACACGCAGCTGCGGCAGCTCGAGCAGGAGGGCCCGCTGGTCATCGTCCGGGGCGACGGCGTGCACGTGATCGACGAGCACGGCCAGCGCTACCTCGATGGCATGGCCGGCCTGTGGTGCGCATCGCTCGGCTTCTCGGAGCCGCGCCTGGTGGCGGCGGCCGAGCGCCAGATGCGCACGCTGCCCTACTACCACTCGTTCTCGGGCAAGGTGCCGGGGCCGGTGACCGAGCTGGTGGCCAAGCTGATGGACTGGGCACCGACGCCGGCCTTGGGGAAGGGCCGCGTGCTGTTCGCCAACTCGGGCTCGGAGAGCAACGACACCGCGTTCAAGCTCGTGCGCTACTTCCACAATGCCCGTGGGCTGCCGCTGAAGAAGAAGATCATCGCCCGCCAGAAGGCCTACCACGGCGTCACCGCGGCGGCCGCTTCGCTCTCGGGACTGCCGTCGATGCACCAGCACTTCGACCTGCCGCTGCCCGGCGTGCTGCGGGTCGCGGCGCCGCACCACTACGGCGGCGCGCTGGCGGGCGAAAGCGAGGCCGCTTTCGTCGACCGCCTGATCGCCGAGCTCGAGACGCTGATCGAGCGCGAGGGCCCGGAGACCATCGGCGGCTTCATCGCCGAGCCGGTGCAGGGCGCCGGCGGCGTGATCATCCCGCCCGCGGGCTACTTCGAGCGCGTGCAGGCGCTGCTGAAGCGCCACCAGATCCTGTTCATCGCCGACGAGGTCATCACCGGCTTCGGCCGCCTCGGGCAGCGCTTCGGCTGCGACGTCTACGGCCTCGAGCCCGACATGGTGACCGTGGCCAAGATGCTGACCTCGGCCTACGTGCCGATGTCGGCGCTCTACGTGTCCCAGGCGATCTACCAGACCGTCGCCGATGCCAGCGCCGGCATCGGCACCTTCGGCCATGGCTACACCTACAGCGGCCACCCGCTGGCCTGCGCAGTGGCGCTGGAGACGCTTCGGATCTACGAGAGCGACGACGTCGTCGGCCATGTGCAGCGCATGACGCCACGCCTGCAGCAAGGCCTGCAGCGCTTCGCGGGCCACCCGCTGGTCGGCCAGGCGCGGGGCATGGGCCTGATCGGCGCGCTCGAACTCGCCGAGGATCCGGCGGCGCGTAAGCCCTTCGACCCGAAGCGCGGCGTCGGCGCGCAGTTCGTGCGCCGTGCCCAGGCCCATGGCCTGATCGTGCGCGTTCTCGGCGGCGACGTCATCGCCTTCTCGCCGCCGCTCGTCATCGACGAGGCCGGTATCGACTTCATGCTCGAGAAGACCGCGCTGACGCTCGACGAGACCTACACCTGGACACGCGGCTGAAAGGGGCCATGGCGCTGATCGAGTTCGATCGCATCAGCAAGGTCTACGCCGGAAGTGGCGCGCCGGCGGTGGCGGACCTGTCGCTGGCCATCGAGGCGGGCGAGTTCATCACGCTGCTCGGGCCGTCGGGGTCGGGCAAGACCACGACGCTGATGCTGCTGGCCGGCTTCGAGGCTCCCAGCGCGGGGCAGATCCGGCTCGACGGCAGGCCGATCCAGAGCCTGCCGCCGCACAAGCGCGAGATGGGCGTCGTGTTCCAGAGCTATACGCTGTTCCCGCACATGACGGTGGCGCAGAACGTCGCGTTTCCGCTCTCGGTGCGCAAGGTGCCGGCCAGGGAAGTGGGCGCGCGCGTGACCGCGGCGCTGGAGAAGGTGCACCTGGCACACCTGGCCGAACGGCGGCCGCAGCAGTTGTCGGGCGGCCAGCAGCAGCGCGTGGCGCTGGCGCGCGCGCTGGTGTTCGAGCCGCGCGTCGTGCTGATGGACGAACCGCTGTCGGCGCTGGACAAGAAGCTGCGCGAGGAGATGCAGCTCGAGATCCGCCGCCTGCACCGCGAGCTGGGGGTGACGATGGTCTTCGTCACCCACGACCAGGCCGAGGCGATGACGCTTTCCGACCGGGTGGCGGTGTTCAACCAGGGCCGCATCGAACAGCTCGCCCCGCCGCAGGCGCTGTACGACACCCCGGCCAACGCCTTCGTCGCCGGCTTCATCGGCGACAACAACGTCCTGCCCGGCCGCGTCGACACCGACGGGCGCCTGCTGCTGGCCGACGGCCGCGCACTGCACGCGCGACGGATCGGCGCCCTGCCCGCGCAGTCCGCCGCCCAGATCTGCGTGCGTCCGGAACGACTGCACCTGTCCGACGCGGGCGCCAACCGACTCGACGCCACCGTGCTCGACGCCATCCACCAGGGCGACCACTGGCGCGTCGCCGCGCGACTGCAAGGTCTGGACGCGACCTGGTTTGCGAAACTCGCACCGCGCGAGCTGCCCCGCGGGCTGGCGCCGGGCCAGCCCATCACCGTCAGCTTCGGCCACGACGATGCGTGGCTGTTTCCCGCCTGATCCCTTCCACGCCACAAATGAGGAGATGCACATGAAGAGGACCCTCGTCACCACTTTCGTCACCGCCGCCGCGCTGGCCCTGGCCGCATCGGCGGCGCTCGCGCAGCGCGACCTCACCGTCGTGTCCTGGGGCGGCGCCTACCAGGACGGGCAGAAGGAGGTCTACTTCAAGCCCTTCAATGCCGCCGGCACCAAGCTCGTCGACGAGAGCTGGGACGGCGGCCTGGGCGTGCTGCGCACCAAGATCAAGGGCGGCAACAACACCTGGGATGTGGTCCAGGTCGAGGCCGACGAACTGGAGGTCGGCTGCGACGAAGGCCTGTACGAGAAGCTCGACGCGGCCAGGATCGGCGGCGCCGCTCGCTACCTGCCGGGCACGCTGCACGCCTGCGGCGTGGGCGCGATCATCTACAACCTGGTGCTCGCCTACGACGGCGACAAGCTCAAGACGGCGCCAGCCGGCTGGGCCGACTTCTTCGACGCGAAGAAGATCCCGGGCAAGCGCAGCATCCGCAACGGTGCGAAGTGGAACCTCGAGATCGCGCTGATCGCCGACGGCGTGCCGGCCGCCGACGTCTACAAGGTGCTGGCGACGCCGGCAGGCGTCGACCGTGCGTTCGCCAGGCTCGACAGCATCAAGCCCGACCTCGTGTTCTGGAAGAGCGGCGCCCAGCCGCCGCAGATGCTGGCCGCCGGCGACGTCGTGATGACCACCGCCTACAACGGCCGCATCACCGCCGCCAACGAGAAGGACAAGAAGAACTTCAAGATGGTCTGGAAGGACACGCCCTACACGATGGACAGCTGGGTCATCATGAAGGGCACGCCGAACAAGGCCAACGCCGAGAAGCTGCTCGAGTTCATGGGCCGGGCCGAGAACCAGGCCAAGCTGCCCAAGTACGTGCGCTACGGTGTCACCGCCGCCGCCGCCGCCCCCCTGGTCGACAAGAGCCTGAACGCCGAGCTGCCGACCAACCCCGAGATCCTCAAGCAGGCCTTCGCCGAGAACCCGAAGTTCTGGATCGACAACGGCGACAAGCTGGCCGAGCGCTGGACGAAGTGGGCCGGCACGAAGTGACCGCTCCCTGGCCGGGACCTGCGGGCGCAAGGTGACGGCAAGGGGGCCGACGATGCGGCGTGCGCTGGTGCTGCCGCTGGCGGCCTTCCTGCTGGTCTTCTTCGTCGTGCCGCTGGCGGGACTGCTGTCGCTGGCGGTGCGCGAGGTCGAGGTGCCGCGCGCGCTGCCGCGCACGCTGGCGGCGCTGCAGGGCTGGCAGAGCCCGCAGCCGCTGCCGCCGCCGCTGTGGGGCGCGTTCGCGCAAGACCTGGTCGAGGCGCGTGCGGCGAGCACGCTGGCCGACGCGGCGCGCCGCCTCAATTACGAGGTCAACGGCGTGCGCAGCACCCTGATGCGCGCGGCGCGCGAGGCCGACGGCGCGACCGCGGGCCAGGCCTTCGACGCCGCCTTCTTCGAGGCGGTGGACCCGGCTCTGGCCAGCACGGCGTTCTTCGCCGCCGCGCAGCGCGCGCAGGGGCCGCTGTCGTCGTACTACCTGCTGGCCTCGCTCGACCTGGTGCGCGACGGGCAGGGGCGCATCGAGCGCGCGCCGGAGTCGCACCGCATCTACCTCGACGTGCTGCTGCGCACGCTCTCGATCAGCGCCACGGTCACGCTGCTCACGCTGCTGATGGGCTTTCCGGTGGCGCTGCTGCTGACCCAGGTCCAGCCACGCACCGCCGACTGGCTGATGGTGCTGGTTCTGCTGCCGTTCTGGACCTCGCTGCTCGTGCGCACCGCCGCCTGGGTGGTCGTGCTGCAGAAGGAGGGCATGGTCAACAGCCTGCTGCTGGCGGTCGGCCTGATCAGCGAACCGCTGACGCTGCTCTACAACCGCACCGGCGTGCTGGTGGCGATGACGCACGTGCTGCTGCCGTTCATGATCCTGCCGCTGTACAGCGTGCTCAGGGGCATTCCACCGCAGTACATGCGCGCCGCGGCGTCGCTGGGCGCGCCGCCGGCGACGGCGTTCGTGCGCGTCTTCGTGCCGCTGGCCGCCCCCGGCGTGGCCGCGGGCTCGCTGATGGTGTTCATCCTGGCGCTGGGCTACTACATCACGCCGGCGCTGGTCGGCGGCGGGTCCGACCAGATGCTGTCGTACTTCGTCGCCACCTACACCACGGACACCGGCAACTGGGGCCTTGCGGCGGCGCTCGGCCTGCTGATGCTCGTGACGACGCTGGTGCTGTACGGCGCCGCGCACCGCCTGTCGCGCGGGCGCGTGATGGCGATGAGTTGAGGCGCCGGCGCCGACCATGCTGCGCACCGGCCTGTTCCGCCTGTACTGCGCCGCCGTACTGGCCTTCCTGCTGCTGCCGATCGCGGCCATCGTGCCGCTGTCGTTCTCCAGCGGCTCGTTCCTCACCTACCCGCTGCCCGGCTGGTCGCTGCGCTGGTACGACGAGGTCTTCACCGGCGGCAAGTGGCTCGCGGCGCTCGCCAACTCGCTGCGCGTGGGCGTGGCAGCCACTGCGCTGTCGGTGCTGCTCGGCACACTGGCGGCGCTCGGCCTGGCGCGCTGGCGCCACCCGCTGGCGGCGCCGCTGAAGGTGCTGATGCTCTCGCCGATGATCGTGCCGGTGATCCTGGTCGCCGTCGGCTCGTACTTCTTCCTCGCGCCGCTGGCGCTGACCAGCACCTTCAGCGGCCTGATCCTCGCCCATTCGGTGATCGCCGTGCCCTTCGTTGTCGTGCCCGTGCTGATCGCGCTCGAGGGGCTGGACCCGAACCTCGAGCGCGCGGCCGCCGCCTGCGGCGCGCCGCCGGCGGTGGCGTTCTTGCGCGTCACACTACCGTCCATCGTGCCGGCCATGGCCTCGGGCGCCCTGTTCGCGTTCGCGGCCTCGTTCGACGATGTGGTGATCGCGCTGCTCATCGCCGGCCCCGAGCAACGCACGTTGCCGCGCGAGATGTTCTCCGGGCTTCGCGACAGCATTACCCCGGCGTTGACCGCGGTGGCGACGGTGATGATCGTGTTCTCGACGACGCTGTTCCTGCTGATGCTGGCGCTGCAGCGGCGCGCGCGACGCACGGCGGCCCGGCGCTGAGCGGGCTCGGGGCGCGCGGCGACGTTGTCGCGGATCAGGTGCCCCGAAGCACTGATGCGCGGCGGAATCGACGAGGAGTGAGGTGACAAGTTGCGGACAACGCGACTGCAAATAAGGCAGATACCGGCGCGAATTGCCGTCCAACCCTCTCTGTTGCGCATGGATAACGTGGCTCAAGTACATGACGCCGCCAAGTCCTTATCGCGTCAAAGAATTTCCGGCGAGGCAGCAAGTTGATTCTCAGGTCGCTCAGGCGGTCATGACCACATCTTGCAAGTTGCGCCATGAAGTCTGCGCGCCTCTGGCAGGCTGCTTGGCAGCGGTTGCTGCCGCTGGCCGCCGGTCTACGAACTCACGGTTTGGTCCACGTTGCTGCCGTTCGTTGGCGCAGGCGGCAGCGCCATCACCGACAGGTATCAAGGTACTGCTGACGTTGCCGCGACCAGACAGAACTTGCGGCGCATTTGCGATACAATTCGCCGATGAAGACCGCCACCATCCCGTCCGTTCGCGTAGAGCCTGACTTTCGCGCCGAGGTCGAGGCCGTGCTGGCGGATGGCGAGACCCTTTCCGAGTTTGTCGAAGCATCTGTTCGTGCGGGCGTCGAGCGACGCCGTGTGCAGGCAGAGTTTGTCGCGCGCGGTCTGCGCTCCCGTGACGAGGCGCGGCGAACCGGCGACTACGTAGATGCGGACGTCGTGCTTGAAGGCCTACAACGCAAGCTCGACGCCGCGCGCGTCCGCTTGGCGACGAAGGGCAAGTGACATTCAAGGTCCGGCTGACGCGAGACGCCGAGGCGGATTTCGACCGGCTGTTCGACTTCCTCGTCGAACGAGAGTTGGCCCGTGACGGCGGCGACTTGGATCTGCCAGAGCAGGCCATGACCGCATTGCGTGCTGGCATCGCCACGCTGAAGTCGTCGCCCTTCACCTGCCGCAAGGCCGGCAACAGCCCCTTCCTCAGAGAATTGATCATTCCATTCGGACGATCGGGCTACGTCGCGTTGTTCGAAATCGAAGACGAGTCGACCGTTGCCGTCGTCGCCGTACGCCACCAGCTCGAAGACGACTACCACTGAGCTGTCCGTTCGCGCCACCCACGCGCCATCGAACGACTGCTGTCTTTCTGCTCGGCGGTTCGCTACCGACCCAGACCCGCCCTTCGGGTTTCTCCAAAGCTGTCCGATGCTCAGCGTCGGCTATTCGTTTTTCGCTTCCACGAAGATGCTATGTAGGACTACCCGATCGGCACCCGTTGAACTAGAACGGGACTTCCAAACTTCTGCTGCAAAGGAGAACGGAGATGACGACGACCCAGACGGTCCTGCAAGGCAAGGATACGGCGACCCAGAGCGCGCTGTACATGAGCTTCGAGCTCGGCGACAGGAAGTGGCAGTTGACGTTGAGCGATGGCCGGCGCGGCCCAAGCCGGTACTCCGTCGACGCTGGTGACACGGACGCAGTCGCGGATTGCGTGTCCAAGGCGCGGGCGCGCTGCGGCCTGAGCGCTGATGCCAAGGTGCATTCCTGTTACGAGGCCGGCCGCGACGGCTGGTGGCTGCACCGGTGGCTGGTCGAGCAAGGCATCAACAACGTCGTGGTCGACTCGGCGAGCATCGAGGTGAACCGGCGCGCCAGGCGGGCCAAGACGGACCGGCTCGATGGCGACAAGTTGCTGGCGATGCTGCTGCGCCACCGCGCAGGGGAGCGCGTCTGGTCGGTACTGCACGAGCCGACGCCTGAGGACGAAGACGCGCGCCGCACGCACCGCGAGTTGGCTAGGTTGATGCACGAGCGCACCGCACACACCAACCGCATCGGTTCGCTCTTGGTGCTGCACAACCTGCGCCCACACATCGTCATCGGCGGGCGCGACTGGGCTGGTTGGTGGGAAGCCCATGGCACGCAGGTGCCCCCGGAGCTACACGCCGAGCTCGAGCGCGAGAGCGCACGGTTGGCGCTGGTCAAGCAGCAGATCAAGGAGTTGGAAGGCGCGCGTCGCCGGGCGTTGGAGGACGGCAAGCAGCCACTGGTGGCGCAGCTGGCCAAGTTGCGCGCGATCGGGACCAAGGGTGCCTGGGTGCTGGTCAAGGAACTGTTCGGCTGGCGGCGCTTCAGCAACCGGCGCGAATTGGCCGGTTGCCTGGGGCTGGCGCCCACGCCGTATGACAGCGGCGGCAGCCAGGTCGAGCAAGGCATCAGCAAGGCCGGCAACAAACGAGCGCGGGCTTTGCTGGTCGAGCTTGCGTGGGGCTGGCTGCGCCTGCAGCCCGACAGCGAGCTGACCCAGTGGTTCAACCGGCGCTTCGCGGCAGGCGGCAAGCGCATGCGCCGCGTGGGCATCGTGGCTCTGGCGCGGCGCCTGGCCATCGTGCTGTGGCGATATCTGCAGACCGGCGAGATCCCGGCCGGCGCTACGCTCAAGCCAGTCGTCGTCTGATGCAGACCGGACTCAAACCGAAGCAGGGTTTGGCCTGAAAACGCATCATCATGATCAAAGGTCGACGCGCCCGCAACGGCTGCGGGTCCCAACTCGGGGACCGTTACTCAAAGATGGGGCGCGTCGGTAATTGGGG
>Ga0105090_10000462_pt1 | contig 19967 bp, 15 predicted proteins | sample PPLLak3March2015_FD_79110 | JGI IMG/M metagenome (GOLD analysis project Ga0105090, IMG submission 79110) | Freshwater sediment microbial communities from Prairie Pothole Lake near Jamestown, North Dakota, USA - PPLs Lake P7 Core (1) Depth... | ecosystem: Environmental > Aquatic > Freshwater >... | reverse complement strand
GCCACCGGCAGGATCTTCTTCAGGTTGAGGTCGGCGTCGAGGATGACCAGGCTGTGCGGCAGGTAGTTGGCCACCGCCACCCACTTGCCGTCACCGGACACCGCCGCGTTGCGCGTGTTGATGCCGGCGCGCACCTCGGCGATGACCTTGAGGTTCCACATGTCGAACTTGGTGATCCAGCCGTCGCGCGAGGCGAAGAACACGTAACGCCCGTCGGGCGTGAATTTCGGTCCGCCGTGCAGGGCGAAGCGCGACTGGAAGCGGTGGATCGGCTCCAGCTTGTCGCCGTCGAGGATGGAGACATGGTGATCGCCGGTCTCGACCACCACGAACAGGTTGAGCGGATCGGCCTTGAACTGCGGCTTGTCGGGCAGGCTGCCGGGCGCGAAATTGACGATGCGCGAAGCGGTGATCTCGGCCTCGCCCCACACCGGCATCGGCTTGATTGGCATGTAGGCATGCTCGACCAGCGCCTTGATTTCGGCATCGTTCAACTGCTGACCGAAGCCAAGCATCTGCGTTGCCGGCCTTCCTTCGCGGATGACTTTCTCGGCCTCCGGCTTGCGCAGCCGCGCCAGGTTCTCCGGGATCAGCGCCGGGCCGATGCCGCCCAAACGCTCAACACCATGGCAGGAGGCGCAATGCTGCTTGTAGTTGGCCGCCACATCGGCTGCTTCAGCCAGTTGTGCCATACCGAACAGAAAGTAGGCGGCAAAGCCGGCCGGGATCAGGATTTTCCAGTTCATACGCCGATTTCCTCGTCAGAAAGGTAACAACCCGGGTCTTCCGCCCAGGCATCGCCGGTCATCTGCTGGGCGCGAACGCGGGTGTTGCCGTTGCAGATTTCCAGGTAGGCGCAGGCGCCACAACGTCCCTTGACGGCGCGCGGATGCTGCTTGAGGCCGGCCATCAGCGGGTCGGCGGTATCCGGCCAGATTTGCGAGAACGGGCGCTGCTTGACGTTGCCCAGCGTGTAGTGCCACCACATCGTGTCGGGATGCACGTTGCCGAGGTTGTCGATATTGGCGACGTTGACCCCCGACGAGTTGCCGCCCCACTGGCGCAGCTTGGCCTCGACGTGCGCTGCCCGGTCCGGGAAGCGCCGGCGCACCCAGTGCAGGAAATAGACGCCGTCGGCATCGTTGTTGCCGGTGGTGAATTCCTTCTCCAGCCCGCGCTGCTGGTATTCCCAGCAGGTGTCGAAGAGCAGGTCCATCGCCTGCCGGGTGAGCTGGTACTTCGCGTCGTCCTTGCGGTTCTTGTTGCCGCGCCCGGCGTAGTTGAGGTGCGAGAAGTAGAAGCGGTCGATGCCCTCGTCTTCGACCAGCCTGAGCAGGCCGGGCAGGTCATGGGCGTTGTCCTGGGTCATCGTGAAGCGGACGCCGATCTTCAGGCCGAGGTCGCGGCAGAGGCGGATGCCTTTCAGCGAAGCCTCGAAGGCGCCATCCATGCGGCGGAACTTGTCGTGGGTATCACGGATGCCGTCGAGCGAGACGCCGACGTAATTGAAATCGCATTCGGCGATCTTGTCGATATTGCTGTCGTCGATCAGCGTGCCGTTGGATGACAGACCGACATAGAAGCCCTGCGCTTTGGCGCGCTTGGCGATGTCGTAGATGTCCGGGCGCAGCAGCGGCTCGCCGCCGGAGAGGATCAGCACCGGCACCCTGAAGCCCTTGAGGTCGTCCATCACCGTGTAGATCTCGTCGGTGCTTAGCTCGCCTGGGAAATTGGTGTCGGCCGAGATCGAGTAGCAATGCTTGCAGGTCAGGTTGCAGCGCCGGATCAGGTTCCAGATGACGACCGGGCCGGGCGGGTTGCGCTTCGGGCCAATCGGCGTCGGGGCGGCGATTTCCTGCATGTACTGCGAGATGCGAAACATGGATTTCCTTGTTCTGGGCGTCGGCATATTCAATGGCAGCCGGCCCGACAAAGCATTGACGTGAGTCAACTGCGGGAAAAGTCAGGCGCCGTTCGGGCTTGCCGGGCCTTGCGGTATACTTGTCCGATGATCCCCGACGCACAATACCCTGCCGGCAACGAACCGGTGCTTCCCGGACGCTGGGCCGCCGCAGTGGAACCGCGGCTCGCCGCCGGCGAAAAGGTCCAGGCCTGGCTTGAAACCGACCTCGATGGCCGCCTGCGTTTCTCCGAGGGTCTCGTCGTCGTCACCGACCGCCGCCTGCTCGCCCGCACGCCGGGTGAGACGGAGTGGGCCGAGTGGCCGCTGCAGCCGGGCCTGCTGCTCAATCACATCGATCACGCCGGGGTCGGCACGCTCGAACTGGCCGACAAGCGGGCGCGCCTCGCCTGCTGGCGCTACACGCTGGGCAACAACCTGGCCGCATTGCGCGTCATCGCCGAATTCGACCTGCATCTCGAGAGCATCGCCACCGGCCGGCCGCCGCTGCGGTCGACCGAGGATCTTTGCCCGAAATGCAAGGCGCCGCTACCGCCCGGCGAGGACGAATGTCCGATCTGCAACCGCGAGTCGACCGTCGCTCCGTCGACGTGGACGCTGTTCCGCCTGTGGCGCTTCGCCCGCCCCTACCGCTGGCAACTGCTCAGCGGCTTCCTGCTCACGCTGGCCGCGACCGCCGCCCAACTGGTCCCGCCCTACCTGACCATGCCGCTGATGGACAACGTGTTGATCCCGTTCCAGAACGGCAAGCCTGTCGACTGGCCGCTGGTCAGCCTCTACCTCAGCGGCCTGCTCGGCTCCGCCCTGGTCGCCTGGTTGCTGAGCTGGCTGCGCACCTACATTCTGGCCCTCGTTTCGGAGCGCATCGGCCGCGACCTGCGCACCCACACCTACGAGCACCTGCTCGGCCTGTCGCTCGAGTATTTCGGCGGCAAACGCACCGGCGACCTGATGGCACGGATCGGCAGCGAGACCGACCGCATCAACGTCTTCCTCTCGCTCGACCTGCTCAACTTCGCCACCGACGTGCTGATGATCGCGATGACTGCCGTCATCCTGTTCTCGATCAACCCGTGGCTGGCCCTGGTGACGCTTATCCCCCTGCCGATCATCGGCTGGATGATCCACTTCGTCCGCGAGAAGCTGCGCACCGGCTTCGAGAAGATCGACCGGGTCTGGGCCGAGGTGACCAACGTGCTGGCCGATACCATTCCCGGCATCCGCGTCGTCAAGGCGTTCGCCCAGGAGAAGCGCGAGGGCGAGCGCTTCCGCGCCGCCAACGAGCACAACCTGGTGATGAACGACAGGCTCAACCGGACCTGGTCGCTGTTCTCGCCCTCCGTCACGCTGCTCACCGAAATCGGCCTGCTGGTCGTCTGGGCCTTCGGCATCTGGCAGATCTCCCAGAACGAGATCACCGTCGGCGTGCTGACCGCCTTTCTCGCCTACATCGGCCGCTTCTACACCCGCCTCGATTCGATGAGCCGAATCGTTTCGGCCACGCAGCGCGCGGCGTCGAGCACCAAGCGCATCTTCGACATCCTCGACCACGTCTCGAGCGTGCCGGAACCGGTCAACCCGGTGCACCTGCAGAAGGTCGAAGGCCGCCTCGAACTGCGGAAGGCAAGCTTCCGCTACGGCACCCGCGCCGTGACCAAGGATGTCGACCTGGTCATCGAGCCCGGCGAAATGATCGGCCTGGTCGGCCATTCCGGCTCGGGCAAGAGCACGCTGGTCAACCTGATGTGCCGCTTCTACGACGTCACCGAGGGCGCGGTGTTCATCGACGGCGTCGATGTCCGTTCGGTGCCGGTCGCCGAATTCCGCCAGCACATCGGGCTGGTCCTGCAGGAGCCGTTCCTCTTCTTCGGCACGATCGCCGAGAACATTGCCTACGGCAAGCCGAACGCCAGCCACGCCGAGATCATTGCCGCCGCCCGTGCCGCCCATGCCCACGAATTCATCCTGCGCCTGGCGCACGGCTACGATTCGCTGGTCGGCGAGCGTGGCCAGGGGCTGTCGGGCGGCGAGCGCCAGCGCATCTCGATCGCCCGTGCCCTGTTGATCGACCCGAAGATCCTGATCCTCGACGAAGCGACGTCCTCGGTCGACACCGAGACCGAGAAGGAAATCCAGAAGGCGCTCGACAACCTGGTGCGTGGGCGTACCACGATCGCCATCGCCCACCGCCTGTCCACCCTCAGGAAGGCCGACCGGCTGGTCGTCATGGACCGCGGCCGCATCGTCGAGATCGGCAACCACGACCAGTTGATGGCCGTCGAGGGCCATTACTACAAGCTCTACCAGGCGCAGGCGCGCAACGTCGACACCGAAGACACCCTGCAACGGGCCTTCGATGCGCCCAAGACCCATACGGACTAAGCGCGACAATGACGCAGCCCAACTTTCAACTGCACCGCGATTCCTACGGTCAACTGGTTTTGACAGCCCAAAATGGGGAAGCCCACGCGGGCGTCGTGCCGGTTCGCGCCTTCCCGATCGCCGCCCCCGACGAGGGCATCGCCCTGGTCAACGCCGAAGGCCATGAAGTCGGCTGGGTCGAGCGCATCGCCGACCTGCCGCCGGCCACCGGCCTGCTGGTCGAGGAGGAACTGGCGAGCCGGGAATTCGTTCCGGAAATCGAGAAGATCGCGGCGGTATCGAGCTTTGCCTGCCCGAGCACCTGGCAGGTGGTCACCAGCCGCGGCGCGACCGAACTGATCCTCAAGGGCGAGGAAGACATCCGGCGCCTGTCGCAGACCCGGCTGATGATCGCCGACGCACACGGAATCCACTACCTGGTCCGCGACACTACCTCCCTTGACCACCACAGCCGCAAGCTGCTCGACCGCTTCCTGTGATCCCCACTGTGTAACGCAGCGTACCGGCTGATTACATTTTTTTGACCGGGGTCAGCCACGCCTCCCGGAAAACGTTAATAATTCGAAGAGCCCCAAGACTCCCCCCGCACCGAACCGACACTGGGCAAACCGAGCATGAAGAACAAAGACATCATCATCCGCGAAATCATTCCGTTGCGCGGGCCGAACATGTGGACCTACCGGCCGGTGCTGGAAGCCTGGGTCGACATCGGCGAACTGGAGGAATTTCCCTCCAACAAGATTCCCGGCTTCTATGAGCGCCTGTCGGCGTGGCTGCCGTCGCTGATCGAGCACCGCTGCAACTACAACGAGCGTGGTGGCTTCCTGCGCCGCGTACAGGAAGGCACCTGGGCTGCCCACATCCTCGAGCACGTCACCCTCGAATTGCAGAACCTGGCCGGCCTGCCGGGCGGCTTCGGCAAGGCGCGCGAGACGTCGGAGCGCGGCGTCTACAAGGTCGCCGTGCGTGCCTGGCACGAGGACGTCACGCGCGCCGCGCTGCACACGGCCCGCGACCTGATCATGGCGGCGATCGAGGACCGGCCGTTCGACGTCGCGGCGGCGGTCGAGGAACTGACCGACATGGCGGATTCCAAGTGCCTGGGGCCGTCGACCGCAAGCATCGTCGATGCCGCCGACGACCGCGACATCCCGACCATCCGCCTGCTCGACGACGGCAACCTCGTCCAGATCGGCTACGGCGCCGCGCTGCGCCGCATCTGGACGGCCGAGACCGACCGCACCAGCGCCATCGCCGAAACCATTTCGCGCGACAAGGATTTGACCAAGGGCCTGCTCGCCTCGTGCGGCGTGCCGACACCCGGCGGCCGCGAAGTAGCGAGTCCGGAAGACGCCTGGGAGGCGGCCGAGGACCTCGGCCTGCCGGTCTGCGTCAAGCCGCTCGACGGCAACCACGGCCGCGGCGTCTTCATCGACGTCAAGACCCGCGAGGAAGTCGAGAAGGCCTTTGCCGTCGCCATCAACGAGGGCAGCGGCGTGCTGGTCGAGCGCTCGATTCCCGGCACCGAGCACCGCCTGCTGGTGATCGGCGGCAAGCTGGTGGCGGCCAACCGGGGCGACATGATCACGGTGACCGGCGACGGCACCTCCACCGTCCTCGAACTGATCGAGGTCCAGGTCAATTGCGACCCGCGCCGCGGCCCGACCGAACTGCACCCGCTGTCGATCATCCACATCGACTCGGCAGCGCGCATGGAACTGGGGCGCCAGGAACTGACCCCCGAGAGCGTGCCGGCCGCTGGCCGCGAGGTGCTGATCCAGCGCAACGCCAACCACGCCTTCGACGTCACCGATGACGTGCATCCGGAAACCGCTGCGCTGGCTTCGCTGGCCGCGCGCATCGTCGGCCTCGACATCGCCGGCATCGACCTGGTCGCGCAGGACATTTCGCAGCCGCTGGCCGAACAGGGCGGCGCCATCGTCGAGGTCAACGCCGGTCCCAGCTTGCTGATGCACCTGCGGCCCGGGGTCGGCAAGCCGCGTCCGGTCGGCAAGGCCATCGTAGACAACCTGTTCGCCGCCGGTGAAAGCGGCCGTGTCCCGCTCGTCGGCATCACCGGCTCGCGCGGCAAGACCGCGGTCGCCCGGGTCGTTGCCCACCTGGTCCACCTGTCGGGCAGGACCGTCGGGCTCGCCTGCAGCGACGGCCTGCAACTCGGCCGCCGCCAGGTGCAGAAGACCGATGCGGCGAACTGGGCCGGCGGCCACCGCCTCCTGCTCAACCGCGCCGTCGACACCGCCGTCATCGAGAACGGCGCCCGCGTCATCCTCGGCGAGGGACTGGCCTACGACCGCTGCTCGGTCGGCATCGTCACCAACATCATCCCCGACGCCGAAGATCTCGCGCGCTGGGATGTGCACCCGAGCGGCGGCGAGTTCTTCACCACTTACCGCAACGCCTACCGCACCCAGGTCGATGTCGTGCTGTCCGACGGCTGCTCCGTCCTCAATGCCGAGGACGAGATCGTCGCCGACCTGGCCGACCTCAGCGACGGTGAGGTGATCTACTTCGCCGGCGACCCCGACGCCCCGGTCATGGCGGCACATCTGGCCGCCGGCGGGCGCGGCGTCTTCGTGCGCAGCGGGCGCATCACGCTGGCTTCCGGCAGTGACGAGGTCCGCCTCTGCCGCCTGGGCGACGTGCCGGCGATCGGCAAGCGCAAGGATGCCGCGACCATCGCCAACGTGCTGGCCGGTGTCGCTGCCGGCTGGGCTCTCGGCCTCAGCCAGGACGTCATCATCACCGGCGTCAAGACCTTCGGGCTCGAACTGCCCGACCCCGCCGCCCTGCTGGCGCAGATGGCGAGAAGATCGCCGACTTCGGCGACCCGAAACTGACAAGGATTCAGCATCATGGACGTTTCCCGCATTCGTGCCCTGCGCGGCCCCAACCTGTGGAGCCGGCACACTGCGATCCAGGCCATCGTCACCTGCGAGGGGGGCGAACGTGCCATCGCCGAGCTGCCGGGCTTCGAAGCCCGGTTGCGTGACCGCTTTCCCGAACTCGGCGACCTGATCCCGGCCGACCACCTCGACACCGTATCGATGGGGCATGCGCTGGAATTCGCCGCCCTCGGCCTGCAGGCGCAGGCCGGCTGCCCGGTCACCTTCAGCCGCGCGGCGCAAACGTTCGAAGCCGGCGTCTACCAGGTCGTCGTCGAATATACCGAGGAGGACGTCGGACGGCTGGCCTTCGAACTGGCCGAAGCGCTCTGCAACGCCGCCTTGAATGACACACCCTTCGACCTCGACGGCGCGCTGCACCGCTTGCGCGAGCTCGACGAGGACATCCGCCTCGGCCCGTCCACCGGCGCCATCGTCTCGGCCGCCATGGCTCGCGGCATCCCTTACCGCCGCCTGACCCAGGGCAGCCTCGTCCAGTTCGGCTGGGGCAGCAAGCAGAGGCGCATCCAGGCAGCCGAAACCAGCTTCACCAGCGCCATCGCCGAATCGATCGCGCAGGACAAGGAACTGACCAAAAAGCTGCTCGACGCCGCCGGCGTCGCCGTTCCGGCCGGCCGCCCGGTCGAGGACGAGGACGACGCCTGGGCAGCTGCGCAGGAAATCGGCCTGCCGGTCGTCGTCAAGCCGCAGGATGGCAACCAGGGCAAGGGTATTTCGGTCAACCTGACCAGTGAGGACCAGGTGCGCCATGCCTACCGCGTCGCCATCGAATTCCGCGACGACATCCTGGTCGAGAAGTACCTGCCCGGCCACGACTACCGCCTGCTGGTCATCGGCAACAAGCTGATCGCCGCCGCCCGGCGGGATCCGCCGCTGGTCATCGGCGACGGGCGCAGCACGGTGAGCGAACTGGTCGACCAGGTCAACCGCGACCCACGCCGCAGCGACGGCCATGCCACCTCGCTGACCAAGATCAGCTTCGACGAGATCGCCCTCGCCCGCCTCGCGCTGCAGGGGTATGACGCCAATTCGGTGCCGCCGCGCGGCGTCCGCGTCATCCTGCGCAACAACGCCAACCTGTCGACCGGTGGCACTGCCACCGACGTCACCGACGATGTGCACCCGGAAGTCGTCGCCTGCGCCGTCGCGGCCGCACAGACGGTCGGCCTCGACATCTGCGGCATCGACGTCGTCTGCGACACCATGTTCAAGCCGTTCGAGGAACAGGGTGGCGGCATCGTCGAGGTCAACGCGGCGCCAGGGCTGCGCATGCACCTCGACCCGTCGTTCGGCAAGGGCCGGGCGGTGGGCGAGGCGATCGTCGACATGATGTTCCCGCCCGGCGACAACGCCCGCATTCCGGTTGTCGCCATCGCCGGCACCAACGGCAAGACCACCACCAGCCGCCTCATCGGCCGAATCTTCGAGAGCAATGGGCTGCGCGTCGGCATGACCAGCACCGACGGCGTTTATATCCAGGGCAAGCGCACCGACGACGGCGACTGCTCCGGCCCGAAGAGCGCGCGCAACGTGCTGCTGCACCCCGACGTCGACGCCGCGGTATTCGAGACGGCGCGCGGCGGCGTACTGCGCGAAGGTCTCGGCTTCGACATGTGCGACGTGGCGGTGATCACCAACATCGGCCTCGGCGATCACCTCGGCCTCAACTACATCACCACGGTCGACGAACTGGCGGTGGTCAAGCGGGTCATCGTCGAAAACGTCACGCCGACCGGCACGGCGGTGCTCAATGCTGCCGACCCGGTGGTCGCGGCGATGGCCAAGCACTGCCCGGGCAGCGTCATCTTCTTCGCCCGCGACCGCATGAACCCGATTCTCGCCACCCACCGGGCGCAGGGCAAGCGCGTCGTCCACGCCGAGCGCGACGCCATCGTCTGCAGCACGGGGCGCAAGAAGCACCGCATCCCCTTCGCCGGCATTCCGCTGACCCGCAACGGCAGCATCGGCTTCCAGGTCGAGAACGCGATGGCCGCCGTCGCCGCCGGCTGGGCGCTGGGCTATTCCTGGGAGATCATCGAGCGCGCGCTGGCCGGCTTCGTCAGTGACGCCGAGACCGCCCCCGGCCGCTTCAACGTCTTCGACTACAAGGGCGCGACGCTGATCGCCGACTACGGGCACAACCCCGACGCCATCCAGGCGCTGGTCGATGCCGTTGACAACATGCCGGCGATGCGTCGCTCGGTGGTCATCAGCGGCGCCGGCGACCGGCGCGACGAGGACATTCGCCAGCAAACCGGGATCCTCGGCGATGCCTTCGACACCGTGATCCTCTACCAGGACGCCTGCCAGCGCGGCCGCGCCGACGGCGAGGTGATCGGCCTGCTGCGCGAGGGACTGGCGCAGGCGACGCGCACGCGGGAAATCCTCGAGATCACCGGCGAGTTCCTCGCCATCGACACCGCCCTCGGCCGGCTCAGGCCGGACGACCTGTGCCTGATGCTGATCGACCAGGTCGAGGACGCGCTCGCCCACATCGCCAGGCGGGTCGCCGAGGGGTAACACATTGGATGCCGAAGGGGCGGAACCGCGCCTTCGGCACGCGATTCAGTCGCCCAGTTCGTACTGCTTGATCAACCGGTAGATGTTGCGCTCGCTGATTCCGAGCACCACGGCCGCCTTTGCCCGATTTCCGCCATGGCGAAGCAGCGTCCGGCGCAGATAATCCTTCTCGATTTCGCCCAGACTGGGCTCGTGATCGAAGGCGAGAACGACCGAATCGGAGCGACGGGCAACCAGCGGGCCGAAATGCTCGGCGCGGATACGTCCGTCACGACCGGCCAGAATGACCGCCCGCTCGACCAGGTTGCGTAATTCCCGGACATTGCCCGGCCAGTCGTAGTCCATCAGCAACCTGAGTGCATCCGGAGTCAACTTGCGCTCGATGCCGCGGGCGAAACGCTGCAGAAAGTGCTCGGCGAGGGGCGGTATATCGTCGCGCCGCTCGCGAAGTGGCGGCACGCGGATCACGAAGCTGGCCAGCCGGAAATAGAGGTCGCTGCGGAAGCTTCCGGCCTCGCTCATTTTGTCCAGTTCCCGGTTGCTGGCGACGACAAAGCGCACATCCGCCCGCAATGTCCGGGTGCCGCCAAGGCGGCGAAATGTATTGGTTTCCAGCACGCGCAGCAGCTTTGCCTGAATCGCCGGGCTGGTTTCACCAATTTCATCGAGAAACAGCGTGCTCCCTTCCGCCTCTTCGATCAAGCCCTTCTTCTGGCGGTCGGCACTGGTAAAGGCGCCGCGCTCATGGCCGAAAATTTCGGATTCGAACAGGGTTTCCTGCAATGTTCCGCCGTCGACCGTAACCATCTCGCGACCGTGTCGGGCACTGCTTCGATGCAGGGCCTGGGCGACCATTTCCTTCCCGGTGCCGGATTCGCCCTGGATCAGCACCGTTGCATCGGTCGGCGCGACCGCCTCGATCAGGTCGAGGACTTCGAGCATGGCGCGCGAATTGCCGACCAGCGGACCCGGTCGCCGGGATTCCAGCTGCCGCCGGTAAAACGCATTGCGTCTCCGCAGTTCCGCACTGTCGAGTTCCCGGCGGATGATGATCTCCAGTTCATCGAGCCCGACCGGCTTGGTCAGATACTCGACGGCGCCTGCCTGGATCAGGCTCACCGCATTGCGAATCGAACCGTAGCCGGTCAACACGACCACCGGGTACTGAGCGGAAAGCGATTCCACCAGCTTCGGCGTGTCGGTATCCGGCAATTTGAGATCGAGGAAGATCAGGTCCGGCTCGTTCTCCTGAAGAATCTGCGAGGCCTCTTTCCAGTTGAGCGCGCCAACACAATCCAGCCCCAGGTCGGCAATTTGCTCGACCAGAAGCTGATTGAAGACGCGGTCATCATCAACGACCAGGACCTGTTTCTTCATTTCACGAATTACTCACCAACGGCAGGCGCACCCTGAACACGGTGCCCTGACCGGGCACGCTCGATACCTCGATAGTACCGGCATAGCGCTCGACGATGCTCTTGCAGATGGTCAGACCGAGTCCCGTGCCACCCTCGCCATCGGCCCGATGGCTGAAAAACGGATCGAAAATGCGCTCGATCTGCCCGGCGGAGATTCCCCTGCCGGTATCGCGCACCTCGATCACTGCCGAATTGCCCTCGCCATAGGTGCGGACCGTCAAGCCTCCTCCTTGAGGCATCGCATGGTGGGCATTCTGGGCCAGGTTGAGCACCAGCATGCGCAGGTCGCTGTCATCGGCCAAGGCGCGCAAGTCGTCCGCGGCCAATTCCAGATGCTGGACGATACCGTGGCTCTGCGCGTCAAAATCGAGCAGTTGCAGCGTGTCGCTCACCGCCCGGTTGAGCGAGACGATCTGCGGCTGCTGCCGTGGCAGGCGGGAAAGCAACAACAGGCGCTGGGTGACGCCGGTACATCGGTCGATTTCCGCATTCATCATTTCCAGATAGCTACAGATGCGTTCCGGATCGGCATTTCCCTGACGAAAATTCCGCAACAGGCCGTCGACGGCAAGGCGCATTGAACCCAGCGGATTGTGGATCTCATGAGCGATGCCTGCTGCCAGCAAACCGAGTTCGGACAGGCGCTGCTCTTGCGACAAGCGCGCGGCATCCGCAAGATCGCTGCTCGATTCGACGATCAGCCTTTCGCTGTCCGCGCTTCCGCTACGCTCGACCAGAACGGCATGCACCTCGACCGGGAACTCACGGCCACCGGCAGCCCGGTACCGATGCCGGCACTTCAACGATTGCCCGGGCTCCTTCAATTCGGCCGCGGGGCAGATCAGCATCGTCGGCGGGCACGGTCTGTCGCTGCCATGGCTGGAAACATGGCAAAGCTGCCCGACCGCAACCGCTTCAGTCACCCCGAGTTGCTGGCAGTAAGCCCGATTGACCGCGAGTATGCGCAGATCCGACTGTCGGATGACGCGTACGCCATCCGGCAGTCCATCCAGCAACTCCTGGAGATAGCGCTGCTGCTTTTCCGCCACGCCAATTTGCTCGACCAGGCTATCCGCCATGCGATTGAAGCTGACGGCAAGGCGACCAGGTTCGTCATCGGCCAAGACAACTGCCCGGACGGCAAGATTTCCCGAAGTCAGTTGGCGGGCGGTGTCATCGAGTTCCCGCAGCGGTTCGACCACGCGCAGGCGCAACATGCGCCACAGCACCCCCAGGGTCAACGCGAGGACAACCGCGCCAGCCAATGCAAACAGCCCGGCGCTACGCCAGGCTTGAGCGCGGATGGTCGCGGCGTGATAGTCAACGACCAGAATGCCATTTATCGGGCTTTTTTCCAGTGGACCGTGGCAGCCGATGCAGGCCGTCTGATTCGGCACCGGATTGATCGAGCGCAATACCTCGCCGCCACCCGGCTCCGTCGCGAAACGGCTCTCCGGCACGCCGGGACGGTCAACCCGGATCAGTTCCGGCCGTTGCTTGCCGAGGCTTTCCGGACGGGAGGCAAAGCGAACCTCGCCGCTCGGCGCCAAGATCATCACATCACTGATGCCGGGCAGCTTCCCCATGCGCTCGACGATTTCGCGCAGGCCCGGCACGTCCCGTTTGAGCATGGCATTTTCCAGGGCCACCCGCAGCAGACGGTTGATCTGCTCCGATGTCGCCGCCCGTTCGCGTTCCAGTTGATCGCGATAAAGCACCAGAAAAAGCAGCCCGAAGAGCAGCGAGGCGCCACCCGCCACCAGCAGAACCCGGCGCAGCATGCTTTGCCCGAGCGAAGAAGAACTGCTCTTAACGTTTGCTGGCATGGTGTGAAAGCATACCGAAAAATACCGCCCGGCGCCCTGAACAATCCGGCACCGCCGCCCAGCCCGCATGGCGGCAAACTCAGCAGTATCGGGAAACTACCAGCTCGGCCCCTGGACACCCGGCATGAAGCGAATGGGCGCGATTTCGGCCTTGTCGAGCGCCAGTTTCCGGTTGATCTTCTCGCCCATCCGTTCGCGCGAGGGCAGCGGCAAATCGTGGATTTCGCCGAGCACTTCACGGAATCGCAGCACCCAGACATAGGTTAACTCGGCCAATGCCGCATAGAACCGGGTACCGCAGTGCGAAGAAACCCGCTGTCCCCATTCCGGAAGCCAATAGCCGATGTGCTCGTCAATGAAACCGGCCAGTTCTTCCGGGGCGACCCTGGGGCCAGTCGCTGTTTCCATGGTCGCGCCACTGGCCAAAACGTGCCGCAGATACTGCAGCTGCAGCACCAGATGATCGTCGAAGCGGCTACGCCAGTCGCCGACCCGCCAGCCGGCCGCCGCGTAGATTTCACGCAATTCGAACATCGACCGGTCGCAGGCCAGATGCTCGTCACTCAGCCAGACCGACTCGTACGGCGAGGCACCGAAGCTGTTGTTCAGGTAGATCGCCGCATAGTCGGCCGCCAGTTCATCCAGCGTCGGACTCTCGCGCAGGGCAGCTGCCATGTTGGCGTAGGCCGTTTCACCGGCCTCGTCGGCGGCGGACAATGCCAGCCCGCCTGGAAAAGCCGCCGTCCGCAGCGCCGCCAGCGTCTCCGCGTCCAGTTCGCGGTCATGCAGGCGAATCAACTGGTCGAGATCCTCAACCAGCGCGCTGCGCAATTCAGCCTCCATCCATCTTGCCTTTGCTGTGCGGAACAAAGCCAATCGATGGCCGTGTCAATTCCGGGTTGGCCATGTTCTTGACCTGCTTGACGGGTTTGTCATTGGGACCGATCGCCTTGCTCTTGAGCACGCCCTGCCAGATTTCCTCGATCGGTCCGATGTCGAGCACGCGCATCATGCAGGCCATGACGCAATATGGCTTGCGACCGGCCTCCAGTTCATCGATGCACATGTTGCACTTCTTGATCACCTGCTCCTGCGGATCCCATTGCGGTGCGCCGTAGGGGCAGGCAGCCTCGCACTTGCGGCAGCCGATGCACAGGGTCGAATCGATGTCGACCACGCCGTTGTCGGCTCGCTTCCAGATCGCTCCGGTCGGGCAGGTCGGCAGGCAGGCCGGTTCGGCGCAATGGTTGCACGACATGTTGACCTTGTAGGCGAAGACGTCCGGGTAGCTCCCGCCCTCGATGTACATCACCCGCCTGAAGCGCGGGCCGGGCGGCAGGCCATTCTTGTCCTTGCAGGCAATCTCGCAGGCGCGGCAACCGATGCAATCGACGTTGTGATGAATGAAACCGAACTGCTTGGCCGGCTTCACCGGTTCGTAGGTTTGCGCCACCTTGCGGCGGATGGCCTGTTCAAGCTCCTGCTTGTCGACTTTGTTGACCATGATCGCCTCACTTGTCCCTGCGGAAGATCGCCGACCGCGAAGTTGCCTGAATATCCCAGCCCGGCCGGTGTTCGAGCGGGGTCTTCCTGAGGTCGACGAGAATGGTGTTGTACGCAAAGGCACCAGCCGGGCTGGGCTCATCCAGGGTCAGGAAATCCGGGTTGCCGGCACGGTCGGTCCCGTCCTTGGCCAGATCCATCCAGGCGCCTTCATAGAGCACGACGACATTCGGCATGCACCGTTCGGTCACATAGGCAGGAACGACCACCTTGCCGCGCTCGTTCCACACCTCGACGATGTCGCCCGTCTTGATACCGAGTCGCGCCGCATCCTTGGCGTTCAGCGTGACCTCCTGCTGGTAGGTTTCGCGCAACCAGGGAATGTTGTGGAAGATCGAGTGGGTGCGCCAGCGCGGGTGCGGCGTAATCATGTGGAACGGGAATTTCTTGGCCTTTTCGTGGTTCAGCGACTCGAAAGGCTCGATCCATTTCGGGATGTAGGGAATTTCGTAGCCGTACTGGGTCCTGGTCCAGTCCTTGATGTTGGCCAGGGTGCCGGAGAGGATTTCGATCTTGCCGGACGGCGTCTCGAATGGCACGCCATTCCTGATCTGCTCCTCGAACGCGACATGCGGCTTGTCAAAGGTGAATTTGTAGACGCCGTGCTGTTTGAATGTTTCCCAGGACATCTTGACGCCCTGGTGGTTTTGCACTTTCTTCCACCAGTCGGTAAGGTAGGCTTCGTCGGTGACGTCGTTGTTCTGGAAGTAGTCGCGCTGGGCTTTCGGGTTGTAGCGCTTGCCGAAGTCCTTGACCGACGGATCGAGCTGCTCGATGCGGTAGGCAAGTTCGGTGAACACCTGGAAATCGGTCTTCGATTCGCCGAGCGGCTCGATGACCTTGGGCCGGTGGATGTAATAGTGGCCCTTGTACCAGGGCAAGGCGACATCATGGCGCTCGAAGTGGGTTGCGATCGGAAAGAGCACATCGGCCCACAGCGCCGAGGGAGTGATGGTGGAGTCCATGCAGACCACCAGCTCGAGCTTCCTGATCGCCTGGATTTCCTTGTTGACGTTGGTCAACTGATTGAACCAGTCCGAGCCATGCCAGAAGATCGCCTTGATGTTGGGGATCCTCCCGTCCAGCTCGTCGCCGCGTGGCCACAGCCCCACTTCCTCCCGCTTGAGGTTCGGGTAGTTGATGACGCAGTGCGCCCAGCGGTCTGACTTGATCGAAGCGTACCAGACGTTGGCGTATTCATCGTAAGGATAGGCGACGGCTTCGGCATGCCAGCCCTTGCCGACAACCTCCGCACAGCCGCCGAGGATGCCGATGTTGCCGGTCATCGCCTGCACGGCGGCGGCCATCCGGTTGTATTGCTCGCCATAACTGGCGCGCCCGGGCGACCAACTCGCCTTGAGCGCGGCCGGCTTGGTCCTCGCGTACATTTCTGCCAGTTTCTTGATGTCGACCGCAGCAACCCCGCAAATCTGCTCGGCCCACTCGGGCGTTTTTTGAATTCCATCGTATTTGCCGAAAATATAGTCCTTGAAGTTCTCCTTGTCGGCGAACTCCTTCGGCGTCGTACCGGCATCCATGCCCTGGCAGAACTTGTCGATGAATTTCTGGTCCTGCCAGTTGTTGACGAAGATGTGGTGCGCCATGCCGGCAAGCATGGCGGCGTCGGTATTGGGCTTGATCGGGATCCACCAGGCGTCGTAGCTGGCGGCGGAATCGGTGTATTGCGGGTCGACGACAACGAACTTGCACCCGCGCTGCTTGGCCAGCCGCATGTAGTAGAAGGTGTTGCCGCCGTGGAAGGTATAGGCCGGGTTCCAGCCCCACATGATGATCAGCTTGCTGTGCGCGAAGGCATCGTCCTCGTTGCCGTCGGTGATGGTGCCGAAGGTCATCCGCGAGCTGAAGGTCGTGCCCTGGTAGCTGGGTACCGACCAGGAGTTGGTGCGGCAACCGAACATCCCGAGGAAACGGGCGAGCAGGCCTTCGATCTGGTCCGACTTGTGCAACACGCCATAGGAGGTACCGGCATAGGCCTGGTCGAGAATGGCGGTGGGGCCGTACTTCTGCTTCAGCTCGACCATCTTCTTCGCGACATGGTCGAGCGCCTCGTCCCAGGAAACGCGCTTGAACTTGCCCTCGCCGCGCTCGCCAACGCGCATCATCGGGTAGAGCAGGCGCTCCGGCGAATAGAGGCGGGCGCGATAGGAGCGGCCGCGCAAACAGGCCCGCAGTTGCGGAACCTGCTCGGTATCGAGGCCGATCTTGCCGCCCTCCTGGTAGCGCCCGTCATCGGTGGACAGGCGGACGATGACATCACCCTTCTTGTGGGCGACGAGCATGTGGCGCGAACCGCAGTTGTGGTCGCAGGAAGTCACCACCGTCGTCAGGTCGTCATCCCGGGGGTAAGGCGCGTAAGGAAAGGCTTGGGCCTCCTGCCTGCCCGCGCCAAGTTCGACAAGGCCGCTGGTGGTGGCCACCGCGGCACCGGCGCCGACCGTCTTGAGGAAGCTGCGACGTTTGGGATTGAGAATATCCAGCCAGTTCCGTTTCGTATCCATGATTCGTCCTTATTGCTTGGGCTGGTTGCCATTGGCTGGCAATGCAAAGCGGGCTTCGCTGACAACCGGTCGGTCCTTCGCCCAATCGGGTACCTCCGGGGCCATACCCTCCCACGGATGGCGCGGATAGGGGTACTCGATCCGGTACCAGGACCGGCCACCGTGGCAACCGTAGCAGACATCGGCATTCTTCTGGCCGGCAGCCTCGATCGCCTCGGCCTTGAGATAGTTGACCTGATGACGGTTGGTACGAATGGCAGCGTGACAGGTCAGGCAGGAGTTGCCGAACATCTCCTTGCTTTCCGGCCAGGGGCTGGGCAAACCCATGACCTGGATATTCATCGGACCATGGCACTTGAGGCAGGTGGTCTCGGTGTTCACCACCTTGCGCAGCGTGAAACCGTTGTCGGTCTGCGGCGTACCCGTCGCCGACGTAGCCTGCGCTTCATCGCGCGGGTCACTGCCCTGGTGACAGGTATTGCAGGAAAGGTTCATCAGCTCTTTGGCCATCGATGTCTTCAGGTGGCGTCGATGGAATGTGTCCTGGTCGCCGGCGTAGGTACTGAGCCGCTGATACCAGGCCTTGCTGGCGCTGGCCTTGATGCCTGCCGGTGACGTTTCACGAACCTTGTCTTCAAGCACTTCGCGGTGACAAGCCAGGCACTGTTCGTCACGCGCGGTTTCGATGGCCGGCCTGAAGTGAATGGGGTCGTAGGTGGCGCGCAGGATATCCTTGTTCGCGTAGGCTGCCGGCGCGACCTGACCTTCGGGGCTTGTGGGCGCCTGGGCGGGCTGGTGCCGGATCTGCCAGCCAATATAGCCGCCGATCAGGACAACAACGGCAACCAGGGCAAGAATGACGATACCGACTTTCGAATTCTTCATGATCAATCCTTGCGCACCGCATCGGCATGAAGGCCGCGAATGTCATAACGCCCCAAGAGGTTGGGATGAATGAACGGGGTATACCAGGCGCCCTGATATTTCAGGAAGTCAAGACCTGTATGTGGCGGCGTGATTCCCCGCAGCGCCTGCGCCTGCCATGCCGTGGTCTGTTCAAATACAGTAATGACCGGGGCACCATCCGGGCGCTGATCGGGGACCAGGCCGGCGATGGATACGGGAATCTCGGCAAGTGCATTTGCACCGCTCGCCAGCAGACCGAGCAGGACCATTAGGTTTTTCATGTTGTCATTATGCCGTTTGAAGATCAAGAAACGAGGCAGACACTCGGCCTGCCCCATTCGAGTGAAGGCTCTTACTTCTTCTTGCCTTCCATGCCCTGCATGCCGGACATGCCCTTCTGGCCTTCCATCCCGGACATGCCCTTCTGGCCTTCCATGCCCTGCATGCCGGACATGCCTTCCTGCTTGGACTTCTTGTCCTTCTTGCCTTCCATGCCCTGCATGCCGGACATGCCCTTTTGGCCTTCCATGCCGGACATGCCCTTCTGGCCTTCCATGCCGGACATGCCCTTCTGGCCTTCCATGCCGGACATGCCCTTCTGGCCTTCCATCCCGGACATGCCCTTCTGGTCGGCTGCATAGACGTTGGCGGCAACGAGGGAAGCGATGGCGAGGGCAGCAATAGTCGACAGTTTCTTCATGAAATACCTCTCTTGTAGGGATTCATCGTCTCCGCCGATGCGGCAGAAACGGACCAGGCACCTGCCCGGACCGTCATTCCAAGCAGTTGTCGTGCCAATTACCAATATATTCGCCAAGTCAATGATTCTTATTGACTAAGCTCAAAGTCGGACGCAACAGATGTCCTGCCGATTTCTGCCATTATGGCATGCCGGTTTGCCCATATTTTCCTAACCAACTGATTTAACGGCAAAATCGCGGCTGTCATTCTGGCATGGCCCCGTGACCGCGTCTGCCGGCAACCAGCAGCGCCTCAGATACGCAGTCCGGCCTGCTGGCCTCACCAAGCAACGCGGCTATGCGCGCGGCCGGCGGTAGCAATGGGTGACGAAGTCGAGGCTGCCGACGCGCCCGCCAAGTTCGTCGACCCGCTCGTCCGCCACATCCCAGACGGTCATGCCGTTCGCAGTCCAGCCGATCGCATAATGCTTGGGAACGGCGCCGATGCGACGGATGATGCCGGCGTCGAGCATGGCCTGCAGCCGCGCCATGACTTCCTCGCCGGAAACGCCGACTTGCTCGCCGACCAGTTGGTAGGGGCGGGCCACCAGCGGCAGGCCGCCCTGCGTGGCGACAATCAGTGCGCGGTCGATGGCATCGAGCTTCGCCGCGTCGCTCATGCGCGTACCGCGAGCTTCATTTCGACGAAATACTCGCGTTCCTCGGGAAAAGCATGAGCCGGCAGGCCGGTCGCCGCCTCGATGCGGGCGATGGCCCCGCCGATGCCATCCTGCGTCTCGGTCGCCAGCACGAACCACATGTTCAGCGCGTGCTCGCGCCGGTAATTGTGGGCAACCTCGGGCAGGGCGTTGACCCGATCGGCCACTTCGTCGTAGCGCTCCTCGGGCACCTGCAGCGCCGCCAGAACGAAGGCGCCACCCATGCGTTCGATCTGTACCAGCGGGCCGAAACGGGTCAGCACCCGGGCGTCGAGAAGGCGCTTCAGACGCTCCAGCAACTCGTCACCGGAGATGCCAACTCGCACGGCCGCCGCCGCATACGGCTGGTCGCAGAGCGGAAAGTCGCCCTGCAATTTGTCGATTATTTGCCGGTCGACCGCATCAAGCTCAAGCATAGCGGGCGCCGTTCTGCTTGAATCGGGTCAGCGAGAACAGCACGTCGTGGGCGTGGTCGGTGACGCCATGGCGTTCGCGCAGAGTGGTGATGATGCCCTCGACTTCGGTGCGCTCGCGCCCATGGATCATGCAGAACAGGTTGTACGGCCAGTCGGGCAGCATGCGCGGCCGG
>Ga0105090_10000461_pt1 | contig 19990 bp, 14 predicted proteins | sample PPLLak3March2015_FD_79110 | JGI IMG/M metagenome (GOLD analysis project Ga0105090, IMG submission 79110) | Freshwater sediment microbial communities from Prairie Pothole Lake near Jamestown, North Dakota, USA - PPLs Lake P7 Core (1) Depth... | ecosystem: Environmental > Aquatic > Freshwater >... | reverse complement strand
TTGCTGCTGCTGGCCGGCGGCCTGTTCGCGGCCGGCGCCTTGCGCGACGACGAGGATCTGGAGCGCCGCTACGTGCGCACGCTGGCGCTGGCGGCGCAGGCGATCGAGGCGCAGCGCTCGGCGGCGCGCGTCTACGAGCGGCTGGCGCGCTACAGCGCCCGCTCGGCCGAGGTCGTTTCGGGCCCTCCGGCCGAAGAGTTGCGCGAGTTGCAGGGAAGCGTCGACGCGCTCAGCCAGCAATTGCGCCTGCTGGGCGACGACCACGGCGATGCGCTGTCGTCCGACGAGACCGCCTGGGCCGGGCTGGCGGCGCGGCAATTGCTCGCACTGGGCGCCGAGCTCGACGCCTTGCAGCGGGCGGGCGACGCGTCCGGCCTGCGGCGCCGGCTGGCGGCGGCCGGTGACGGCGAACTGAAGCAGATCGACACCTCGCTGGGTTCGCTGCTGTCGCTGCGGCGGGCGCAGATCGACGATGCCGCCCGCCAGGCCCGGCAGACCGGCAGGCTGGCTCGGATCAGCGTCTTCGCCGCCGGCGTGCTGGCGCTTTCGCTCGGCGTGCTGCTGACGCTGCTCGCGTGGCGCTGGCTGTCGGCCAACGCGGTGCTGATGGAACAGCTGACGCAGATGGCGCGCGAGGACGGCCTCACCGGTGTCGCCAACCGGCGCACGCTCGACGAGCGGCTGCCGCAGGAGATGGCGCGCGCCAGGCGGCAGAAGTATCCGTTGACGGTGGTGATGATCGACCTCGACCATTTCAAGCGCTTCAACGACCGCCGCGGCCATGCGGCCGGGGACACGCTGCTGCGCACCGCTGCCCAGGCGTGGGCGCGGCAGCTGCGGCCGTCGGACCTGCTGGCGCGCTACGGCGGCGAGGAGTTCACGCTTGTGCTGCCGGCCTGCGACCAGGCGCAGGCGCAACGAATGGTCGAGCGGCTGCAGCCGCTGCTGCCGGAGAAGCAGACCTTCTCCGCCGGCATCGCCACCTGGAACGGCAGCGGCAACGCGCAGGAACTGCTCGCCGCCGCCGACCAGGCGCTGCTCGCCGCCAAGCGCGGCGGCCGCAACCGGATCGTCATCCACGGCAGCGAGCCGCAACTGGTGCTCAAGCTGGTGTCCTGAGCCGCCGCGCGGGTTGAACTCTTGAGCGCGTACGGCCGCTCCGAAGCGCTCTTCCCGCAGCGCGCAGCGCGGAGGAAAAGTTCTATGAGTGCCATCCTGCTGGTCGAGGACGAGCCGGCGATCGCCGATACCGTCGTCTATGCGCTGGCCACCGACGGCTTCGCGCCGCACTGGTCGGCCAGCGGCGAGGCGGCGCTCGCCGCCGCGTCGGGGCAGTCCTTTGCGCTGGCGATCGTCGACATCGGCCTGCCGGACATCAACGGCTTCGAACTGTTCCGGCGGCTGCGCGCGGCGCATCCCGAACTGCCGGTGATCTTCCTCACCGCACGTTCGGGCGAGATCGATCGCGTCGTCGGCCTCGAACTCGGCGCCGACGACTACGTCGCCAAGCCGTTCTCGCCGCGAGAGCTGGTGGCCCGCGTCCGCACCGTGCTGCGGCGGGCGCAGCGCGCGGCGCCGGCGGCGGCTGCGGCAGCGGAGGCGCCGACGGGCTTCGCCGTCGACGACGAGCGCAAGCAGATCCGCTACCGCGGCGCCTTGCTCGACCTGTCGCGGATCGAATACCGGCTGCTGAAGGTGCTCGTCGAGCGGCCGGGCCGCGTGTACTCGCGCGACGAGCTGATGCACCGCGCCTGGGACGACCCGGCGGCCGCGTTCGATCGCACCGTCGATGCGCACGTCAAGACGCTGCGCGCCAAGCTGCGCGCGGTGGCGCCGGAGGAGGACCCGATCGTCACCCACCGCGGCATGGGTTACTCGCTGCGCGAGGGGCGGTGAGCGCGAAGCGCCAAGCCAGGGCAGTGAGCGCCGCGCGCTGCGCATGACCCGCCGCTCGCGCGTCTTCATTGCCATCCTCGCCGTCTACCTGGCGGCGGTCGGCGTGCTGCTGTACCGCGTCGCCGCCGACATCGACCCGCGCTACCGCGAGTCGGCCGAGGAGTCGCTGGTCGACACCGCGCAGCTGCTGGCGACGCTGCTCGAACGCCGCACTTTCGGCGGCGTGATCCCGACCGACGAGCTGGACCGCACGCTGGCCGAGCTGGCCGAGCGGCCGGTGAACGCCCGCATCTTCGAGATCGAGAAGACGCGCGTGAACCTGCACGTCTACGTCACCGACCGCAACGGCGTCGTGCTGTTCGACTCGCGCGGTCGCGACATCGGCCAGAGCTACCTCGACTGGCGCGACGTGCGGCTGACGCTCGCCGGCGCCTACGGCGCACGGACCACGCTGGCGGCCGACGACGACAGCAGCTCGGCGGTGATGTACGTCGGCGCCGCGATCCGCGAACGCGGCAGCGATGCGGCGGGCGACGACATCGTCGGCATGGTGAGCGTCGGCAAGCCGATAGCCGCCTTTGCGCCGTTCATCGTCAACGCCCGCGCCAAGCTGGCGCAGGTGGCGCTGATCTCCGCGGTGGCGTTGCTGGCGGCGCTGGTGTTCTCGTTGATCTGGCTGCTGCGGCCGCTGGGTCTTCTCGGAGACCTGTGGCGAGCGCTGCGGCATCCGCATGGCGGCTCGCTGACGGCGCGGCTGCGGCTGATGGCGCATGCCTTCCGCGCCGCGGTGGCCGAGGCGCGAGATGCGCTCGCCGGCCGCAGCTATGCGGAGCAGTACGTGCAGACGCTGGCGCACGAGATCAAGAGCCCGCTGGCGGCGATCCGCGGCGCCGCCGAACTGCTGCGCGAACCGATGTCCGAGCCGTCGCGGGCGCGCTTCGTCGGCAACATCGAGGAACAGGTGGCGCGCGCCCAGGATCTCGTCGAGCGGATGCTCGAGCTGACGCACCTGGAACGCCGCGGCACGCTGGAGCGCGTCGAACTGGTGTCGCTGGCGCAGGTGGTGCGGCTGGCCGTGGCCGAGGCCGCGGCGCCGGCGGCGCGCCGGCACATGCGCTTCGAAGTCGACGTGGCCGAGCCGCTGCTCGCCAGCGGCGACGCCTTCCTGCTGCAGCGGGCGATCTCGAACCTGCTGCGCAACGCGATCGACTTCGCGCCGGAACACTCGACGGTGGAGATCGCGGCGCGCGAAGCCGGCCGGCAGATCGAACTGACGGTGCACGACTACGGCCCGGGGCTGCCGCCCTTTGCGCAGCGGCGCGTGTTCGAGAAGTTCTTCTCCACCGCGCGGCCCGACAGCGGCAAGAAGGGCACCGGGCTCGGGCTCGCCTTCGTCCGCGAGGTGGCCGCCCTGCACGGCGGCTCGGCGCGGCTGGAGAACCATCCCGAAGGCGGCGCGGTGGCGACGCTGCTGCTGCCGCGCGCCCTCGACCGGTAGGCAACGGCCGCGGGCGCGGCCTTCATCGTCGCTTCACGCTGGCTTCCGGCGCGCTTCTTACGGCGCGCAAGGACGCCGCGCACAGTGTCTTCCACGGCGCCACGACTGGCGCCGCCGGAGGAACGATGTCGATCACCGCAGTCCTGCTCGATGGCGCGCGGCGCGCCGCCACCTACGCCGCCATGCTGTTCAGCCTGAACGCGCAGGCCGTGGCGGCCGAATCCCCGCCGGAGGCGGCGCTTGCAGTCGACGGCTCGATCGCCGCCACGGGCCTGACGCTGGCCGCGCATCACGTCGACGCCCGCATCGCCGGCGGCCGCGCCTCGGTGCGCACGCTGCTGCTGTTGCGCAACGACGGCGAAGCGCCGATCGCCGCCCATTACCTGCTGCCGCACCCGGCGCGGTTGACGCGTGGCGGCGAAGGCCTGCTGCGCGGCCGCGGCGGGCTCGCGGAACTCTGCGGCGATGACGACCTGCCTGCTGCCGCCGCCGAACTCGCCGAGGCGCTGCCCGGACGGCCGCTGCGGACTCGCGACGTGATCGTGGTCGCGCCGGGGGAGCGGGTGGCGCTCGAAGTCGAGCGCGAGCTGCCGCTCGAGGTCCGCGGCGACGTGCAGCGGCTGCGGCTGCCGCTGCCGGTCGACCCGGCGGCGCCGCTGGCGCCGCGCTTCACCGCCGACGTGCTGGTCGAGGCCGAGCAGCCGATCCGCCGGCTCACCTCGTCGAGCCATCCGGTGCTGGTCGACGGCCTCGGCGAACGCACGGCGCTGCTGTCGGTGGCCGACGGCCAGGTGCACCGGCAGCCTCTGCTGACGGTCGAGTTCGAACTCGCGCCCGCCGATGCGGTGCTGGCGACGCGGTGAGGCGCCGATGAGCTGGCTTCACACCGTAGTCGCCGCCACGGCGCTGGCGGCCCTGCTGCCGGTCCAGGCGACGCAGGCGGCGGCAGCGTCGCCGCCGACGCGCAGCCTGGCGCCGTACTTCGTCGTCGAAGGATCGACGCCCGGCGTCGAGGTTTTGCCGCTGAAACGCACCGAGGTCGAAGCGACGATCGCCGGCGTGATCGCGGACGTAGCTGTGACGCAGGTCTACCGCAACGAGGGCAGCGCCCCGATCGACGCCCGCTACGTGTTCCCGGCCTCGACCCGCGCCGCGGTGTATGCGCTGCGGCTGCGCATCGGCGACCGCGCTGTCGACGCGCAGATCCGCGAGAAGCAGCAGGCGAAGCGCGAGTTCGAGCAGGCCAGGCGTGAAGGCAAGAGCGCGTCGCTGCTGGAGCAGCAGCGGCCAAACGTGATGACGATGGCGATCGCCAATGTGATGCCGGGCGACGAGATCGCCGTCGACCTGCGCTACACGGAAACGATCGTGCCGGAGGACGGCAGCTACCGCTTCGTGTTCCCGACCGTCGTCGGGCCGCGGTACAACGGCAGCACTGTCGACGGCGCGGTGACGGAGAGCCACAAGGCGGAGGGCTGGATCGCCCAGCCAACGCTGAAGCAGGGCGTTCCGGGCAAGGCGACGTTCGCGCTGAAGGCGACGCTGAAGTCGCCGCTGCCAATCGCGACGATCCGCTCGCCGTCGCATCGCCTCGCGGTCCACGGCGAAGGCGAACGCGAAGTCCGCCTCGAACTGCCCGCCGATGCGGCGCATGCCGACCGCGATGTGGTGATCGAGTACGCGCTTGCCGGCAGCGCGATCGAAGCCGGCCTGATGCTGCACGAGGGCCGCGACGCAAACTACTTCCTGCTGCTGGCGCAGCCGCCGGCGGCGGTGGCGCCGGCCGACGTGGTGGCGCGCGATTACGTGTTCATCGTCGACGTCTCCGGCTCGATGAACGGCTTTCCCCTGGCCACCGCGAAGACGCTGCTGCGCGAGCTGATCGCGAGGCTGCGGCCGACCGATACCTTCAACGTGATTCCCTTCGCTGGCGGCCACTCGCTGCTCGCGCCGTCCTCGTTGCCGGCGACGCCGCAGAACGTCGCCCGCGCGATCCGCCTTCTCGACGGTCAGAACGGCAGCGGCGGCACCGAACTGCTGCCGGCGCTGCGCACGGCATTGGCAATGGCTACGGACGACGGCCGCGCGCGCAGCTTCGTCGTCGTCACCGACGGCTACGTGACGATCGAGAAGGAGGCCTTCGAACTGGTCGGCGACAACCTCGGCAAGGCCAGCCTCTTCGCCTTCGGCATCGGCTCCTCGGTCAATCGCCACTTGATCGAGGGCCTGGCACGCGCCGGCCGCGGCGAGCCGTTCTACGTGCTGAACGCGCAGCAGGCCGAGGCCGAGGCGGCGCGGTTGCGGACGATGATCGAGCAGCCGTTGCTCACGCGCATCCGCGTGAAGTTCGACGGTTTCGACGCCTACGACCTCGACGTGCCGCAGGTGCCGGACCTGTTCGCGCAGCGGCCGGTCGTGGTGAGCGGCAAGTACCGCGGCAAGGCGCAAGGGCGGATCGTCATCGAGGGCATCGCCGCCGGCGGCGCGGTGACGATCCCGATCGACGTCGGACGCAGCGCTTCGCGCGACGACACGCCGGCGCTGCGTCATCTCTGGGCGCGCAGCCGCATCGCCCAGCTCGGCGACTTCAACCGCGTCGCGCCCGACTCGGCAACCGCGCGCGAGATCACCCAGCTCGGCCTGGCGCACGCCCTGCTGACCGAGTTCACCTCGTTCATCGCCGTCGACCACGTGGTGCGCAACCCGGGTGGCGCCGCCGCAACCGTCGACCAGCCGCTGCCGCTGCCACAAGGCGTCGGCAACCTGGCGGTCGGCGAGGCGCCGAGCACGCCCGAGCCGGAGTTCGCGCTGCTGGCGGCGCTTGCCGGCAGCCTGCTGTGGTGGCAGCGGCGGCGGCGTGCGGTCGCGGCGCGAAATGAGCCGGCAAGCCATGGCTGAGGCCGCGGCGTTGAACTCGCGCATCGGCCGCGTCTGGCCGACCGCACTTGGCTCCGAACCCGACCGCGCCGGCGCCCGCATCCGCGGCCGCATCTGCTGGAAGTGGCTGGCGCGCAGCGTCGGGGCAGGTAGCGCCGGAATCCGTCACGCCGACACACGACGGAAAGTGCTACCGGCGGACGTGCCGGCCGCAGCGCTGGCCGTGCTGCTGTTGCTCGCCGCCCTGTGGCCGCACTGGGTCTGGCTCGCCCGACGCCTGACCGACGGCTCCGACGAACCCTGGGGCATCCTGGCGCTGGTGACCGTGCTGGTGCTGGTCTGGCGCGCCCGCGGCGAACTGCAGTTGCCGGGTCGTGCGGCGCTGCTGGCGAGCGGCGGCCTGGCGGTCGTCGCCGCCGTGCTGACCGCGTGGGTACCGCCGATCTTCGCCGCTGCCACGGCGATGCTGGCCGTCGCGGTATTCATCACGGCGGCGCTGCCGCGGCGGCCCGCGGCGCCGCTGGCTGCGCTGCTGCTGCTGGCGCTGCCGGTGATCGCCTCGCTGCAGTTCTACCTTGGCTATCCGCTGCGGCTCGCCACCGCCCATGCCGCGGCGCCGATGCTCGGACTGGTGGGCATCGAGGCGGCCGCCTCCGGCGCGGCGCTGGTCCACGACGGCGGCACGATCCTGGTCGATCCGCCTTGCGCCGGCATCGGCATGCTGTGGGTCGGCAGCTGGGCGGCTGCGCTGCTGTCTTACCTGAACGAGGCGACGCCCCGGCGTGCGTTCACCAACGCTTGCGTCGCTGCGGTGGCCGTCTTCGCCGCCAACGTGCTGCGCAATGCGCTGCTGTTCTTCCCCGAGGCCGGGCTGGCGCCGCAGCATGCGTGGCTGCACGCCGGCATCGGTTTGGCGGCATTCGCTGCGGCGCTGCTGCCGATCGCCGCTTTCGCCAACCGGGGTGGGGCGACGATTGCAAAGCCGCACGTTCCCGCGCTCCACCTCGATGCGGCGGCGAGCAGGTCGCTCGCGCGCGGCACCTTCTTCGTCGGCGCTTGTCTGGCCGCGGCCGTGCTGCCGCCGCTGGCGACGCGGTTCACTGCCTCCGGGGCGGTGGATCGCGACGCAGCGGCGGCGGTCGGCACTCGATCCGTCTCCGTCGAGTGGCCGACCCACTTCCGCGGCCAGCCGCTGACCCAATTGCCGCCGACGGCCCTCGAATCGCGCTTCGCCGCGCGCTTCCCCGGCGCGGTGGCGCGCTTCACCGACGGCGAGCAGTTGCTGATCCTGCGGCGGGTGGCGCAGCCGACGCGGCTGCTGCACCCGGCCAGCGACTGCTTTCGCGGTGCCGGCTACACGCTCGGCGGGGCGGCAAGCAGCATCGACGACGACGGAAGGCGCTGGCGCTGTTTCGTCGCCCGCCGCGACGGCGAGCGGCTGCGCGTCTGCGAGCGGATCGTCGAAAGCCTCGGCGACGACAACGGCCGTTCCTGGACCGATGTCTCGGCGTGGTTCTGGGATGCGCAGTGGCGCAGCGGCCACTGGTGGGCGCTGACCGTGGTCACGCCGCTCGCCGCCGGCGCGGCGCTGTGAGCCCGCGCCGCCTGCTCCGGGCGCTGGCCGGCGGCACGCTGTTCGGCGTACTGCTGGTGGCCGGCGTCGCGACCGTCATCGCTGCCGCCACCGGCGTCGCGTCGACGCCGCCCGGCGCCTGGGTGACGCGGATCACCCCGCTGCCGGGCGTCGCCTTCCGGGTCAATGTGCCGGCGCTGCTGCGGCTGGCCACGGCGCAGGTGGCGCAACGCCTGCTCGACGGCCGCAGCGTGACGACGCGCTACGGCCGCCTGCGCTTCGGCCGCGACGGCGAGGCCCTGACCGTGACCTGCGCGCCGTGCCGCGTCGACCACCCGCGCCTGGCGGCCGAAACAGTGACCGTCGAGCAGGCGCAACTGAAGCTGGCGCGGGCCGATGCGCAGACGCTGCGCGGCGAACTGGCCGCCGGCGCGGCCGTGCTGCGCTTCACCGCGAGGCTGCAGCGCGATCGCATCGACATCGACTGGACCCTGCCGCCAACCGACATCGCCGCTGCCTATCGCATCTTCGCCGCCGCTGTTCCGGACGCGGCGCGGGCAAGGATCGACGGCCGCTTGGCCAGCAGCGGCAGCCTGCGCCTGCCGCAACGGCGGGCAAGGGTGGAACTGGAGATCGAAGGCTTTGCGGTCGAAGGGCTCGGCACCGAGGGCTTGGCCTCCGGCCCGGTTGCGTTCACCTGCCGCGACAGCTACGGCGTGCCGCAGCCGCGCCGCCTCGTTGCCGGCGAAGGCCGCTGGGTCAGCGCCACGCAGTCGGGCGCGCTGCTGGCCGGCGCCGTGCTCGCCGCCGAGGACCAGCGCTTCTTCGAACACGAGGGCTACGACCGCATCGAGATCGCGCGTGTGCTGGGCGAGGTCGATGAACAGGGCATCGCCCGCGGCGCGAGCACGATTACGCAGCAGCTTGCGCGCACGCTATTCACCGGCGGCGAACGCACGGTGGCGCGCAAGCTGCGCGAAATGCTGTACGCGGTCGAGATGGAACGCACGCTCGGCAAGCGCGGGATCCTGGCGCTGTACCTGAACACCGTCGACTGGGGTCCGGGCATCTGCGGCGCCGATGCCGCCGCGCGCCGCTACTTCGGCAAGCGGCCGGGCGAGCTGACGCCGCTCGAAGCGGCCTGGCTGGCGTCGATCCTGCCCAATCCGGGGCAGGCCTATGTCGGCGAGTTCCTCACCGGCCGTGCCGACAGCGCTGGCGCGGTGCGCGTGCTGCGGCAGATGCGCGAGCTGCCGCGGGCGCAGCGTGAGCGCTCGGCGTCGCAGACGCTGGTGTTCGCGGCGCCGCCACCGCCGATCGCGGCGCGGCTCGCCGCGCGCTGAAGCGCTGCGGGCCACTCGACGATAGGACGCGGCCCATCGGGAGCGTCGCTTTCGTCCGCAGCATCAGACGTTCAGCGAGTGGCCGAGCGCCCGCATCGCCGCTTCCTGCACCGCTTCGCCGAGCGTCGGGTGGGCGTGGATGCTCGCGGCGACATCCTCGAGCCGTGCTCCCATCTCGATCGACTGCACGAAGGCGGCCGACAGTTCCGCCACCTCGTGCCCTACCGCCTGCCAGCCGACGATCAGATGGTTGTCGCGGCGCGCGACCACGCGCACGAAGCCGTCGCCTGCTTCGAGCGTCTGCGCACGGGCGCTGGCCGAGAAAGGAAAGTGGGCGTGGAGGCAGTCGAGCCCGGCCTTCTCGGCCTCGGCAGGCAGACGGCCGACCACCACCACTTCCGGATCGGTGAACACCACCGCCGGGATCGCCGCCGGCTCGAAGCGCCGCTTCGCCCCGCCGATGATCTCTGCCACCATCTCTCCCTGGGCGCTGGCGCGGTGCGCCAGCATCGGCTCGCCGGTCACATCGCCGATCGCCCAGACATTGCGCATCGACGTGCGGCACTGCGCGTCGACCTGCACGAAGCGGCCCGCCATGTCGAGTTGCAGCCGCTCCAGGCCGAAACCCTCGGTACGCGGCTTGCGGCCGATCGCCACCAGCACCTGGTCGGCGGCGACCAGCTTCTCCTCGCCCTTGGCATCGCGCATCCGCAGCGCCTCGCCGTCTTCGGACAGGCCGAGCACGGTGCAGCCGAGGTGCACCTCGATGCCGAGCCGGCGCAGCGATGCCGCCACCGGCCAGGCGAGTTCGGCGTCGTAGGCCGGCAGCACCTGCGGCAGCATCTCGATCACCGTCACCTCGGCGCCGAGCTTGCGGTAGGCCACGCCGAGTTCGAGGCCGATGTAGCCGGCGCCGACGACAGCCAGTCGCCGTGGGATCGCCGCCGGCGACAGCGCCTCGGTCGACGAGATCACCTTGCCGCCGAAGGGCAGCGACGGCAGCGCCGCTGGCGCCGAGCCGGTCGCCAGCAGCAGGTGCTCGCAGCTGATGCGCCGCGTCTGCCGGCCGCCTTCGGCCAACGTCACCACGTCGACCATCTTTCCGTCGACGATCTCGGCGCGGCCGCGGATCACCTGCGCGCCGTGCTTGCGCAACAGCGCCGCGACACCATCGGTGAGCCGGCGCACGACGCCATCCTTCCAGCGCACGGCCTGCGTGGCGTCGAGCGAAGGCGCCCCGGCGCGGATGCCGAGCGCATTGTCCGAGGCGTAGCGGCGGGCGCGGTCGAACTCGGAGGCAATGTGGATCAGCGCCTTCGACGGGATGCAGCCGACGTTCAGGCAGGCGCCGCCCAATTGCTCGCCCTCGACCAGCGTCGTGGCAATGCCCAGTTGCGCGGCACGGATCGCGGCGATGTAGCCGCCGGGGCCGCCGCCGATCACCAGCAGTTGCGTGTCCATTTGATCACTCCACGAACAACAGCGCCGGCGATTCGAGAAGCTGCCGCACCGTCTGCACGAACCGCGCGCCGTCGGCGCCGTCGACGACGCGATGGTCGAACGACGACGACAGGTTCATCAGCTTGCGGGCGACGATCGCGCCGCCCCGGAACGCCGGCCGCTCGACGATCCGGCCGACGCCGACGATCGCCACCTCGGGGTGGTTGATGATCGGCGTGGTGACGATGCCGCCGAGCGCGCCGAGGCTGGTCACCGTGATCGTCGAGCCGGAGAGCTCCTCGCGGCTTGCGCGGCCGCTGCGCGCGGCCTCGGCCAGCCGCGCCACCTCGGCCGCGGTGGACCACAGGTCGCGCGCCTCGGCATGGCGCAGCACCGGCACCATCAGCCCGGCATCGGTCTGCGCCGCGACACCGAGGTGCACGGCGCCAAAGCGGGTGACGATGCCGGCCTCGTCGTCGTAGCGGGCGTTGATCTGCGGATGCGCGGCGAGCGCCTGCACGATCGCGCGCGACAGCAGCGGCAGCAGCGTCAGCTTGCCGCGCGTCGCGGCGTAGCTCGCGTTCAGCTGCGCCCGCAGCGCTTCGAGTTCGGTGACGTCGATCTCCTCGACGTAAGTGAAATGCGGGATGTGCCGCTTGGCCTCGGCCATCTTCTGCGCGATCCGGCGCCGCAGCCCGACCACCTGGACCTGCTGCTCGTCATGGCGCTCGACGTAGCGTCGGCCCGCGGTCGCCGGCGCCGTGCGACCCGCGACGAAGGCGTCGAGGTCCTCGTGCAGGATGCGGCCGGCCTCGCCGCTGCCCGGCACGAACTTCAGCTCGATGCCGAGTTCCCAGGCGCGGCGGCGTACGGCGGGTGAGGCGATCGGCTTGTCGCCGGGCGCGCGGCGCTGCGCCGTGGCCGCCGCTTTCGAGGGCGGTGGCGGCGGTGGTGGCGGCGGTGCGGCAGGTGGCGGCGCTGCCACGGCAGCAGGAGCCGGAGGTGCCGCCGGCGCCGGCGCCGCGCGGCTTGCCACCGCCGGCGCACCGGCGACGACGTTGCCCGTGCCCTCGACCTCGAGCCGGATCAGCTCGGTGCCGACCGCCATCACGTCGCCGACCTTGCCGCCGAGCGAAATCACCTTTCCGTGCACCGGCGACGGGATCTCCACCGTGGCCTTGTCGGTCATCACGTCGGCGAGCACCTGGTCTTCGGTGACGGCGTCGCCTGGCTTGACGTGCCACTCGACCAGCTCGACCTCGGCGATGCCTTCGCCGATGTCCGGCATCTTGATCACGTGGGTGCCCATGGCTCAGGCCTCCTGCCGGGCCGCCCCAAGGGAGGCCTGGGCCCCCTCGGGGGGCAGTGCAGCGGCGAAGCCGCAAACGTGGGGGTCGTCCATCAGTTCTCCATGGCACGGCGGAACGCTTCACCGACCCGCTCGGGACCGGGGAAGTAGGCCCATTCCTGCGCATGCGGATACGGCGTATCCCAGCCGGTCACGCGCTCGATCGGCGACTCCAGCTGATGGAAGCAGTGTTCCTGCACCAGCGCGGTCAGTTCGGCGCCGAAGCCGCTGGTGCGCGTTGCCTCGTGCACGATCACGCAGCGGCCGGTCTTCTTCACCGAGTCGACGATCGTCTTCAGGTCCAGCGGCCACAGGTTGCGCAGGTCGATGATCTCGGCGTCGATGCCGGTCTCGCTGGCCGCCGCCTCGGAGACCCAGACCATCGTGCCGTAGGCGAGCACCGTGAGCTGGCTGCCGGGTCGGACCACTGCGGCCGACTCCAGCGGCACCGTGTAGTAGCCCTCGGGCACTTCGCTCAGGCGATGCGCCGACCAGGGCACGACCGGCTTGTCGTGGTGGCCGTCGAAGGGTCCGTTGTAGATGCGCTTCGGCTCCAGAAAGATCACCGGGTCGTCGCATTCGATCGCCGAGATCAGCAGGCCCTTGGCGTCGTACGGATTGCTCGGCATCACCGTGCGCAGTCCGCAGACGTGCGTGAACAGCACCTCCGGGCTCTGGCTGTGCGTCTGGCCTCCGTAGATGCCGCCGCCGCAGGGCATGCGGATGGTCAGCGGGGCGATGAAGTCGCCGGCCGAGCGGTAGCGCAGCCGCGCCGCGGCCGAGACGATCTGGTCGTAGCCGGGATACATATAGTCGGCGAACTGGATCTCCGCCACCGGCCGCAGCCCGTAGGCGCCCATGCCGACGGCGATGCCGACGATGCCGCCTTCGGCGATCGGCGTGTCGAAGACGCGCGATGAGCCGTACTTGCCCTGCAGCCCCTCGGTGCAGCGGAACACGCCGCCGAAGTAGCCGACGTCCTCGCCGAACACCACTACGTTGTCGTCGCGCCCGAGCATCACGTCCATCGCCGAGCGGATCGCCTGCACCATCGTCATCGTGGCCATGGTCAGACCCCCGCCTGCTGGCGCTGCCGGCGCAGATGCTCCGGCATCACCGCGAACACGTCCTCGAACATCAGCGAAGGGCTCGGCAGCGGGCCGGTGGCGAGCGTGCCGTAGCTCTCGGCCTCCTTCTGTGCCGTGATGACGGCGTCCTCGACTTCCTTCAGCAGGGCGTCGTGCTGCGCCTCGGACCACTGGCCGGTGGCGATCAGGTGCTGCTTCAGCCGCCGCACCGGGTCGCCGAGCGGAAAGCGCGCCCAGTCGTCGGCGGGCCGGTACTTGGTCGGATCGTCCGCAGTCGAGTGCGCGCCGGCACGGTAGGTGATCCACTCGACGAGGGTGGGTCCCAGGCCGCGGCGCGCGCGTTCGATGGCCCACTTCGAGGCCGCGTACACGGCGAGGAAATCGTTGCCGTCGACCCGCAGCGAGGCGATGCCGTTGCCGACGCCGCGGGCGGCGAAGGTGGTCGCCTCGCCGCCGGCGATGAACTGGAACGACGAGATCGCCCACTGGTTGTTGACGACGTTCAGGATCACCGGCGCGCGATACACCGCGGCGAAGGTCAGCGCGTTGTGGAAGTCCGGCTCGGCGGTGGAGCCGTCGCCGATCCAGGCGCTCGCGATCTGCGTGCCGCCCTTGATCGCCGAGGCCATCGCCCAGCCCACCGCCTGGATGTACTGCGTGCCGAGGTTGCCGGCCAGCGAAAAGAAGCCGTGCTTGCGGAACGAATGCAGGATCGGCATCTGCCGGCCCTTGATCGGGTCGCGCGCGTTCGAGAAGAGCTGGCACATCAACTCGACGAGGTCCGCGCCGCGCGCCAGCAGGATGCCCTGCTGCCGATAGGTCGGGAAGCACATGTCGTCGGCTTCGAGCGCCAGCGTGTGGCCGACGCTGATCGCCTCCTCGCCGAGGCTCTGCATGTAAAACGACATCTTCTTCTGTCGCTGCGCGGTGAGCATCCGCGCGTCGAAAACACGCAGCGTCAGCATCGCCCGCAGGCCCTTCAACAGCACCTGCGGTTCCACCTTCGGTATCCACGGGCCAAGAGCAGCGCCCTCCTCGTCGAGCACGCGCACCAGGCCGTAGGCGAGATCGCTGGTCGCGGAGGGCAGGGAATCGACAGGCGGCCGCCGCGTCTCGCCGGCCGGTTTCAGGTGCAGATACGAGAAATCGGGCACGCGCCCGGGCCGCTCGGCCGGTTCGGGCACGTGCAGCTTCAACGGGCCGAAGGACTTCGTCATGCCTGTCTCCGCGCATTCGCTCGCCGCCGTTCTGCGGCAGGGCGATGTTCTTGGTCGGGGCCGGGCGTGCCGGCGCGCGAAAGGTTAGCCGCTTTGCGCCGCCGCCGCTGCCTCAGGCAGCGGCGGCGGCGGATTCCTCGTGCACCGGCAGCACGCGTACGTCGCGGATGATCGAGAGTTTCCAGGCGGCCAGCGCCAGCAGCAGGCAGCCGGCGCCGGCAAAGGCCAGCGAGGCGCGCAGGCCAAGGTGTTCGCCGAGCCAGCCGCCCGCCAGCGCGCCGGGCGCGCCGGGCACCAGGATCAGCCAACGCATGGTGCTCGTCATCCGGCCGAGCAGCCGCGTCGGCGTCACCGCCTGTCGCAGCGCCAGGAAGTTGACGAAGACGAGGATCGCGCCGGCGCCGAGCAGCATCAGCATCAGTGCGAAGAGCAGCACGCCGAGCGGGCCGACCGGCGCGATCGCCGCCAGCAGCCAGCCGCCGCCGCAGCAGGCGAAGCCGGCGATCATCGCCGGCCCCGGGCCGAGATGGCGCGAGATGCGGTGACCGAGCAGGCTTGCCGACACCGTGCCGACGCCGACCATCGTGTAGGCCAGCCCGACGCTTCCTTCCGACAGGCCGAGCACACGGGTGGCGAACAGGATCTGCACCACCTGCGCCGCGAAGTAGCAGACATGCCAGACGCCGACCGCCACGGCCATGGACAACAGCAGCCGGTGCGAGGTGACGAACTGGACGCCCTCGCGCAGTGCCGGCAGGAACCGGTGCCGCACCGCCAGCGGCGCCTCGCGGACCCGCATGCCGGCGAGGATCAGCGTCGAGGCGACAAGCAGCAAGGCGTTGGCCAGCAGCGTCAGCGGCGCGCCGAGCAGGCGGATCAGCATGCCCGCCGCCGCCGGCCCGGCCACTTCGGCCATCGAGTTGGCCAGGCCGTTGCGGGCGTGCGCCTCGACCAGCCGCTCGCGCGGCACGATCTGCGTCAGCACGATCTGCGAGGCGCTGCCGGCGACAGTGTTGACCATGCCGAGCGTGAAGCCGACCACGTACAGCCACTCCATGGTCAGCCAGTCCATCCACCAGGCCAGCGTCACGCTCGCCATCGCCAGGGCAAGTGCGCTTTCGCCGGCGACATAGACCGGCAGCTTGCGCCAGCGGTCCAGGTAGACGCCGGTAGGCAGCGAGAACAGCGCGAAGGGCAGCACCTCGAGCGCCGAGAGCAGCCCCATCTGCGTCGGCGTCGCCTTCAGCAGCACGGCCGCGGCGAGCGGCAGCGCCAGCATGCTCATCTGCGTGCCGAAGGAGCCGACCAGGATCGCGCCGAACAGCCGCCGGTAGGTGGCGTCGCGCAGCAGGTCATCGGGGGCGAGCGCGAAGCGGGCGCGCAGGCCGGAGAACGTGGCGGAGTTCAGAAGCCGGGGTTCTTGTTCTGGCGAGGGCGCGAGCGTAGCGCGCCGCGACCTGGAACCCTCGGCTTGTCCTTAACGACTTGCGCTTATGCGGCGGGTCAGAGGTCGAGCAGCAGGTAGATGCCAAGTCCGATCATCACGATGCCGGCGATCGCCTTGAGCACCCGGCCCTCCTTCTCCTGCAGCCGGTGCCGGCTCAGCAGCGTCACGCCGATGCCGAGCACGATGACGTCGTCGAGCATGTAGGCGAGGTTGTACAGCAGCATGTAGGTGTAGTAGGCCGGGGTGTCGAGCGCGCGCATCGTCAGGATGCGCGTGAACAGCGCCGGAAAGCCCGAGGTGCACATGAACTCGACCACCTGCACCAGCAGCGCCAGCGCGATGGTGCCGATGATCGCCGCGGTGTAGGTCGGCGCATGCAGGATGCCGCGCATGCGGCTGTAGATCTTCGGCTTGGCCGAGTCGGGGATCGACAACGAGAAGCCGCGGCCGAAGGCGAAGAAGTCCTTCAGGTTGACGAGGCCCGCGAAGATGGCGATCAGCGCGATGACGATCTGCGAGACCCGCGACAGCCCGATCAGCAGGAAGAAATTGAGCCACGCGGCCATCATCGCGAAGTAGGCGATCCCCTGCACCAGCACGAAGGTGCCGGCGATGGCCAGCATCCGCTTGCGGTCGTTCAGCGGCGCCAGCATCGAGATCATCAGCAGCAGCACCCACATCGAGCAGGGATTGAAGCCGTCGAGCAGCCCCAGCACGATCGAGAACAGCGGCAGGCCGACGTCGTCGAGGGTGATCGTGCGGCCGAGGAGGCTGACCGAGAAGTCCTCCTGCGGCGGCGCATGGCCGCTGCTCGGGCAGGCCAGGCTGTCCTCCGCGGCGTCGCAGGTGGCGGCTTGGTCGCTCGCGCCCGCCACCTTGCCGCCGGCCAGCGCGCTGCGGATCAGCTTGTCGGTGCTGGCCTCTTCCGAGTAACCCAGGATCAGCTGCCCGTTGACGTAGGTCGCCGGCACCCGTGCCACGCCGCCGGTTTCCCGGACCAGCGCCTGCAACCGCGCCATCGCCTCCGGCTCCCTCGTCACGTCGCGGATGACGATCGCCAGTTCCGGCCGTTCGCGGCCAAGTTCGTCCATGAACTTCTCGGCCGCGGCGCAGTGCGGGCAGCCTTCGCGGACGAAGAGTTCAATCCGGCCGGGATCGGCCGCCTGCGCAGCGGTCGCCAGCAGCAGCGCGACCAGCGCCATCAGCAAGGCGCCGAGCCGGCGCAGCGGGCCCGAGCGGTTTCGGGTCACGGTGGATGTCAAAGCGGACTCCGCAATGCAGCAATTCGCCGCGAGTCTAGGAACCGGGGTCCGGCCGGGCCTTGCGTTAGCGCAGCAGTTGCCCTGCGCTGGATCAAGCCCTCGACTTCGGCCGTCGGCGGCGGGGAGCAACCGGGATCCAGCCTGGGCCACCGCTGCCGCCAGCCTGGAGTTGCTCTGGTCGGCTCATGCAGAGCAATGGCTCCCACGTAAGCCAGCACTCGCATCCTCAGGCCGGGAGGCGACCTGTCGCAGTCGGTGCATTGGCCCTGCGCCATGCCGTGGGTGTCCCCGGCGATCTTCGTCCATGCTGCCGATCGCGCCGGCAAATTCCCGGCCGGACTTGCCTGCTTGGCGCCGGACCGGCGGCACGACAACTGCGCGTTCCGGGCGCAGCAAGAAGAACGCCCCGCGAGCGGGGCGTTCCTGTCAGGACGTCGGCGGGTTGACCGCTTGCCTTACTTAAGACCGAGTTCGTGCACTTTGCGGACGTCCTTGTCCTTGCCCGGGCCGTGGCAACTTGCGCATCGTTCCTTCACTGTCGTGCCGATCTTGTCCTGGGTAGTGGCAAACGAAGCGCCGCCGGTCTTGATCATGTGGTTGCGGGCCTCGCTCTTGTCGTGGCAGGACGAGCAGGCCGCTGCGGTGGGCGTGATCTTCAGATCATTGGCGGGGTCGACGTCGATCGTCCGCTGCGCCCCCGCGGCAACCTGATAGGTGCTCTGCGTCTTGACCGTCGTTCCCAGAACGGCCGTATTCATCGGCAACTCGAACGAACCCCTGCCCTTGGCGTCGACGACGTGGCACATCAGGCAGCTCTTTCGAAGTTCTGCAGGAAAGCGCACGTCGCTGAAGTCGTTGACCGAACTGTCGCGGCCGATGACGATGAACGCCGACTTCCGGAAGCCACCGGCGTGAATCGAGTGGACCATGGTCTTGAAGTCCATCGGCGTTTCCGGGCCGCCGATGCGCGGATCGGTCGGCGAAGCGAAGCGGTACGGGACATCGGTCTGGTTCGGGTTGTGGCAGACCACGCACAGGTCCAGGTTCTCGTTGCGGTTGGCGCCGTGCAGGCTCAGGCGCGGGACCACGGAGTCGCCATGCTTCTTGTCGTCATGGCAGCCCTTGCACTTGGCGATGTCCACGATCTGCCGGCGCTGGTTCGTGACCATCGCCGCGTTCGATGGCGTGAACGCAAAGTCGGCCGTGGCACTCCGGACCGGGATGTTCGGATACGGCGGCGCTGTCGGGCAGCCGAGCGATGGAATCAGACCGCTGTCGTTGCATACGAGCCGGCCTTCGATTGCCACGCGTCCGGTGGTCGCGGTCGCCGGAACCGGAGTGACGTCCCTCGATATCCAGTAACTGTTGTACAGCTGGTCCGAAGTCAGTCCCGGGCAATCGTCTGCGCTCACACATGCCGTCGCAACTGAACCCTGCAGGCTGCGCACCTGTACCGGCAGCGCGGTACCGGCGCCGAGGGCGGTGGCGACAATCGGCGCCAGGGCCGCGCCGGAACCGCCGGTGTTCGTGAACTCCCTTCCCTCCCAGCCGATGTCCAGCGTGAGATTCGCGGGAGAAGTCTGGAACGGGCGCGCGCTCTTGACGTCCCAGTGGGTGCCACCCGCTGGCGGGTTGCTGACCGAGTAGATCACTTTCACCTTCCACAGGCCGGTCGTGCCCGCGGCGACGGTCACGTTATGGATGTTGATCTGGAAGTACTTCGCCTGCGCCCATGCGAGCGCCTGGCCATGTGCCACGGAGACGAACGTGGCCAATGCGGTTGCCATTACCCCTTGCGCGAGCCTGCGCAGGGTTGTCATTGTTTTCATGAATCCTCCCCTGAGTTCATTGCAGTACTTCCGAGACAGCTCGACGTGCGTAGTCGGCCAGTTCGTCGGCCAGTTCGCTGCGCCCGCCTCCCCGACGCAAGGTGCCCGACGCAGGCGGCTTGCCGCCCGAGGGAAGTGGAGGTCGCTGCTGCCGAGTCCACGCTTCGGTTCTGTCGCCGCGATCATCGATCGAAAAGTCCATGACAGGGGCGTGGATTAGCGCTGTCAGGCGACGGTCCAACGGGTTAGCCTGCCGCACAGGGCGACTGCGCCATTGCCGGTCCGCAGGCCAGCACTGCTGCCAGCGCTGCGCTCTGGAGATGAGTTCTCAATTGCGGTTCCTCCCGTTTCGGTCGACGAGGGGAAACTTAGGCGGCGCCGTTTAAGCGGTCGCGGCGCCTCCGGTGGTCAGTACGACAAGGGCTTCACGCCCGACCGCTCGCGCTACTCGTGTCTGTCGGGACCGGCGCTGGCCGGTGTCGAACGGGCGCTCGCCGATCTCGATGCCGCGGTCGACTACCTGAAGAGCCGCAACGACGTCGATGCCTAAGCGGCCAGAACGAGCTTGCCGGCGTGGACGCGGTTGCGTCCCGCCGCCTTGGCCTCATACAGCGCCTCGTCGGCGCGGCGCAGCGCGTCGGCGACGCCGCCGGGCGCTGGCCGCGCCAGGGCCACGCCGGCGCTGATCGACAGCGGCGGGCCATCGAACCAGCGCGCGGTCGGAAGCGCCGCCATCGCGGCGCGCATCTGCTCGGCCACCCGCGTGGCGGCATCGAGATCGGCTCCGGGCAGGAGCACCAGGAACTCCTCGCCGCCGAGGCGGCCGGCGAACATCGGCGCCTGCAGCGCCCGCGCCACCTCGCCCGCCACGGCCCGCAGCACCTCGTCGCCGATCAGGTGACCGTGGCGGTCGTTGATCGTCTTGAAGTGGTCGATGTCGACGATCATCACCGCGCAGGACCGGCCAGCGGCAAGCAGTTCGGCCAGCCGCGCCAGCACGGCGCGGCGATTGGGCAGGCCGGTCAGCTCATCGGTCATCGCCAGTGCCCGCATCGCCCGGCTGATCCGATGGTGGCGCCACGCCAGGAGTCCAAGCAGCAGCGCCATCAGCACCGCCAGCGATACGGCGACGATCCGCAGTTCGCCCGATTGCTGTTCCTGCGCGAGCGCCG
>Ga0105090_10000460_pt1 | contig 19993 bp, 17 predicted proteins | sample PPLLak3March2015_FD_79110 | JGI IMG/M metagenome (GOLD analysis project Ga0105090, IMG submission 79110) | Freshwater sediment microbial communities from Prairie Pothole Lake near Jamestown, North Dakota, USA - PPLs Lake P7 Core (1) Depth... | ecosystem: Environmental > Aquatic > Freshwater >... | reverse complement strand
GTTTATGCATATGACTTTACAACAGCCGTTTCAAAGGTATATAACGGATCATCCTGCTACAAACAAATTGGTACCGGAATTTTTGGTATGGTTGCAGGTGATGGTCTTTGCGATGGAGTTGTCAATAATTCTGATAAGCAAGCGGTTTGGTGGATGGAGGCAGGGTTGAATGGTTACTATAATGGTGATTTTAACCGTGATGGCTCCACTGATAATGCTGACAAAAATGATTTTTGGAGAATTAATACTGAGATTTACGGTTCACAGGTTCCTGAATAAAAACTGAAAATAAATTTTATTAAAAAGCAAGGACCATTTACTCCTTGCTTTTTTGCTCCATATAAGTGAAAACATCACCCATTCCCTCACTGGGTTTCACAGCCGGATATTGAAGTATTCTGCCGGAGCTGTCAATAAGCACAAATAGAGGAAAGGTTTTAATTCCATAAGCCTGAATCAGGTCATAGCCGCTGCCATTATAAAGAAAAGTCCAGTTGTAGTTTTTCTCTTTTTTAAAACGGGAAACAACTTCAGTGTTTTTATCCAGAGAGACGGTTATGAAGTTGATTTTATTTCCCCATACAAGGTACAGACTGTCCATGATCCTGAATTCCTCAAGGCAGGCATAGGTCCAGGTAGTGAGGAAGCTGAGGTAAACAGGCTTTCCTAAGCAATCGGTTAAATTGATGCTATTTCCACTTAGGTCTTTCAAACTGAAATCCGGAGCAACGGTTCCTTTTTGCAATTTTGTCAAACTCTCACGAATGTTCTTAGCAATTGTCCTGTGTAAGGGAAAATGACTTGTGGCTGTCACCTGATCCAGAATATTCAGAATGTTCTGCGGGTAATAGTAAGGGGAAAAATACAACTCCTTCATTCCTTTGATTAAAACCAATTCCCGAAGGGATTCAGACATGAGCAATGTATCCTTTCCAAGGGAATCCATTAAGGCAGGTAAACTTATCAACTCATTTGTACCTTTTTCCAAATCTTTTTCAGAGATAAATTTATTTCCGGTTGTGAGGTATTGATCAAAAAACTGATTGAAAAATTCCATAAAAGCAGCATGGGAATAAAGGATGGGTTTTCCGAGTAAATATTGCCTGAATAATTCAGGTTTGTCCGTTCCGGTGGCAGATAGTTCAACGGACGCTATCTTATAATCAACAAATTCTTTGAAATAGTGGTTTTCAATACCTGCATATTTAAGGTTCATTTCGGACCTGAAACTTTCGATTAGACTATTGTTCCTTCGGTTATAGATACTTTGAAAGTTTGTAGCCAGAAAATCATTATAAATTTCATTGAACTCAAAGATTAAATTGTTGAGTTCATTTTGATCCTCCGAAACAATCTGAAACACCAGCGGTTCTTTTTCATAGTAAGGCCGGTATTGGTCAGCCATTGAAATGGAATCGAATTGAAGATGATAGTCTTTTCCCGGTTCAAGATAAAAAGTAGTGTAATAATAATCCAGATCAAGGTAAACAAATTGGGTTTCGGCGATGTCGGTATTTAATGTAAAACCATCCGTCGAATCTACTAATGTGCGGCTGAGAAGAATTTGAGAATAGCTAATGTAGTCGGAATATGCGATCAACCTGACTTCATATCCCGCAGCACCGGGTATTATTCCGGATATTTTCGTTTCTGCTGAGAAAACTGTGTGAACAAAAAAAGTCAACAGGAATAATGAAGCTGAACATCGGATCATCTGAAGCAAATTAGTTTAATGAAACGGCTGATCATTTGTTATATTGAACCGATGATTATTTTTTTTCAATAAAAGGTGACAGGTCCAGTTCATCAGGAACAAACTGGCTCGCATTGCCGCCATTCCTCAATATATCGCGAACGATGGATGAATTGAGCATCGAGTATTCTGGATCGGTTAGAAAAAAAACCGTTTCAATTTCAGGGTATAACTTTTTATTTATTTGTCCGATGCTTCTTTCGAACTCAAAATCAGCCGAAGTCCTTAGCCCGCGCAAAAGGTATTGAGCGCCGAGCTTTTTGCATAAATCAACCGTTAGTCCTTCATACTGAATTACATTTACCTGAGGAAATTTTTCAAAAACCTTCTGAATCCATTCTATTCTCATCTTCAAGTCGAAGAAGCTCTTTTTCTCAGCGTTAATCCCGACAGCAATGTAAACTTCATCGAACAGAGGTAAGGCTCTTTTAATAACAGATTCATGGCCACGGGTGATGGGGTCGAATGAACCCGGGAATACGGCAGTTATTTTCATTGTTCCTTAAATTTAAAGCAAAAGTAGCAAAAACGAAGAAGAATGATTTGGATTAAAATTTCAGATTTGAAGCAAAAAAGTCATGGGTTAAGCAATTTGTTTTCAATTTTTTAAATTATCTGCCCTGTGAGATTTTGAGAATTGTGATATAAAATTTTTAAGGTTTGGATTTAAAACTATAATTTTGCCGCATGGTTAACAATAAAGAAACAGCAATAACAATTTCGGAATACCTGCTTCAAATTAAAGCAGTTAAACTCAATGCCAAAGAGCCTTTTACCTGGGCTTCAGGACTTAAATCACCCATTTATTGCGACAACCGCAAGACCTTATCCTTTCCGAAGATAAGGACATTTATCAGGCAGCAGTTTGTAAATATCATCAACGAGGAATACGGGTCGATTGATCTTGTTGCCGGAGTGGCAACGGGTGCGATTGCACATGGTGTTTTGGTTGCACAGGAACTCGGATTGCCTTTCGTGTATGTGCGCTCGGCTGAGAAGAAACACGGACTTGAAAACCTCATTGAAGGATATTATGAATCGGGGCAATCGGTTATCGTGATTGAAGACCTGATCTCGACAGGGAAAAGCAGCCTGAATGCTGTCGAAGCCCTTCGCGGGGCAGGTCTTAAAGTCAAAGGGATGGTGGCTATATTTAGTTATAACCTCGATAAGGCTATTGAGAATTTCAAAAAAGCCAAATGCCAGTTGATTACCCTTTCCGACTACAACGAATTGATCAGTCAGGCTGTTCAAAACAATTATATTTCTGAAAAAGATTTGAAATCTCTCGTAAAGTGGCGTGATGACCCGGAGATGTGGGGAGTTAAATAAATTGATGAATTGTTGATTTGGTGAATTAATGAATTGTTATTTGAATAAAATTAACCATTAAAAGCCTACATGACCGAAATAAAAAGTGACGTCATTTCAATAAACAAAAGTCCTGAAGACATTTTCAACTTTTTAATCAATTTCGATAACTTTGGCAGGCTCATGCCTGAGCAGGTCATTAACTGGAAATCATCTGCCGACAGTTGTTCATTCACCATTCAGGGCATGGCTGATCTTGCTTTAAGAACATCGAAAAGAATTGAATACTCCAATATCGTGTGGTCATCTGAAGGTAAGTCTCCCTTTGATTTTACACTCTCATCGATCCTTCAGGCTAAAGATGTAAATCACACGGATGCGCAAATCATTCTTCATGCTGACCTGAGCCCTATGTTGAAAATGATGGCTTTACGGCCTTTGACCAATTTTGTAAATCTGCTGGTCAATAAACTGAAGGAAGTAATTGAATCCCCGGCTATATAATAAATTCAATCTCCTTAAAATCACATTCTAACCTCTGATTGTCGTCAGTGGTAAGTTGCAAATGTCCAAAATCCGAAACTCCAGTTATCCTGGCGGATAGTTCTTTATTTTTTAACCGGTAAGAATGCATTTCATTTAAACGATACAGAGATTCAAGATAACTGTTATTGATCCGGATAAATTCTCTGCTCAACAATTGATCATATCGATTTTCAAGCCAATAAAGAAGTTCATGTAAAACTTGTTTAAGGTCAAATTCCTTCCTTAATGCATGCGATAATGAAATAGGGTTACGGACATCCCCGGGAAATTTCTGCTGATTGATGTTGACTCCGATTCCTGCCACTGAGTAAAGCAATTCATTTCCGGCAATGGTATTATTGATCAGAATTCCAGCAATTTTCTTATCTCCTACATAAATATCATTCGGCCATTTAATGGTCACCTTTTGATGTATAACCAGGGATTTGATAAAGTCATAAACGCCCAGGGATATTGACTTATTGAGTAAAAACTGTTGGTCAGCCCGAAGAAAATCAGGTTTAAAAAAAATGGAGAAGGTGAGATTTTTACCAGGTTCACTTTCCCAAATGTTTATATCCATGCCTTTACCGCTGGTTTGTTCATCAGCTATGACAATTGTTCCTTCCACATTGATATTTCCATTCCTGATCTGCTCTATCATATAATCATTTGTTGAGCCTACAGTATGAAGCCGGATTATTTTATCAGAGCTGAATAACATTGCTAACTTTTATTTGTGTCGAACATTGCCAGTGAAAATCAAAACTTGTTAAAATTATAAAGATTATTCAAACAAAATATCGAATTTCTTTGTTTACGGGTAAAACAATTGATCTTACAAGCATTTTATCTGAAAATGATTACTTTTGCTGGAAACATGATTCCATTGATATGCCGCGAAAAAAACAGGACGCATCCGACATTTTAACAAAGGCGATTGTAAAGGGGATACAGGAGAAAAAAGGAAAAGAAATCCTAAGCCTGAACCTGAAAAAAATACCCAATGCAGTAAGTGATGTTTTTGTTTTGTGTTCGGGTACATCTTCAACACATGTGGAAGCCATCGCCGATTCGATAGAGGAGGTTGTAAGGAAAGGCCTGAATGATAAGCCATGGCATAAGGAAGGATTCGAAAATGCGGAATGGATTTTGTTAGACTATGTGAATGTTGTCGTTCACATTTTTCAGGATCATTCACGGATATTTTATAATCTTGAGAAACTGTGGGATGATGCAGAGATTAAAAAATATGAAAGTGATTAGATTTGAAATTCGCAATTCAGGCGAATTATTTTAAAGAAGGACATAATGGCAGAAGAAAAACAACAACCAAAGAATAAGATACCAACCGGGCTACCTAAGAGTAAAATTCCAAAAGGTAAGTTTAATTTTTATTGGGTTTATGGAATTGTTGCGATGATTTTTATTGCTCTGACTTTTACTAATTGGGGCGGCACTATTAAAGAAATTGACTGGGGCGAAGTAAAAGAATTACTCGTAGCACAGGACATTGAAAAGATCATTGTTGTGAACCAGGAGGAAGCAGAGATTTTTATCAAGAAAGACAGGCTTACCAATCCAAAATTCGAAAAGGTGAAAGGATCAGGATACAATGGTGCCGGACCTCATTACACTTATAACATTGGATCGTACGATACTTTTAAAGAAGATATAGAAAAGGCGCAGGAGGGTCTTCCGGAGCCTATTTATATCCGTAACGAAAAAAGACATAACTGGTCAGGTGAAGTGCTAAGCTGGGTTCTGCCCCTGTTAATTCTTGTTGTGGTTTGGATCGTGATCATGCGGATGATGAGCCGCGGAGGCGCCGGGGGCGGACAAATTTTTAACATTGGTAAATCAAAGGCACAATTATACGATAAGGAAACAGCGATAAATGTAAATTTCACTGATGTTGCCGGACTTGAAGAGGCCAAAGTGGAAGTGATGGAAATTGTCGATTTTTTAAAGAATCCGGGAAAATACACCAGCCTTGGAGGTAAAATCCCTAAGGGAGCATTGCTCGTCGGACTTCCGGGCACAGGTAAAACTTTGCTTGCAAAAGCTGTTGCCGGAGAAGCACAGGTGCCATTCTTTTCCATTTCAGGATCAGACTTTGTTGAAATGTTTGTGGGAGTTGGAGCCTCGAGGGTGCGTGACCTGTTTAAACAAGCCAAGGAAAAAGCACCCTGTATTATTTTCATCGATGAAATTGACGCTATTGGCAGGGCCAGAGGTAAAAACCAAATTACCGGAGGAAATGATGAACGTGAAAATACACTGAACCAATTGCTCACTGAAATGGATGGATTCCAGAGCAATACAGGTGTGATCATCCTTGCAGCCACTAACCGTGCTGATATTTTAGACAGGGCGCTGCTCAGGGCCGGAAGATTCGACCGCCAAATTCATGTGGAATTGCCTGACATAGAAGAAAGAAAGGCGATCTTTAATGTTCATACAAGGCCTTTAAAACTCGATAATTCAGTCGACCTGGATTTCCTTGCCAAACAAACGCCGGGTTTTTCTGGAGCAGATATTGCCAATGTTTGTAACGAATCGGCATTGATAGCTGCAAGGAAGAATAAACAATCCATCGGTAAACAGGATGTGATGGACGCTATTGACCGAATCATCGGTGGGTTGGAAAAGAAGAATAAAATCATTTCCGCTTTTGAGAAAAAAGTCATTGCCTATCATGAAGCAGGTCATGCAGCGGTTAGCTGGCTCACGGAGCATGCTCATCCATTGCTTAAAGTCACCATTGTGCCGCGAGGGAAAGCCCTTGGGGCAGCCTGGTATTTGCCTGAAGAAAGACAGTTAACGACTTTCGACCAGATGTTTGATGAACTCACAGCTGCCCTTGGTGGAAGAGCTTCGGAGCATGTTAACTTTGGAAAGATTTCTACCGGAGCCCTGAATGACCTTGAAAAAGTGACCAAACAGGCTTTTAATATGGTGGCTTATTTCGGTTTAAATGATAAAATTGGCAATATCTCTTATTATGACTCAACAGGACAGCAGGAGTATTCATTTCAGAAACCTTACTCAGAAAAGACAGCCCAGATCATTGACCAGGAGTTAAGCTTACTTGTTGAAAAAGCCTATCAAAGAGCTATTGAAATTATTAAAGAGAACAAATCAAAGGTTGAAAAATTAGCTAGTTTATTGCTTGAGAAGGAAGTGATTTTCCGTGAGGACCTTGTTTCTATTTTTGGAGAAAGACCTTTCGATGAGCAAAAGAAATTAATTGAAAAAGCTGCTGAAGAAGAAGTCCAAAAATTAAAAGACACCAATAATAAAGGTAAAAAAGCAAAAAAAGAACTTTCAGAAAATGCAGGATCTTCTGTTCCAGCAGATACAGAGATTCAAGAATTAGAAGATATAGCTGAGGCTAATCCGGATCCGACAATTAAAAAATAGTACTATCAAATGGAAGATTCAACCTCAAGGGAAAAGGTTTTAAAGAAAATCAGAAATGCTTTGATGAGCAAAGCTGAAAATCCTTTTCCTTCGCTCGACTTAGAAACTTCGGTTTATCAACCCATGGAAGATTCACTGGATATCACTTTTGCCCAGGAGTTTTCGAAAGTTGCCGGTAAATTCATTTACTGTGAAAACGAAGCCGATTTAAGAAACAACCTCATCACCCTGATTGCAGAAAACAACTGGAAAAACATATTCTGTATCGAACCCGGAATAAAGAAACTGTTGGAAGACGCAGAAATTCCATATTATAGTGATGAAGCCAATTTCCATGACATGCATGCGGGTATTACTAATTGCGAATACCTGATTGCCCGGCTGGGCAGCATCATGGTTTCCTCAAAGCAATCTTCGGGCAGGCGACTGAATGTTTTTCCCGAATCTCATATTGTTATTGCTTATTCATCTCAACTTGTACCCGATATAAAAGACGCCCTGAAAAAGATGCAGGAAAAGTACCATAACAATTTACCCTCGCTGATTACGGTTATCACCGGACCAAGCCGCACTGCCGATATTGAAAAAACCCTGGTAATGGGCGCCCACGGACCCAAACAACTCTATTTGTTTTTAATCGATGAAAATCAGGCATAAATTATTTTAGGGTTTAAAGGTGGACAAAAATTGGGTGAAAATATATTCGACTTCTGCAAATTACAAAGCTGAACTTCTTAAAGGATTATTGATGGAAAATGGCATCAATGCTATAATTGTCAATAAACAGGATTCCTCCTATCTCTTTGGTGAATTGGAGCTATATGTCATGCCAAATGACGCAATTCAGGCTAAACACATTATTACCACACAGGAACCATAGTGAAACCCATGCTAACACGAACATTTTCGGGAGCCATCTATATTATTTTGATGCTGGGCTCGGTTATTCTGGGACCTTATGTTTTTGGTGCGGTTCAACTGGTGTTCTTATTTCTATGTCTGCTCGAATTTCAAAAAATGTATAATACTGCCGAGGTCTCAATAGGTAAGGTAAGCTTTATCCTAAGCGGAATCCTGTCCTATTTCATTGTATTGTTATTTTTATGGGATGTTTGGGGTATCCAATATTTGCTGCTGATCATCCTGATCGTATTCAAAATAATCATTGGAGAACTTTACAGAGAAAACAAATACCCGATAGCCAGCATTGGGATTGAAATTTTGGGACTGATCTATATTGTCCTGCCATTTTCTTTACTAAATTTCTTTTTCTACCCGGAAATGAATTACGGCTTCCCCTCTGGTAGTCTGTTGGTTGGATTTTTCATTGTTATCTGGGGGAATGACACTTTTGCCTATTTATCGGGAATGGCATTTGGAAAACACAAGTTGTTTGAAAGAATTTCCCCAAAAAAAACCTGGGAAGGAACCTTTGGAGGCGCACTATTCAGCATTATAGCAGCCATTGTGCTTTCTTTTTTCTTTAAAGAATTGAATGCTTTTGAATGGATCGGGTTTGCATTGACAATAATTATTTTTGGTACATTTGGCGACCTCTTTGAATCTCTGATCAAGAGAACACTGGGGCTCAAGGATTCAGGGAACATCATGCCGGGCCATGGCGGGATCCTCGACAGGTTCGACAGCATTTTAATGGCTGCGCCTTTTGCGTACATCTATATTGTTTTTGTTTTAAATTAGCATGAAAATTAAAATACATAAGGAAGGATATCCCGTAATCGCGCTGGTATTTTTCCTTCTTCTTACAATAGTGACCCTCATCAATATTATATTCCCGGTTCAGACTCCGATTCATTATTTCCTTTATTTGTCCGGCCTTATTTTTTATTTTTTTGTAGTCCGTTTTTTCAGGGACCCCATTCGCGAAGTCATTCCCGACGATAATCTCATTATCTCCGGTGCCGATGGCAAAGTAGTTGTGATTGAGGAAGTGTTCGAAAAAGAATACTTTCAGCAAAACATGAGGCAGGTCTCTATCTTCATGTCACCAACCAATGTTCATGTAAACTGGTTTCCGGTGAGTGGGGGCATCAAATATTTCCGTCACAATCATGGCTCCTATTTCATTGCCTCCAAACCAAAATCGTCTGACGAAAATGAGCGTACCACAATCGTTGTAGAAACAAATGGTAAAAAAGAGATTTTATTCAGACAGATTGCCGGAACCGTTGCAAGAAGGATTGTTTGCTTCGCAAAAGAAAACAAGATAGTGACCCAGGGCGATGAATTGGGGATCATTAAATTCGGATCGCGATTTGATATTTTCCTACCCCTTGAGGCAAAAATCGAAGTACAAATCGGACAGAAAGTTACAGGTTGCGAAACCATCATCGCTCGTTACTGAGTTGTATTCCTTGTTCTGTCGGGTTGAACTGATATTAACATCCTTTGTTAATTATAATATTGATCGGTTTGAAGAACATTCAAAAAAATTAATATTTTTGTCTTGCAACTAAATAATAAACATTTTACCGCTTCATGGACAAGCATTTTCTGGAATTACTTAAGGAGATTCGTTATACGGCAAGAAACAAAAAGTTAAAGGATTTTTCTTTCAAGGAAATTTCAGCCAATACAGGCATTCCTGTTGAGGAACTTAAAACTTATGTGAGCAGCCATGAAGAACTTGTTGAAAAAATACTCGAGATCGAGCGACAGAAGTTCGAGGAGATTTTCCAGGTACACAACTTTGAAGGTGTAAATGCGATAGACATTCTTCTGATCGTGAGCAAAGAGGTTGCTAAATATTACATATTGGTCACACCCTCGATCACCATTCAGTTAAAAGAAAAATTCCCGAGGATTTACCAGGAACATTTTGATAAACGGATGGAATTCATCTTTAACAAAATACAGATCAATCTCACTAAGGGCATTGCACAGGGTATTTATCGCGAAGATCTGAGCACTGAACTGCTTGCCCGGTTATATATGAGCCGCCTCATCGACATGCATAACCCTGACCTGTTTCCTCCTGAAAAATTCTCTTTCGAAACATTGTTTGCCCTGATGTTTGAAGACCTTGTGCGCAGCATAGCCAAGCCTGAAGGCATTGCCTATTTCGAAAAGAAAATTAAATCTGTAAAGTTTGAAGTAGATAAAGCCTGACCTTCAAATTTTCTTTATTTTTATCTTTTCTTAAAATTCTTAATAAAAAATTAACGGAAACGAAATAACATTTTTTTGTTTCCGTTGTTTTTATTTGTTTAGTTTTGCTCCCTCATTGAAAACTGACAATGCTAAACTTTAAAATCAAAATCTGATTAATGGAGGCTGATCAAAAATACGATTCACTTATTGAAGGTTGCTACAAGATTTTTACCGAACATGGTATCAAGAATATTTCGATGGATGACCTGAGCCGGATGATGGGAATTTCAAAAAAAACCCTTTACCAGTTTGTTGAAAATAAGGTTGATCTCCTGAAAAAAATAAGTCTTTACATCCAGGAAACAATCAGGACAAGGATGGAAGAACTTAAAAAAACAGACCTGAATGCGATAGATATACTCCTTGAGATGAGCAAAATAGCAAGCTCAAAGCATTTGAGAATTAACCCGATGATCACTTTTGAATTCAGGAAGTACTACCCTCAGGTATTTGAGGATTACATCTGCGTCAAGAAAGAACTGATCATCGAAAATATTAAAAAGAACATTGACCAGGGAATAAAAGAGGGGCTTTATCGTCAGGATTTGAATAAAGATATTATCGCTCATTTATATTTCAAAAAGATAGAAGATTTCCACAATCCCGAGATCACCGATCTACAGAATTTCTCTTATGAAAGCGTTTTTGAGGTGATGTTTGAAAACCATATCAGGGGAATTGCCAATCATGTAGGGATTGAATATTTTGAAAATCAAAAGAAAAAATTAAATTTCAATATTTAAAGGTTTATGCGAAAAACAGGAATTGTATTGATTGTTTGTATTGGCATGCTGGTGAATGTGTTTCCGGCGCTTCGTGCACAGGAAGTTAAGACGTTCACGCTTCAACAGGCACAGCAATATGCAATAGATAATAATTATCAGATAAAGAATGCAAAAACGGATATAGAAATTGCCAAACAAAAAGTGAAGGAAAATACGGCGATCGGTTTGCCGCAGGTAAATGCTTCGGCTTCCTACAGTTATTTCATGGATATTCCTACAACCCTTATTCCTGACTTTTTATCACCCGCAATCATAAGTGTGAATGAAGACATTTTTGGTCTTGAACCCATAGTGGAAGTATCAGGGGAACCTCAATACTTTGAAGCATCCTTTGGCTCGCCACATAATGCTACCTGGGGAGCAAGTATTTCACAACTCATTTTCAGCGGACAATACCTTATTGGATTAAAAGCTGCCAAAGCCTATGAAACCTTAACTCAATCAACTTATGAAAAAAGTGAAATTGAAATAAAAGATGCTGTAGCAAAAGCGTATTATCCTGTAATTATTATTAAAGAGAATAAAAATTACCTTGACAGCACTTTAGTCAGCATGAAAAAAATGCTTTACGAAACAGAAGAATATTACAATAATGGATTTCGTGAAGACACCGATGTAGACCAGATGAAATTGATGATAGCTGACCTGGAAACTGCGCTGGCCTATATGGATAACCGGCTTGAACTGGCAACTAACATGCTTAAATTCATGCTAGGAATAAAGCCAGAAGAACAGATTGAAGTTACTGAAACAGTTGATGCGCTGCTCCTTTCAGTCAACAATGAATTTCTTATAAATTCTAATTTCGATTTTAACAGCAATATTGATTACAATATGCTGAAGAAAGGAGAACAGCTCACTTATCTCCAGATGAGGCTGCGAAAATCGGAATACCTTCCAACCATGAGCGCTTACTATCAATATCAGCAAAACGGACTTCGTGATCAATTCGACTTTTTCGATTTCAGCAAAAACTGGTACCCAAGTCAGGTAATTGGTGTCCAACTCGACATTCCTATCTGGAGCAGCGGTATGAGAAAATATAAGGTAAACCAGGCAAAACTGGCATTGGACAAGGCAAAAGTTCAGGATACGGAACTTCAGCAGCGACTGAACCTAACCGTTGAAACCTATCGTTCAGAATTCAACAATGCCTATTTGATCTATAATAATCGGTTAAAAAACCTTGAAATTGCAAAAAGAATTTATCAGAAGACTGAAGTTAAATACAAAAAAGGAATATCCAATAGTTTAGATTTATCAACATCATACAATCAATACCTTAGTTCAGAAATTAACTATCTGACTTCAATTCTTGACTTGCTGTTAAAGAAATCAGATCTTGATAAATTGTTAACTAAAGCAACTAATTAAGCTTTACAGATTAATGACTATTAAATGGGTGAACATATTATTTATTAGCAGCCTTATGATGCTGATTTTATCCTGCTCATCATCAACCAAGAACGTTGAAAATGTCAGCTTAAAGAATAAGATTGATACGGCAAGTTATATCATCGGTCTTGATTATGGAATTAGTATTAAGGCGGAGGAGATTGAAGTAAATGACCAGGCAATTTATAAAGGCCTTTTGGATGGTTTGAATGGGAAAAGCCTGTTGTCGGACTCACTTAAAGACCAAATAATTGATCGTTACAATACAGAATTAAATAATCGACGGGCTGAAAAAGAGCGAAAAATATTAGAAAAAAACAGAGCCGATGGTCTCGCATTTATGGCTTCTAACAAAAACAGTGAAGGAGTTACTGAATTGCCAAACGGATTGCAGTATAAAATTCTTAAAGCGGGCAACGGCAGTAAACCAGGTGACAGCGATACTGTCAAAATTCATTACCGGGCTATGTTTATCGATCGATCGGTTTTTGATATGACCTATGACCGTGGTCCTGCTGCAGTCAAGCTGAATGAATTGGTTCCAGGGCTTTCACAAGGGATTCAGTTAATGAATACCGGCTCAATCTGCGAATTATACATTCCACCTGAACTGGCCTATGGAGATCAGACCTTTGCTAATGTCATTCCGGCTGGCTCAACATTGATCTATTCCATCGAATTAATAGAAATTCTTAAAGAAGATTAAAAATTAAAAACGAAAAACACACATTCATAAACTTAACACTTTGTTTCAATGATTAGGAAAATATTATTTTTAAGTTTGGTACTGGCAGTATTTTCATGCAGTGCACCCGACAAACAAGCAAAACTTGAAAGTCTTAAAGCTGAGCATGATAAAATTGCTCAACAAATCCAGGAGCTTGAAAAAGAACTTGGTGCGACAGGGATTGCTGATCCCCCGGTAAATGCAGCAGACGTTGCCATAACCGATTTGCAGCCATCCGAGTTCAAACATTTTATCGAAATCCAGGGGAAAGTGGATGCGGAAGAAAACACACAGGTGAACTCACAGACTCCGGGAGTTGTGGTTGCAATCTACGTAAAGGAAGGTTCAAATGTGCAGAAAGGACAGGTGTTAGCTGAACTCGATACAGAAGGATTGAAAAAAGCTCTTATTGCCGCAAAAGCTGAATATGATTATGCAGTTGAAATGTATAATAGGGTAAAAAACTTGTGGGATAAAAAAATTGGAACTGAATCTCAATATCTTGAGGCTAAAATGGCAAAGGATGGTTTCGAGCAAAAATATTTGGGCACGCTTGAACAAATTGAAATGGCAAAGTTTAAATCCCCTATTAACGGGACTGTAGAAGAAATTCCTTTCAAGTTAGGTCAGGCGGTTTCTCCAGGACAGCCTGGGTCATCAATCCGGGTGATAAATATGAGCAGGGTAAAAGTAGTGGCGGAGATAGCGGAAGCTTATTCAGCCAATGTTAGAACAGGCAATGATGTCATTGTGCTTTTCCCTGACATCAAGCAAGAAATCGCTTCTAAAGTAACTTTCACAAGCCGTTACATCAATCCAACCAATCGCACATTTACTGTTGAATCGAGGCTTGAATCCTCATTAGTTGAATACCGTGCAAATATGATCGCCAAGCTCAGGATCAATGATTACACCAATCCGCTGGCACTGGTTCTACCAGTCAATCTTGTGCAAAACTCCATGCAGGGTTATTATGTTTCAACTGCCCAGAAAAGCAGTGAGAATTATGTTGTAAAACGAAAACTTGTAAAAACCGGAATTACTTACAACGGACGTGTTGAGATACTTGAAGGATTGCAGCCCGGCGATAAAGTAATTACCACTGGATATCTAAACTTGCAGGATGGAGAAGCAATCAGGTTTTAATTATTAAATTGCTTTACAAATAAGGTTTTAATCAATTGTTGAATTCAGCATTAAGCAATGGACCTATCTAACCGATGTAAATTAAGTGCACTATGAAGAAAGAAAATAAATTCAAGGAATTTTTTGCGACAAGCTGGGCCATTGATAATAAGACAAGTATTTATGTGCTTGTGGTTTTTATCGCGGTGCTTGGTATTGTCAGCTATCAGAGGATTCCCAAGGAACAATTCCCGGAAATAATCATTCCCTACATTGTTGTAAATACCGTTTATCCGGGAACCTCTCCTTCAGATATTGAAAACCTGGTGACAAGGCCAATTGAAAAAGAACTCAAATCGATAGCTGATGTCAAAAATATCACCAGTAAATCCATGCAGGATTATTCGAGTATCGTTGTGGAGTTCACCCTCGATGTTTCTATAGCTGATGCCAAACAACGGGTAAGGGATGCTGTGGATAAAGCCAAGCCCGATCTCCCTAACGATTTGCCTGACGATCCGCAAATCATGGATATTGATTTATCGGAGATGCCGATCATGTATATCAATATTACAGGTAATTACGATTTGGAAAAGCTTAAGAAGTTTGCCGAAACTGCGCAGGATCAAATTGAAACTTTAAAGGAGATTACACGGGTTGATATAGTAGGCGCCCTCGAACGCGAAATCCAGATCGACCTGGACATGTACAGGATGCAGGCCGCTGATGTAACATTCAGCGATATCGAACGGGCTGTTGCCTCAGAAAATGTCACCATTTCAGCTGGTACAATCACTACTTATGGAATGAAGAGGACCATAAGGCTGGTGGGTCAGTTTAACGATGTTGAAACCCTGAAGAACATTATTCTGACATCGAGCAGCGGTGCACTTATTTACATGAAAGACCTTGCTGATATCAGGGACGGATTCAAGGAGCAGGAAAGCTTTTCGAGATTGAATGGTATGCCGGTTATAACCCTGAACATTGTAAAAAAGAGCGGGCAGAACCTGATTGATGCTTCTGACAAGATTAAAGACATCATCAATAATGAACTTATTGGTAAAGCATTTCCGAGTGATCTTGAGGTGACCATCACCGGAGATATGTCCCGCTATACCCGCAATACCCTTGAAGAATTAAATAATACCATTATTATCGGGTTTATTCTTGTAACTCTTGTACTGATGTTCTTTATGGGCTTTAGCAATGCATTTTTTGTAGGGCTTTCTGTCCCACTCTCAATGGCTGTTGCTTATATCATCATGCCCGGAATGGGTTTTACCATGAATATGATGGTGATGTTTGCCTTCATCTTCGCTCTGGGGATTGTAGTGGATGATGCTATTGTTGTCATTGAAAATACCCACCGGCTTCACCGGCATCAGCCGGATATAAAACTCGCAGCTAAAGGAGCTGCGGGAGAAGTCTTCCTGCCAATTTTATCAGGAACATTTACCACCCTTGCACCATTTTTCCCGCTTGCCTTCTGGCCGGGAATTGTAGGTCAGTTCATGTTCTATATGCCGGTTACGGTAATTATTACACTTTTTGCTTCCCTTTTTGTCGCTTATATTTTCAACCCGGTATTTGCAGTTTCGTTTATGAAACACGAATATGATAAACCGGATCCAAAAGCTGACATCAAAAGACTTTATAAATGGGGAAGCGTAATGCTGGTCGTTGCGCTGGCTTTCTATGGCTCCGGAAAAATCGGAATAGGAAATCTGCTGGTATTCTTTATTCTTCTCTATGTTTTGTATATCCTTTTCATCAAAAAAGCTGTCCATATTTTCCAGGACAGGATTTGGCCGGCTGTAATGATGTTATATGACCGACAATTACGATTCTTCTTACACGGACGAACACCCTATTGGTTATTAGGAACCATCATTCTATTATTTTTCCTGTCGTTTGTTCTTGTTGGAATCCGAAACCCAAAGATTTTGTTCTTCCCGGATAATGCACCGAATAATGTGATGGTATACATTAAATTACCTGAAGGTACAGACCAGGTTGTCACTGACAGTATTACCCGAATGATAGAAGGACGCGTTTACCAGGTCATCGGTAAAAATAATCCGATTGTTGAATCGGTGATATCAAATGTATCAGTAGGCGTAGGAGATGAAGACAGCTTTGAGGGTGGTATTGCATTTAATAAAGGGAAGATTAATATTAGCTTTGTTGAACACAAGTACCGCAAAGGCGCTTCTACCCAATTTTACCTTGATGAAATCCGCAAGGCTCTGAAAGGTATACCGGGCGCAGAAATAACAGTAAATAAAAACGCTATGGGTCCACCCACAGGTAAGCCGGTCAACATCGAAATCAGCGGTGAAAACCTGGATGAACTTATTGTGGATGCAAATCTTTTTCTGGCCTACCTTGATTCGATTAATATTCCGGGTATTGAAGAGCTAAAATCTGACTTCCAGGAAAGCACCCCCGAACTCATCATCGATATTGACCGCGAAAGAGCTAACCGGGAAGGTCTTTCTACCGGCCAGATAGGTATGGAAGTGCGGACTGCAATTTTTGGGAATGAAATTTCCAAATTCAAAAAAGATGAAGATGAATTTCCCATCCAGCTCAGGTACAACAAAGAACTTCGCGAAAACATCGATGCTCTTATCAATATGAGTATCACTTACCGCGATATGAACACAGGTTTGCTTAGAAGCATACCCTTATCGACGGTTGCAAAAATTAAGTACGGCGATAGTTATGGCGGCATTAACCGTAAAGACCTGAAACGGGTGATTACACTTTCGTCTAACGTATTGACCGGTTATACAGCCAACGAAATTGTAGCCAGGGTCAAAAAGTTAGCTGCGACATTCCCGCTTCACCAGGGAGTGAATATTCAGCTTACAGGCGAGCAGGAAGACCAGGCCGAAACAACCCAGTTCCTGTTCATGGCCATGATCATTGCCCTTGGAGTCATTTTCTTTATTCTGATCACACAGTTCAATTCACTCAGCAAATCACTCATCATCCTCAGCGAGGTAATATTTAGTATTGTTGGGCTGTTGCTGGGAGTAGTCATTTTCAATCTCGACATCGTAATCATCATGACAGGATTGGGGATCGTTGCGCTGGGTGGTATTGTGGTTAGGAATGGAATCCTGATTGTGGAGTTCATTGATGTTCAAAAAGAAAAAGGATTGAAAACAAGGGATGCAATTATTGAGGCTGGCAAAACCCGTATCACGCCTGTCCTGCTTACCGCCACTGCAACCATGCTCGGGCTTGTTCCACTTGCAGTAGGGCTGAACATTAATTTTGAAACCATGTTCACCGAGCTCAATCCGCATATTTATTTCGGAGGGGATAACGTGATGTTCTGGGGACCGCTGGCATGGACCATTATTTTCGGGCTTAGTTTTGCTACTTTCCTTACATTGATCTTTGTCCCGGCCATGTACTTCATTGCATATACTTTGAAGTTAAAAGTCACAAGAGGCAGTTTCCGGAGGAATTTAAGAAGAAATAATATTAAGTTGCTTTTGGAAAAGAGTTAGAATTAAAAATATCTTTGAAATTAAAGGAACCGGTATGCTTTAAAAAGGCTGCCGGTTTTTTTATTGTTAAAATTGGAAAACTATAACCTAAAACTATAATCCCAATTCAGAAATTAATTTTAACTTTACTCAAAATATTATTTTAAAAACAAATACTATGAAAAAATTAGCCCCCGATTATTACTTTTTTATTCTTATAGGACTGGCGTTCACTTTAACCACCTGCGATAAGGACAAAAACAATGAAGAACCTGCCGATCCAAATAAAGGGACAGTTCAGGATGTACAGGGCAAGAGTTATCCAACCATTAAAATCGGCGATCAGTGGTGGATGGCTGAAAATCTGAAAGCCACAAAGTTCAGGTCAGGAGAAGATATTCCTAATGTACCCGGGGCAGGAGAATGGGCTTCATTAGGAGATGCAGCATATTGCAATTCAAATAACGACACTGCCATTGCTGAAGTTTATGGCCGGCTTTATAACTGGCACGCAGCAACGGATGGTCGAAAAATATGTCCGACCGGCTGGCATGTGCCCAATGACAATGACTGGGCCGCACTTACCCAATTCTTAGGAGGAGAGGAAGTCGCTGGTGGTAAACTTAAGCAAACAGACACTGAACTTTGGAACTCTCCGAATGCTGATGCAACAAATGAGTCTGGATTTAATGCAATTCCAGGGGGTGTAAGAAATAGTAACACGGGCAATTTTGCTGGTATGGGAACTAACGCCAGTTGGTGGAGTGTTACACAGCAAAACACCGATAACGCCTTTACCTGGGGAATAACATCCGTAAATGGGATCATGGCCAATTACTTCCTGGATAAGAACGCCGGATTGTCAATCCGATGTGTGAAGGACTAAAATACCCAACCTTAAGTACTGTCTCTGCGGGCTTGGTCCATTTACTGCTCTAACGACCTGCAAGTCCTCTTTGGGATTTATGTATAAACAAATTGCATAGTTAATCCGAAAGCAATTGAAAAGGGATTTAAAATCCCACTAATACTCCCGTCCGGATTACCTCCCCGAATGCCATTGCTCAAATCCGGACGAGCGGAGTGTTAATTATTATCAGAACTATGTGATAGCCTATGTTTCTAATGTGTCTATGTTGTAAAATTTTGCCTCCTGGTAATTACAATTCTAAAGGTTGATTTTAGCTGATTAATTTATTGTAGTTTTGAAACTCATTTAAACGAATAAAAATCATGAATTCATTGAACAGCAATAAATTTAACATTTTAATACTAGTTTTTCTTGTAGCCTCAAGCCTGACTGCCCAGCAAGCAAATGAAAATCCATTCAATTGTTTCTCCGTCCTTGCAGGGAACAATGCCACGGCAGATGGTTCGGTCATGTTTGCGCATAACGAAGATGACTGGGGTGACCGGATGGTGAATTTTTATAAAGTCCCAAGGGCAGATCATCAAAATGGAGAAATGATAACCATGGAGACCGGTGCAAAACTGCAACAGGAACAACAAAACTGGAGCTATCTCTGGCTCGAAATGCCTGAAATGTCATTTTCTGATTCCTACATGAATGAGTGGAGTGTGACCATTGCGAGTGATGCCTGCAGTTCCCGCGAAGAAGAAGGAGAGCTGACGGATGGCGGAATTGGCTACTGGCTTCGCAGGACAATGGCTGAAAGGTCAAAATCAGCCAGAGAAGCTGTGAAGATTGGTGGTGCCCTGGTAACTCAATTCGGTTATGCTTCTTCGGGCAGGACGTATTGCATTGCCGACCCAAACGAGGCCTGGATGCTGTCGGTGGTGAACGGAAAACACTGGGTTGCACAACGTATTCCGGATGATGAGGTGGCGATCATCCCGAACTACTATACCATCAACACAATTGACTTAAAAGATACCATGAATTATTATGGTTCATCCGATCTTGTTGATTATGCAGTAAAAAAGAAATGGTACAATCCTAAAAAAATGGGAGAATTTAATTTCCGGCAAGTATACAGCAACCAGGAAAACCTAAAAAATATGGGAAACATTGTGAGGCACTGGAGCGCGGTGAACCTGTTGTCGGAAAAGCAATATACCGTTGATGAATCATTTCCTTTTTCATTCAAACCAAAGCAAAAGGTAATGCTCAATCATTTGTTTACCGTTTTACGCAATCACAATGAAGGATCGGAATATGATAAGTCGGAAGGATATGCAAAAGGCCATCCGCATGAAGACTGGTCAATCTGCTCCCCTACAACCCAATATGGTTTCATAGCCCAGTTAAGAAGCG
>Ga0105090_10000459_pt1 | contig 20000 bp, 17 predicted proteins | sample PPLLak3March2015_FD_79110 | JGI IMG/M metagenome (GOLD analysis project Ga0105090, IMG submission 79110) | Freshwater sediment microbial communities from Prairie Pothole Lake near Jamestown, North Dakota, USA - PPLs Lake P7 Core (1) Depth... | ecosystem: Environmental > Aquatic > Freshwater >... | reverse complement strand
GGCAGGTCGTTGACGGCGAAGTACTCCTCGTAGAAGCGCTTGGTGGGCTCGGCGCTGTCGTGCTCGCCAGCCTTGAGCTGGCGGTACAGGTCGCGGAAGGCCTGCTTGTGGCGCTCCAGGTTCATGCTCATGAAGGCCGTCAGCTGCAGGAAGCCGGGGTACACACGCCGCATGCCTCCTGGGTAGCGCCAGGGCACTCGGCTGATCAGGTTGTCCTCGAACCATTCGATCGGCTTGCCGGTGGCCAGTTCGTTGACCTGGGTCGGGTTGATGCGGCAGTCGATCGGCCCGGCCATCAGCGTCATGCTGCGCGGCTGCGCCGGGTGGCCGTGCTGCGCCATCAAGGCCACCGCCGCCAGCGTCGGCACGCAGGGCTGGCACACCGCCACCAGGTGCGTGCCCGGGCCCAGGTGCTCGATGAAGCCGATCACGTGCTCGACGTACTCATCCAGGCCGAAGCGGCCTTCGGACAGCGGCACGTCGCGCGCGTTGTGCCAGTCGGTGATGTACACGTCGTGGTCGGCCAGCATGGTGCGTGCCGTGTCGTTGAGCAGCGTCGCGAAGTGGCCCGACAGCGGCGCCACGATCAGCACCTTCGGGCGGTCGGCGCGGTCGGCGTCGCCCAGATCGTCGCGCACGAAACGCTGCAGCGTGCAGAAGGCGCGGCGCTGCACCGCCACCTCCCGCACCGGCACCTGGAGCTCGCCCACACGCACCGAATCGATGCCGAAGGACGGCCGTTGGTGCGTCAGGCGCAGGCGCGAGAACACTTCCCAGGCGGCGGCCAGCTGCTTGTGCACCGGTGTGGACAGCGGCACCAGCAGCGGGCTGTTCAGCACCGAGGCCCCCCATTGCGCTGCGCCTTGCATCGGCCCGAGCCAATCGGTCTGCAGCTGGTAGGCGTGATAGAGCATGAGAGGCGGCTCTCGAGTGGGTACCCCCACGAAATCGCAAGGAACGGACCATGGCGATGCACCAAGCTGGCACAGCGTTTGCGGTAGCGATGCGAAGCCCGCCGGAGTTGCACCATGCCGAAGACCACCTTGACCATCAGCAGCAAGAACTATTCGTCCTGGTCGCTGCGCGGCTGGCTGCTGGCGCGCTTTGCCGGGCTGGAGTTCGAGGAGATCATCCTTGGCCCCGACGACCCCGGCGTGCGCGCCGAGATGCTGCTGCTGGCGCCCTCGATGCTGGTGCCCTGCCTGCGTCATCAGGGCATCAAGGTCTGGGATACGCTGGCCATCGGCGAATACCTGCACGAGATCAAGCCCAAGGCCGGCCTGCTGCCCGCCGACCGGGCGGCACGGGCCCATTGCCGTGCCGTGTGCGGCGAGATGCACTCGGGCTTCGTCTCGCTGCGCTCGGCGCTGCCGATGAACCTGAAGGGCCACTTCCCCAACTACAAGGTCTGGAGCCGGGCGCAGAGCGATATCGAGCGCGTGCTGGAGATCTGGCGCGAATGCCTGTCCACCTATGGCGGGCCCTACCTGTTCGGCGAGCGCAGCATGGCCGACGCGATGTACGCGCCGGTGGTGACCAGGCTGCAGACCTACGACGTACGCATCGCCGACAAGGCCTGCGCCGCCTATTGCCAGCGCATCATGGCCCTGCCCGAACTGCAGGAATGGATCGCCGCCGCGAAGCTGGAGCCCGAGGACATCGACGAGCTCGAAATGGAGTTCTGATCGCGTGCCCGCCCGGCGCGGCGGGTATAAACCCTCCAGGATGCCAACCGGAGGAATCGATGAGCGACCGTGCCCCCGCCACCTGCGACCTGTGTGACGCCCACAAGGGCGACAGCGACGGTGCCTTCCGCGTGCTGCCGCCGGTGTTCCGCGATTTCGGCGGCCGCGTGGCGTTCCACGGGCCGGTGAGCACGGTCAAGTGCTTCGAGGACAACTCGATGGTCAAGGCGGCGGTCGAGTCGCCGGGCCAAGGCCGGGTGCTGGTGGTGGACGGCGCCGGCTCGCTGCGGCGCGCGCTGCTCGGCGGCAACCTGGGCGCCGCCGCAGCGAAGAATGGCTGGGCCGGGCTGGTGATCGACGGCTGCGTGCGCGACCTGGCCGAGCTGGCCGCCTGCGACATCGGCATCCGCGCGCTGGCGCCGCTGCCGCTGCCCACCGAGCGCTCCGGCCAGGGCCAGCGCGACGTGGTGCTGCAGATCCGCGGCGTGTGGGTGCGCTCCGGCGACTGGCTCTATGCCGATGCCGACGGCATCGTGCTGCTGGACCGGCCGGCCTGAGCGCGGTACAGGCGATGAAAGCCGTAGCCGAATGGGAGGTGGTGCCGTCCACGCCCGCGCAGATCGAGGCGGTGGCGAAGGAGTGCCGCAAGATGGTGTCGCGGCGTGCGCTGTTCGCCGCCGGCGTGGCGGTGGTGCCGATCCCTGGTGTGGACTGGGCCACCAACGTGGGCGTGCTGCTGAAGGTGCTGCCCGACATCAACCGCAAGTTCGGCCTGAGCGCCGAGCAGGTGGAGCGCCTGGCGCCCGACCGGCGGCTGGTGGTGTTCAAAGCCATCACCGCCGGCGGCACCATGCTGGTGGGGCGCATCGTCACCCGCGAGCTGGTGATGAGCGCGCTGCGCATGGTGGGCGTGCGCCTGAGCGCGCAGCAGGCGGTGAAGTACGTGCCCATCGCCGGCCAGGGCCTGTCGGCGGTGCTGACCTACGGCGCGCTGCGCTATGTGTGCGAGCAGCACATCAAGCAATGCATGGCCATCTGCGAACAGTTGCGCCTGCCGGCGCCCACCGAAGTCGTCGGCGGCTGAGCCTGCACCTACAATCGGGTTACGTCGGGGCGTAGCGCAGCCTGGTAGCGCATCTGGTTTGGGACCAGAGGGTCGAAGGTTCGAATCCTTTCGCCCCGACCAAGTCTTGCTGTCCGCATGGGCTGAGCTGCGATCACGCGCCGGCCGACGGGCGCCGCTTTCCATCCCTTGATCAGTTCGGTGCGCCGCACTGGTGCCCTCGCACCGCCGTAGCGATAGCGCGGCGCAATGGCGATCATTTGATAAATCAAAGCTATTCATAACGTAATATCGATACAGTTTCGACATCGATTCTTGTTCTACCTTCCCATTCACCCCACCCCTCGAAAGGAAACAGCATGTCCCTCATCAACACCCAAGTCCAGCCGTTCAAGACCCAGGCCTTCCACAACGGCAAGTTCATCGAAGTCAGCGACCAGAGCCTGAAGGGCAAGTGGTCGGTGCTGATCTTCATGCCGGCGGCCTTCACCTTCAACTGCCCGACCGAAGTCGAGGACGCGGCCGACAACTACGAAGCGTTCCAGAAGCTGGAAGCCGAGGTCTACATCGTCACCACCGACACGCATTTCTCGCACAAGGTGTGGCACGAGACCAGCCCGGCCGTCGGCAAGGCCAGGTTCCCGCTGGTCGGCGACCCGACGCACACGCTGACCAACGCCTTCGGCGTGCACATCCCCGAAGAAGGCCTGGCGCTGCGCGGCACCTTCGTCATCAACCCGGAAGGCGTGATCAAGACGGCCGAAGTGCACAGCAACGAGATCGCGCGTGACGTCAAGGAAACTCTGCGCAAGCTGAAGGCCGCGCAGTACACCGCAAAGAACCCCGGCCAAGTGTGCCCGGCCAAGTGGAACGAAGGCGCCAAGACGCTGACGCCGTCGCTGGACCTGGTCGGCAAGATCTAACAACCCAGGTGGGGCTTCGGCCCTGCCGCATCGCGACAAGTCCCTCGGGCCTTGTCGCCAGCATCCAGTGTTGGGGTACTGGCGACCGGGTCGGACGACCCACGCCCATTGAAGGAGAAACCCATGCTCGACAGCAACATCCAAGCCCAATTGAAGGCCTATCTCGAACGGCTGCAGCAGCCGATCGAGCTGGTGGCCAGCCTGGACGACAGCACTGGCGCCGCCGAAATGCGCGAGCTGCTGAACGACATCGCGCCGCTCAGCGACAAGGTCAGCGTGCGCTTCGACGGCCAGGATGCGCGCAAACCCTCGTTCCAGATCACCCGTGTCGGCGCCGACATGGGCGTGCGTTTCGCCGCCGTGCCGATGGGCCACGAGTTCACTTCGCTGGTGCTGGCGCTGCTGCAGGCCGGCGGCCATCCGCCCAAGGTCGAGGCCGACGTGATCGAGCAGATCAAGTCACTGGACGCCGACCTGGTGTTCGAGACCTGGATGTCCTTGACCTGCCACAACTGCCCGGACGTGGTTCAGGCGCTGAACCTGATGGCGGTGCTGAACCCGCGCATCCGCCACGTGGCCATCGACGGCGGGCTGTTCCAGGCCGAGGTCGAGCAGCGCCAGATCATGGCCGTGCCCACGGTGTTCCTGAACGGCCAGCCTTTCGGCTCGGGCCGAATGGAGCTGGCCGAGATCCTGGCCAAGGTGGACACCGGCGCCGCGGCGCGCGATGCCGCGCGGCTGGCCAAGGCGGCGCCCTACGAGGTGCTGATCGTCGGCGGCGGCCCGGCCGGCGCCGCGGCGGCGGTGTATGCGGCGCGCAAAGGCATCCGCACCGGTGTGGTGGCCGAGCGCTTTGGTGGCCAGACGCTGGACACGCTGGGCATCGAGAACTACATCTCGGTGCTGGAGACCGACGGCCCGAAGTTCGCCGCCGCGCTGGAAGCCCATGTGCGCGCATACGACGTTGACATCATGAACGGCCAGCGCGTCGAGGCGCTGATCCCCGCGGCCCAGCCGGGCGGCATGACGGGCGTGAAGCTGGCCAACGGCGCCGAGCTGAAGGCCCGCTCGGTGATCCTGTCCACCGGCGCGCGCTGGAAGAACGTCAACGTGCCCGGCGAGGCCCAGTACCGCACCAAGGGCGTGGCCTACTGCCCGCACTGCGACGGCCCGCTGTTCAAGGGCAAGAAAGTGGCGGTCATCGGTGGCGGCAATTCGGGCGTCGAAGCGGCCATCGACCTGGCCGGGGTGGTGGCCCATGTCACGTTGATCGAGTTCATGGACCGGCTCAAGGCCGACGCCGTGCTGGTGAAGAAGCTGCTGAGCCTGCCCAACGTGAGCGTGCACACGAATGCGCAGACGTTGGAGATCACCGGCGACGGCCACAAGGTCAACGGCCTGCGCTTCAAGGACCGCGTCAGCGGCGATGAGCACACCGTCGAGTTGGCCGGCGTGTTCGTGCAGATCGGGCTGGTGCCGAACACCGAGTTCCTGAAGGGCACGGTCGAGCTCAGCCGCTACGGCGAAATCATCGTCGATGCGCGCGGCGCAACGAACCTGCCCGGCGTGTTCGCCGCGGGCGATGCGACGACGGTGCCCTTCAAGCAGATCGTCATTGCCGCCGGCGACGGCGCCAAGGCCGCGCTGTCCGCCTTCGACTACCTGATCCGCACGCCGGCAGCCTGACACGCTGCCTCAGGCCGGCGCGACGGCGAGCCGGCTGCGGCGCCAGCCGTCCAGCGAATAGAGCAGCAGCGCAGCCCAGATGAAGGCGAAGCCGACCAGCCGCGCGCGGTCGAAGGGCTCGTGGAACACCCACACGCCCAGCGCCAGCTGGATCGTCGGTGACAGGTACTGCACCAGCCCAATAGTGGTCAGCGGCAGGCGGCGCGCGCCGGCGGCGAAGAGCAGCAGCGGCAGCGCGGTCAGTGGCCCGCCGATCAGCAGCCAGGTGTTCAGCGCCAGGTCGCCCTGCGCCATGGCGCCGCTGCCGCGCAGCGTCCACCACAGCAGCGCCGGCACGACCACCGGCGCCAGCAGCATCGTCTCAAGCGCCAGGCCCTCCAGCGCCCCCAGCGAGGCGGTCTTGCGCATCAGGCCATAGAAGCCGAAAGACACCGCCAGCACCAGCGCGATCCAGGGCAGGCGCCCGTTCAGCAGCGTCAGCCACAGCACGCCGGCGGCGGCCAATGCCACGGCCGTCCACTGGGCGCGATTCAGGCGTTCGTGCAGCACCAGCACGCCGAGCAGCACGTTGACGATGGGGTTGATGAAGTAGCCCAGGCTGGCCTCGACCACCTGGCCGCTCTGGATCGCATACACGTAGAGCAGCCAGTTGCACGACAGCAGCAATGCGCTGATGCCGAACAGGCCCAGTCGGCGCGGCTGCGCGAACACCTCGCGCAGCCCGCCGAAACGGCGCAGCACCACCAGCAGGCCCAGGACGAACAGCAACGACCATACCGAGCGGTGCAGCACCACCTCGAGCGGCGGCACCGCGGCGATCTGCCGGAAGTACAGTGGGAACAGCCCCCACATGACAAAAGCGAGGGTGGCGTAGGCGATGCCGGCATTCATGGGGTGGGCCCGATTCTCGCCGGGCTGGGCTTGATGACCGTCAAGCCCGGGCTGGGACGAAAGCTGCAGCATCATGCGCGCGTTGAGACCAACGTGGAGGATCTGCGACATGAAGCGACTGGCAGTGCTGACCAGCGGTGGCGATGCGCCCGGAATGAACGCGGCGATCCGGGCGGTGACGCGCATGGGCTTGTCACTGGGCTGGCAGGTGCACGGGGTGCGCCACGGCTTCAGCGGGCTGATCAAGGGCGAAATGGAACTGCTGGGTGCGCGCGACGTCGGAGGCATCATGCAGCGCGGCGGCACCATGCTCGGCAGCGCGCGCTGCCCCGAGATGAAGTCCGAGGCCGGCCAGGTGGAAGCGGTGCGCCAACTGCACCTGCGCGGCGTGGACTCGCTGGTGGTGATCGGCGGCAACGGCTCGCAGACCGGTGCGCATGCGCTGTCGCAGCGCGGGCTGAATGTGGTGGGCGTGGCCTCGACCATCGACAACGACCTGCTCGGTACCGACATCACGATCGGCGCGACCACCGCCATCGACATTGCGCTGGAGTCGATCGACCGCCTGGGCGTGACCGCCTCGTCGCACCAGCGCGGCTTTTTCGTCGAGGTGATGGGCCGTGACTGCGGCTACCTGGCCACCGTGGTCGGCATCGCCGGCGGTGCCGAAGCCATCATCGTGCCGGAGCAGGACTTCGACCCGGAGGCCGTGGCCGAGGAGATCCGCGATGCCTACCAGCGCGGCAAGACGCATGCGATCGTCGTCGTGGCCGAAGGCGCGAAGCATGACGCCGACGCGTTGGCCCGCTACTTCGTCGAACACGAGGCGCGCCTCGGCTTCGACATGCGCGTGTGCAAGCTCGGCCATGTGCAGCGTGGCGGGGTTCCCGGCGCGGCCGATCGGCTGCTGGCGACGCAGCTGGGCGCGGCGGCAGTGGAGCAGCTGGAAGCCGGCACACACGGTGTGCTGGTGGGCATGCGCGGCTGCCACGTCTGCACCACGCCGCTGGACCAGGTGGTCGGCGCGATCAAGCCGCTGGACACGGGGCTACTGAAGCTCGCAGCCGTGCTGGCGCGCTGAGCTTCAGGCGGCCGGAGCGAGCTTGTGCAGCAGCTCGCCCAGCAGTGCGCGTTCGCCCGGCGTCAGTGCCTGCAGCAGGCCGTCTTCCATCGTGCGCGACGCCTGGTGCGCGCGCTGGGCCAGCTCGGCGCCGGCGGCGGTGAGCTGCAGGATCGTCGCGCGCCCGTCGTCCGGGCTGCGCTGACGCTGCACCAGATCGCGCGCCGCCAGCCGGTCGACGAGCACGGTGACGTTCGGCGGGCTCAGGCGCATCGCCTGCGCCAGCCGCGTCGGCGTGACACCGGGGTTGGCACGCAGCAGCATCAGCAGCGTGAACTCCACCGGCCGCAGCTTGAAGGGCATGCCGATATGGTGCTGGAAGACGCGCCGCGTGCCCACCTCGGCCAGCGCCAGGCGGAAGCCCAGCAGGTGGTCGATGCCCGCGGTGTCCAGCGCCGCGTCGCCGGCAGCAGCAGCTTCGCCCATGCTGGCTTCAGCGCTGCGGCAGGATGACCTGCGCGTCCGGAACGTCGGCATAAAGCCGGTCGACCCATTCGGCCCGGTGCGTGAGCACCGCGCGCTGGTTGATCGAGCCCTTGTCAGTGACCTCGCCACGGTCGATGTGCGGCGGTTCCTCGAGCACGATGGCACGGGCCACGCGGTTGGCGCTGCCGGTGCCTGCAGCCCACATCCGGTCGACCAAGGCCTGGAAGAAGGCCCGCACCCCGGGGTGGGCCAGCACTTCGGCAGCGCCGGCCTCCAGCGGCAGTCCGAAGCGCTTCTTCGCGTCGTCCAGACGCGGGAAGATCAGCGCGCCGATGTCGTCGCGGTTCAGCCCGGCGATGACCACGTCCTGCACCAGCGGGTCGCCGGCGAGCACGATCTTCATGCGCAGCGGGCCGACGTTGACGAAGGTGCCGGTGGACAGCTTGAAGTCCTCGGCGATGCGGCCGTCGAAGCGCAGGCCGCGCTGCGGGTTGGCGTCGTCGATGTACAGCACCGCGTCGCCGGTGCGGTAGTAGCCTTCTTCGTCGAAGGCGGCGGCGGTCTCGGTGGGCGCGCGCCAATAGCCGGGCATCACGTTCGGGCCCTTGAAGCGGGCCTCCAGCTTGCCGTCCACCGGCACCAGCTTGACGTCCACGCCCGGCGCAGGCAGGCCGATGTGGCCGCTGCGCACCTCGGTGCCCAGCGCGAAGGTGCAGGACGGCGCGGTCTCGGTCATGCCCAAGCCGGTGAAGATGCAGATGCGCTCGCCGATCGCGGCCTCGGCATGGCGGTCCAGGTGGTCCCACACCGCCTGGCTCAGGCCGGCGCCGGCGAACATGAAGGCCTTGACGCGCGAGAACAGCGTGTCGCGCAGCAAGGGGTCGCCGTCCATCGCGCGGGCGATTTCCTCGAAGCCCTTAGGCACGTTGAAGTACATCGTCGGCGCGATCTCGCGCAGGTTGCGCAGCGTGGCTGCCATGCCCTTGGGCGTGGGCTTGCCGTCGTCGATGTACAGCGTGCCGCCGTTGTAGAGCGCGATGCCGATGTTGTGATTGCCGCCGAAGGTGTGGTTCCACGGCAGCCAGTCGATCAGCACCGGCGGCTCGTCGGCCATGAACGCGAAGCACTGGCGCAGCATCTGCTGGTTGGCGCAGATCATGCGCTGGGTGTTGATCACGCCCTTGGGCTGCTTGGTGGAGCCGCTGGTGAACAGAAACTTGGCGATGGTGTCCGGGCCCACGTGGCCGTGCGCCTCCATCTCCTCGGGCCCCGGTTCGGTGGCCAGCACGCTGTCGAAGCGGGTGATCCGGCGGCCCTGCAGCGCGGGCGTGTCCTCACCGCTGGTGACCCAGATCTCGGTGTCGGCCGGCACCACGGTGGCGATGGCATTGCGGAAGGCATGGCCGTCGGCGGCGAACACCAGCCCCGGGGTCAGCGTGCCGAGGATCTGCTTGAGCTTGCCGAAGTCCTGCGACACGGTGGAATAGGCCACCGACACCGAGGTGTAGGGCACGCCCACCCACTGTGCGGCCAGCGCCAGCGTGTAGTGCTCGAGGTCGTTGTCGGACAGGATGGCGATCGGCCGCTCGGGCGACAGGCCGCGCACCGCCAGCGCCTGGCCGATGCGGCGTACGCGATCGAGCATCTGCGCGTAGCTGATCTTGCGCCACTCGCCGTCCGGCCCGCGCTGCGCCACCTGCACCCGGTCGGGTGCGTGGCGCGCCCATTCCTCGAGCCGGTCGGTCAGCCTGGCGGGGTAGGGTTGAAGCGGCTCGGTCGAGCGCAGGCGGTGCACGCCGTCGGCGTCGACCCGCTGCGTGGCGGCCAGGCAGCCGCCGACCTTCACGTCGCGGTACTTGCTCATCACTTGGCCACCTTCGCAGCGCGGCCGTCTAGGAAGGCGCGGATGCGCTCCTTGGCTGCCGGGTCGGCCTGGGCAATGGCCGCGACCAGCGATTCGACGAACAGGCCTTCGGAGGGAGGCAGTTCGGCGATGCGCGGCAGCGCCTGGATCACCGCAAAGTTGGACAGCGGTGCATTGCCGCAGATCTTGAGGGCCAGGGCCATGCCCTTGGCCAGGCCTTCGCCGGGTTCGACCAGGTAGTTGGTCAGGCCGGCCTGCTGGCCTTGGTCGGCATCGAAGACGCGGCCGGTGAGCATCATGTCCGACATGCGCGAGGTACCGATCAGCCGCGGCAGCCGCATCGAGCCGCCACCGCCGACGAAAATGCCGCGCTGGCCCTCGGGCAGCCCGTAGTAGGCGCTGCGCTCGGCCACGCGGATGTGCGCCGCAGCGGCAATCTCCAGCCCGCCGCCGATGGTGGCGCCGTGCAGCACCGCGACCACCGGTACCGGCGCGTACTGCACCTTCTCCAGCGTGGCATGCCACATGCGCGAGTGCAGCACGCCTTCGTAGACGCTGCGCTCGGACAGCTCGGACAGGTCCAGCCCGGCGCAGAAGTGCTGGCCTTCGCCGCTGATGACGATGCAGCGCACCTCGGCCGGGATGCCGGTGAAGGCACGGTCGATGGCCAGGATCAGGCCGTCGTTGACGGCGTTGCGCTTGGCCGGGCGGTTCAACCGCAGGTGCAGGATCGGGCCGTCGCGCTCGACACGCAGCAGTTCGGGGGCGACATCGGGTTGGGCTCGGGCTTCCATTGCGTGGGGCGGAGCGGGCCGCGGAGTTGAAAGTATTTATGTATGGTAATCAAATGGGTGAGACGCGCCATAGGGTTTCTACTGATCACGCGCTCTTGCCGTCATCTGAGCATGCTGTAAGAATCCGTCAAATCAGAGCGATCCGAACGCTGTCGCGCGATCTCGGACCCTGCCAACAAGTAATTCAGTTTTGTAATCAAATGGTCACCCAGACCCAGGAGCCCGCCATGAACGTCAATGAGTTGCTCGCCATCGACATCCACACCCATGCCGAGGTGTCCTGCTGGAACCCGTTTGACGGCTATGGCGAGGAGTACGACCGCGCGGCCGACAAGTACTTCCGCAGCAACCGCCGGCCGACCATCGACGAGACCGTCGCCTACTACCGCGAGCGCAAGATCGGGCTGGTGATGTTCACGGTGGACTCCGAGGCCAAGCTCGGACGCAGACGCATCCCCAACGAAGAGATCTGCGAGGCGGCGCAGAAGAACTCCGACATGATGATCGCCTTCGCCAGCATCGACCCGCACAAGGGCAAGATGGGTGCGCGCGAGGCGCGGCGGCTAATCGAGGAGCACGGCGTCAAGGGCTTCAAGTTCCACCCGACGGTGCAGGACTTCCTGCCCTACGACAAGATGGCCTGGCCGATCTACGAGGTCATCGCCGAGTACAAGCTGCCGGCCATCTTCCACAGCGGCCATTCGGGCATCGGCAGCGGCATGCGCTGCGGCGGCGGGTTGCGCCTGCAGAACAGCAACCCGATGCTGCTGGAGGACGTGGCCATCGACTTCCCGGACATCCAGATCGTCATCGCACACCCCAGCTGGCCCTGGCAGGACGAGGCGCTGAGCCTGGCGCTGCACAAGCCCAACGTGTGGATCGACCTTTCGGGCTGGAGCCCCAAGTACTTTCCGCCGCAGCTGGTGCAGTACGCCAACACGCTGCTTTCGGACCGCATGCTCTTCGGCAGCGACTACCCGCTGATCACCCCCGAGCGCTGGATGGCCGATTTCGAAGAAGCCGGCTTCAAGGACAAGGTCAAGCCCGGCATCCTGAAGGGCAATGCGATGCGGCTGCTGGGGCTGGGGCAGCAAGCCACTGCCTGATCGCGGCGCATAGCGGCCGTCTGCTTCTGTCCCGCGCTGGCCGAGGACGGGGGCTGCGACCGCTGAGGCATTCGTTGCCGAACACAGCGAGCGCTTGTTGTAGTGCGATGGTGGCCGCCCGCGGGCGCAAGCCCCATTCGCGGTACGCTGGCTATTGAACTGCCTGGTCGGTGTCGATGAGGCAACGCCGACGAACAGAAGTCGCTCGCCCGCGAGCGTGGGCCGGAGAACGCGGGTGACGCCATCGCGCTACCGCAGCCGACTTCGCACGCCGGCCGATCGAAGAGCAAAGACCGCAACAACAGACAGCTATGCGCCGTTACCTCGCTCCCAATCCTTGATCGTCGAACGCAACTCCAGCCGCTGCAACAGCCTCGGCAAGTGGCCTGGCCCGGCCTTCCGGCGCGACCGCTTGCGGCTTCGCGTCAGGCTGCGGCCGAGCGTGTGCCTGCGCGCAGGAACAGCCGTGACACAGCCTGGTTGACCTCGGCGCGGTGCGCGCCATCGGTCTGGCGCAACTCGCTCAGCGTGCCATGCAGCACTTTGGCCGTCAGGCCGCGGGCCAGCGATTCGAGCACCGCGTCCATGTCTTCGCCCCGGGCCAGTTGCTTGCGCGCACGCGTCAGCGCCGCGTCGCGCCAAGCGTCGGCACGAGCGTTGACCTCGCGGATCAGCGGCACGTTGTGGCGCTGGTCCAGCCAGTGCGCGAAGCCGCGCACGCCGGCATCGACGATCGCCTCGGCCTGTGCCACCGCCGCCTGGCGCTTTTCGCCGCCGGACTGCACCAGCATCGACAGGTCATCGACGGTGTACAGGTAGACGTCCGACAGGCGCGCGACCTCGGGCTCGATGTCGCGCGGCACCGCCAGATCCACCAGGAACATCGGCTTGCGTCGGCGCTGCTTCAGCGCACTTTCCACCGCGCCCAAACCGATGATCGGCAGCGTGCTGGCGGTGCAGGAGACGACCACGTCGAACTCGTGCAACCGTTGTGGCAGTGCCGCCAGACCGATGGCTTCGCAACCGAAGCGCCGCGCCAGTGACTGACCGCGCTGTGCGCTGCGGTTGGCCACCGTCATCGACAGCGGCTTGCGCCCGGCGAAGTGGGCCGCGGCCAGCTCGATCATCTCGCCGGCACCGACGAAGAGCACGCGCACCTGGCTGAGGTCGCCGAAGAGTTGTTGCGCCAGACGCACAGCCGCGGCCGACATGCTGACCGAATGCGAGCCGATGTCGGTGACGGTGCGCACTTCCTTGGCCACCGAGAAGGCGCGCTGGAACAGCTGGTGCAGTGTGCTGCCCATGGTGCCGGCCAGCCCGGCCTCGCGCACCGCCAGCTTGATCTGCCCCAGGATCTGCGGTTCGCCCAGCACCATCGAATCCAGCCCCGCGGCAACGCGGAAGGCATGCCGCGCGGCATCGCTGTGCTGTGCCACCCGGGTGTGGTCGGCCAGCGCCGCGCCGCTGGCGCCGCCTTGTTCGGCCAGCCAGTCCAATGCCGGACGCACCAGTTCGTTGGCCGCCACGCCACTGCCCGGCGCGACATACAACTCGGTGCGGTTGCAGGTGGACAGCAGCGTCACTTCGGGCGAGGCGCGTTCGAGCCGTTCGCGCAACGAGCGCAGCGCCACCGGCAGCTGCTCTGGCGCAAACGCGAATCGGCCGCGCAGATCGAGCGGGGCGTTGTGGTGGCTCAGGCTGAGGGTGAGCACGCTCATCGCAACAGGCTCAAGGCCCCTGGAAGACGACGTTGACGTGAAGTGCGCATGGACCTATCCTACTTGTGTCAATCGAACTTGACAACTAGGAGTGACATAAGAATGTTACACAAGCGCCGCCGCCAAGTCAGCACCGCAGCCAGCATCTCAACCCGGGCTGCATCGGCGGCCCAGCGCATCGAGCAGGCGCTGCAGCGCGCCCTGGCGCTCGGCGAAGGCCCCGAAGGCCCGCCGCTGCTGGCCTCGGCGATGCGCCATGCGGTTTTCCCCGGCGGCGCGCGCATCCGCCCGCAGCTTTGCCTGGCCGTGGCTGCGGCCTGTGGTGACCCGCACCCGGCCTTGTCCGACGCCGCGGCCACTGCCATCGAGCTGCTGCACTGCGCGTCGCTGGTGCACGACGACCTGCCTTGCTTCGACGATGCCGCCACGCGGCGCGGCCTGCCTTCGGTGCATGCCGCCTACGGCGAACGCATTGCAGTGCTGACCGGCGACGCGCTGATCGTGCTGGCCTTCCAGGCGCTGGCCGAAGCGGCCGAACGCCGCACGCAGCCGCTGCTGGCGCCGCTGATCGGCATTCTCGGCCGCCGTGTCGGCGGACCCAGTGGCATCGTCGCCGGGCAGGCCTGGGAATGCGAGCCTCGGGTTTCGCTGGCGGCCTACCACCGCGCCAAGACGGGCTCGCTCTTTGCCGCCTGTACCGAAGCCGGTGCGTTGGCCGCCGCGGCCGACCCGGCGCCGTGGCGCGCGTTCGGCCTGTGCCTGGGCGAGGCCTACCAGGTGGCGGACGACGTGCGCGACGTGGTCGCCACCACGCAGGCGCTGGGCAAACCGGCCGGCCGCGACCGCGACCTGCACCGGCCCAGCTCGGCTTCAGAACTCGGACTGGGCGGCGCCATCGAGTACTTCGACCGCTTGGTCGAGCGCTCGATCGAAGCGATTCCGGACTGCGACGGGGCCATCTTGCTGCGCGCCATGGTGCGCGCCGAGTCCGAGCGCCTGGTGCCGCAGGACAGCGTGCGCGACCTGGCGCTGGCGGCATAGCCCATGCAAGCGGCCGGCTCGAGGTCGCATTCCAGCGTGGAGCAGCCCGACCCCCCGGCGAGCGGCTGGCTCGCTGGCTGGCGTGAGCGCTGGTGCACCTGGCGCGACCGCACGCTCACCAGCCCCGAATTCCAGCGCCGCGCGGCGCGCAACTGGTTCATGCGCCCGATCGCGCGGCGGCGCGCGCGCGGGCTGTTCGACCTGGTGGCCGGTTTCGTCTATTCGCAGGTGCTGCTGGCCTGCGTGCGCGTACGCGCCTTCGAGATCCTGGCCGAAGGGCCGCAGACCGCGGCCGTGCTGGCGCGGCGTTTTGAGTTGCCGCTGGAGGCCACCGAACGGCTGCTCGCGGCGGCGGTGTCGCTGGAACTGGTGGAACACCGCAGCGGCGGCCGCTATGGCCTGGGCAAGCTGGGGGCACCGATGGTCGGCAATCAGGCCATCACCGCGATGGTCGAGCACCATGCCGTGCTCTATGCCGACCTGCGTGACCCGCTGGCGCTGTTGCGCGGCGAGGGCGAGGCGCCGGCGCTGTCGCGCTACTGGGCCTATGCCGAGGCCGCTGCGCCGGGGGCGCTGCCGCGCTCCGAGGTCGACGCCTATTCGGCGCTGATGTCCGCGTCGCAGCCGCTGGTGGCGCAGGAGGTGCTGGACACCTACCCGCTGCACGGCCACCGCTGCCTGCTCGACGTGGGCGGCGGCCAGGGCCGTTTTCTGGTGGCGGCCGGGCAGCGCACGCCGGGCCTGAAGCTGATGCTCTTTGATCTGCCCGCGGTGGTGGCTTCGGCCACCGCGGCCTTCGCGGCCTTCGGCCTGGGCGAGCGGGCCCAGGTCCATGGCGGCGACTTCACCCGCGATGTGTTGCCCGGTGGCGCCGACATCGCGTCACTGGTGCGGGTGCTCTATGACCATGGCGACGAGCGTGCGCTGACCATCCTGCGCGCCGTGCACCGCGCACTGCCGCCAGGCGGCACCTTGCTGGTGGCCGAGCCAATGGCCGGAGCGCCGGGCGCGCCCCGTATGGGCGACGCCTACTTCGGCATGTACCTGCTGGCCATGCGCGGCGGGCGCGCGCGCACGGCTGCCGAGCTGTCGGCACTGCTGCGCACGGCGGGCTTCGAGCAGGTGCGCGAACTGCCCACGCCGATCCCGCTGCAAGTGGGGGTCCTGGTCTGCCGGAGGGGTGTTGCCGGAGAGTGACCGGTGGCGTAAACATAACTTGACACTTCGATCAGTAAGACTAAGATGACATTCGACCGATCGAGCTTTCCGACCCCGACGCCCCGTTGACCATGAGCCGCCCCACGATCCCTTCCGATCGACCGCCGACACGGCGTCCAGGAGGTGCTGCATGAAAACCACCGCGGTCGTGCTGGAGCAACCCGAACGCCTGGTGCTGAGCCAACTGGCTCTGTCCGACCCCGGCGACCAGGACGTGGTCGTCGACATCGAATGGAGCGGCATCAGCACTGGCACCGAGAAGCTGTTGTGGACCGGGCGCATGCCCAACTTCCCGGGCATGGGCTACCCGCTGGTGCCGGGTTATGAATCGGTGGGCCGTGTGGTCGAGGCCGGCGTGCATGCCGGGCTGGACATCGGCGACCGCGTCTTCGTGCCGGGCGCCAACTGCTTCGGCGACGTGCGCGGTCTTTTCGGCGGCGCTGCGGCGCGCGTGGTGGTGCCGGGCAAGCGTGTCGTGCCGGTGAACGAATCGCTGGGTGAAAACGCCATCCTGCTGGCCTTGGCCGCCACCGCTTACCACGCGGTGTCCGGCGGTGGCAAGCGCGAACACATCCAGCCTCCCGACCTGATCGTTGGCCACGGCGTGCTCGGCCGGCTTCTGGCGCGGCTGAACGTGGCTGCCGGCTGCACCGACACGGTGGTGTGGGAACGCGACCCGCAGCGCGCCCACGGTGCCGAGGGCTACACGGTGCTGCACCCGGACGATGACCCGCGGCGCAACTACCGCGCCATCTACGACGTCAGCGGCGACGGCTCGATCCTCGATGCGCTGATCAGCCGGCTCGCCCCGGGCGGCGAGATCGTGCTGGCCGGCTTCTATAGCGAGCGCGTGTCCTTCTCCTTTCCGCCGGCCTTCATGCGCGAGGCGCAGATCCGCGCCGCCGCCGAATGGCAGCGCCCCGACCTGCTGGCTGTGAAGGCGCTGATCGAGGGCGGAGTGCTGTCGCTCGACGGCCTGATCACGCACCGAGAAGAAGCCGCACATGCGGACGCCGCCTACCGCACCGCCTTCGGCGATGTGGCCTGCCTGAAGATGATCCTCGACTGGAGACACAGCGCATGAGCAACCTATCCGGAAGTGGCGCCCCATCGGTATCACCGATCCAGATCCTGCGCGACGTGCAGTTGCGCGCCGAAGCAGCGATCGAGCCGGACCCGGTGTCCACCTCGCCGGCCACCAAGACCACGCAGATCATTGCCATCTACGGCAAGGGCGGCATCGGCAAGAGCTTCACTCTGGCCAACCTGAGCTACATGATGGCGCAGCAGGGCAAGAAGGTGCTGCTGATCGGCTGCGACCCGAAGAGCGACACCACCAGCCTGCTGTTCGGCGGCAAGGCCTGCCCGACCATCATCGAGACCAGCAGCAAGAAAAAGCTCGCCGGCGAGGCCGTGGCCATCGGCGACGTGTGCTTCAAGCGCGACGGCGTCTACGCGATGGAACTCGGCGGGCCCGAGGTCGGCCGCGGTTGCGGCGGGCGCGGCATCATCCACGGCTTCGAGACGCTGGAGAAGCTCGGCTTCCACGATTGGGGCTTCGACTTCGTGCTGCTCGACTTCCTGGGCGACGTGGTCTGCGGCGGCTTCGGGTTGCCGATCGCGCGCGACATGTGCCAGAAGGTCATCGTCGTCGCCAGCAACGACCTGCAGAGCCTGTACGTCGCCAACAACGTGTGCAGCGCGGTCGAATACTTCCGCAAGCTCGGCGGCAACGTCGGCGTGGCCGGCATGGTCATCAACCGCGATGACGGCACCGGCGAGGCCAAGGTCTTTGCAGAGCATGCCGGCATCCCGGTGCTGGCCACGATCCCGGCCAACGAGGACATCCGCCGCAAGAGCGCCAGCTACGAGATCATCGGCCGCCCCGGCACGCAGTGGGCACCGCTGTTCGAGGAGCTGGCCACCAACGTGGCCGAGGCGCCGCCGGTGCGGCCCAAGCCGCAGACCCAGGACCAGCTGCTCGGCCTGTTCTCGGCCGAAAGCACCGGCCGCGACTTCAAGATGGAGCCGGCCACGCTGTTTGACATGGTGGGCAAGAACGACATCGTCAAGCCCACGCTGGAAGTCGTCTACGACGAAGCCTGAGCGCATGAGCACCATGGGCGCGAACGACCTTCCCAATCCCGCCGCCGTCGAGGCCGACGGCCTGGGCTGCCACTCCGGCAAGGACGCCATGCTCGAGGCCGCCAAGGCGGCGGGCAAGAACGAGACGCTGGCGCAGTACGCGCAGGACTACCCGCTGCCCGAGGGCGCCGGCCCGCACGACCAGCCGCAGAGCATGTGCCCGGCCTTCGGCTCGCTGCGCGTGGGGCTGCGCATGCGCCGCACGCACACCATCCTGAGCGGCAGCGCCTGCTGCGTCTACGGGCTGACCTTCACCTCGCATTTCTACGGCGCGCGCCGCAGCGTGGGCTACGTGCCCTTCAACAGCGAATCGCTGGTCACCGGCAAGCTGTTCGAGGACATCCGCGAGAGCGTGCATGCGCAGGCCGACCCCGAGAAGTACGACAGCATCGTCATCATCAACCTGTGCGTGCCCACGGCCAGCGGCGTGCCGCTGCAACTGCTGCCCAAGCAGATCAATGGCGTGCGCATCATCGGCATCGACGTGCCCGGTTTCGGCGTGCCCACGCACGCCGAAGCGAAGGACGTGCTGGCCGGCGCGATGCTGCGTTATGCCCGCAGCGAGGCCGAAGCCGGCCCGGTGACGGCGCCGCGCAACGGCGTGTCCGAGAAGCCCACGGTCACGCTTTTGGGCGAGATGTTCCCGGCCGACCCGGTGGGCATCGGCATGCTGCTCGAGCCGATGGGCCTGGCCGCCGGCCCGGTGGTGCCGACGCGTGAATGGCGCGAGCTCTATGCCGCGCTCGATTGCGCCGCGGTGGCTGCGATCCACCCCTTCTACACCGCCAGCGTGCGCGAGTTCGAAACCGCCGGTCGCTGCATCGTGCCTTCGGCCCCAGTGGGCCACGACGGTACCGAAGCCTGGCTGCAGGCCATCGGCAACGCCACCAACGTGCCGCAAGCGCTGATCGACGCCGCCAAGAACAAGTGGCTGCCGGCGATCAAGGGCGCGCTGGCGCGCACGCCGATCAAGGGCCGGGTTACCGTCAGCGGCTACGAAGGCTCGGAGCTGCTGGTGGCGCGGCTGCTGATCGAAAGCGGCGCCGATGTGCCCTATGTGGGCTCGGCCTGCCCGAAGACACCGTGGAGCGCGCCCGACCTGGAATGGCTGCAAGCCCGCGGTGTGCGCGTGCAGTACCGCGCCTCGCTGGAGCAGGACATCGAAGCCGTGCGCGAATTCCGCCCCGACCTGGCGATCGGCACCACGCCGGTGGTGCAGGCGGCCAAGCAGGCGGCCATCCCCGCGCTGTACTTCACCAACCTGATCTCGGCGCGGCCGCTGATGGGCCCGATGGGCGCCGGCTCGCTGGCCCAGGTCATCAACGCGGCCATAGCGAACAAGGCGCGCTTCGACCAGATGCGCGAGTTCTTCGGCGACGTGGGTGGCGGCGACCAGTCCGGCGTGTGGGAAGAGGTGCCGAAGGCGCACCCCGCGTTCCGCGCCGACACCCGCCGCCAGGTCATCAAGCTCCTCAAGAAGCGCAAGTCCGAGGAGATGATTTGATGAGCTTCATCATCGACCACGATCGGGCGGGGGGCTACTGGGGCGCGGTGTACGTGTTCACCGCGATCAAGGGGCTGCAGGTCATCATCGATGGCCCGGTCGGCTGCGAGAACCTGCCGGTGACCAGCGTGCTGCACTACACCGATGCGCTGCCGCCGCACGAATTGCCGATCGTCGTCACCGGCCTGGCCGAAGAACAGCTGGGCCGCGAAGGCACCGAAGGCGCGATGAAGCGCGCCCATGCGGCGCTCGACCCCGACTTGCCCAGCGTGGTGGTCACCGGTTCGATCGCCGAGATGATCGGCGGCGGCGTCACGCCCGAGGGGACGACCATCCAGCGCTTCCTGCCGCGCACCATCGACGAGGACCAGTGGCAGTGCGCCAACCGCGCGATGTTCTGGTTGTGGCAGCAGTACGGTCTGCGCAAGGTGCCGCAACGCAAGCCCTTCGAGGAGCGCCCGGCCGGCGAGAAGCCGCGCGTCAACCTGATCGGCCCGTGCTACGGCAGCTTCAACATGCCCAGCGACCTGGCCGAGCTCCGCCGCCTGGTGCAGGGCATCGGTGCCGAAGTGAACATGGTCTTCCCGCTGGGCAGCCACCTGGCCGACGTGTCGCGCCTGGTCGAGGCCGACGTCAACATCTGCATGTACCGCGAGTACGGCCGCATGCTGTGCGAGGCACTCGAGCGGCCCTACCTGCAGGCGCCGATCGGGCTGCACAGCACCACTGCCTTCCTGCGCCAGCTGGGCCAGTTGCTGCACCTGGACCCCGAGCCCTTCATCGAGCGCGAGAAGCACACCACCATCAAGCCGGTGT
>Ga0105090_10000458_pt1 | contig 20018 bp, 22 predicted proteins | sample PPLLak3March2015_FD_79110 | JGI IMG/M metagenome (GOLD analysis project Ga0105090, IMG submission 79110) | Freshwater sediment microbial communities from Prairie Pothole Lake near Jamestown, North Dakota, USA - PPLs Lake P7 Core (1) Depth... | ecosystem: Environmental > Aquatic > Freshwater >... | reverse complement strand
GAGGGCTTCGACATGTGGAAGGCGCCCGAGGCGATGAACAGCACGTGGTCGGTCTTCACCATGCCGTACTTGGTGCTGACGGTGCAGCCCTCAACCAGCGGCAGCAGGTCGCGCTGCACGCCCTCGCGCGAGACGTCGACCCCGGAGGTCTCCTGCCGGCGCGCTATCTTGTCGATTTCGTCGAGGAACACGATGCCGTTCTGCTCGGCGTTCCTGAGTGCCTGTGCCTTGAGTTCGTCCTCGTTGACGAGCTTGGCGGCTTCCTCCTCGGTGAGCAGCTTGAAGGCCTCGCGCACCGGCAGGCGGCGCGGCTTCGAGCGCTGCCCGCCGAGGCTCTGGAACATGCCCTGCAACTGCTGGGAGAGCTCCTCCATGCCGGGCGGTGCCATGATCTCGACGCCCGCGGGGACGGCGCGCACCTCGACCTCGATCTCGCGCTCGTCGAGATCGCCCTCGCGCAGCATCTTGCGGAAGCGCTGGCGGGTGTCGCCGTCGCGCGGCGGCTCGGGCTCGGCGCTGAAGCCCACCGGCCGCGGCCGCGGCAGCAGCGCGTCGAGGATGCGCTCCTCGGCGGCGTCCATGGCGCGGTGGCGCACCTTGTCGGTCTCCGCTTCGCGCGTCAGCTTCATCGACACGTCGACGAGGTCCTTGATGATCGAGTCGACCTCGCGGCCCACGTAGCCGACCTCGGTGAACTTGGTCGCCTCGACCTTGATGAACGGCGCGCTGGCGAGCCGCGCCAGGCGCCGCGCGATCTCCGTCTTGCCGACGCCGGTGGGCCCGATCATCAGGATGTTCTTGGGCGTGATCTCGGCGCGCAGCCCCTCGTCCACCTGCATGCGCCGCCAGCGGTTCCGGAGCGCGATCGCCACGGCGCGCTTCGCCGCGCCCTGGCCGACGATGTGCTTGTCGAGCTCCTGGACGATCTCGCGCGGAGTCATGGCGGACATCAGCCGAGCACCTCGATGGTGGTGTTGCGGTTGGTGTAGATGCAGATGTCGGCCGCGATGCCGAGCGAGGCCTCGACGACGGCGCGCGCGTCCATGGGCGTGTGCCGCAGCAGTGCGGTGGCCGCGGCCTGCGCGAAGGCGCCGCCCGAGCCCACGGCCATCAGGTCGTTCTCGGGCTCGATCACGTCGCCGTTGCCGGAGATCACGAGCGAGTGCGTGGCGTCCGCCACGCACAGCAGCGCCTCGAGCCGGCGCAGGCTGCGGTCGGTGCGCCAGTCCTTGGCGAGCTCGATCGCCGCGCGCATCAGGTTGCCGTACTGCTGAAGCTTGGCCTCGAAGCGTTCGAACAGGGTGAACGCGTCCGCGGTGCCGCCCGCGAAGCCGGCGAGCACGCGGCCCTCGTGCAGGCGCCGCACCTTGCGCGCGTTGCCCTTCATGACGGTGTTGCCGAGCGTGACCTGCCCGTCGCCGCCCATGGCGACCTGCCCGTCGCGGCGCACGCAGAGAATGGTCGTCCCGTGGGGGTCAAACGTCGCCATCCGGGGATCTCCTGCGGCGCGCCCGGGGATGGGCTGCGTCGTATGTCTTGGCGAGATGCTGGAAATCAAGGTGCGTGTAGATCTGCGTGGTGCCGATGTTGGCGTGCCCGAGCAGCTCCTGCACGGCGCGCAGGTCGCCCGAGGACTCGAGCAGGTGCGAGGCGAATGAGTGGCGGAACAGGTGCGGATGCACGTGCTCCGGCAGCCCCTGAAGCCGGGCCCAGCGGGCGACGCGCCGCTGCACGATGCGCGGCCCGAGCCGCCGGCCGTTCACGCCGACGAACACCGCCCGCTCGTCGATGGCCGCCAGTGCCGCACGCTCGCGCATCCAGCGCCCCAGCGCCTCGATCGCGTGCCGGCCGACCGGCACGATGCGCGTCTTGCGGCCCTTGCCCAGCACACGGACCGTGCGGTCCCGCAGGTCGAGATCGGCGAGGTCGAGGCCGAGCAGCTCGGACAGGCGCAGGCCCGAGGAATAGAGCAGCTCCATGATCGCCTTGTCGCGCACGCCGAGCCGGTCGTCGCCGCGGAAGGCGAGCAGCCGCGCCATGGCATCGGCGTCGAGCGTCGCCGGCAGGCGCTTGCCGATCTTCGGCGCCTGCACGCCCGCCGCCGGGTCGTGGCGCAACTCGCCCTCGCGGATCAGGTAGCGGCACAGGCTGCGCACGGCCGAGAGCCGACGCTGGATGCTGCGCGGCGCCAGGCCGCGGCGGTGGCACTGCGCGGCGAAGCTGCGCACGTGCTGCGAATCGAGCTCGACCCAGCTCCCGACGCCTTGCGCCTCGCAGTAGTCGAGCAGGGCCGCGAGGTCGCGGCCATAGCCGCTCGAGGTGTGCGGCGAGAGCCGGCGCTCGTGGCGCAGGTTGGCGAGGAAGCGATCCACGCCATCGGCGAGCGCCTCGCTCATGCGCCGCGGGCGGTCAGGGCCTCGGTGACGAGCTCGCCGATGCGGACCAGGAAGTCCGTGCTCATGGTGGGCAGGAAGCGCTCGGTGTCGTGGCTGGCGACCGCGATCAGGCCGAGCGCGGCGCGCTCGCCGAGCGGGATCAGGGCGGCCGAGCCGAGCTGTCGGCCGTCGGGGCCGAACAGGAACTCGCGCTGCGCCTCGCGGATCTGGCCGCTGCGCGGCCGTGCCGACTCGAAGAACGTCTCGAACACCTTGAGGTCCGTGCTGCCACGCGGGACATGGCGGACGTGGGTGCCGGGCTGGCCGGCGAGCGCCGCAAGCGACGGATCTGTGAGCAGCGTCACCCAGCGCGACGCGCCGAAATCCTCGCGCAGCGAGGTCTCGAGCGCGGCGAGCACCGACGTGGCGTCGCCCGCCCGCAGCAGGCGCCGCGTGAGGCGGTGCATGCGCTCGGCGATGGTGTCGTTGGTCCGGCCGTTCTCGATCAGCTCGTGCAGCTTCTGCTCGAGCGTGGCGTGCCGCTCGCGCAGCACCAGCATCTGCCGCTCGACCAGCGAGACCGCCGCGCTGCCGCGCTGGTGCGGAAGGTTGAGCCGCGCCAGCACCGCCGGGTGGCGCTCGAAGAACTCCGGGTGCGCCGTGAGGTGCTCGACGACCTGCTCCTCGGCGAGGCGGTCCGGCTCGACGTCGCGCAACGACTGCTTGCTCATGCTGCTCTCCCTGGAGCGTCTGGTACTGGAGCGTCTGGCAGGTCCACGTGGCCCTCGAAGGCCGTTTCCGCCGGACCGGTGAGCCAGATCGGCTCGCCGGGCCCCGGCCACTGCACGATCAGCCGGCCGCCAGGCAGGTCCACGCGCACTTCCTCGGCGAGCGGGCCGTGGCGACGACCCACAGCGAGGGCGGCGCAGGCGCCGGTACCGCAGGCCTGCGTTTCGCCGGCGCCGCGCTCGAACACTCGCAGGCGCACGTGGTCCGGCGCGACGATCTCGAGGAACCCCACGTTGACCCGGCGCGGAAAGCGCGCGTGATTCTCCATGGCGGGTCCGACGGTGTCCACCGGCGCATCGGCCACCGAGCGCACGCGGATCACGGCGTGCGGATTGCCGATCGAGACCGCGCCGAACTCGACGGGCCCCGTGGGCAGCTCGATGCGGTAGCTCGGCGCTTCGACGTCGGCCTCGAACGGCAGCGAGCGCGGGTCGAAGTCGGGCACGCCCATCGCGACGGCGACGAGCCCGTCGGCACGGAGCCGCGCATTCACGAGGCCGCCGGGACTGTCGAGCACCAGCGGGCGGTCGCGCTCGCTGCCGCGGCTCGCGACCAGTCGCGCGATGCAGCGAGCGCCGTTGCCGCACTGCTCGACCTCCGAGCCGTCGGCGTTGAAGATCCGGTAGTAGACGTCGGTGCCGGCGCGGCGCGGCGGCGCGAGCACGAGCGCCTGGTCGAAGCCGATGCCGGTGCGGCGGTCGGCGAGGCGGCGCAGCGCGGCGGGCGAGGGCAGGCGGGCCGGGTCCAGCGCGTCGAAGACGATGAAGTCGTTGCCGAGTCCATGCATCTTGGTGAAGGCGAGCCGCATGGCGAGAGCATAGCCCAAAGGGGGGGCTCAGCCCTCCGGCGCGCGCATCCCGGCGAGGCTGGCCGCGATGCCGTCCTCGAGGCGCTGGTAGCGCGGCACGACGTCGAGTTCCTCGCGCATGCGCCGGCTGTCCACGCGCCGCGACTCCACGAGGAACGCCAGCATCCCCGGGCTGATGCGCCCGGGTGCGTCGGCGAGCGCCACCAGCGGCGGTTGCGGCAGGCCGGCGAGGTCCGCCGTGCGCGTGAGGTACTCGGTGGTGCTCGCGGGATTGCCGTCGGTGACGTTGAACACGCCCCGCACCGTGCGCTCCAGCGCCGCGACGCAGGCCGTCACGAGGTCGTCCACGTGGATGCGGTTGCCTGGCCCCGCGTCCCCGGGGCGCAGCGCGGGCTCGCCGCGCCGCAGCCGCTCGAGCGGCAGCCGGTGCGGCCCGTAGATGCCGGGGACCCGCAGCACGACCGCGCGCACGCCGCGCCTCTCGCACCACGCCGTGGCGGCGGCCTCCGCGGCCACGCGGCGACGCGAGCGGTCGTTGGCCGGCGCGACCGGGCTCGCCTCGGTCACCACGGCCCCGCCGGTGTCGCCGTAGACGCCGGTGGTGCTCATGTACAGGAACGCCAGCGGCCGCGCGCTTCCCAGCGCCTCGAGGAAGCGCCCGAGCCGCGGATCGTCCTCGCCGGAGTCCGGCGGCGGCGCGAGATAGGCGATCGCGGCGCCATCCGTCGCCGCCTCGAGTGCCGCCCGGGCGTGCGGGCCGACGGGCGAGTCGAGGTCGGCCTGCAGCGTGGCCAGCCCCTCGGCCTCGAGCCGCGCGGCCGCTTCGTCCGACCGCACCAGCGCCGCGACGCGCCAGGCGGGCCGCAGACGCCTTGCAAGGCGCAGGCCGGTGTAGCCGCAACCGACGATCAGGCAGTTTCGATCCATTGGCCGAGGATACGCGAACGGAGCGGCACACCCGGCGCATCCCCGCCTCGTGGCATCCTCTCGCCATGCCCCTGATCACGCTCGTGCCGACCGGCCGGACTTTCACTGCCGACAACGGCGAACCGGTGCTCGCGGCCGCGCTGCGCGCCGGCCTCAACCTGCCTCACAGCTGCAAGGGCGGGCACTGCGCCTCGTGTCGCGCGCGCGTGCTCGAGGGCGAGTTCGCCTACCCGGGGCCGCGACCGCCAGGCCTGACCGACGAGGAGGCGCGCGAGGGTTACGCCCTGCTGTGCCAGGCGCGGGCCCTGACCGACCTGCGCGTCGAGACCCGCGAGGTGCGCCCGGCGCCCGACGTCGAGGTGAAGAGCCTGCCCTGCCGCATCGAGCGCATGGACCTTCTTGCCCCCGACGTCATGGCCGTGTTCCTGCGCCTGCCCGCGGTGGAGGAGTTCCACTACCGCCCGGGGCAGTACCTCGACGTGATGCTCTCCGAGGGCCGCCGTCGCAGTTTCTCGATCGCGAGCGCCCCGTCGGACGGCCGGCTGGTCGAGCTGCACGTGCGCCGTGCCTCGAAGAGCGGCTTCACCGCACAGCTCTTCGAGCGCATGCAGGCCGGCACGCTGCTGCGCATCGAGGGTCCGCTCGGCCAGTTCTGGCTGCGCAGCGAATCGCCGCGCCCGGCGCTCATGGTGGGCGGCGGGACGGGCTACGCTCCGCTGCGCGCCATGCTGCGCCAGCTGATGGCCACCGGCGACCGCCGGCCCGTCACGCTGTACTGGGGCGCCGCCGAGGCGAGCGGCCTGTACGAGCACGACTGGCTCGAGCGAGTCGCCCGCGAGCGCCCGGGCTTCCAGTACCGCGCCGTGCTGTCGGGGGAGCCGTCGGCGGATGCGCCGTGGAGCGGACGCCGTGGGCTGGTGCACGAGGCGGTGCTCGCCGAATTTGCAGACCTCGCCGGCTTCGACGTCTATGCGAGCGGCCCGCCCGGGCTGATCGAGGCCATCCGCACCGGCTTCGTCGAGCGCGGCCTGCCCCGCGAGCAGCTCTTCTTCGACTCGTTCGACTACGCGCCCGACACGCTCGCGAAGCTCGCGGGCACCGGCGCAAACCAGGTCTGACGAGCCACTCCCCGTCCGGGTTCCGGGCGCCTCAATAGCGCCGCAGACGCACGCGCGGCAGGTTCGGGCGCCGCCCGACCGAGCGCGTGACGGACTCGCGCAGGCAGCGTGTCGCGGCCTCATGCTCACCCATCTGCTCGAGCAGGTCCGCGAGGATCAGGCTGTTCTCGGCGTTGGGCCGTCGCGCGAGGCTCGCCTCGAGGTAACTGCGCGCCTTGCCGAACAACTCCGCCCGCAGGCACAGGCGGGCGCAGCTCGCGAGCAGCTCGGGGTCGTCCGGCCGTTGGCGCAGCCAGGCCTCGGCCCGCTCGAGCGGCACCAGCGGCTTGTCGAGCACGAGCTCGCCGTAGAGACGGATGGCGGTCGCATCCGGGGAGTGGTCGATCAGTTCGCGCAGCACGCGCTCGGCCGCAGGATGGTCGCCGCACGCCATGGCTGCGCGTGCGTAGGCGGCCACCGACTGCGGCACCTTGCGCGCCGCGCGCGGCACGTCGGACCAGGCCTTCTCGAGCGCCGCGGCGTCGCCGCGTTCTGCTGCGGCCCGCACTTCCGCGAGCCTGACGACCGCGAGCAGCTCGTTGACCTGCGCCTCCGGCAGCTCCTTGGTGGCCTGCAGCCGCGGGGCGAGCGCGCGCAGACGGTCGTTGCGGCCGAGCTGCTGGCACGCCCGCGCCATGAGCTCGAGGCCGCGCGAGTTCAGGTCGCCCGAGGCGTCGAGCTGCTCCAGCGTCTGCAGGGCGGCCTCGTCCTGGCCGCGCCGCATCTGCATCTCGGCAAGGGTGATGAGCGCCGCCGACCGCGCCTCCGGGGCCTCCTCCTGCGCCCGCGACAGCCACTCGTCGCGGCGCTCGACGGCGTCGAGCAGGTCCGCCGCCCGCGCCGCAACGAGGTAGTTCGCGGCCGGCGAGTCCGTGTCCGGCGCCGCGCGTGTGAGCAATTCCTCGGCGCTCTTCCACTGCCCGGCGGCAAGCTCGAGCAGGCCGCGCTGGGTGTCCTCGCGGGCCCGCCGCCGCCGTCGCTCGGTGCGCAACTGCGCGAGGCGTCGCCGCGAGGCGAACGCGCGCAGCAACAGGGTTGCGGCGGCCCAGGCACCCCCGACCAGCAGTGCAAACACGGGCAGCGTGGTCTCGAACAACGTGCGTCCGAACCGGATTGCCACGTATCCCGGATCGATCAGCAGCAGGTGCGCCAGCAGCGCGCCGCCGACGATCGCCAGCGCGGCGATCACGGCCCCCTTCATGGCGACGGCGCGTTGGCGCGGATGATGGAACGCAGCAGCCGGCTCGACTCGCCGACGCCTGGCAGCTCCGGGTCGATCCCGAGATCGGCGAGCGCCGCGATCTCGGCCAGCGCGCTGGCGACCTCCGGGCGTGCCGGGTCGAAGTACTGCTCGATCCATGCGCCCGCGGCGCGCAGCGACTGGCTGTACGCGGCGCCGTCAGGCCGCATCGCCGCGATGCGCGCCGAGAACAGCAGCAGCTCGAGGTGCTGCCGTCGCAACGAGTCCTCTTCCTGGGTGACCAGACGGGCCGTGGCGGGCTCGATGCGCCGCAGCGACACGAGGTCGCGTGCCGCCTGCGCCACGCGCCGCCAGGCGCGGGCCAGTGCGCCGTCCTCCTCCACCTCGCGCTGCGTGCGCCGCACTTCGGACACGGGCATCCCGATCACCGGCAGGGTGGGCACCGCCTCTTCGAGCCTGCCGATGCGGTCGAGGATCTCCGGAAGATCGGGCAACTGCACCGCGCGCAGACCGGCGATCTCGGTGCCGAGCTTGGCGCGGACCTCGCGCATCGCGGGATCGTCGAGCGTGGCGAGGCGCGCGTCGGCCGACTCCATGGCCGCGATCGCGGTCTCGACGTCGCCCTCGAGCTCGATCCGCCGCTCCGCGAGCTCGAGCAGGTAAAGCGACTCGGCGCGCACCCAGGCCCGCTGCGGCGACTCGGTGCGGGCGCGCAGCTCCTCGACGTTGCGCCCGAGTTCCTCGACCTGCACGGGCACCTCGCGCAGCCCGCGCAGCTCGTTGCGCCAGGTGGCGCGGCTCGACTCGAGGTCCGCCGCGAGCCACTGCAATCGGCCGTCGAGCTTGTCCTGGGTGGCGCGCATCTCCGTGATCTGGCTGCGCAGCCGGTCGTAGCGGTCGTCGTGGCGCCCGATGCGCCAGTTCGCGTACAGCGCCAGCAGCACGCCGAGCACCGCAAATGCCACCAGCATCGGATTCGCCCCCCGGCCCGGGCGGCGCGCATTGACGTCGGTGGAGAGGGATTCGATTTCGGCGGACATCGGCGTCGGAACGCAGGCGGCGAAGGCCCGCGGATGCTATCACGCCGGCGGCGCGCCGCCGGGAGGCCGCCCGGGGGGAACGGCCTCGAGCAACGCCGCGGCCATCGCCGCGTCCTCGGCGCTCGAGGCGACTTGCAGTGGGCCGCGCCAGCGGTGCGCACGCGCCACCGCCGCGACCCGCTCGCCGGGCACGAGCAGGGTGGCGTCGCGCAGCCGCGGCATCTGGTCCGGCGGGATCGACTCCAGAAGCGCGGCGAGCGACTCGGCGCTGGTGACCGCGATCACGACGGCCCCGCAGTCGCAGGCGCGTCCGAGGGCGGCGAGCGCGGCTGCATCGAGGCTGGCCGGTACGCGGCGGTAGAGGTCGGCGGTCGCGACGTCGGCTCCGCGCCGCTCGAGCTCCTCGCGAAGCAGCGTCCGGCCGCCCTCGCCCTTGAGGATCAGGATGCGCCGGCCGGCGACGGAAGCGAAGGCATCGAGCGCGAGCAGCCCCTCGGAATCGGCCGTGCGGGTCGGAACCGCGTGCACGGCGAGATCGCGCTCTGCGAGTGCACGCGCCGTACCGCGGCCCACCGCGGCGATGCGGGTGCGCGTCGGGCGCGGCAACTGCCGCAGCGAGGACTCGACCGAATTGGCGCTGGTGTAGATCGTCCAGTCGAACGCGTCGGGCGCGAGCCGTGCGCGCGACGCGAGGTCGAGCTCGACTGGCTCGATCTCGAGCGCCGGCAGCAGCAGCGGCGTGCCGCCGGCCTCGCTCACCAGCGTCGCGAACCGCGCCGCCTGCGCCCGCGGGCGCGTGACGACGATCGTGACGCCGGCGAGCGGCCGGGTCACGAGGCCGCCGTGGCCTCGCGCTCGAGGCGCTCGAGCAGCGCGCCCGCGCCGGCCGCCTGCATGCGGGCCGCGAGCCGACGACCCATGGCCTCGGCCTCACCCGCGCGGCCGCGCTCGGCGTCGCGATACACCTCGCGGCCGTCGGGCGCGCCGACGAAGCCGCGCAGCTCGAGCGCATCGCCCGCGAGCAGGGCGTGCGCCGCGATCGGCGAATGGCAGCTGCCGCCGAGACCTTGCGCGAAGGCGCGCTCGGCGGTGAGGCGCATGAAGGAGTCGTCGTGGTGCAGCGCGGCCAGCGCCTCGCGGCTCGCCGTGTCGTCCTCGCGGCACTCGATGCCGATCACGCCCTGGCCGACGGCCGGCAGCGACAGGTCGAGGCCGAGCTGCTGGGTGATGCGTGCGCCGAGTCCGAGGCGCTCGAGGCCCGCGCAGGCGAGCAGGATCGCGTCGAGCGCCCCTTCCTCGAGGCGGCGCAGGCGCGTGTCCACGTTGCCGCGCAGCAGCTCGAGTCGCAGGTCGGGACGGGCGTGCCGCAGCTGCGCCTGCCGACGCGGGCTCGAGGTGCCGACGCGCGCGCCCTCGGGAAGATCCTCGAAGCGCGCGTGCCGCAGCGACAGGAAGGCGTCGTGCGGGTTGGCGCGTGGCAGCACGGCCGCGATGCAGAACCCCGGAGGCAGTTCGCTCGGCACATCCTTCATGGAATGCACGGCGATGTCGGCCCGGCCCTCCTGCATGGCCACCTCGAGTTCCTTGACGAACAGGCCCTTGCCGCCCACCTCGGCGAGCGCGCGATCCTGCACGCGGTCGCCCTGGGTGGTCATCGGCACGAGTTCGACCGGAAGCTGCGGGTGTGCGGCGCCGAGCAGCGCGGCGACGTGTTCGGCCTGCCAGAGCGCGAGCTGGCTGCGGCGGGTGGCGATGCGGAGCGGGTGCGACAAGTCGTTCTCCTGACCGGGGGCTCAGTCGGCGTCCTGCGCGGCCTTGCGCCGGTCCAGCTCGAAGCGGAACAGCGCGATCAGCAGGCCGAGCACGATCGGGCCGAGGAACAAGCCGATGAAACCAAAGGCCGCAAGGCCGCCGATGACGCCGACGAACACCGCGAGGGTCGGCACCTCGGCGCGGCCGGAGATCAGCAGCGGGCGCAACAGGTTGTCCACGAGGCCGACGACGATCGAGCCCCACAGCGCGAGGAAGACCGCATAGCCTGTTTCGCCGCGCGCCGCGAGCCAGATCGCCCCCGGGATCCACAGCAGTGCCGGGCCTACCATCGGCACCAGCGCGAGGATCACGCCGAGCACGCCGAACACCAGCGGCGAGGGCAGGCCGGCGATCCAGAAGCCGACGCCGAGCAGCACGCCCTGCGCGACCGCGGTCAGGCCGAGGCCGAGGAACACGGCGCGGGTCATGTCGGTGAGGTGCCGCTGCAGCAGCGTGCGGCGCTGTCCCCCGATCGGCAGCAGGCTCACGACCTGCTGCGCCATCGCCGGACCGTCGCGCAGCACGAAGAACAGCACGAACAGCATCATCGCGAAGCTGACCGTCGTGCCGAGCGCGCCCATCACGAAGGTGCCGCCCGAGGACATCACGAGCTGCAGCAGGCGCTGCAGCCCCTCGGCCATCCACTCCTGCAGTTGCAGCACGGTCACGCCGGTGTTCGTCTCGATCCAGACGACGGCCTCGCCGATCCAGGGGAGCTTCTCGAGGTCGAACTCGAGCGCCTCGCCACGGCCCGCAACCCGTCCCTCGAGGCGGCGCAGCAGCTGCGCGGCCTGCGCCCCGACCGCACCGGCCGTGATCGTGAGCGGCAGCATGAAGAGCACGATCGTCAGCAGGGTCGTGATCGAGCTGGCGAGCTGCACCCGCCCCCCGAGGCGCTTCGCGAGCCGCAGGTTCAGCGGCGCGAGCAGGCCCCCGAGCAGCAGCGCCCACACCAGCGGCTGCCACAGGGGCGTGACGATGCGCCAGACCAGGTAACCGAGGGCGGCGGCGAGCAGCAGCCCGCCGAGGCGCACGTAGAGGCGATGCTCCGCCGCCTCGGTCGGGTCCGGGAGCGTCACGGTCGTTTCGCCGAACTCGTCCTGCCGCCTGCTCACTCGACGGGCTCCTGAGGGCCGGGGACTCCGGCGACGGGTGGATCAACCTCCGAGGTGTCCGACGGACCCACGGGGGTGGACGTCATTCTCTGTTGCCACGCCCGGCGCTGTCACTATCGCCGGCGCGTCCGCGACCGGCGGCTCGCCCTTGCGATCAGGGCGGAGGATCCCGCTGCGCCTTGCTCGCCGTGGCGAACAACGCCTCCTTGAGACGGAAGATCGTCGAAATGTCTTCGTCGCCGTGTCCCTGTTCCATCAGCTGCCGATAGTGCAGGAGAGTCGTCTCGACCACGGGCAGCTTCACGCCGTGGCGTGCCGCCATCTCGCGGCAGATCTGCAGGTCCTTCTCGTGCAGGCGGACCCGAAACCCCGGCGGATACTCCTCGCGCACCATGTTCGGCGCGCGGTGCACGAAGTACCAGCTCGAGCCCGCTCCCTGGCCGAGGGTCTCGATCAGCCTGTCGAGGGGCAGTCCCTCGGCCTTCGCAAACGCCATCGCCTCGGCCACCGCCTGGATGATGCCGGCGCACATGATCTGGTTGGTGGCCTTGGCCGCCTGGCCTGCGCCATTGGGTCCGAAGTGCGCGACCGTGCGGCCCATGGCGGCAAGCACCGGACGCGCGCGCTCGAGCGCCGCGGCTGAGCCGCCGACCATGATCGCCAGCCTGCCGTCGCGGGCGCCTTCGACTCCGCCACTCACCGGGGCGTCGAGGAACTCCACCTCCCGCCCCGACAGCCTGCGCGCGGCCTCGCGGGCCGTGTCGGCAGAAACGGTGGAGCAGTCGACCACGATCGAGCCTGCACGCAATCCCGGCGCGAGGGCGTCGAGGACCTCCAGCACGTCGGCGTCGGCCGATACGCACAGCACGATCACGTCGCAGTGGGTGGCCAGGTCCGCAGGAGTCGCCGCGGCAAGGACGCCGAGCTCGGTCGCCAGCTCGTGCGCGGTCGCAGCGGTGCGATTCCAGACCGCCCGGAGCAGGCCTGCGCGGTGCAGGTTGCGCGCCATGCCCCGGCCCATGGCGCCGAGACCGATGAACCCCGTCGTGACCGTCACATCAGGCCCCATCCACGTCACTGAGGATTGCAGAACTCATCCATGGTCTTCTTGGCATTGGCGCGCGCGGCGTCGATCTGTGCCGAATCAAGGTAGCGACGCTCCCCGCCCGGGCCCTCCTCGTACAGGCGCATGGCATCCATGTACCCCTGGTAGCGCTGGCGGGCCTCGACGCAGCGCTTGGCGCGGTCCTCGGCCGAGGCGACCTCGGCCTTTGCCTTGTCCTGGGCCGACTCCTGGCCAGCCCCGGCAGTCGAGTCGGTGGCGGCGTACTGCTTCATCTGCGCGTCCTGCCGCTCGCGAACCGCGACCGGATCGGTGGCCTTGCTGTGGACGTCCAGGCGCTCGGCCGGCAGCGTCTGCGGTCGGTCGGTATAGACGCGGTTGCCGCTGGCGTCGGTGACGACGTAGACATCGCCACCCCAGGCGGGTCCGGACAGCATCAGCCCGGCAATGATCGTCGTCAGGAGCTTCATGCGCGGTCTCCGAAGGCGCGGATGGGACTTGCGGATGGTACAGCGGGAGCCGACGGGCGTGCGGAACGGGGCGGAGCGCGGCCATGCCGGGCGGTCGAATCCGTGAACCGGTCCAATGTTCGTCACCGCCAGAGCAGCAGCGGCACCAGCCCCCAGGCCGCCAGCACCGCGCACCACTGCAGGAGTCCTGCGATCGCCACCAGGTCGAGGCGCGCGCCTGTCGTGCCGACACCGGCCCGCATGCGTTGCACGCCCGCGACCACCAGCGTCATCGGCAGAGCCCCCGTGAGCAGCGCCAGCACCACGTTCGCCGGCGTCGGATCGCCGATTTCCAGGAACGACTGCCCAAGGTAAAGCCCCGGTGCCACGACCAGCAGCAGGAGGCACAGCGCGGGCCAACGCAACGGCTCGTCGCGCCACGCCCCGCGGCGCCACGCCCCGACGCTGCGTACTGCACCCACTGACAGCAGGTATGCGAGGGCCGTGATGCCGACCGCCGCGCTTACCCAGAGTGCCCAGACGCCCACGACATTCACGCGCTCGAGCGTCCGCATGCCGTCGCCGACGACCGGCACGCCCGCGGCCGTCCGCAGCAGCACGTGCGTAGGCTCACGGCGATCGGGCGCGCGGAACAATGCGCCGCCAACGGGTGAAAGCGTGCGAACGGATCCCGCGAGCGGTTCGAGGTTCAGGGCCTCGCCGTCCCAGCGCACCCGCGTGATCCCCAGGAGCTCGTCGAGATACGCGAACTGCTCGAAGCGGCCCGGGCGCACGCGGTAGAAACCTTCCCAATGGGCGGGGTCCACGCCCGGTGGCTCGATGGGTTGCAGGGCAGGCGGGGCCAGCTCCAGTGCCTCGACCAGCAGCGCCTCCACGCGGTCGAAGCGGCCGTCCTCGGGGTCGCTGTTGAAGGCGACGAAGAAGGCGCGCTGTTGCTCCGGGTACAGGCAGATCGCCGAGCGGAACGCGCCGATGTTGCCGAGGTGGCAACGCCCCACGACGCCGTGGCGGTCGCGGCGAGCGAGCCCAAGCGCATAGCCGGCCCGCAGACCGGCGCGCGCCGCCTCCGTCGTCGTCGCCACCGACATGCCTTTCAACAGGCGGTCGTCGACGAGTACCCGGCCACTCACCACGCCGTCGCCCATGAGAAAGCTCGCGAAGCGCGCCATGTCGGCCGCCGTCGTGGTGAACTGGCTCGCCGGCCGCACCTGGATGGGCACGGCGGCGCTGGTCGTCTGCGGATCGAAGTGGCCCATCGCGAGTGTCGGGTCGGCCGCGGGTCCCGTCTGCGTCACGAAGGCAAAGGTGCTGCGCGTCATGCCGAGCGGCGCGAGCAACTCGGCTTCCAGCCAGCGCTCGTAGCGGCTTCCGGTCGTCGCCTCGATGAGCATCCCGAGCAGCAGGTAGCCCGTGTTCGAGTATGAGAAGCGCTCGCCCGTGCGGTGCCGCACCTGCACGGTGCCACCCGGGTGCGTGAGTCCTGCGCGCAGCGGTGCGTCCGGGTCGGCGCGCAGCGAGAACACCTGCCACATGCGCGCGTCGTCGAGGCCGCCGGTGTGATCGAGCAGGTGCCGCACCCGCAGCGGCGACTCGCGCTCCCATCGATTCCGGATCGATGCTTCCGGGAGGTATCGCGCCACGGGTGCATCGAGGTCGATGCGACCCTGCGTGACGAGCACCAGCACGCCCGTGGCGACCAGCGTCTTCGCGACCGAGCCGACCTGCACGCGATACTCCGCCGACATCGGCTGCTGGCGCGCAGCATCGGCCAGGCCCGCCGCGCCGATCGTCGTGCCCTCGGGAGTCACGAGCGCCCAGGTCGCCCCGACGAGGCCTTCCTCGACGAGGACGGTCTCGATCGACGTCGTGAGCAGGTCGCGCGGATCCTGCGCGTTCGCGGGGCTGGCGACCGAGGCGGCGACAGACGCTGCGCAGAGAGCGGCCGCGACCCGGCGTGCAACGCGGCGGCGCGGGTCGTTCACGAGCGGGTCATGCTGGCGAGCCGGGTCCGCGCAGACTTTGCCGCGGCCACTCCGTCGACGACGACTTTCATGTTCCGGCAATCAGGAAATCGACCGCGGCCGTGACTTGACGGCCCTGGTTGAACGGTGTGATCCGGACATCGACTGATCCTCATTGGCTATGCGCATGGATTATGGGCATGACGGACCGTCGCTAACTCCTGGACAAAAAAAAGCGGGCGCCGAAGCGCCCGCAAGGGGGGGAGAAAGCGGCCGAACCAGGAACCGGCCGCCTTCCACAGACTCTGTCAGTTGTAGGCGCGCTCGCCGTGCGAAACCGTATCGAGGCCCTCGCGCTCCTGTTCCTCGGTGACCCGCAGGCCGACCACGAGGTCCACGATCTTGAAGGCGATGGCGGCGACGATGCCAGACCACAGCAGGCTCACCACCACGCCCCACAACTGGGCCTTGAACTGCCCGGCCATCGAGTACTCGCCGACGGCATTCGCGACGTAGTCATAGACGCCCGTGCCGCCGAGCGACGGCGAGCAGAACACGGCCGTGAGCAGCGCACCGATGATGCCGCCCACGCAGTGCACGCCGAACACGTCGAGGGAGTCGTCGTAACCAAGCTTCGACTTGAGTCCCGCGACCGCCCAAAGGCACACGAGGCCGGCGGTGAGGCCGATGGCGATCGCGCCCATCGGGCCGACCCAGCCGCAGGCCGGCGTGATCGCCACGAGGCCCGCGACGGCGCCGGAGGCCGCACCCAGCATGGTGGGCGTGCCGCGGTGGATCCACTCCGCGAACGACCAGGCGAGCGCCGCGGCCGCGGTCGCGAGGATGGTGTTGGCGAACACCATGCCGGCGAAGCCGTTCGCCTCGAGGCCCGAGCCCACGTTGAAACCGAACCAGCCGACCCACAGCAGCGAGGCGCCGATCATCACCAGCGGCAGGTTGTGCGGCGCCATGGCCGTCGTGCGGTAGCCGATGCGCTTGCCGATCATGATCGCGCCGACGAGGCCCGCGATGCCGGCGTTGATGTGCACGACGGTGCCACCCGCGAAGTCGAGCGCGCCCTTCTGGAACAGGAACCCTGCGCCGGCGGTCGCGGCTGCCGCGGCGTCCGCGTCGGTGTAGGCGTCCGGGCCGGCCCAGAACCACACCATGTGCGCGATCGGCAGGTAGGAGAACGTGAACCAGAGAACCGTGAACAGCAGCACGGCGCCGAACTTGATCCGCTCGGCAAACGCCCCGACGATCAGCGCGGGCGTGATGGCCGCGAAGGTCAGCTGGAAGATGAAGAACACGTACTCGGGAATGTAGACGCCCTTGCTGAACGTCGCGGCGAGCGAGTCCGTCGCCAGGCCCCGCATGAAGAGCCGGTCGAAGCCGCCGATGAACGCGTTGCCGGACGTGAATGCGAGGCTGTAGCCGTAGATGGCCCACAGCAGCGCGATCATGCTGAAGATCATGAACACCTGCATGAGCAGCGAGAGCACGTTCTTCGACCGTGCCATGCCGCCGTAGAACAGCGCGAGGCCCGGGATCGTCATCAGGATCACGAGCACGGTCGCCGTGAGCATCCATGCCGTGTCGCCCTTGTCGGGCACGGGGGCGTCCTGCGCATACCCCAGCACGGGGGCGAGCAGTGGTAGCAGCGCCAGCGCGTAGCGCAGGCTGCCGGTGGGGCTCAGGAATCTCGAAAGGGTCACGGTGTCTCTCCTGGTGCGCTCGGGAAAACGGGATTTCATTCGGCCGCGGGCCTACAGGGCCTCGCCGCCGACCTCGCCGGTGCGGATCCGCACCGCCTGCTGAAGCTGCGTGACGAAGATCTTGCCGTCGCCGATCTTTCCGGTGCGGGCGACGTTGGTGATCGCCTCGATCACCTGCTCGACCACGGTGTCGTCCACCGCGATCTCGACCTTGGTCTTGGGGAGGAAGTCCACGCGGTACTCCGCGCCGCGGTAGATCTCGGTGTGTCCGCGCTGCCGGCCGAAGCCCTGCACCTCGGTCACGGTGACGCCCTGCACGCCGATGTCGGCGATCGCCTGCCGCACGTCATCGACCTTGAACGGCTTGATGATGGCGGTGATCAGCTTCATCGGGGGGTCTCCTGCGTCCTGCGATTGGCTCGCCAACCCTCAATGCAGGATCCGTGCCAGCGCCGTGTCGGCCCGCAGGCCCGCCGCCTGCCGGGCGGCGTCGCCGTCGAGGGGGCAGGATGCGTGCTGCCGTCGCACCAAGTTGGAGCGCTCCGGTCGGGGTCGCGCCTCAAGGCAGAGCGCCGCCCGGAAGCCCCGGCGGTCGCGGTGGGCGGGGAGCCGGACCGCACGCAGTGGCCGCGGCCGCCGTACACTTATGGGCCCCAGTGACCCGCGGCGTCCCCTTCAATGGCCTTCGACCCCCGACTCATCGACGACCTCGCCCAGCGCCTCGCCGGTGCCGTGCCGGAGAGCGTCTCGGCGCTGCGTCGCGACCTCGAACAGAATTTCAAGGGCGTGCTCCAGTCGCAGCTCAGCCGGCTCGACCTCGTCACGCGCGAGGAATTCGATGTGCAGGCCGCCGTGCTCAAGCGCACCCGCGCCAGGCTCGAGGCACTGGAGAAGCGGCTCGCCGCCCTGGAGGGCGGGGGCTCGTAGCGACGCTCAGCCGAGCAGCCGCGGGCCCACGTCCACGGCAATGAAGATCCCCATCAGGACCAGGAACCCGCCGAACAGGCGCCGCAGCATCGCCTGCGGCAACCGGCGACCGAGGCGGTTACCGACGTAACTGCCGACCACGCCGACTCCGGCCACCGCGAGCAGCAGGGGCCAGTCGAACTCGAGCGACTGACCGGCCAGCACGTCCCGGTAGCGGACGAACCCCGTGAAGGCGTTCAGTGAAATCACCGCGAGGCTCGTGCCCACGGCACTCGCCATCGGCACGCCGGCCAGCAGCACCAGCGCCGGGACGATCAGGAAGCCTCCGCCCACGCCGACGAGTCCGCTGAGCAACCCCACGCCGACCCCGCCTGCGATCACCGCGAGGCGCCTTGGTGACTGATCGGCGCGGTCCACGGCACCGCCGCGCAGCATCTGCCCGGCCGCCAGCAGCATGACCCCTGCGAACAAGGCGAGCTGTGCCTCGCCCGGCACCCAGTGCGCGAGCGTCGCGCCCACCCAGGCACCTGCCATCCCGGGCACGCCGAACCACAGCACGTTGCGCCAGTCCACCTGGCCGCTGCGGGCGTAGGGCAGTGTAGCGGCCGCGGCGACCAGCCCGACGACCAGCAGCGAGCCGCCGATGGCGAGTTTCTCAGGCTGCCCGACGAGGTAGTGCAGCACGGGCACGGTAAGGATCGAGCCGCCCGATCCGAGCAGGCCGAGGCTGAGCCCGATGGCCAGCGCGCCGAGCAGAGTGAGCAGCACGGGGGTCGCGCGCTCGTCAGTCTGCGCAGAGCGCAGCGTGTGCGGCATCGCCCGCGCTCGCCGCGCCGGGCCGCTGCGGACAGTAGATCTCCTGCAGCAACGCCATCACGCGGACGACCGGTCCGTCCGGCAGCGAGTACCGGATGGTCTGCGCCTCGCGGCGGGTGGCGACGAGGCCGAGTTCACGGAGCAGCGCGAGGTGCTGGGACAGCGCCGACTGGCTCAGGGCCACGCGCTGGTTGAGCTCGCCCACCGACAGCTCGCCATCGAGCAGGTGGCAGAGGATCAGCAGTCGCTGCTCGTTGCCGAGCGCCTTGAGGAGCTGCGCGGCATCCGCGGCGTGGGCCTGCATGTTCTCAGGGCCGGGTACGACGGCGGCCGGACGGTCTCGACGGGGCGTGGCGGGCGTCATTCGATGGGGTTCTCCGCGGCGATGCCGGCATGTTATTTCAAGGTTGACTAAATTAGCAATACCTAATATTCTGCAGGCCAGCGAAGCAGTGAATTCCGCCATGCAGCCAACCGTCAAACCTTTCTTCCACCGGCCGACCGCCACCTGGTCATACGTGGTGTCGGACCCGGTCACGCGGGAGGCGGCAGTCATCGACCCGGTGCTGGACTACGACTGGCGCTCGGGCCGCACCGGCACCGCTTCGGCCGACACCCTCCTCGCGCACGTCGCCGCCGAGGGCCTGAAGCTGCGCTGGATCCTCGAGACCCACGCCCACGCCGATCACCTCTCGAGCGCTCCCCATCTGCAGGCGACGGCCGGCGGGCAGATCGCCATCGGTGTCGGCATTCGCAACGTGCAGTTGACGTTCAAGCGAATTTTCGGCCTCGGCGAAGAGTTCGTGCCGGACGGCCGCCAGTTCGACCGGCTGCTGGCCGACGGCGATACCGTCGAACTCGGCGGCATCACGGGGCGCGTCTTTCCCACGCCGGGCCACACGAATGACAGCGTGTCCTACCTGTTCGGGGACGCGCTGTTCGTGGGCGACACCATCTTCATGCCGGACGGCGGCTCGGCCCGCTGCGACTTCCCGGGCGGCGATGCGGCCGAGCTGTATCGCTCCATCCAGCGCCTGTACGCCCTGCCGCCCGAGACGCGCCTGTTCGTCTGCCACGACTATTCGCCCGGCGGCCGCGAGCCGCGCTGCGAGACCACGGTCGGCGCGCAGCGCGAGTCGAACATCCACGTGAAGGCGGACACCCCCGAGCGGGAGTTCGTCGCCATGCGCCGCGCCCGCGACGCCACGCTCGACGTACCGAACCTGATCCTGCCTTCGGTGCAGGTGAACATCCGCGCCGGACGCCTGCCGCCGCCGGAGGCCGACGGCGTGAGCTACCTGCGCGTGCCGCTGAACGTCGTCGGCCGGCCGCTCTGACCACCCCCGACCTCCTCACGCCACGGAAGCAACTTCATGCATCACGACACCCACGTCACCGACGCCACGCCCGAGCAGGTCCGCGCCTGGCTCAGCAACGGCGAGATCCTGCTGGTGGACGTCCGCGAGCCCAACGAGTACGCGTTCGAGCGCATCCACGGCGCGCTGCTCTACCCGCTGTCGACCTTCGATCCCGGCGTGCTGCCGATGGAGGGCCGCAAGCTCGTCCTGCACTGCGGGTCTGGCAAGCGTTCACTGACGGCAGCTCACCAGCTTCTGGCCGCCGGACACGGCCACCTCACGCACCTGGAGGGCGGCATCCAGGCATGGAAGGCAGCCGGCCTGCCGGTGATCCGCATCGACCCACAGACCGGCCGCGTCGTCGACGACGGCCGGCGCTGATTCCCGCGAAGGAGACGACTCGATGAGCATCGACCGCATCGTGCTGGCGTTCGCCGGCTTCATGGTCCTCGCGAGCCTGCTGCTCGGCGTGTACGTCAGCCCG
>Ga0105090_10000457_pt1 | contig 20038 bp, 15 predicted proteins | sample PPLLak3March2015_FD_79110 | JGI IMG/M metagenome (GOLD analysis project Ga0105090, IMG submission 79110) | Freshwater sediment microbial communities from Prairie Pothole Lake near Jamestown, North Dakota, USA - PPLs Lake P7 Core (1) Depth... | ecosystem: Environmental > Aquatic > Freshwater >... | reverse complement strand
TCAGGTCGTGGACCTCAAGCTGTACATGGCGGTGCGCTGGTTCATCGGCGGCAAGGTCGACCACATTCCCGCCACGATCTTCGACGCCTACCCCAGGCTCATGGGTGTGCACCTGGCCGTGCGGGAACATCCCGGCGTGAAGTCCTGGACCGCCAGGCCCTGACGCACGAGACAAGCTGAGCAAGCGGACGGCGCGCCGGTGGCCTCCGCCGCCTTGCGCGGGCAGCTGCGGTCCCTAAGGTCGGACGCGGTGCACGACGGGTCGACCCGGGGGTAGTCGGTGACCTAGGCTGGCGGCCGCCGGCCCGGCATCGGCCGAAGGTTTAGGCCCGCGGCCAGGCTGACAGGGCGGGCCGGCGGTGGTACGTTCACGGCCCAGGACTGCGGAGGCCGACCATGCGCGTGCTGATCGTCGACGACCACGAGATCATCTGGAGCGGCATGCGTGGCGTCGTCGAGCGCCTCGCCGCGCAGCGCCAGCCGCCGCAGCCCTTCGTCTGGTTTGCGGCACGCGACGTGGCCGCCGCGCAGGCGTTGCCGATCGAGGCCCTCGACCTCATCCTGCTCGACTACCACCTGCCCGGCACGACCGGGCTCGACGCGATGCGTGCGATGCGCGAGCGCTTCGAGTCGGCGGCCATCGTCATCGTTTCGGGCGACCAGCGTCCCGACAATATCCGCCACGCGATCGAGGCCGGCGCCGCCGGCTACATCCCGAAGACGATGTCGGAGCCGGACATGGTCGCCGCCCTCGCGCTGGTGATGGCGCACGGGATCTACCTGCCGGCGATGGCGCTGCTCGACGTGCAGACGCCGCTCGACCACGGCGAGGCGCAGCTGCCCAACGAGGCGCTGCCGGCCTTCATGTCGGCCGAACTGTCCCCGCGCCAGCGCGAGGTCTTCGCAGGCGCCTTGCGCGGCAAGCCGAACAAGATCATCGCGCGCGAATTGGGCATTGCCGAAGGCACCGTCAAGGTCCACCTGGCCATGGTCTACCGCGCCCTCGGCGTGCGCAACCGCACCGAGGCGATGTACAGGGTGCTGTCTGCCGACGCGGCCGGTGCGGTGGCGCGCCTGTGATCGTGCGCGCCACCGCCACGGCGGAGGTCGACGACGGCCTCGACCGCCGCCGCCTGGCGGTGGTGCTGAGCTTTGCCACCTCGCTGCGTTGGCCGGTCACCGCCACCTTGCTGGTGATTGCCGTGATGCTCTGGCGCTTCGTTCCGGGCTGGGTCGCGATCAGCTGGCTGGTGACGGGGATCGCCGTGCGCGAACTGCGGGCCAACCGCCTGCACGCGCTGGCCGCGGACGACACGCTGCCGATCAAGGACAAGTTGCGGCGGGTGATGTGGTGGGACGTTCCGCTCGGTCTCAGCCACGGCTCGGCGGCGCTGTTCATGGCCGTCATGGACCCGACCTTCGACGCCCTGCTGACGATGATCCTGGTGTCGCTTGCGGCGGGCGCCGTCTCGACCAGCGCGGTCGTGCTGCGCCTGTACATGATCTATGCCGGCTGCGTCTTCATCCCCACGGCGACGATGTGGTTGCTGGCCGGGACGCCGCTCAGCGTGTCGGTGGCCCTGCTGATCCTGATGTTCGCCGCCGTGCAGTTCAAGTTTGCAAACCAGAACGCCCAGGTGTTCGAGGAGTCGTACCGGATCCGGGTCGAGAACGAGGAACTGGTACGCCAGCTGGCCGAGGCGCGCGACGTCGCCGAAGCGGCCAACCGGGCCAAGAGCCGCTTCCTGGCGGTGGCGAGCCACGACCTCAGGCAGCCGCTGCACGCCCTGACCCTGCACAGCGGGCTGCTGGCGCAGGACCCGCACGCCGCCGAGGCGCCGCTGATCGCGCGCGAGATCTCGTCGGCAATCCGGTCGCTGGGCCAGTTGCTCGATTCGCTGCTCGACATCTCCAAACTCGACGCCGGCGTGGTGGTCGCCGAGCGACGCCCGATCCAGCTCAAGCGCCTGATCACCAACCTCGTGCACACGCACCGGCCCCAGGCCGTCGAGAAGGGCCTCGAACTGCGTTTCGAGTGCCCCGCCGACGCCGTCGTGACCACCGATCCGATGCTGATCGAACGGCTGCTGCGCAACCTGATCGACAACGCGCTGAAGTACACCGAGCGCGGCGAGGTCTGCGTGCTCGCCGAGGCGGAGGGGCCGTCCTTCAAGGTTTCGGTGCGCGACACCGGGCGCGGCATTCCGGTCGAGGTGCAGGGCAGGGTCTTCGAGGAGTTCTACCAGGTCGACAATGCCGGCCGCGACCGCGCCTCCGGCCTCGGACTCGGCCTGGCGATCGTGGCCCGGCTGGCGGTGCTGCTCGGCTTGCCGGTCACGCTCGAGTCGGAGCCCGGCCGGGGCACGACCGTGAGCCTGATGATGCCGAGAGCCCTGACCGTGGCCGACGAGGAGCCGGTCGATATCCTGCCGGACACCGGCCTGCAGGGCGTCAAGGTGCTGTTCATCGACGACGAGGAGCCGGTTCGTCGCGCGATGCGCCATGTGCTGCGGCGCTTCGGCTGCGACGCGGTGGAGGCGGCGAGCAGCGACGAGGCGCTCGAGCGCACGCGCGGCTTCGTGCCCGAGCTGGTGCTGGCCGACTGCCGCCTGGGTGATGGCGACAACGGCATCGTCGCCGTCGCCCGCCTGCGCGAGCGCTGGCCCGCCCTGCCGGCCCTGCTGATCAGCGGCGACACCGATGCCGAGCGCCTGCTCGAGGCCGAACGCAGCGGCCTGCCGCTGCTGCACAAGCCGGTGACGCTGGAGCGCCTGCGCGCGGCGATGTCGTCGGCGCTCGGGCAGCCGGCCGGCTTCAGGTCTCCAGCCGATGCAGCCGAACCCACAGGTCCGGCTCCGCCGAGCCCTCCTTGCGCACGTTGAACAGCTCGCTGCCCCCCCCGGGGGCTGCAGCGGCGTGGTGCGCCACAGCGACGGCCGCTGCAGGAACGCTGGGCGTGAAATCGAGCAGGCGCACGAAGTGGTCGATCACGCCGTGCAGCTGCCGGTCGGCGACGAGCCCGGCCAGGCGGGCGTTGACCTTCAGGCCCTCGGCGGCGCCGGTGTGCTTGAGCACCGTCAGCGCGATCGCCGTCAGCCACACCTTCGACCACGGCAGCGGCGACGAGGCGAAGACGGCGATCGATTCGCGGCTGAAGATCTTGTCGCCGATCGGTTTGTCCAGCAGGGCATCGTCGAAATCCTCGGCAACCCGGATGTCGTCGGCATCCACCGTCCATGCACGCATCACGATTCCCGACACTGTCGGCAGAATGGAGCCGGCCGCGAGAATGGAGGGGGCGATCGGCGGCGTCCAGACCGTCGCCTCGGGTTCGCACCGGCCCTGAGCGCTGGCGATGTCGGCGGCCGCGGGCTTAAGCTAGGCGGCATGGCGGCGCCTGGCACGGCACCCGCACCCGGATCGACCACGAGACGACCGACAACAACAACGGAGACACGACGATGGCCACCATGCACGACGACCTGAAGCGCGAACGAACCGATCTGGTGCTGAGTCTGGCGGCCACCCGGCTGCAGCCGGCGCTGCGGCCCCAGGTCGAAGCCTTCGGGCGCGAATATTTTCGCCGCCTGGACAGCGAGGACCTGCTCGCCCGCACGCCCGAGGACCTGCTCGGTGCCCTTCTGTCGCACTGGCAATTCGGTGCCCGGCGCAGCGCCGGCCAGACCCTGGTGCGGGTGCTGAGCCCGGCCGTGGCCGAAAACGGCTGGGCGTCGCGCCACACCGTGATCGACGTCGTCAACGACGACATGCCCTTCCTCGTCGACACGACGACTATGGAGATCAACCGGCAGGGCCTGACGCTGCACCTCATCGTGCACCCGCTCTTCACGGTCGAGCGCGACGCCCAGGGCCAGCTGCTGTCGATCGCGCCGCGCAGCGAGGCGTCCGATGGGTCGCAGGCGCGACACGAATCGTGGATGCACATCGAGGTCGACCGCCTGGTCGAGCCGCAGCAGCGTGCCGAGCTGGCGGCAGGCCTGGAGCGCGTGCTGCGCGATGTGCGCGCGGCCGTCGAGGATTTCAAGCCGATGAAGGAGCAGCTGGGACGCGTCATCGCCGAGCTGGAGCAGGCCCCCGCTGCGCTGCCCGCGGCGCAGGTCCAGGAGAACCTGGCCTTCGCGCAGTGGCTGGCCGACGATCACATGATCCTGCTCGGCTACCGTTGCCAGGACCTGGTCCGGGAAGACGGCGAGGACGCGCTGCGGCTGGTGCCGGGCAGCGGCATGGGGCTGTTGCGCGGCGCCGGGCAGGAGAAGCTGTCGGCCAGCTTCTCCGCGCTGCCGGCCGAGGCGCGGGCGATGGCGCGTGAACCCCTGCCGCTGGTGCTCGTCACGAAGTCGAATACGCGCTCCACGGTGCACCGCCCAGGCTACATGGACTACATCGGCGTCAAGCGCTTCGACGCCGAAGGCAAGGTGATCGGCGAGCACCGCTTCATCGGCCTGTTCACGTCCACCGCCTACAGCGCGCGCGTGGCGGAAACCCCCCTGCTGCGCGGCAAGGTCGGGGCGATTGCCGCGCGCGCCGGGCTGCCGCCGGGCGGTCACCTGGCCAAGGCGCTGCACCACGTCCTGGAGACCTACCCGCGCGACGACCTGTTCCAGATTTCCGATGACGACCTGTTCGACACCGCGCTGGGCATCGTGGCGCTCGGCGAGCGCCAGCGCCTGCGCCTGTTCGTCTGCCGCGATCCCTTCGACCGCTTCGTCTCGTGCCTGGTCTACGTGCCGCGCGAGACCTACTCGACCGACCTGCGCATCAAGTTCCAGCACATCCTGGTGTCGGCCTATGGCGGCAGTGGCGCCGAGTTCGACGTGGAACTCAGCGCCGCCATCCTGGCGCGCATCCACTTCACCGTGCGCACCGCGCCCGGTCAGGCGGCTCTGGTGGACCGCAAGGAACTGGAGGCCAAGCTGGCGGCCGCCGCGCGGCGCTGGGAAGACGAGCTGCGTGACGCCCTCATCGAGTCGGCGGGCGAAGCGCGCGGGCTGGAACTGTTCAAGCGCTGGGCCGCGGGTTTCCCGCTGGGCTACCGCGAGCGCGTCAGCGCCCGCGCCGCCGTGCCCGACGTGCTGAAGATCGACAGCCTCACGGCCGGGTCGCCGCTGGCGCTGGCACTGTACCGGCCGCTGGGCGCCGAGCCCGGCGCCCTGGGCTTCAAGGTCTACCGGCTGGGCGGCGCCGTGGTTCTCTCCGACAGCCTGCCGATGCTCGAGCGCATGGGCGTGCGCGTGCTGGGCGAGGACAACGACGGCATCGCTGCGGCGGGTGAAGCGGCCACGGCGAGCGAGGTCGCGATCTCGCTGCACGATTTCGAACTGCGTGCCGCCTGGTCCGAGGAGATCGAACCCGAGGCGCTGGCGCGGCTGTTCGAGGACACCTTCGCCCGCGTCTTCAACGGCGACGTCGAGAACGACGATTTCAACCGCCTGGTGCTGCGCGCCGGCCTGTCGACCGACGAGATCGTGGTGCTGCGCGCGTACGCCAAATATCTGCGGCAGATCGGCTTTGCGCTGTCACAGGCGGCGATCGAGGCGACGCTGGTGGCGCACCCGCGCATCGCGCGCATGCTGGTCGGGCTCTTCAAGCTGCGCTTCGACCCGCAGGCGCACGACGAACTGGGCGCCACCGCGCAGGCCAACGCCATAGAGAAGGCGCTCGAGAAGGTCAGCAACCTGCAGGACGACCGCGTGCTGCGGCAGCTGCTGGCGCTGATCCAGGCCACGCTGCGGACCAACTTCTGGCGCACGGGCGTCGGCCACTCCGGCGCGCCCGGCCCGCGGCGGAACTTCCTGAGTTTCAAGCTCGACTCGTCCAGGGTGCCCGGGCTGCCCGAGCCGCGGCCGCTTTACGAGATCTGGGTCTATTCGGTGCGTTTCGAGGGCATCCACATGCGCGGCGGCAAGGTGGCGCGTGGCGGCTTGCGCTGGTCGGACCGGCCGGAGGATTTCCGCACCGAGGTGCTCGGCCTGGTGAAGGCGCAGATGGTGAAGAACACCGTCATCGTGCCGGTGGGCAGCAAGGGCGGCTTCGTGCTGAAGAAGGCGCCGCCCGCGAGCGACCGCGATGCCTATGTGAAGGAGGGCATCGCCTGCTACCAGGACTACCTGCGCGCGCTGCTCGACCTCACCGACAACCTGGTCGGCGGCAAGACCGTGCCGCCGCCGCTGGTGGTGCGCGTCGATGACGACGACCCCTACCTGGTGGTGGCTGCCGACAAGGGCACGGCGACCTTCTCCGACCACGCCAACGCCGTCAGCGCCGAATACGGCCACTGGCTGGGCGACGCCTTTGCTTCCGGCGGCAGCGTGGGCTATGACCACAAGGCGATGGGTATCACCGCGCGTGGCGCCTGGGAGAGCGTGAAGCGGCATTTTCGCGAACTCGGCGTCGATACGCAGACCACGCCGTTTACGGCGGTCGGCATCGGCGACATGTCGGGCGACGTGTTCGGCAACGGCATGCTGCTGTCGCGGCAGATCCGGCTGCTGGCCGCATTCGACCACCGCCATGTCTTCATCGACCCCGACCCCGACCCCGCGGTCTCGTTCGCCGAGCGCGATCGGTTGTTCAGGCTGCCGCGCTCGTCGTGGGTGGACTACGACAGCCAGCTCATTTCCGCCGGCGGCGGCGTCTGGTCGCGCTCCGAGAAGTCGATCCCGGTCTCGCCGCAGGCGCAGGCGGCGCTCGGCATCGCCGTCGACAGGCTGAGCCCGACCGAGCTGATCAGCGCCATCCTGAAGGCGCCGGTCGACCTGCTCTACAACGGAGGCGTCGGCACCTACATCAAGGCCGCCAGCGAGAGCCATGCCGACGTCGGCGACCGCGCCAACGACCTGCTGCGCATCAACGGCAAGGAATTGCGCTGCAAGGTGGTCGCCGAAGGCGGCAACCTCGGCTGCACGCAGCGCGGTCGCATCGAGGCGGCGCTGGCGGGCGTGCGCATCAATACCGATGCGATCGACAACTCGGCAGGCGTGGACACCTCGGACCACGAGGTCAATATCAAGATCCTGCTCGGCCTGGCCATCAGCGACGGCGAGATGACGCTGAAGCAGCGCAATGCGCTGCTGCCGCAGATGACCGACGACGTTGCCGCGCTGGTCCTGCGCGACAACTACTTCCAGTCGCAGGCGCTGTCGTTGGCGGGACGCCAGGGCGTGGCGCTGATCGACCAGCAGGCCCGCTTCATCCGCTTCCTGGAACGGGCCGGGCGGCTCAATCGCGCCATCGAGTTCCTGCCCGGCGACGACGAGATGCAGGAGCGCAAGTCGCGCGGCGTCGGCCTCACCAGCCCAGAGATGGCGGTGCTGCTGGCCTACAGCAAGATGTGGCTGTCCGACGAGCTGATCGCTTCGGACCTGCCCGAGGATCCCTGGATCGCGCAGGCCCTGCAGCGCTACTTTCCGGCGTTGCTGCGCGAGAAGTTCGGTGCCTACATCCCGCGCCACCCGCTCAAGCGGGAGATCATCGCCACATATGTGCTGAACAGCATGGTCAACCGCGTCGGTTCGACCTTCGTGCACCGGCTCAGCGAGGCCACCGGCGCCAGGCCGGCGCTGGTCGTGCGCGCCTACCTCGCCGCGCGCGAGGTCTTCGGCTACGTGCCGCTGTGGCAGCAGATCGAGGCGCTGGACAACCAGGTCAGCGATGCGGTGCAGGCACAGATGATCAATGAACTGGGGCGACTCGGCAGCCACGCCGTGCGCTGGTTCCTGCGCTCGCGGCGCCTGGCCGAGCCGATGGAGCAGGTGGTCAAGCGCTTTGCGCCTGCCGTCGACGCCATGCGCGCGCGCTTCGCGGCCGCCAGCGACCCCTCACCCCGCGCTGCGGCGTGGCTGCAGGCCGGCGTGCCGGCGCCGATCGCACAGGCCGTGGTCAGCTCCGAGGGCTTGTTCGCAGCGCTGGACATCGCCGAGATCGCCGACGCGACGCAGCGCCCGATCGACGAGGCGATCGCTGTCCACGCCGGCCTCGGCCAGCGCCTGGGCCTGGCGCGGCTGCACCAGCAGATCGACGCCTTGCCGTCGGACAGCTACTGGCAGACCCTGGCCAAGGGCGCGCTGGGCGACGATCTGACGGGGCTGCAGCGCGCCATTGCCCTCGACGTGCTCGGCCAGGGTCAGGGCGGCGCGGCGCAGATGCTTGCCGAGTGGGAGCAGCGCAACCACGATGCCATGGAGCGTGCGCAGCGGCTGCTGACGGAGCTCGGCGAGGCCAAGGGCGTGGACCTGGCGATGCTGTCCGTGGCGCTGCGGGAGTTGCGCAACCTGGCTTGATATCGCGCAAGCCCCCGCGCCGCCGGCAGGGCACAGTGAAGGGTGGGTGGTGCACCTGCCCACCCGCTTCCGCAGAGGGATCGATGGACAGACCCTGGCTCGCGCAGTACCCGGCCGGCGTGCCGGCGCAGATCGACGCCGATGCGTACGCCTCGCTGAAGGACATGCTGGCCGCCAGCTGTGCGCGTTTTGCCGAATTGCCGGCCTACAGTTCGATGGGCACGGCAATGAGTTTCCGGCAGCTCGACGAGGCAAGCCGCGCCTTCGCGGCCTGGCTGCAGAAGGTCGCCCGCCTGCAGCGCGGCGACCGCGTCGCGCTCATGCTGCCAAACCTGCTGCAGTACCCGGTGGCGCTGTTCGGCATCCTGCGCGCCGGCCTCGTGGTGGTCAACGTCAATCCGCTGTACACGGCGCGCGAGCTCACGCACCAGCTCCACGACTCCGGCGCCGCGGCGATCGTGGTGCTGGAGAATTTTGCGCACACGCTGGCGCAGGTGATCGAGTCGACGCCGGTGCGCACGGTCGTCACGACGCAGGTGGGCGACCTGCTGCCGCCGTTCAGGCGGGTGCTGACCAACGCCGTCGTCAAGCATGTGAAGAAGCTGGTGCCGGCCTGGCGGCTGGACGCTGCGGTGGACTTCAGGCAGGCACTGGCTGCCGGCCGTGCCCGCACGTTCGACGAGGTGATGCTGGGCCACGACGACCTCGCATTCCTGCAATATACCGGCGGCACCACGGGTGTCGCCAAGGGGGCGATGCTCAGCCACGGCAACATGGTGGCCAACGTGCTGCAGGTGGCGGCCTGGATCGGGCCCGGCATGAAGGACGGCGCCGAGACGCTCGTCATCCCGTTGCCGCTGTATCACGTCTTCGCGCTGACCGGCGCGTTGTCGTTCTTCAACACCGGAACGCAGACCGTTCTGGTGGCGAACCCGCGCGACATGCCGGCCTTCATCCAGGCGCTCAAGGGTTCGCGACTGTCGGCGATCATCGGCGTGAATACGCTGTTCCGGGCGCTGCTCGACGCGCCGGGCTTCGCCGAGGTCGACCTCAGCCGGCTCAAGCTCGCCGTGGCCGGCGGCATGGCGGTGCAGCAGGCGGTGGCGCAGCGCTGGAAGCGGGCCACCGGCGTGCCGCTGGTGGAAGGCTACGGGCTCACCGAATCCGCCCCGGTGGCCATCGCCAACCCGGTCGACATCCCCGAGTGGAGCGGCGGCATCGGCGTGCCGCTGCCGAGCACCGAGGCGGCGATCCTCGACAGCGCCGGCCAGCCGCTGCCGCCCGGCGAGGTGGGCGAGATCGCGCTGCGCGGCCCGCAGGTGATGAAGGGCTACTGGAACCGGCCCGAGGACACGGCACAGGTATTGCGCGCCGACGGCTGGCTGCGCACCGGCGACATGGGCACGATGGACGAACACGGCAGCTTCCGCCTCACCGACCGCAAGAAGGACATGATCGTCGTCTCCGGCTTCAAGGTGTTCCCCAACGAGATCGAGGATGTGCTGGCGATGCACCCCGGCGTGCTGGAGGCCGCGGTCATCGGCGTGGCCGACGAGCGCGCGGGCGAGGCGGTCAAGGCGGTGGTCGTGCGCAAGGACCCGGCGCTGACCGAGGCCGACCTGCTGGCCCACTGCAAGTTGCACCTGACCGGGTACAAGGTGCCGCGTCTCGTCGAGTTCCGCACCGAGCCGCTGCCGAAGACCAATATCGGCAAGATCCTGCGCCGCGAATTGCGCGACGCCGTGCCGGAAATGGCCGCCTCGACGGCGCCGGTCGAGCCGGCCTGAGCGGCGCGTGGCGAGCAAGCCGGCACCCTATCGCCCGCGCCGGCTCGTCCTGCGCGATGGCCGCGAGGTGACGCTGCGCGCGATCACCGAGTCCGACGCGCCGGCCATCCAGCGCGCCTTCGACCGCCTGTCGGCGGACTCGCGCTACCAGCGCTTCCTGCACCACAAGAAGCAGCTCAGCCCCGCGGCGCTCGAACGCGGGGTGCATCCGCTGCCTGGGCAGGCCTTCGCTTTCGTGGCCACGGTGCCCGGACCCGGGGGGATCGACATCGTCGGCGCAGCGCAATATGTGCGCGCGGCAGAGGACGACGCCACGACCTGCGAATTCGCGATCACGGTGGCGGAGGACTGGCGCGGCATCGGGCTCGCCCGGCAGCTGCTCGCCAGCCTGCTGCGGCGGGCGCGCCGCGATGGCTATGCGGCGATGGAAGGCCTGGTGCTGGCCGAGAACGCGCCGATGCTCGCACTGGCGCGCAAGCTGAAATTCGTGGTGGAACCGTCGTCGCCGGACAGCAGCGCCGTGCGCGTGCTGCGGATGCTCGCGCCGCCGCCGCCGCCGGCACCTGCGGCGCGGGCGCAGACCTGAGTTGCCGGCCCGGCCCGGCCATGCCTGCCGGACCTACCAGTCGAAGATCTTGCCCGGGTTCATGATGTTCTTCGGGTCCAGCGCACGCTTGATGCCACGCATCATCGCCACCGCGCCGGCACCGGCTTCGTCGACCAGGAAGCCCATCTTGTGCAGGCCGATGCCGTGTTCGCCGGTGCAGGTGCCTTCGAGGGCGATGGCGCGCTGCACCATCTGCAGGCTCATGCGTTCGGCCAGCTCGCGCTGTGCCATGTCGCCTTCGCGCACCAGGTAGGCAAGGTGGAAATTGCCGTCGCCGACATGGCCGACGATGTAGTAGGGCAGCCCGGAGGCATCGGCGTCGGCGACCGACAGCGCGATGATCTCGGCCAGGCGCGAGATCGGCACGCAGGTGTCGGTGGTGACGGTGCGGCAACCGGGGTTCAACTGCATGCCGGCGAAATACGCCTTGTGGCGCGCGGTCCACAGCCGCGTGCGCTCCTCGGGCGTGCTGGCCCACTGGAAGTCCTCGCCGCCGAGTTCGCCGGTGATGGCCTGCACGGTCTCGGCCTGTTCCTTCACGCCCGCCTCGCTGCCGTGGAACTCCATCAGCAGCATCGGCGATTCGCGCAGGCCGAGCCCGCTCTGCGCATTGACGGCGCGCACGGCATTGACGTCGAGCAGTTCGCAGCGCGCGATCGGCACGCCCATCTGGATGACCTGGATCGTGGCCTGCACCGCGGCGTCGATGCCCTCGAAGTGGCAGATCGCCGCGCTCACCGCCTCGGGCAGCGGGTAGAGCTTGAGCGTGACCTCGGTCATCACGCCCAGCGTCCCCTCGCTGCCGACGAACAGGCGCGTCAGGTCGTAGCCGGCGCTGCTCTTCTTCGCCCGTGTGCCGGTGCGGATGACCTCGCCGGCGGCGGTGACGACGGCCAGCCCGAGCACGTTCTCGCGCATCGTGCCGTAGCGCACGGCGTTGGTGCCGCTGGCGCGCGTCGCCGCCATGCCGCCGAGGGTGGCATTGGCGCCGGGGTCGATGGGGAAGAACAAACCCTGATCGCGGATCTCGCGGTTCAGTTGCTCGCGTGTCACGCCGGCCTGCACGGTGACGGTGAGGTCCTCCGGGTTGAGCTGCACGATGCCGGTCATGCGCGACAGATCGATGCAGACACCGCCCTGCACCGCCAGCAGGTGGCCTTCCAGCGAGGTGCCGACGCCGTAGGGGATCACCGGCACGGCGTGCTCGCCGGCCAGCCGCACGACGGCGGTCACGTCGTCGGTGCTTTCGCAGAACACCACCACCTCGGGCGGTGTCACCGGGAACGGCGATTCGTCGCGGCCGTGCTGCTCGCACACCGCTGCGGCGCTGGAGCAGCGGTCGCCGAAGCGTGCGCGCAGCGCCTGCAGCATGGCGGCGGGCAGTGGGCGCCGGGCCAGACGCGGATTCATCAACTCGTGGGGGGCGTTCATGGCGCTCCAGGCGGGCGGGGGACCATGATTCTAGGATCGTGTCGGTCCCGGAATCAGGGTCGCCCCCCTCGGCAAGTGGTCCAATGGTGGCCTCGCCCCCAGCCACGCCGCCATGTCCAACCGCCTGACCCAGATCGCCACCCGCACCGGAGACGACGGCACCACCGGGCTGGGTGACGGCAGCCGCGTGTCCAAGAGCCACCTGCGCGTGGCGGCGATGGGCGATGTCGACGAGCTGAATTCGAGCCTGGGCGTGCTGCTGGCCGAGCCCTTGCCGGACGCCGTGCGCGAGTTGCTGGTGGTGATCCAGCACGAGCTATTCAACCTCGGCGGTGAATTGTCGATCCCGGGCTTCGAACTGCTCAAGGCCGAGGCCGTGCTGCGGCTGGACCAGGCGCTGGAGCACCACAACGGGCAGCTGCCGCGGCTGAAGGAGTTCATCCTGCCCGCCGGCACGCGCAGCGCCGCGCTGGCGCACGTCAGCCGCACCGTGGCGCGACGCGCCGAACGCGCCGTGGTCGCGCTGGCAGCGGCGGAGGCCGTGAACGAGGCGCCGCGCCAGTACCTCAACCGCCTGAGCGACCTGCTGTTCGTGCTTGCGCGCGTGCTCAACCGCGCCAACCTCGACGGCCTGGGCGGCGACGACGTCTACTGGCGTTCCGAGAAGCTCGCCCGATCGGCAGAGTGAACCCCTCGGGGGCGGGCTGGGCGCAGCCCGGCCCTGGGGGCGCTCAGAAAGTGATCGCGCCCGATTCCACGTCCACGCGCACGAGCGGCCGGCCCAGCGCCCCCAGCGTGGCACGGGCGAAGTCGTGGCGCAGCTGTTCGTCCTGCTGCAGCCGCTGCAGGCCCAGCGCCGTGGCCACCGCCAGCACCTTGTCGGCGCTCAGCACCTTGCCGCTGGCACGCAGCGGTTCGCATTCGTTGGCAATGAACTGGTCTTCCAGCCAGCGCCGGCCCACGTCGGGCGCCCAGGATTCCTCGCCCACCGGCAGGTCCACCGTCACCGAGCCCGCGGGCCCGAAGGCCACCTTGAATTCACGTCGCATCGCACAAGCCCCCTTGTCGACCCGAAGTCTACGCCGCCGGCCGAGACCCGCGGCGCGAGGGTGGCGGGCGCTCAGTGCCGCCGCCGCGCCTTCACTGCGGCCGCCAGGATGTCGAGCACGGCCACCGAGTCGTCCCAGCCGATGCAGGCGTCGGTGATGCTCTTGCCGTATTCCAGCGCCGCAGGATCGTCCTTGCCGGCGGTGAATTTCTGCGCCCCGGCGTGCAGGTGGCTTTCGACCATGACGCCGAAGATGCAGCGCGTGCCGGCGGCCATCTGGGCGCCGACATCGCGCATGACGTCGATCTGCCGCTGGTGCTGCTTGCTGCTGTTGGCGTGGCTGGCGTCGACCATCAGCCGGCACGGCAAGCGGGCGGCCTCGATCTCCCTGCACGCCGCGGCCACGTGGGCGGCGTCGTAGTTGGGTTCCCTGCCGCCGCGCAGGATGACGTGGCAGTCCTGGTTGCCGCGCGTCTCGACGATGGCGACCTGGCCGTTCTTGTGCACCGACAGGAAGTGGTGCGGCCGCGCCGCCGCCTGGATGGCGTCGATGGCGATCTTGATATTGCCGTCGGTGCCGTTCTTGAAGCCCACCGGCGCCGACAGGCCCGATGCCAGCTCGCGGTGGACCTGGCTCTCGGTCGTGCGCGCGCCGATCGCGCCCCAGGCGATGAGGTCGCCGATGTACTGCGGCGAGATGACGTCGAGGAATTCGCTGCCCGCCGGCACGCCCAGGCGGTTGATGTCGACCAGCAGCTGGCGCGCGATGCGCAGGCCCTCGTGGATGCGGTAGCTCTCGTCGAGATAGGGGTCGTTGATGAGCCCTTTCCAGCCCACCGTGGTGCGCGGCTTCTCGAAATACACGCGCATCACCACTTCCAGCTCGCCGGCGTGCTGTTCGCGCAGCGCCTTCAGCTTGCGCGCGTAATCCAGTGCCGCGGCGGGATCGTGGATCGAGCACGGGCCGATGATCACCAGCAGGCGGTCGCTGCCTTCGCCCTCGCCGTTCATGATGCGCCGGATGGCGACGCGGGTGCCCGAAACCAGCGTCTCCACCGGCGTGCCGGCGATCGGGAAGAAGCGGATCAGGTGTTCCGGCGGCGGCAGCGGCGTCACGTCGCGAATGCGCTGGTCGTCGGTTTCGCTGGTGCGCTCGCTCAGTGCCAGGCGGCTGTCGACGGCGGGATGGGTGCTCTTGGGGCTCATGGGGGCTTCCTGGGGTGATGCGACGCGCCGGAAACAAAAAACCGCCGGGGCTGCCGGCGGTTGTCTGGGGTGCGCTGCGTTCCTTTACGCGTTTACCTCTCCAGCCGCCGTGCGGTGCGAGAACCAGAAAAACGCAAAGGAGAACGTTGCGAAGCGCATGGCGATGAATGTATCACGGCCCGGCTGGCACGACGCTGACGCGCCGCGCCTTGCCTGGCGACCACTCGGGACTCAATAGGTGGCGGCGTCGAAACCCGCCTCCTGCAAGCGCGCCACCACGGCACGGACGTGCGCCGGGTTGCGTGTCTGCACCACCAGCTCGACATCGACGCTCTGCGCCGACAGCGTCGAGAACGCGCGCTGGTGGTGCACCTCGTCGATATTCGCGCCCGCGTCGGCCACCAGCGCGGTGATGCGCGCCAGCACGCCCGGCGTGTCGCGCGCGGCGACGCGGATGCGTGCCAGCCGCCCGGCGCGCACCATGCCGCGTTCGATGATGGCCGCCAGCAGCAGCGGGTCGATATTGCCGCCGCACAGCACCAGCCCCACCTTGCGGCCGGCGAAACGTGCCGGGTTCTTGAGCAGCGCCGCCAGCCCGGCGGCGCCAGCACCTTCGACCACCGTCTTCTCGATCTCGAGGAGCATCAGCACCGCCTGCTCGATATCGCCCTCGTCGACGAGCACGAGGTCGTCCACCAGCTCGCGCACGATCTCGCGCGTGATCTTTCCCGGCTGGCCCACGGCAATGCCTTCGGCGATCGTGCTGCTGCCCTGCGGGTAGGCCGTGCCCTTGACGGCGTTGACCATGGCCGGGAAGCGGCTGGTCTGCACGCCGATGATCTCGACTCCGGGCTTGAACGCACGTACCGCGGTGGCGATGCCGCTGATGAGCCCGCCGCCGCCCACCGCGATGACCAGCGTGTCGAGCTGCGGCTGCGCGCGCAGCATCTCCAGCCCGATGGTGCCCTGGCCGGCGATCACCAGCGGGTCGTCGAAGGGGTGCACGAAGCTCAGGCCCTGCGCTTCGGCCATCACATAGGCGTGGTCGCGCGCCTCGTCGAAATTGTCGCCCGTGAGCACCACCTCGGCGCCGAAGCCGCGCGTGCGCTCCACCTTCACGGTAGGCGTGTGCTGCGGCATCACGATCACGGCGCGCAGCCCGAGGCGCTGCGCGTGGTAGGCCACGCCCTGCGCGTGGTTGCCGGCCGAAGCCGCGATCACGCCCCTGATCGGCACGCCCGATTCGACCAGCGCCGCCAGCTTGTTGAGCGCGCCGCGTTCCTTGAACGAGGCCGTGAACTGCAGGTTCTCGAATTTGAGGAAGACCTGGCAGCCGACGATCTGCGACAGCGTCTTGCTCTCGACGCAGGGCGTATCGAGCACCTGCCCGGCCAGCCGCTCGGCGGCGGCCTCGATGTCGTCGATGCCAACGGCGGGGGTCACGGCCTCAAGCCGTACCGCCGACCGTGAGCCGCTCGATGCGCAGCGTCGGCTGCCCCACGCCCACCGGCACGCTCTGGCCTTCCTTGCCGCACACGCCGACGCCGGTGTCCAGCTGCAGGTCGTTGCCGATCATGCTCACGCGGGTCATCGCCTCGGGGCCGTTGCCGATGATGGTGGCGCCCTTCACCGGGTACATCACCTTGCCGTTCTCGACCCAGAAGGCCTCGCTGGCCGAGAAGACGAATTTGCCGCTCGTGATGTCGACCTGGCCGCCGCCGAAATTGGTGGCGTACAGGCCCTTCCGGATGCTGGCGACGATCTCGTCCTTGGGGCGCGTGCCGGCCAGCATGTAGGTATTGGTCATGCGCGGCATCGGCAGGTGGGCGTAGCTCTCGCGGCGGCCATTGCCGGTGGGCTTGACGCCCATCAGCCGGGCATTCAGGCTGTCCTGCATGTAGCCCTTGAGGATGCCGTCCTCGATGAGCACGTTGCGCTGCGTGGCGTGGCCCTCGTCGTCGATATTCAGCGAGCCGCGGCGGTCGGCGATGGTGCCGTCGTCGAGCACCGTCACGCCCTTGGCCGCGACGCGCTGGCCGATGCGGCCGGCGAAGGTGCTGCTGCCCTTGCGGTTGAAGTCGCCTTCCAGGCCGTGGCCCACCGCCTCGTGCAGCAGCACGCCGGGCCAGCCGGGGCCCAGCACCACGGTCATCTCGCCGGCGGCCACGGCGCGGCTTTCCAGGTTGGTGAGCGCGGCATTCACCGCGTGCTGGACATAACTCTCGATGACATCGTCCTGGAAATAGCCGAGGCCGAAGCGCCCGCCGCCGCCGGCCGATCCGACCTCGCGCCGCACGCTGCCGTCCACCGTCTGCTCGGCGATCACGGTCACGTTCAGTCGCACCAGCGGCCGCACGTCGGCGGCGCGGGTGCCGTCGGCGCGCGCCACCAGCACGACGTCGTATTCGGCGCCCAGGCTGGCCATCACCTGTGCGATGCGCGGGTCCTTGGCGCGGGCGAGTTTTTCCACCTTCTCCAGCAGCGCCACCTTCTGCGTGCTGTCCAGCGTGGCGATGGGGTCGGTGGGCGCATAGAGCACGCGGCTGCCGGCTACGCGCAAGGGCCGCGGCACCTTCACGCGCCTGTTCTGCCCGGCGGCGGCGATCGTGCGCACGGTGCGTGCGGCGTCGAGCAGCGACTCCTCGCTCAGGTCGTCGGAATAGGCGAATGCCGTCTTCTCGCCGGCCACGGCGCGCACGCCGACCCCCTGGTCGATGCTGAAGCTGCCGCTCTTGACGATGCCCTCCTCCAGGCTCCAGCCTTCGTGGCGGGTGGTCTGGAAATACAGGTCGGCGTCGTCGACGCGGTGCTCGCCGATGGTCGCCAGCGCACGAGCCAGCGTCGCCTCGGTGATGCCGAAAGGCTCCAGCATCAGGCCCTGGGCGATGGCCAGGCGTTCGAGGGTCGGTTCACGGGTGATCATGGGCGGTCTTCCAGGGGCAGGGCGAGCCGGCGGCGCATGCGGGCGGAGCGAGCGCGGATTGTAGGAGGGGGTCCTGCCGCGCAGCGGCCGGCAGGGCCTTGTGCCGCCGGGCCCCGGTGCCGGCTCATGGTCCGGCGTCGGAAGCCAGCGCCGGCCGCCGGTGCTCGCGCCGCGCCACCCACAGCGTCGCCGTGCAGATCACGACGCCGCCAAGCAGCGTGGTCTGCGTCGGCAGGTCGGCAAAGATCAGCCAGCCGAGCAGCGCGGCCCACACCAGTTCGAGAAACTTGACCGACTGCGTGGCCGAGATGTCGGCGGCGTGGAAGGAGCGTGTCAGGCAGTAGTGCCCGGCGCTGCCGAGCAGGCCGCACAGCGCGAAGCCCAGCCACTGCAGCGCGCTGGGTGCCTGCCAGGTCAGCAGCGCCATCGGCAGGCTGAGCAGCGTCACCGTGAGCGCCTGCCAGACGACGATGACGCCCGCCGTCTCGGTGCGCGTGAGCGCCTTGGTGATGAGGAAGGACGCCGCGAAGACCGGCGCCGAGGCCAGCATCAGCAGGTGGTAGCCGCCGCCGCTGCCGTTGCCGCCGGCGCCCAGGCCCAGCCCCAGCTTGGGTCCGACGACGATCAGCACGCCGGCGAAGCCGATGGCGGTGGCCAGCCAGCGCTCCCAGCGCATCGGTTCGCGCAGGAACAGCCAGGCGCCGACCATGATGAACAGCGGCGAGGTGAAGCCCAGCGCCGTGGTGTCCGCCAGCGGAATGTGCGGCAGCGCCAGGAACCACAGCACCAGACCGACGGTGTGCACTGCACCGCGCGTGAACTGGCCGCCCAGGTTGCGCGGCCACCAGTCCGCCAGCCTGCCGTGCAGCAGCAGCGGCAGCATCACCAGCAGGCCGAAGAGATAGCGCAGGAACTGCGCCTGCATCGGGTCGAGCTGCAACGCCAGCCCGCGCATCGTGGCGTTGAGAACGACGAACAGCGCACCGCTGGCGGCCGACCAGAGCAGCCCGCGCACGGTGGGTGACCAGTGCGACGTGCGGCCGTGCAGCCAGACCGCGAAGGCGCCGCGGACACGCTGCCAGCGGCCAGGCGTCAAGCCGGCGCCCCGCTGCCGCCGGCTTCGGCGTCGCCGCGTTCGGCCAGCGCGCGCTGGTAAAGCGCATTGCGCGGCGCGCCGGTGATCTCGGCGGCCAGCGCCACCGCCTGCTTCAGCGGCAGTTCGCGCAGCAGCACCTGCAGGGTCTGCAGCGCGGCCGCGCCCAGCGCCTCGGTGGCGGCTGGCGCGGCCGGCAGCGCATGCAGCACGAGCACGAATTCGCCGCGCTGCCGGTTGTCGTCGGCCGCCAGCCAGGCCGGCAATTCGGCGGCGGCGGCGGTGACGACGGTCTCGAACTGCTTGCTCAGTTCACGCGCCAGCGTCAGGCGGCGCTGCGGCGCGCCGGCGGCGAGTTCGGCCACCAGGGCCTGGATGCGATGCGGTGCCTCGAACAGCACCTGCGTGCCCGTGTCGGCCAGGGCCCGGGCCAGCGCCGCGCGCCGTTCGCCGCCCTTGGCGGGCAGGAAACCGACGAAGCGGAAGCCCTGGCCGACCGTATCGCCGGCCACGCACAAGGCCGCCAGCGCGCTGCTCGGCCCCGGGATCGGCACCACGCGGTGACCCGCGGCGACAACCCGAGACACGAGCACGGCGCCGGGGTCGGACACCGCCGGCGTGCCGGCGTCGCTGACATAGGCCACCGACTCGCCGCGCGCCAGCCGCGCCAGCACGGCGGCCGACGCCTCGTGCTCGTTGTGGCCGTGCAGCGCCAGCAGCGGCTGCTGCAGCCCGAGGTGGCGCAGCAGTTGCGCCGCCACCCGCGTGTCCTCGCAGGCCAGCACCTGCACCCGGCTCAGGATGTGGATCGCGCGCAGCGTCAGGTCGGCGAGGTTGCCGATCGGCGTGGCCACCACGTACAGTGTGCCGGGCGGGTGGTTCTGGCGTCCGGCAGCCGCGGCGGCGGCCTGCAGCAGCAGGGAGGGGTCGATGTTCAAGGCGGGCGCCGGTGGCAGCACCAAGGCGATCGGCGACGGTGCCGAAGCGCTGGCCCTGGCCTGGCTGCAGGCGCGCGGGCTGGTGCTGGTGCAGCGCAATTATCGGGTCGCGCGCGGCCCCGGCGCACGCGGCGGCGAGATCGACCTCATCCTGCGCGACCGCGACGGCACGCTGGTCTTCGCCGAAGTGCGCGCGCGCCGCAGCGCCGGGCACGGCGGCGCGGCCGCCAGCGTCAGCGCCGGCAAGCGGCGCTCGCTGGTCTTTGCGGCACGCCATTTCCTTTCGCGCCTGCCGACGCTGCCGCCCTGTCGCTTCGACGTCGTGGCCATCGACGGCGGTCATGTCGAGTGGCACCGCGCGGCTTTCGATGCCGGTTGAGACCGTCGCCATCGCCTGCGCCAATGTGCCGGACGCCTCCGGAGCCAGCCGGCGCGCCGGGCTGCGAAGGACACGGCCCGGCCGGACGCGCCGCGCCGCGATCCATGCCGCATCCGGCTCGTCGGCCAGCAGGGGCCCGCGCCACAGCGAACACACCGTGGCCCAGGCGCGCTGGTGCGCTGCTGTACCGCCGAGCGGCGCTGGGGAGCAATAGCCGCCGCGCGGGCGGCAGCGATGTCTGCTGCGTCCTTCAAGTCGCAGCCGATCGGGAACCGGCACGACGGATCGCTGTCATATGATGCGTGTTCATGGTTGAACAGCGCATC
>Ga0105090_10000456_pt1 | contig 20042 bp, 28 predicted proteins | sample PPLLak3March2015_FD_79110 | JGI IMG/M metagenome (GOLD analysis project Ga0105090, IMG submission 79110) | Freshwater sediment microbial communities from Prairie Pothole Lake near Jamestown, North Dakota, USA - PPLs Lake P7 Core (1) Depth... | ecosystem: Environmental > Aquatic > Freshwater >... | reverse complement strand
GTTCCAGCTGCTGATCCGCGACGGCGAGCTGCTGATGTTCACGACGATGCGGAGCAACGATCTCTGGGCCGGCCTGACCTACGATGTCGGCCAGATGGGCCAGCTCCAGGCGGCCGCGGCTTCGGTCCTCGGCGTCAAGACCGGCCTGTACCGCCACCGAGCGATCAGCCTTCATGCGTACAGCACCGACAAGGCGAAGATCCAAGGGGTCATCGAATCCGGGCCGGTCGACAACCCGCGCGAGGTCAACGGCCCGGACTGGTCCGGCGTCAGGTACGACTCGATCCACGACATCCGGGCCCGCTTCAATAAGCTCGGTCTCGCCGGCCACAACTATCTGTACGGCGACACCTGGCGGTTCCTCCCGGAGAACCCGGTGGAAGCCTGGTACGACAACGAGCTCAGGACAGCGATCAACGACATCAAGGAGAAGAGCAATGCCTAAGATCAGGACCACCAACCCGGCCGGCTTCGGAGGCCGGCGATACATCCACCCGCTCACGCTTCAGGAAGTGCCGTCGGTGACGACGATCCTGAACGCCGTCGCCAAGCCGGCTCTGGTCGGCTGGGCAGCGAAGAGCGTCGCCACCTTCGCGGTCGAGCATCGCGAGTCCTGGGCCGGCCTGCCGGACGACGATGCGATTGCGCTGCTGAAAGGCTCGCCGTACCGGAAGCGGAACAGCGCCGCCGACTCGGGGACGGACGTCCACTCCTATGCGGAGGGCCGGCTCGGCGGCCTTCGCGCCGCCCCTCAGTGTCAGGCCGATCGGAACGTCGACGAGATCCTCGACGCGCTGCGGCCCGAACCGATCTTCACCGAGGAGACGGTGTGGCACTCCCGCGAGGAGTACGCCGGCACCTTCGACGCGATCGTGAAGGTCGGGGACGAGCAGTGGCTCGTCGACTGGAAGAGCGGTTCGGGCGTGTACTCAGAGACGTCACTCCAGCTCGCGGCCTACCGCTACGCCGAGGGCATCGTCACCCCGGAGGGCAAGCAGCTGACCCTGCCGAGGATCGACCGCTGTGTCGTGCTCCACGTGCCGAAGGACTCTGCCAAGTGGGCGATCGTCCCCGTCACGGCCGACGACCTCGAGTTCGGCGTCTTCCGATCCGTCAAGGCCCTGAGCGCCTGGATGGGCGGCTCCTCGCCGGTCGGCCAGCGGTTGCGGAGCGTGCCGGCGTGAGGCGGGTCGTCGCGCCTCGGGTGACCGTGGCGATGAGGCGAGCCGCCAAGGAGGTGCTCGAGTCGCGACAGCCGGACGAGAAGCCAGACGATCTGCTCAATCGCATGCTCGAGGCGGTGGTGTCGGCGGACGACACGACGACCCGCTGGTGCGCGCTGATCCAGACGCCGACGAAAGCGGTCGAGGTCTACGGTCCGTACGCGACCTACGAGTCCGCCGATCTGTCCCTGCGAAGTGGGCTGATCGGAACGATGCCCGGGTCGAAAGGCGCGGTCAGGCCGCTGTTCACCGGCCCCAAGAACGTGCCCGCCAAGATGGCGGCGCGAAACACCAAGAAGAAGAAGGAGACCGATAATGTATGACGAGATTGGAGCAGACGACTTCCTGATGGGAGGGGGCGTCGCCTGGGCGAAGTTCCCGACGATCGGGTCGGGGGTGACCGGCACGATCATCACCCCGGCGCCGAAAGTACGGCAAGCCAAGGACTTCGACTCCGGCGAGCCGTTGACGTGGCCGGACGGCCAGCCCGTTCAGGAGGTTGTCATCAACCTTCAGACGGACGAGCGCGACGAAGAGATCCCGAACGACACCGGCGTCCGCCAGCTGGTGATCAAGGCGCCGGCGATGAAGGCGGCGATCCGCGACGCGGTCCGCGAGGCCGGCGGTAAGGGCCTCCAGCTCGGGGCCGTTCTGACGGTGACGTACACCGGCGACGCGGCACCGAAGAAGAAGGGCTACCACGGCGCCAAGCAGTACAGCGCGGTCTTCACCCCGGGCCGGGCCGCCGACGTCGAGAAGGCCCTCGGCTCACTCGGGGCGGTGAAGCAGGACGACACGGCAGGGTTCTGAGTAAGCGGAGCGAACGAGGCCCCGGTCGCCTTAGGGCTTCCACCCAACGACCGGGGCCTCACGTTCACCAACCGAGGAGAACAAGTGGAACAGTACACCGGGCCGTACGCGGCCCGAGCCGTCGACTACTTCGACGCCGGCTACGCGCCGCTGCCGATCCCGCTCGGGGAGAAGTCGCCGCCGCCGCCCGGTTGGACCGGCCAGGACGCCAGGTGGCCAAGCCGAGCGGATGTCCAGTCGTGGATCGAATCCAACGGCCGGGACAACATCGCAATCCGCCTTCCCGCCGGGGTGATCGGCCTCGACGTCGATGCCTACGGAGCGAAGCACGGCGGTCTCACCCTCGAGGGGATGACAAGCCGCTGCGGTCCGCTCCCCGAGACGATGACCATCACGAGCCGCGATGACGGGGTGAGCGGCATCCGCCTTTACCGCTACGCCGGCGATCCGGACGAGTTGGTCGGGACGGTCAACGGGATCGATCTCATCAAGCCCGGCCATCGGTACGCGGTTACCGCCCCGAGCCTCCACCCGGAGGGGATGACCTACAGGGCCGAGCCGATGACAGCGGCCGCCGACCTGCCCGAGCTGCCGACGGCTTGGGCCGCCGAGCTGAAGGGGACAAGGCTGTTCGTCGTCGGCTCCGAGGGGATCGACCTGGCGGACCTGCCCGAGGCCGGCGACGACGGAGCCTGCTCCAAGATCATCCGAGCGGGGGCCAAGGACGTCGAGCCGGGGGCGTCCCGCCACGACCACTACACCGGCCGCGTGATGGCGATCGTCAGACTCGGGGCGGAAGGTCATGCCGGCGCGGCTGAGACGCTCCGAGGGGTCCGACAGCTGTTCCTCGACGACGTGGCCGGCGATCGACCGCTCGGCTTGGCCCGGGATGAGTTCGACCGAATGGTCGGCGGTGCCTTGGCGAAGACCGATCTGGCCGATCAGGAGCAATGCGGCGGCGCAGCTTGCGATGATGCCGGGTGGGGCATTCTGGAGCCCTCTGGAGCCTCGGGGTACCTGGGCCCTGATAAGCACCAGGGTTCGGGGGCCCGGGAGTCCCAGGGAGCCCCGTATGGCCGCGAACGGCCCGACTTGGACTTCGGACAACACGCCCGGATGGCCAGGATCGAGCACGTGGCCCTGGATTACGGCATCAGCCCCTACGCCCTGCTCGGGGTCACCCTCGCGAGGATAGCCGCCGCCGTGCCCGTCGGCTTCAGGACGCCCGACTACGCCCGAGGACCGGGCTCGCCGAACCTGTTCGTCGTGCTGCTCGGACGGCCAGGCGCCGGCAAGTCCCTCGCGTTCCGAGCCAGCAAGCAGCACTTCGAGATCCGCACCGGCCTGCTCGATCAGGTGGCGGAACGAGAGCCGGCCAGCGGCGAGTCGATCCCGAAGGCGATGGCCTTCGCCGACAAGGACGGCACCGTCACGGTCGACAACCCGAACGTGCTCATCCGCTTCGACGAGGTCGACGCGATCACCGGAAGGATGGACAGGGCGGGCGACATCACGACGAGCGTTCTCCGCTCCGTCTGGACCGCCGAGACGATTGGGGCGATCCGAGCGGACCGCTCCGCCGGCGTCACCGTCCCGGCCGATAGCTACTCGTTGGGGATGGTCGTAAACGTCCAGCCCGGTAAGGGAGGCGGTCTGTTCGACAACGAGACCGGCGGTTGGCCGCAGAGGTTCCTATGGTGCGATGCCGACCCGATCGGCGAGTTCAAGCGGGTGGAGTGCGACGTCGGCGATGTGATCGACCTGGCCGACCTGCCGAGGACCGCCGTCGCCGCCGAGGAGGCCGCCCTTGACATGCTGTTCGGCGTCGCCAAGGCCGAATGGCTCGGCGAGGCCCCTCAACATCGGGCCTACGCCCTGGCGAAGGTCGCGACGCTGCTGGCGGTGCTGAAGCGGCCGGGCGATCCGAAGGTGACAACCGTCGAGGTCGACGAGGCGGTGGTGCTGGCGGCCAGGCAGGACGTCCTTCGAGAAGAGGAGCGATCTCGGAGCCGTGCCTCGGCTCGGGAGCAGCTGCTCAGCCAGGGAGCGGCCGCCGCAACCCGGATGGAAGGGCAGGTCGCCTCGCTGCTGGAGCGGTCGGCCTTGAGCGCGAAGACCCGAAGGACGAGTCACCTGCTCAGCCCGGAATGCGAGGCCGGGTGCCGCTACAGCTGCTTCAAGATCGGCAGCGTCCGGAGGAAGGGGCTGAAGCTGAGGGAGACCCTCGATGCCGCCGTGGCGGCCGGCTTCCTCACCGAATCGCAGGGGCTGTTTAGGCTGCTAAATGAGTGAGATTCAGGGGGCCGGGGCCCTGAGGCCCCCTGGGGGGTGCGCCACCTCCTCCCAGGGCCTGTTTAGCCGCTCTTCCTATTCAATCAAGATCATCTTCTCTGTCTATATGCGCTTTTGGAGATACGGCCCCCGTGGGGCCTGAGGCCCCTGGCCCCCAGACCAGAAGCAGACACTCAACCGCGGCTAAAGGAAGGAAGGTACGACAGGATGCTCGAAGTGCGGATAACAAGCCGTGACCAGCTCGCCAGCCATCTCAGAATGTTCCACCACCTCTGGATCGACGACGTCGAGAAGAACCTCGGTGAGCTGAGGGCGGCGCACGAATACGGCCACACCAGTATCGCCCCGGCGACCACCTGGAAGCACACCCACCCGACGAAAGAGGCGGCCCAGTGACCAACGCGAACCGATCGAAAGGCACGGCCTGGGAGACGCGCATCGTCGAATGGCTGAGGCCTCGATTCCCGTTCGTGGAGCGGCGGGCCCAATACGGTGCGCTGGATCGCGGCGATCTCACCGGCCTGCCGGGTGTCGTCGTGGAGGCGAAGGCTCAGCAGCGGCTATGCCTGCCGGAGTGGCATCGCCAGCTTCAGGCCGAAGTCGACAACGCCGGTGCGGCCCTTGGCCTCATGTGCGTGAAGATCAAAGGGGTGAACATGCCGGCCGAATCGATCTGGATCGTCGACGCCCGCCACGTTCAGGGGCTGATCGCCGCGGTGGTGGAGGAGCCGGCCTGATGGCGCTGCTCGACAGCAAGGCCGGCGAGGGCCGCTGGCGCGGCATCGCCAAGCAGGTCCGGCTCCGAGACGGCAGCCGCTGCCGGATGTGCGGACGAGGGCAGGCTGAAGGTGCGTCGCTGTCGGTCGATCACATCATCCCGCGCGAGCAGGGCGGCGGTGATGAGCTGACGAACCTCCAGACCTTGTGCGATGCGTGCCACGGGCTGAAGAGCGGCATCGAGACCACTCGCCGAGCTCGCCGTCGTTCTTCTGGGGGGGCTCCACAGCCCCGTGTCCTCCTTCCGTCTATCTCTCAAGATCAACAGCCGGCTCGGACCGGTCCCGGCTCGGACGAGCCTGATGTCGGCGGCTGGCGGCCGGAAGACGAGCCGAACGTCTGGGGCTTCGATCTGGCCGCGGAGGACGTGCCGTGGCCCCGCTTCATGAGCCGGCCGCACCCGACAGCGGTGGGCACGCTCGGCTGGGAGTTCATCGAATGGGCGGAAGCCGAACCTCAGCGAGCGATCAACCCGAAGCGGTCTGGCGGCCTGAGGCCCTGGCAGAAGCTTGTGGCGCTGAGAGCACTGGAGGTCGACGCCGAGGGCCGGCTCTGCTGGCGGACGATCGTCCTCACAGTCAGCCGGCAGTCCGGCAAGTCGTGGCTCCTCCGGGCTTTGATGCTCTGGCGACTCCAGCAGGGCGACCGGCTGGGTGAGCAGCAGGCGATCCTCCACATCGCTCACAAGCTGTCGGCCGCGATGGAGGTGTGGAGGCCGGCAACACGCTGGGCTCTGGCTGAGTGGGGCAAGGGCTCGGTCCGGTTCGCGAACGGCGAGCAGCGGATCGAAGCACCGGACGGATCCCGCTGGCTGATCCAGGCGGCGAACGATGGGGCGGGTGTCAGCATGTCCCTGTCGGCCGCTCTGGTCGACGAGGCGTGGCGGGTCAAGCGCGAGATCGTCGACGGCGCGATCGACCCGACCTTCGCCGAGGCTGAGCAGCCCCAGCTGTATCTGGTGTCAACGGCCGGCGACTGGTCGAGCGACTTGATGCTGGCCTACCGCCAGACCGGGATCGAGACGCTGGATCGGCCGGAGTCGCTCCTCCTGCTCGAGTGGTCGGCGCATCCGGGGGATGATCCGGCCAAGCCGGCGACGTGGAAGCGGGCGAGCCCGTTCTGGTCGGACCGCCGCGAGGAGACGATCAGGGACAAGCGGTCGAAGGTGACCGACGCCGAGTTCCGGACGCAGTGGCTCAATCAGTGGGTGGCGGACGCCGGCACCGGAATGGTCCTGCTGTCAGCCGAGGCCTGGAACGGCGCGGCCCGGTCGGATCTCCAGCCGCCGATCGGCGACGGCTTCGGGATCGTCGTCGAGGTCGAGGACAACATCGGCGAGGGCTCGGCTGTTGCTGTCGCATGGGCGGCTGGCAGCGGTGTGATCGGCGGCTACGCCACCGCCTTCCCGAACCTGATGGCGGCGTGGCTCGAGCTGGAGGAGTTGCGCGAGCGCTGGCCCCAGTGCGCGATCCAGGTCGGGCTGACGCTCCGCCATGACCCCGCGCTGCTGGCGATCGAGCCGAATCCGGAAGGGGTCGGAACCGCCGAGACGCGGGCCGCCCTGCCGCTGCTCCGCGAGCTGCTCAACACCGGCCGGCTCCTTCACACCGGCGGTCAGGACCTGACGATCCAGATCACCTCGGCGAGGGTGAAGCCGGGGGCTGCCGGCGGACTCGGTGTCGTTCATGTCGAGGGCCAGCGGACGGATCTCGCCAGGGCCTTCGCCCGTGCGGTACAGTCAGCACATCGCCAGGTCGGCACCGTTCCCGCCATCTTCTGATCGGAGCCGCTGTGGGACTGATGAGCCGCATGGGCTGGGTTCGCAGCACGCCGAACACACCGGCAAGCAGCCTATTGATCAACGACCCGGATGGCTGGGTCTCAGATCAGGACGGCCCGGCCTGGTGGATCAGCGGCGATTCCTGGCCGTCGTGGACCGGCTCCGGCTCCGGCGGCAGCAATCTACCGGCCGTAGTCCGCTGCCACAATCTGATCGTTGACTCAATCGCGTCCATGCCGCTCCGCCAGATCCGTAACGGCGAGGCGGTTCAGCCGACTCCGCGCTGGCTGACCGACCCGATGCTGCTGCGCCCCGACGATCGATTCGGCGTCAACCTCGCCGGCCGGCCCGGTGTTCTGTCGGGTCCCGAGTTCTACGCGGCCCTGATCTCCAGCGTGGTGATGCGCGGCAACGGCTTCTTCCTGTACCAGGTGGACCAGTCCACGATGCCGATGCCGGCGTTGCTGCCTCTCGCGGCCGAGCATGTCGGGACGACGGTTGACGCTTCCGGATCGAAGGTCTACACGATCGGCGGTCAGCCGTTGAACGCCGCCGGCCGGCTCGACTTGAACGGGACCGAGTGGTCGCTGTTCCATACCCGCGGGCCGGCGCCGTACGACGAAGACGGCTTCGGCCTCGGCGTGTTGGATCGACACGCCCAGACCATCGCGGATGGCCGGACGTTCCGGTCGTTCGCCGAGACGAGCGTCCAGTCCGGCGTGCCGGCAGGCTATCTGAAGGTGACGACACCAAGCCTCACCCAGTCCCAAGCCGACGAGCTGAAGAGCAAGTGGATGGCGGCGCACGGGTCAAGCCGGCGCAGCATCGCCGTCCTGAACGCGGTCACGGACTTCACACCCCTGAGCATCACGCCGGTCGATGCGGCCGTTGTGGAGATGTTGAAGATGAACGCCGCCGACATCGCTCTCGCCTTCGGCGTGGAGCCGGCAATGATCGGCGCCGGCAGCGATCCCAACACCTATGCGAACGTCGAGTCGCGCATGCTCCAGTTCGTCCAGTTCACGCTGCTGCCGTACATCCGCCGGCTCGAGGTCGCCCTGTCGGCCCTGGTCCCGGCGGGCACCGACGTGAGGATCGACATGCGCGGTCTGCTCCGCGCCGACACGAGCACCAGAGTGGCGACCTACTCGACCGCTCTGGCCGACGGCTGGATGACCGTCAACGAGGTCCGAGGTCTGGAAGATCTGCCACCGCTCGCCGAGCCGGCGGCCATGGAGGAGGTTAGCGATGAAACTGCCTGACGCGATTGATGGCGCCGGCACCCTGTTCCGCCGGCAGGTCGTCCACATCGAGGCGGTCGACGCAGCCGCCGGCGTGATGGAAGGCCGGGCCGTCCCGTACGACCAGCGGATCGAACTGCTGCCCGGCGTCTTCGAGCGCTTCGAGTCCGGCGCCTTCGCCGCCCAGGTCGGCGCGAAGGACCAGCATGCCAGGGTGAAGCTGCTGTATTCGCACGACACCAGCATCGTCCCGCTCGGGCGGGCGAGTGTCCTCAGCGAGTCGGCCGGCGGGTTGGACATCCGCTTTCAGTGGAACATGCGACTTGTCGAGGAACCGGGCAGTCAAGCCCGGCAGGCCTTCATCTCCGTGGCGGAGGGAGACCTCGAGGACTTGTCGATCGGCTTCACCGCCAAGTCCACCAGGGTCGAGCGCGACGGCGACTCGATGACGCTGGTCCGGCGGCGGGCCCATCTCGCCGAGGTCAGCCTCGTTCCGTATGGCGCCTACGGGAAGGCCGCCCAGCTGACCAGCCTGCGCAACGAAGATACGTGGCGAGAGGGCTGGCTTGAGAAGATCGCCGCGCTAGGATCATCTTGATCGCTCAACGGCGCACCGCCGAGCGAGGTGAACCGCCGGCTTCCGGCGAACCGCCTCACGGCATCGACGTCACCGGGCCGGCAGAACTGTCCACCGTTCACACCGATGCCCCTAGGAGGGCGACCCATGAACATCCTTGACCAGCTCCGCAAGGAGCACGCCGGCATCCTTGAGCGGATGGCCGGTCTCGTCGAGTCCGCTGAGCCGGGCCCCGACACCGACAAGAACCTCGCCGAGCTCGAGACCGCGGCGAAGAGCATCCACTCCCGGATCGAGCAGATCGTCAAGGTTGACGAGACGCGCGCCGCGATGGACAGCCTCGACGCCAGGTCTGCCCGGGCCGGCTCCACCTCGCTCGAGTCCCGTGGCTCGGCGCCGACCGACGTCGCATCGCTGTTCATCGAGTCACGCGCCTACGCGGAGTTCCGCAGCGGCGCCTCTCGGACCAGCACCGTCGACGTCCCCTGCTCGCCGCTCGAGTTCCGCGCGCCGGTCAATACGACCGACCTGCCCGGTCTGGCGCTCATGCCCCAGCCGCAGCGGCTGCTGGCCGCCGAGCCGACCGACTTGCGCCCGCTGACTCAGCTGGTCAGCAAGGTTCAGGTCAACTCGAACGTGATCGACTGGGTGACCTACGGAACGCCGCCCGCCGCGGGCGTTGTCGCCGAGGGTGCTCCTAAGCCCGAGGGCGCTCTGACCGCGACGATCACGCCCTACTCGCTGGACACCATCGCCCACTGGGTACAGGCAACCCGCCAGGTCATGGAAGACTCCGACTCGGTGCGCTCCTTCATCGACGGCCAGCTGCGCCGTGGCGTGCTCGACCGGATCGAGTCGAACATCGCCGCGGCGATCACCGCCGCGACGCTTCCGACCGCGACCGGGGCCAGCCTGCTCGAAGCCATCCGCATCGGCATCGGCACCGTCGAGGCCGAGGGCTTCTCCCCGAACGGCATCGTCCTGAACCCGGCGGACTACGCCGCGCTGGACATCGCCGTCATGGGCGGCACGCTGCTCGGCCCGACCGTTCGTCCCAGCTACTGGGGACTGCCGGTCATCTCGAGCTCGCTCCAGGCCGCTGGCACCGCGTTGGTCGGCGACTTCACCGCCGGCGTCACGCTGCTCCAGCGGACCGGCGTCTCGGTCTACGTCACCGACTCGCACGCCTCCACCTTCACCAGCAACATCTTCACGCTGCTGGCTGAGGCTCGGGCGCGCACGGTCGTCGGCCGGACCGACGCTCTGGTGGAGTGCTCCGAGGCTCCGTGATCCATCGAGCCGGCCGGCGCCGCGCGCAGGGGAAGCTCAATGCGCCGGCCGGCTCGATACACGGGGTCCTCTGGGGCTCCGAGAGTTCAGGCCCTTGTAACCAGTAGGGCCAGGAGTTCTCGGAGCCCAGGGCGCTCCAGAATCCCGCGGGCAGGCATTGTGACCAAGGAACGAGGAGGGACCATGGCGGACAGGCCGACAGTCGACGAGATCTGCGCCAGGCTGAGCGTCCCCGCTGGCAATCCGATGGTCGCCGAGATGCGTCTCGCCGCCATCGGCCAGCAGGACTCGGACTGCCTGACCGACCCCTTCACCGATCAGCTTCGCGAAGCTCTGTTCCGCCGGACCGCGAACCTCTGGGCTAGCAAGGCTCACACGCTCGGGATTCTCGATACCGGTCTGGACCTCGGCGTCGCGTACGTCCCGAGATACGACCCGGTCATCGACAGCCTCGAAGGTCCATTCCGTCGGATCCCGGTGGCCTGATGATCAAGGCCGGCAGTCACTCCGCGGTCGCGAGCGATGTGATCAGCGCTTTGGAACCGCTCGGCTTGACGGTGCTCGGGCCGCCGGTTCCGTCCTCGCCGATCGCCGGGCCCTGTCTGGTGGTCGGCTCACCGGAGGCGATCGAACCGGTCAACGTCCGCGGCGACGTCTGGACGTTTCAGGTCTCGGTCCTGATCCTTCCCAGCGGAACGACCGGCGATGATCTGCTCGACCTCGTCGATTCGGCGATGGCCGCGCTGCTCGATTACGGATACCGCGTCACCAGCAGGGCTCGCACGTACCAACCGCCTAACGCTCCGGCAGGCCTGCCGGCGTACGAACTAACTTTGGAGTAGTGATGGCCGCAACAGTGACAGCTCTCGGACCGGGCACAGTGACGGTCGGATCGACGCCCTTGGACTTCAGCTGCGAGGTCCTGGGCGCGGCGATCACCCACACCTACGAGGAGACCACCGAGTCCCGGACGCGGTTGTGCGGCGACGTCCTCCCGGCGAAGCAGACCCGCTCGGACGGGTTCACCGCCTCGCTGGAGAACGACCTGTCGGCCGCCGGGCTGTATGCCTTCCTCCAGGCGAACGACCTCGGCGAGGTGCCGTTCAGCTTCGTCCCCAACGACGTCAACGGCGCCGAGTGGACGGGGACTGTCGTCCTCACGCTGCCGGGCGAGATCGGCGCAGACGAGTTCGGCGCGCCGATTGCGAGCGAGGTCGAGTGGGCCGCCGTCGGGACCTTCACCTTCGAGGCAGCCGCGTGAGGCAAGATGCGACCTACCTGCTCGAGGCCGACGAGCCGCAGGCCGTCAGCATCGACAACCGCGATCTGGTGGCGTGGGACATGGTGCGGCCGGTTCGGAAGTGGCCCGTTGCCGGCGAGGCGCCGTTCCTGTTCCAGTCCTTCCTAGCCTGGTCCGCTGCGAAGCGGGCCGGCCTGACTGAACAGACTTTCGACGCTTTCCGCGATCAGCTTGTCGACGTCAATGTGAGCGAGGCCGTCGAGGAGGCGGGCCCTACGAGCCAGGATCCTGGTCCCGTCTGATCGTCGAGGTCGCGGTGGCGACGAAGACCGCCCCGCGAGACTGGCGGGATGAGCCGCCTGAGTCGATCATGACGGTGCTGGAGATCCTGAAAGACAGGGCGAAGAGTAATCGGCGGAGGTGAGTGGTGGACAGGGCGGCCGGAACGGTAAAGGTCGAGGGTGGGCGACAGCTTCGGAAGACGCTGAAGCAGGCCGGCGACGACCTGACCGACCTCCGCGACGCCCATCGCGAGGCGGCCAGCATTGCGTCCGCGGCCGGTGGGGCGTCGGCCCCTCGCCAGTCGGGCCGGCTCGCCGGATCGGTCCGCGGATCCGGGACGAAGACGGCCAGCGTTATCCGCGCCGGCCGGGCCTCCGTCCCGTACGCGCAGCCGATCCACTGGGGCTGGCCGAAGCGGAACATCGCCGCCAACCCGTGGCTGAGCGAAGCAGCGCAGCGGACCGAGCCTCAATGGACGGCAGTCTTCGAGTCGGCGGTCGATAGGATCATCGCCAGGGTAAGGGGGGCCTGACGTGGCCAAGACTGCGATCCTGGCGATTCGGATCATCAGCGACGCCAAGGGCGCGCAGAAAGGATTCGACGAGGCCGCCTCTGGGGCCGACAAGTTCGGCGCAAGCGTCGGCAAGGCGAGTGCTGTTGCCGCCGTCGGGATCGCCGCCGCGGCCGCCGCCGGGTTCAAGCTCGCCCAGTCGGCAGCAGCGGATCAGGCCTCAGCCGCGAAGCTGGCGCTGTCCTTGAGGAACACCACCAAAGCGACCGACGCCCAGGTCTCATCGGTCGAGGACTGGATCACCGCGCAAGGCAAGGCGCTCGGCGTTGCCGATGACGAGCTGCGGCCCGCCCTCGCCACCTTGGCGACCGCGACCGGTGACGTTGCGAAGGCGCAGGAACTCGCGGCCCTGGCGATGGACGTCGCGGCGGCGAAGGGGATCAGCGTCGAGCAGGCGAGCAACGCGATCGCCAAGGCGGCAGCCGGCCAGACAACCGCTCTGGGGAAGCTGGTCCCTGGCATCGACAGGTCCATCCTGGCGTCCGGGGATCTCGCCCTGATCCAGGCCGAACTCGCCCGCATCACCGGCGGTCAAGCCGCAACGGCCGCCAACACCGCAGCCGGTCAGCAGCAGCGTCTCGCCCTGTCCCTGTCGGAGACGGGTGAGGCGATCGGCGCGGCCCTGCTGCCGGTCATCGAGACACTCCTGCCCTACCTCCAGCAAGCGGCCGACTGGGCGAGCCGGAACACCACGCTCCTTCTTCGACTCGCCGCAGTGGTGCTGACCGCGGCAGCTGCGATCGTGACCATCAACGCGGCGCTGAAGGCGTACCGGGCCGTGATGCTGGCGGTCGCCGCCGCGCAGAAGATCGTCCGGACGGCGGCGCTCGCTTGGACCGCCGCTCAGTGGCTCCTCAACGTCGCCCTGCTCGCCAACCCGATCGGGCTGATCGTTGTCGCGGTGGCTGCCCTGATAGCAATCTTCGTCATCGCGTACAAGAAGAGCGACACGTTCCGCGGGATCATCGACGGGTTGTGGCAGGCGATCCAGAAGGCGGTCCGTTGGATCGGCGACCTTATCAGGAAGATCGGCCAGATCGATTGGCCCGAGCCGCCATCGTGGCTGCGGGACATCGGCTCCGGCATCGGCAACATCTTCGGCGCCTCCGCTCCGACAGGGGTCGCCGCCTTCTCCGCTACCGGACGAGCCGCTCCGAGCGTGCCGACCCGGACAACCGTGAACGTCGCCGGGGTGCTCGACCCGGTCGCTACCGCGAACGCGATCCGTCGGTCGCTGATCAGTAACAACATCAGGCTGAGCCGCGTCGGGGCGTGGGCGCTATGACCCACTCGGTGATCGTCACCATCGACGGCGTCCCGCGGACGTGCGACATGGACGACTCGCTTGTCATCGGCGGCGGTCGGACAGAGGTGACCGAGCAGCCAGATCCGACCTACGCCGCCGGCGTCATCCAGGGGAACATCGGCGCAAGCGTCGGCTCGAGCTTGACGATCGACCTCGAGCCCGCTCCTGGCGCCGGCTTCGTCCGCCGGTTCACTGGCTACATCACCGATCTCGATGCGGCGCTAGTGAGTACCGGCGTCGAGACCCGGCTGGTGGCGGTGTCCGACGGGCTGGGCCGTCTCGGTCGCGAGTTGATCGGTGAAGAGCCCTGGCCGCAAGAACTTGACGGCGCCCGCATCGCCCGGATCATCGCCACCACGGATGTGACTCCGGCCGGCATCAGCGCTGGGACCGTCGATATCGTGGCCCGCGGAGTCGAGTCGGATGTCGCCCTGACGCAAGCGGCGATCGTTGCCGGCGATGCGGCCGGCCTGCTAGTCGACGTGCCGGATGGCCGGGTCGCATACCAGGACGCGGAGTACCGCCGGAATCTGACGACACCGGTCTTGAGCCTCGACTCGTGCGACGTCGAGGACGGGTCGGTAGTGTCTCAGAAGCTGGGCGACTTGATCAACATCGCGCGCGTCAGCTTCGGTCTGAACCGCCAGCAGGTCGAGGCGACCGACGCCGCTAGCATCGCGAAGTGGGGCCGAGCGGCGGCACCGTACAACACGACCCTGGCCGAAGCGCTCGACGCCACCGCTTACGCCGGCCGGGTCGTCGCGCTGTACGCCGAGCCGCGCTGGAGGTCGGCCGCCTGGCAGGTCCCGGTCTGGGAGCTACCCGAGGCGACACGGATCGCGATTGCCGGTCTGGTCCTGTCCGACCCGATCGAACTCACCGGCATGCCGGCACCGATCGGCTCGGCGCTCGTCCACGTCGAGGGATGGTCCGAGGTACTGACATCGACGACGTGGGACATGACCCTTGCGGTGTCCGAACGGGCTCTGACCTACCCGGCCCAGCGGTGGATCGACGTGCCGCCCGGCCTGGTGTGGGATGATGTACCCCTGGGCATTACGTGGGACGATCTGTACTCGACCCCGCTGACTTAGGAGGAACCGATGGCTCAGACGCCGCGGCTCAAGCTGCCGTTCCCGCTTGGCACCGATCCGGTCGCACAAGGAGCGGGCAACATTGCCAACCTCGCGGCGGCCGTCGAGTCTGTCTACAGGATATGGGAGTACGACGGCCCGGCGACGTTCAACGCCTCCGGCGCCTGGGCGTTCACCCACAACCTCGGCGGGGTTCCTCCGACCGTGACGGCTTCGGCTGTTGCCGGCGCCGCCCCGCTGTTCTTCACCCCCGGCAGCATGTCGGTCACAGCCGGGAACCTCCGCGCCTGGCAGCTGGTCGGCGGTGCCTGGGTCGCCTACGTCGGGCCCGTTACTTCAATCCACGTCATTGCCGTCTCGGTCCAGATCCCGTGACCGCTCCGCGCCACCCGGCGAAGTTCGCGCCGCTAGTTCACTCCCACGCATCACTGACCGGCATGTCCCGCTACCTCTTCGGCGGGACGACGACCGGTGTCGACCCGGGCGCTGGCAACATCGCGATCTCCGGTACCGGCTCCAACCCCAGGACGTTCGCCCTGTCCGGCACCGATGCGGACGGGATCATCCGCTCGCTGATCACTCTGCTGCCCGGCGACACGCTAGTGATCACGGACGACCCGTCGACGCCGCCGATTACTGGCTTCGCCAGGTACTCGCTTCTCAACGTGCCGGTCGACGAGGGCGGCTGGTGGTCGTTCACGGCGCTGAGGACGGACACGTCCGGATCGACAGCGACACCGCCGGTCGGAACGTCGCTCCGGTTGTACTCGACTCTCGCCGGGGCGGGCGGCGGCGGCGGAGGGCCGGTCCTTCCCACACCGCAACAGGTCAGGTCGGCGGCGACGAATAACATCGTTTCGACCGGATGGGCGGCGCTGCCGGCCTCGCCGGTCACCCTCACCTTGGCCGCGATGCCGATCGGCACGCCGGTACTGGTAACGGCCAACGCGTTCCTGGCCGCTCACACCGGAACGGGGGACGTTCGCGCCGGGATCCAATGCTCTGGCGGTCTCACTCAAGCAGCCGGCTCACCGTCCGGGCACACGATGTACAAGCAAGCGACGTCCGGCGCGACGGCCCTCCCGACGATCGAGCAGGCAAGCATCGCGCAGGTCCTGTTCATCACCGATCCGGCCCTGCCGTTAGTGGTCAGCTTGTTCGCGCTTCAGGCCGGCGGCGGTACCCGTCAAGTCAACTTCGCCGGCCTGTCCGCCTCACCGCTAGGAGGGACGTTCTCATGAAAGACCTCGCCCGCTGGCCACTGCTTGCGGCCGGTCTGACCGTGCTCGCCGTCGACATCGGACTGATCGCGGACGGCGCGGACAAGAGGACCGCCATCGCTCTGCTGTTCGGTGTCGGCTCCGTGATGGTCGGCGCCGGGATTGCCCACGTGCTCGGGAAGGACGGCGATGAGTAGCACGCTTGGCAGATACCTCGCGGGCCAAGGGATCCGCGTCAACGACAACGGCAGGCCGAGCCGGCCCGGCAGCTTCCGCGACATCCGCGGAGTGATGTGGCATCACACCGCCGGGAACTGCGGGACGGGCTCGACGCCGGGGGAAGTCTCCTTCGCTCGCAACGGCGGTTTATACAACCTGCTCGTGGGCGCCGACGCGGTCTGTTACATCATCACCAATCAGGCCCACGGCCAGCCCGAGCCGGGTCGTGCTCATCACGCCGGGACCGGCGGGCCTTGGCAGACAGTCGCTCGAGACAACGGCAACGCTCACATCGTCGGGATCAGCGGCCAGTGTAATGGCGCTCACGCCCTGTCGACTCATCCAGCTCTGTACCGCGTGATGCTGGAGACGACCGCGGCGTTGTGCCGGCGGTACAACTTGCGAGCCGATCAGGTGCTCGGCCATCGGGAGTGGACGAGCCGGAAGATCGACCCTCGCGACGACATGAACCGGGTGAGGCGGGACGTCGCCGCTCTGCTCGCTCCGACCAACCCACCGCCGGCTCCGCCGGCTCAACGAAAGGACGAGGGAATGATCCTTCAAGCACCGACTGGATCCTGGTGGCTGCTCGACGGCGGCCGCCTCGTGAGTCTGACGGCAGCGGCCGGGGCGAACGCTCGCGCCGGCGGTCTTCCGGCTTGGTCGGTAGACCGAGCATCCTGGGACAACATCGTCGCGGCCTACGCTCCGACGAATCGCGCGGCCGCGTCGGCCGGCCAGGATAGCTAATGCTGGGGGCTGGCCGGAGCCGTGTGATGGAGGTCACATCGTCGGTGGTCGTCACTCGCCTTTAGTCGTAGTAAGATTCTCCTTGTAAGCAGATACCGACCAAGGAGAACGACATGACGAAGAGCTTCGCGGACCACCTCCGCTCGACGGCGACGGCGAACACCGCCCCGCCCGCCGGCTTCGAGGCGACCTGCCCCAAGTGCGGCGGACCGTCCAACCTGACGATCATCAAGGCGCGGGGCGAGTGCGTCGCCTGCCTGTCGGCGAACTTCGCGGCGAGCTCCAAGTGACCGCCAACGCCGAGCTGAAGATGCTGATCGCCCAACTCCAGGCGTCGACCCAGTACGCCCAGAGTGTCTCGGACCAGCTCGCGAAGCGGGCGGGCACCACGAGTGGGGCGCTTCACGATTCCCTCGAGGACCCCGTGGCCAGCGTCTTCTATTTCCTCACCGAAGCTAACGAGCAGCTCGCGAAGATCTCCGTCATCGTCGACATGCTCACCGACTGATCCACAGACCGCCTGACGAGCGTTGATCGTCCTCCAGCCTTGGAGGGCGGTCATCGGTCGGACAGTCCGAACCGAACACCAACCGAAACAGGAGACAGAGCAATGACCACCACCACCATCGACACCGTCATGCCCGCCGCCCACGCCGGCGGTGCCAAGGGAACCGCGATCACGAAGTGCCTGACCGACTGGGCGAAGAGCGACAAGCCCGTCCCGTCCCGCGCCTCGATCGCCGAAGAGGTTGGCTGCACCGTCGGCCGCGTCGGCGAGACGGTCCGCTACCTCGCAGCCTTCGATCAGGAGATGGACGGCATCGCCGCGAGGGCGTTCATCCGTGCGACGGAAGCCGCTCGGATCGCCAGGGCGGAAGAGAAGGCAGCCAAGCCGGCGAAGCCGCGTGCCGCCAAGGCAAAGACGCCGACCGGCAGGGCCGCCTATGATGCCGCCGTGAAGCTGATCGATGCCGGCAAGTTGGTCCCGATGCCGCTGGTCGACGCGGCCAACGAGTACGCCAGGTCGGCGAAGCGCCGCCGGATCAGCAACGACGATGCCCAGTGACCAGTACCGCCATTCTCCAGACGGTCGCGGATCTCATCATCGCGACCGTCTGGGTGGGCGTCGGGTTCGTAGTGATCGACGAAGTCCGCTCGGCAGTTAGCCGGCGGAAGGTCAGGAAGAGGAGCGCACGATGAGCACCAGGTTCCCCGATGTATCCGTCGAGCTCAGCGGTTCGGACGGCAACGCCTTCGCCATCCTTGGCTCGGTTAGCAAGGCCCTCCGCCGGGCCGGCGTTTCAGATGCCGACCGGCAGGAGTTCATGGACGAGGCGACGGCCGGTGACTACGACCACCTGCTCCAGACTTGTATGGCGTGGGTGACCGTCGAGTGAGCCGGCCGTCGTGGGACCAGTACGCGCTGGCCCTGGCGGAAGCGGCAGCGATCCGATCGGTCGACGAATACCGGAAGGTCGGGGCCGTCGTCCTCAGGGCGGACAACAGCGTCGCCGGCGTCGGCTACAACGGCCCACCGGCCGGCGTCGACGTCGACCAGCTGGACAAGGAGTACCGCAAGGCCTTCGCCGTTCACGCCGAGGTCAACGCCCTGCGGTGGTCAACCCCTAAGGAGACTCGCGGCGGTCTGATCGCGGTGACGCTATCGCCCTGCCTGGACTGCCTGAAGGCGATCGCGGCCGCCGGGATCAGCCGGGTTGTCTACCCGGCCCTATCGCCGAAGCAGCCCGACGACCAGCGGCTGGAGGTGGCGCGGACCTGCGGTATCGAGCTGCTCCCGACTGTCCTGCCCCTGTGGTAGTCTCAGGCTCCCACACACTAAACACTCACCAACCGAGAAGAGGTCTTCGCAATGCTCCAGCTCATCTTCGACCGCCAGCGAGCCGCACAAGCGGCGTACGTCGGCCGGCTCGACGACCTGCCCCATGAGGAGTGGCAGGCTTACGTCAGCTCCCAGATCCTCGCCCTCATCGCCGAGTCCGTGGAGGTCCTCGAGGAGACACCGTGGAAGCCATGGAAGGCGTCGCGGCCGATCGCCGATGACGAGCTGGCCCGTCTCCGCGTCGAGCTCGTCGATGTTCTCCACTTCCTGGTCAACCTGTTCATCGCCGCCGGCATGGACGCGGATGATGTCCTCCTCGCCTTCGAGGCGAAGGCCGGTATCAACGAGCTGCGCCGACTCAGCGGTGACCACGACCACGGGCGGTCCTGATGGATGCCGTCCGCCGCGCGATCCTCGGCGCCAACATTCTCATCCTCGAGGGGACCGACGGCGTCGGCAAGACGACGGCCGCTCGGCTCCTCCGCGACCTGGGCACCGAATACCGGCACTTCGGCCCGCCGGACCCGACACGGGACTGGTGGCAGCAGTTCGCCCTGCCGGCCGTGTGGGACGCGACGGCTCGCAAGTCGGTGGTCTACGACCGCAGCTTCCTCCACGAGAACGTCTGGGCCAGCCTGTTCCGCCGCGAGCCGCTCCTCAAGCCGCACCAGCGGGTTCGGCTCTGTCAGCTCCACGCCGCGTTGGGGACCGTCGTCGTGACGCTGGTCCGCCCCGAGGATGAGATCATGGAGGAGCTGGGCCGGCGCGGCGAAGACCCTGTCGAGATCGGCCGTTCCATCGCCTTCCAGCGTCTGATCTGCGAGCTCCATGAGGATGACCGCACCGGCCTGCCGCAGCTCGTGATGAGTCTGCCGGCCTTCGAGATGGCGGTGGCCACGTGAAGACCTACGACTCGATGGCCGAAGCCTGGCCGATGATCGCCCGTCACGTCCTAGCCCTTGGGTATCCGCAGCCGGTCCGCGACGGGCTGGACACGGTCGAGTTGATCGACTACCAGTTCGCCGTCGCGGACGCCGTCGGCGGAGGGGTGCCGATCGGCATCGGCCGCAAGGTCGGCCGGAAGATGATGCTCATCGACGGCCTGAACAACCTCGCTGCTCGGTCGTACCCGGACGTCTTCATCGCGATCGCCCCGTTCCTCGGTCGGTTCGCCGACCCGATCGAACGACTGCCCCTGAAGGTCGCGGACCGCGTCGGTGTCGCCGACATGCTCCGGGGGGAGCGCAGGTTCTGGCAAGGGCAATACGGGCCGCGGATGCGCGGCGAGCTCGACAAGGCGGTGGCTGAGCTACAAGCCGATCCGTCGAGCCGGCGCGCGGTGGTGAACGTCTGGGACAGCGAGACCGACTACGACCGCCGCTGGCGGGACAGGCCGTGCGTCAGCCAGTTCCAGCTGCTGATCCGCGACGGCGAGCTGCTGATGTTCACGACGATGCGGAGCAACGATCTCTGGGCCGGCCTGACCTACGATGTCGGCCAGATGGGCCAGCTCCAGGCGGCCGCGGCTTC
>Ga0105090_10000455_pt1 | contig 20042 bp, 28 predicted proteins | sample PPLLak3March2015_FD_79110 | JGI IMG/M metagenome (GOLD analysis project Ga0105090, IMG submission 79110) | Freshwater sediment microbial communities from Prairie Pothole Lake near Jamestown, North Dakota, USA - PPLs Lake P7 Core (1) Depth... | ecosystem: Environmental > Aquatic > Freshwater >... | reverse complement strand
TAGAACATGAAGGCGAGCGAACTGAAGGCAAAGGGCCCTGAAGATTTGCACAAGGAACTCGAGTCCTTGCTCAAGGCACAGTTTTCCCTGCGCATGCAGAAGGCAACACAGCAGTTATCGAACACCAGCCAGCTGCGCAAAGTGCGACGCGATATCGCGCGCGTGCGCACGGTGCTGGGAACCAAGGCATAACGGGCAGAGTTGACTATGACTGAAGCAAACAAGCGGACGCTGACGGGCAAGGTAGTCAGCGACAAGATGGACAAGACCGTTACGGTTCTAGTCGAGCGGCGGGTCAAACACCCCCTGCTGGGCAAGATTGTGACGCGTTCCAAAAAGTATCACGCGCACGATGCCAACGACGAGTACAAGGAAGGCGATACCGTGCTGATCGAGGAGTGCCGTCCTCTGGCCAAAACCAAGGCCTGGCGGGTGATTAAGCTCATCGAGAAGTCGCGGAATATCTAAATTTTGCTTGCACCGCGGGATATTGGCGCGTTATAATTTTTGGCTGTATTTTCCCGCCAACCCCCGGTTGGCGGTGACATTGCCCGAACGGGCTCCAAGACTGGCCTTCCACGCTGTAAGGGTGGCCAAGTTGGGGAAATTAAGCAGGAAAAATCATGATTCAGATGCAATCCATACTGGACGTTGCTGACAACACCGGTGCACGCGCAGTCATGTGCATCAAGGTGCTTGGTGGCTCCAAACGCCGTTACGCCGGCATTGGCGACGTGATCAAGGTCAGCATCAAGGATGCCGCACCCCGTGGTCGCGTTAAAAAAGGCGAGGTTTACAACGCCGTGGTTGTGCGCACCGCCAAAGGCGTGCGCCGCAATGACGGTTCGTTGTTGAAGTTTGACGGTAACGCAGCTGTGTTGCTTAACCAGAAACTGGAGCCGATAGGCACCCGGATTTTTGGACCGGTAACCCGTGAACTGCGGACTGAACGCTTCATGAAGATTGTGTCCCTGGCCCCGGAAGTGTTGTAGAGGACGGATACGAATATGCGCAAGATCAAAAAAGGCGACGACGTGATCGTCGTAACCGGCCGTGACCGCAGCAAGCGGGGTACGGTTGTGCGGATTGTTGATGAGGATCATTTGCTCGTCGAGGGCATCAACCGCGTCAAAAAACACCAGCGGCCGAATCCTGCCAAAGGTGAGACGGGTGGCATCATCGACAAGGAAATGCCCATTCATGTTTCGAACGTGGCTTTGTTCAATCCTGTGACCAAGAAGGCCGATCGCATCGGCATCAGGCAACTGGAAGACGGACGCCGTGTTCGGTATTTCAAGTCCAATGGCGAAGTGGTTGATGTATGAGCGCTGATAAAGACACCAAAAAAACAAAGCCGGCGAAGGATGCCAAGGCTGCACCTGCACCGGTCAAGAAAGCTGCAAAAGAGCCTAAGGCTGCTGCAGCTGCTGCGCCCAAAAAGGGTAAGCCTTCACGTCCGGCTGCACCGGCCCGGTTGAGCCTCTTTTACAAGAGCACGGTTGCCAAGGCATTGACGGAGAAATTCGCCTACAAGAGCCCGATGCAGGTGCCGCGCATCGAGAAAATCGTCCTGAATATGGGCGTGGGCGAAGCGGTTGCAGACAAGAAGATCATGGACAATGCCGTCGGCGACATGGCCAAGATCGCGGGCCAGAAACCCCTCGTTACCAATTCGCGCAAAGCCATCGCCAACTTCAAGATTCGTGAAGGTTACCCGGTGGGATGCAAAGTGACACTCCGCGGCGCCCGCATGTATGAGTTCCTGGATCGCCTGGTCAACATTGCAATGCCGCGGATTCGCGATTTTCGCGGCATTTCGGGGCGCAGCTTTGACGGCCGTGGCAATTACAACATGGGCATCAAGGAACAGATCATTTTTCCCGAAATCGAGTACGACAAGATCGATGCCCTGCGCGGAATGAACATCACCATTACAACGACAGCAAAGTCCGATGAAGAAGCGCGGGCCTTGCTTTCAGCTTTCAAATTTCCTTTCCGGAATTGAGGAAAAACGTATGTCCAAGCTTTCAGTGATAAACCGCGACAAGAAACGCCGCGAGACCGTAAAGAAATTTGCGGCCAAGCGAGCGGAGCTCCAGGCGCTCATCGACGATCAGAAGTTGTCTCCGGAAGATCGTTATGAGGCGCGCCTGAAGCTGCAGAAGTTGCCGCGGAACGCGAGTCCCGTTCGGTTGCGCAATCGTTGCGCACTGACCGGTCGCCCGCGTGGCGTATATCGCAAGTTCGGACTGGCTCGGGGGAAACTGCGCGAGATAGCAATGCGCGGCGAAATCCCGGGCGTAATCAAAGCCAGTTGGTAAGCCACAGGCCGCAGGAGAATTTTGCATGAGCATGAATGATCCAGTTTCCGACATGCTGACTCGCATCCGCAATGCACAGCAGGCGGAAAAGGAGTCGGTGTCGATGCCTTCGAGCAAGCTCAAGGTGGCGATTGCCATGGTGCTGAAGGACGAAGGCTACATTGATGATTTTGCCGTTCGTGGCGAATCATCGAAGCCCGAGCTTCAGGTCAGCCTCAAGTATTACGCTGGCTCCCCGGTAATCGAAAAAATCGAACGCGTGAGCCGACCCGGCCTGCGTATTTACAAACCCAGCCGTGACATTCCACGCGTGATGAACGGCCTCGGCGTTGCCATCGTCTCCACCTCCAGGGGTGTGATGACTGATCGCAAGGCACGGGGCATGGGCATTGGCGGGGAAGTTCTCTGCATCGTGGCGTAACGGAGAGCGAGCCATGTCCAGAGTCGGAAATAGTCCGGTCGCGTTGCCGGAAAAAGTGGAAGTAATGATTGGCGTTGACCGTATTTCGGTCAAAGGCCCCCTCGGCACGCTGGCGCAGCAGCTCACGCCCAACGTGAAAGTGGAGAAGGTCGAAAACCACCTTGAAATCAAGGTCAATGACAATTCGCGCCAAGCCAATGCCATCAGTGGCACGACGCGCGCGCTGATTGCCAATATGGTCCACGGTGTGAGCAAAGGTTTTGAGCGCAAGCTGAACCTGGTCGGCGTGGGTTATCGCGCGCAAGCCCAGGGTGACAAGCTCAACCTGACGCTGGGTTTTTCGCATCCGGTGATCCACCAGCTGCCGCAAGGCGTGAAGGCGGAAACCCCGACGCAGACCGAGATCATTCTGAAGGGCGCAGACAAGCAACTGGTTGGCCAGGTCGCTGCTGACGTCCGGAATTACCGGCCGCCTGAGCCTTACAAGGGCAAGGGTGTGCGGTATGCCGATGAGCGCATTGTGCTCAAAGAAACGAAGAAGAAGTAGGCGGACAGATCATGTTTGACAAAAAAACCGAGCGTCTCCGTCGTGCACGCAGCACACGGGCCAAAATTGCCGAACTCAAGGCTGTGCGGCTTACTGTGTATCGTTCCAACGGTCACATCTATGCGCAGGTCTTTGACGCCAGCGGTACCAAAGTGCTGGCGAGCGCATCGTCTTCCGAAAAGGAAATGCGCGCCTCAATGCCGAAGGGCGGAAGCTCGGCTGCTGCCGCGGCGATCGGCAAACGCATTGCTGAACGGGCAAAACAGGCTGGCGTGGAGAAGGTTGCATTTGACCGCGCCGGTTATAAATATCATGGTCGGGTGAAGGCGCTGGCGGAAGCCGCGCGTGAAGCCGGACTGAAGTTCTGACGGAGCGGTCCATGGCGAAAATGCAGGCAGGAAAGATGCAAACCGGTGAAGACCGCGGTGACGGACTTCGCGAAAAGATGGTGGCCATCAACCGCGTTACCAAGGTTGTCAAAGGCGGCCGCGTGATGGGTTTTGCTGCCCTGACAGTCGTTGGTGATGGCGATGGCAGCATCGGCATGGGCAAAGGCAAGGCGCGTGAGGTTCCGGTCGCCGTGCAAAAAGCCATGGAAGAAGCGCGTCATAAAATGGTCAAAGTGCAGCTCCGGAATGGAACGCTGCAGCATGCGGTCATGGGACGCCACGGCGCCTCCAGGGTCTACATGCAGCCGGCCTCGGAAGGCACAGGAATCATTGCTGGCGGCCCGGTGCGGGCAGTGCTGGAGGTGATGGGTGTCGCCAATATTCTGGCCAAGTGTATCGGTTCAACCAATCCCTACAACATCGTGCGTGCGACCATCAATGGCCTGACCGCAATGAACACCCCCGCCGAAATTGCCGCCAAACGCGGCAAATCGATCGAAGAAATTCAGGGCTAAGCCATGGCGAAGACGAAAGCAAAAACAGAGGGCAAAACCATCAAGGTTACTCTGCTGCGTAGCCTGATCGGCACCCGGCCTGAACATCGGGCATCGGTGCGCGGTCTCGGATTGCGGCGCATCAACCACACGGTCGAACTGGCTGACAGCCCGGCGATTCGTGGAATGATCAACAAAGTGTCTTATCTCGTTCGCTGCGAGGGTTAAATGGAACTGAACAAGATCAAGCCGGCAGCCGGATCCAAGCGCAACAAGAAGCGCGTGGGCCGTGGTATCGGTTGCGGCTGGGGCAAAACTGCGGGGCGTGGCCACAAGGGCCAGAAGGCGCGCGCAGGCGGCTTTCACAAGGTTGGTTTTGAAGGCGGACAGATGCCGCTGCATCGCCGTTTGCCGAAGCGTGGCTTTCATTCGCTGTCGGCGGGTGACACCGCAGAAGTGCGGCTGGATACCCTGCAGAAATTGAAAGTCGACACCATCGATCTCGCGGTGTTGAAACTGGCAGGTGCGGTCCCCCTGATGGCGGTTCGCGCCAAGGTGATCCTGGCCGGTGAACTGAAACGCAAGATTTCGTTGAAGGGCGTGCTGGCCACCAAGGGTGCACGTGCAGCCATTGAAAAAGCCGGTGGCAGTGTCGAGCAGCCTGTTGTTGCCGAAAAGGCCGGGAGCTAAGCGTTGGCCGTAGGTGCTGCACTGCCGGGTTCGAGCAAGTTTGGTGATTTGAAGCGTCGCCTGCTGTTCCTCGTGGGTGCGCTGATCGTGTTCCGTATCGGGTCCTATATTCCCGTGCCCGGTATCGATCAGTTGCAGTTGGCGGAACTGTTTAAGTCACAGCGCGGCGGCATTCTGGACATGTTCAACATGTTCTCGGGTGGCGCGCTGTCGCGGTTCTCGATTTTTACACTGGGCATCATGCCGTATATCTCGGCGTCGATCATCATGCAGTTGATGACCGTGGTGTCCCCAACCCTGGAAGCCCTGAAAAAAGAGGGTGAATCGGGACGGCGCAAGATTACGCAGTACACGCGGTATGGCACCGCGGCACTGGCTATCGTGCAGGGCCTGGCGATCGCGATTGCATTTGAGCAGCAGAAGGTGGCAGTTGATCCTGGCCTGATGTTCCGGCTGACGGCAATGATCACCCTGGTGAGCGGCACGATGTTCCTGATGTGGCTGGGTGAACAGATTACCGAGCGCGGCATCGGCAACGGCATCTCGCTGTTGATTTTTGCCGGAATCGCAGCAGGATTTCCGCAGGCTGTGGCAGGTACGCTGGAATTGGCACGGACCGGAGCGTTTTCGATCCCGTTTGTATTGTTCATCTTTGTGTTGGTAGTCGCAGTAACGGCATTTGTTTGTTTTGTCGAAAAAGGCCAGCGCAAGATCCTGGTGAATTATGCAAAACGGCAGGTCGGGCGGAAGGTCTATGGCGGACAGTCGTCGCATCTGCCGCTGAAGCTGAACATGTCGGGCGTGATTCCGCCGATTTTTGCGTCGAGCATCATCCTGTTTCCGGGCACTATCGCCGGTTGGTTGGGTGAAAACGAGGGCATGGTCTGGCTGAAAAATGTTGCTGCGGTGCTGCATCCGGGGCAACCGATTTACACGCTGTTTTATGCGGCTGCGATCATATTTTTCTGCTTCTTCTACACGGCATTGGTGTTCAACCCGAAGGAGACGGCAGAGAACCTGAAGAAAAGCGGTGCGTTTGTTCCCGGGATTAGGCCTGGAGATCAGACTGCGCGTTATGTTGAAAAGGTCACGATGCGCCTGACCCTGGCTGGAGCACTGTATGTCACGCTGGTCTGTCTGGTGCCCGAGCTGCTGATCGTCTGGAAGAATGTGCCGTTTTATTTTGGCGGCACTTCACTGCTGATCATTGTGGTGGTAACCCTGGATTTTATGGCTCAAGTACAGGCTTACGTGATGTCGCATCAGTATGAAAGTCTGTTGAAGAAGGCAAACTTCAAAGGCGGTGTGTTCCCGACGCGGTAATGTCTAAAGAAGACACCATAGAGATGCAGGGAGAGGTTGTTGAAAACCTCCCGAATGCAACGTTTCGGGTGAAGTTGGAGAATGGCCATGTTGTTTTGGGTCATATCTCGGGGAAAATGCGTATGCATTACATTCGCATTCTGCCCGGGGACAAGGTGACGGTGGAATTGACGCCCTATGATCTGACCAAGGGGCGGATCACTTTCCGGGCGAAATAGGCAGCAAGTGAAAGAGGTATGACATGAAAGTACAGGCATCAGTAAAACGCATGTGCCGCGACTGCAAAGTCGTGAAGCGTAACGGCGTGGTTCGCGTTATCTGCAAGAAAGATCCGCGGCACAAGCAGCGCCAGGGTTGACCGGTTCGTTGAATATGAGCCTGTCAAAAGTTATAATGTTTAGTTATTCATTGGTGGGGTAACAGATGGCCCGCATAGGTGGTGTCAACATACCAAATCATCAGCACGCTGAAGTCGCGCTGACAGCAATCTTCGGCGTTGGCCGCAGCCGTGCCCGTGCGATTTGTGCGGCGGCCGGGGTCAACACCGCGACCAAGATGAAAGACCTGTCCGACGCGGACATGGATAAATTGCGCGAGCAGGTGGCGAAAGCCACGACGGAAGGTGATCTGCGCCGCGAGATTTCCATGAACATCAAGCGCCTGATGGATCTTGGCACTTGGCGCGGCAAGCGTCATCGCGCCGGACTGCCGATGCGCGGCCAGCGTACACGCACCAATGCGCGCACGCGCAAGGGTCCGCGCAAAGCAGCAGTAAAAATCCAGCGGCCTACCGCTGCGTAACTGAGAGTAACCATATATGGCTAAGGCAAGCACCAGGGTTCGCAAGAAGGTCAAGAAAAACGTGGCGGAAGGCGTGGCACACGTGCACGCGTCCTTCAACAATACCATCGTTACCATTACTGACCGTCAAGGCAACGCACTGGCCTGGGCAACTTCGGGCAGCAACGGCTTCAAGGGCTCGCGAAAATCGACCCCTTTTGCAGCACAGATTGCTGCGGAAAAAGCCGGGCGCCTCGCACAGGAATGCGGCGTGAAGAACATCGAAGTCCTTATCAAGGGCCCGGGGCCCGGTCGCGAGTCCGCAGTACGCGCGCTGAACGCCGTCGGTTTTAAAATTACCAGCATCTCGGATGTGACGCCCGTGCCGCATAACGGCTGCCGTCCTCCCAAGAAGCGCCGAATCTAAGGAGATCCCACAGTGGCCAGGAATCTCGATGCAAAATGCCGGCAATGCCGTCGCGAAGGTGAAAAACTCTTCCTCAAGGGGGAGAAGTGTTTCACCGACAAGTGCGCGATTGAGCGCCGCAATTATCCGCCGGGCCAGCACGGCCAGAAAAGCAGCCGCCTGTCGGGTTATGGCGTGCAGCTCCGCGAAAAACAGAAGGTGCGCCGCATTTACGGCATCCTCGAGCGCCAGTTCCGCAAAACCTACAAGGAAGCGGCTGCGAGCAAGGGCGTGACCGGTGAAGCATTGCTGCAAAACCTTGAAAGCCGGCTGGACGGCGTGGCGTATCGGATGGGTTTCGGTGCGTCGCGTACGGAAGCCCGCCAGGTGGTGCGCCACAATGGCATCCTGGTCAATGGCAAACGCGTGAACATTCCGTCCTACCAGTGCCGCCCCGGCGACGTCGTCGAAGTGGCGCAGGCCGCCAAGGCGCAACTGCGCATCAAGGGCGCCGCTGAAGCAGCCGAAGCACGCGGGTTTCCGGAGTGGGTTGAGGTCGACTCGAAGGCGCTGAAGGGCACCTTCAAGGCACGGCCGCAGCGCTCTGAATTGCCTTCCACCATCAACGAGTCGCTCATCGTCGAGCTGTACTCGAAATAATTCCCGAGAGGTAGTCAAGCCATGTCCAGCAGCGCCTTCCTCAAGCCTCGGATCATCGACGTGCAGGGTGTGTCCCCGTTCCATGCGAAGGTCACGATGGAGCCGTTCGAGCGCGGTTACGGCCATACGCTCGGCAATGCGCTGCGTCGTACCCTGTTGTCCTCGATGCCCGGCTACGCCGCGACTGAAGTCAAGATCGCCGGCGTGTTGCACGAATACTCCACGATCGACGGTGTGCAGGAAGATGTCGTCGACATCCTGCTCAACCTGAAAGGCATTGTGCTCCGTTTGCATAACCGCGATGAAGCCATCCTGACCCTGAAAAAATCGGGCGAAGGTGTGGTCACAGCCGCTGATATCGAACCGATGCACGACGTTGAAATCGTCAATCCGGATCACGTGATTGCCCACCTGACTGCAGGTGGCAAACTCGACGTCCAGATCAAGGTCGAAAAAGGCCGTGGTTACGTCGCCGCAGTGACGCGTCGTGGTGTTGATGACACGCGCAGCGTCGGCGGCCTGATGCTCGACGCCTCTTACGGCCCGGTGCGTCGCGTCAGCTACGCAGTGGAATCGGCCCGCGTTGAACAGCGTACCGATCTCGACAAGCTGGTGATCGACATCGAGACCAACGGCGCGATCGATCCTGAAGAAGCCGTTCGTTACGCTGCCCGCGTTCTGGTCGAACAGCTGTCCGTGTTTGCCGATCTCAAAGGCACCCCGGCGCTGATCGAAGAGAAAAAAGCCACGCAGATCGATCCCGTGCTGTTGCGTCCGGTGGACGATCTGGAGTTGACCGTTCGTTCGGCCAACTGCCTGAAAGCGGAAAACATCTACTATATCGGCGACCTGATCCAGCGTACCGAAACCGAATTGCTGAAGACCCCGAACCTGGGTCGCAAGTCGCTGAACGAGATCAAGGAAGTGCTGGCATCCCGCGGCCTGACGCTGGGTATGAAGCTGGAAAACTGGCCGCCTGCCGGCCTGGAAAAGATCTAAGAGGGCATCATGCGTCATCGTCACGGTTTACGAAAACTCAATCGCACCAGTAGCCATCGCCTCGCGATGCTGCGCAACATGGCCAATTCGCTGCTGCGCCATGAAGCGATCAAAACCACGTTGCCCAAAGCCAAGGAATTGCGGCGGGTCGTGGAGCCGATCATCACTCTCGGCAAGAAACCCACGCTGGCGAATCGCCGCCTGGCCTTTGATCGCCTGCGCGACCGCGAAAACGTGGTCAAGCTGTTCGATCTGCTGGGCCCGCGGTTTGCCAAACGTAATGGCGGCTACCTGCGCATCCTGAAGTTCGGTTTCCGCAAAGGCGACAATGCGCCGATGGCCTACGTCGAATTGCTGGACCGTCCGGAAGTGGCGGAGACTGAAGCCAAGGCGGAAGCAGCCTGATCCGCAGCATCACATGACCAACAAAAAAGCCGGGATTTGCCCGGTTTTTTTGTTGGCGTCGCCGGCAGGCGAAGCCTTTAAATATTGTTTAAAAACAATAACTTATATCATTTCTGCCACCCGACCCAGATTGACACTCAACTTACCAGTATCACCCGGTAATCATTGACGTTAGTGCGTGTGGGGCCGGTGATCACGAGGTCGCCGGTGGCGGAGAAGAAGCGGTAGGCGTCATTCTGGTCGAGCAGTGCAGTTGCATCTAGATGTTTGCGCGTCGCGCGCTGCAGCGTATCCGGCGTCAATACGGCACCGGCATTGTCTTCAGAACCGTCAATGCCGTCAGTGTCGCAGGCCATGGCGTGAATGCCGGCGGCACCCTCAAGATCGATGGCCAGCGACAGCAGGAACTCGGCGCAGCGCCCGCCACGGCCCTCTCCACGAACGGTGACAGTGCATTCGCCACCCGATATCAACGCCACCGGTGCGGGCCAAGGCATGCCATGCTGGCGGATGCCGCGGGCGAGTGCGCCGTAGACCTTGGCGACCTCGCGCGCTTCCCCGGTGACAGAGTCGCCAAGTATCGCGGAGGTGATGCCCTTGCTGCGGAAATAATCCGCCGCAGCCTGTAGCGATTGCTGCGCGGTAGCGATCACCCGGTTTTCCGTTTTGGCAAAAACGCGGTCGCCGGGTTTGGGTGTTTCTGCGATTTCGCCGCGTGCGCCGCGCGCGAGGTGCGTAGCGATGGCGGGTGGTGGCTGCACCTTGTGGCGCTGAAGGATATCGATGGCATCTTGGTAGGTCGTCGGATCCGGCACACAGGGGCCGGAGGCGATGTGTGTCGGATCATCACCGGTGACATCGGATACCACCAGCGCCAGCACCGGCGCGCGTGACGCCGCGGCCAGTCTTCCGCCCTGGATCAGCGACAGGTGTTTGCGCACGGTGTTCATGGCCTGGATCGGCGCACCGGATAACAATAGCTGCTTTGTGACCTGCTTCAGGTCGGCCATGGTGATGCCTTCAGCCGGCAGTGACAACAGGCTGGAGCCGCCGCCTGAGACCAGCACCAGCAGCAGGTCCTGCGGGGTCAGTGTTTTGACTTTTTTAAGGACTTCCGCTGCGGCCTGCTCGCCGGCAGTGTCCGGCACCGGGTGTCCCGCTTCGATCACGGTGATGCGGTTGGTCAGCAGGCCATGCTGGTATCGCGTGATCACAAGGCCGTCCAGAGGGGCCGCGGCGGGCCATTGCTGCTCCACCGCCAGTGCCATCGCGGCAGCGGCTTTGCCTGCGCCCACGACCAGAGTGCGGCCCTTGGGCGGCACGGGCAGGTGGCGGGGAACGATACGCAGCGGATCAGCTGCGGCCAGCGCCGCGGCAAAGCTGCCATCCAGCAATGCCCGCGCGCGCTCCGGTGTCATGCCAGCACTGTCTTCAGATGGGCGCCGGTGTGGCTGGACGGGTGCGCCGCGATGGTTTCCGGCGGACCTTCAGCGAGTATGCGGCCACCGCCGTCTCCGCCCTCGGGACCGAGATCGATGACCCAGTCGGCGGTTTTGATGACATCGAGGTTGTGTTCGATAACGACAATGGTGTTACCGTGGTCGCGCAGCCGGTGCAACACGCGCAGTAGCAGGTCAATGTCATGAAAATGCAGACCAGTCGTCGGTTCGTCAAGAATGTACAACGTGCGACCGGTGTCGCGTTTGGAGAGTTCCAGCGCGAGTTTGACGCGCTGAGCCTCACCGCCGGAAAGCGTGGTCGCACTCTGCCCCAGCGTGATGTAACCGAGGCCGACGTCCATCATGGTCTGCAGCTTGCGCGCGATGGCCGGAACCGGGCTGAAAAATTCAACCGCCTGTTCCACTGTCATCGCCAGCACTTCATTGACCGTGCGACCCTTGTAGCGGATGTCTAGGGTTTCCCGATTGTAGCGTTTGCCATGACAGACATCACAGGGCACATAAATGTCGGGCAGGAAATGCATCTCGACCTTCAATACACCGTCGCCCTGACAGGATTCGCAACGACCGCCTTTGACGTTGAAAGAAAAACGTCCGGCACCATAACCGCGGGCGCGCGCTTCCGGCACCCCGGCGAACAGTTCACGGATGGGCGTGAAGAGACCGGTGTAGGTCGCCGGATTGGAGCGTGGCGTGCGGCCGATGGGGCTCTGGTCGACATTGACCACTTTGTCAAAAAACTCGGTGCCCTCAATGGCGGTGCAGGGCGCGGGCTCAAGATTGCTGCCATAGAGATCGCTGGCCACGGTCTGATACAGCGTGTCGTTCACCAATGTGGATTTGCCGGAACCTGAAACACCGGTGACGCATGTGAAGAGTCCAACGGGAATGCCAACCGTGACGTCCTTCAGGTTGTTGCCGCTGGCGCCGCTGATCACGAGGCGTCTTTTCGGATTGACCTTGTGGCGCAAGGCCGGCACATCGATGCGACGGCGTCCCGACAGGTATTGGCCGGTCAGCGAGTCAGCGTGCGCAACGATCTCGGCCGGTGTCCCCTGCGCGATGACGCTGCCGCCATGTTCTCCCGCGCCCAGGCCCATGTCGATCACATGGTCGGCGCTCATGATGGCGTCCTGATCGTGTTCGACGACGATCACCGAATTGCCGATGTCGCGCAGGCGTTTCAGCATGCCGAGCAGTCGGGTGTTGTCACGCTGATGCAGGCCGATCGATGGTTCGTCGAGCACATACATCACGCCGGTCAGGCCGGACCCGATCTGGCTGGCGAGGCGGATGCGCTGGGACTCGCCGCCGGACAGTGTGTCGGCAGGGCGGTCCAGGGACAGGTAATCAAGGCCGACATCGACCAGGAAGCGCAGGCGGTTGCGGATCTCGCCGGCAATTTTGTCGGCGATGGCTTGTTTGGATCCTGTCAGCGCCAGTTCTTCGAAAAACCGCATCGCGTTACCCAACTGCAGCGCAGAGAGGGCATAGATCGGCTGGCCGGCGACCAGCACGTGCCGTGCTTCGGGACGCAGCCGCGTGCCTTCACAGTCGGGGCAGGTCTGCGTATTCAGGTACTTCGACAGTTCTTCTTTCACCACCGGGGAGTCGGTTTCACGGTGGCGGCGTTCGAGATTGGGAATCACGCCTTCGAAGGCGTGTTCCTTGACGTAGGACTTGCCTCGTTCACCGGTATAGGTGAATTTGATCTGCGTCTTGCCGGAGCCGTTGAGCACCGCATCGCGCGCGGCGTCCGACAGTTCCCCGAAGGGCGCCTCGACATCAAAACCGTAGTGCGCGGCGAGGTCCTGCAGCATCTGGAAATAAAACTGGTTGCGGCGGTCCCAGCCCTTGATGGCGCCGGAGGCGAGGGACATCTCGGGAAAAGCCGCGATGCGTTTCGGATCGAAAAAAGTGATGGCGCCCAGCCCATCGCAGCGCGGGCAGGCGCCGGCGGGGTTGTTGAAAGAAAACAGCCGCGGTTCCATTTCGGGCGAGGCCTGGCCACAGGTCGGGCAGGCGAGGCGCGCCGAAAATACAAACTCCTGGCCGCTGTCCATGTCCGTCGCAATTGCACGGCCATTGCCCTGGCGCAGTGCCGTTTCGAATGATTCTGCCAGGCGCTGCCGGAGATCGTCGCGCACCTTGATGCGGTCCACCACCACGTCGATGGTGTGTTTGGAATTTTTTTTCAGCGCGGGCAGCGAATCTATGTCGTGAATCTTGCCGTCAATGCGCACGCGGACGAAACCCTGGGCGCGCAATTCATCGATCAGGCTGTTCTGTTCGCCCTTGCGGTCGTTGACGACCGGCGCGAGGATCATCAGCTTCGTGTCTTCCGGCAGTTGCAGCACATGGTCGACCATTTGCGCGACCGACTGCGCTGCGAGCAGCGTGCCATGTTCCGGGCAATGCGGTTCACCGATACGCGCGTAGAGTAACCGCAGGTAATCGTGAATCTCGGTGACGGTACCAACGGTCGAGCGCGGGTTGTGGCTGGAGGCCTTTTGTTCAATGGCGATCGCCGGCGACAGACCCTCAATCAGGTCAACGTCGGGTTTTTCCATCAACTGCAGGAATTGCCGTGCATAAGCCGACAGCGATTCGACATACCGGCGCTGCCCTTCCGCATACAGCGTGTCGAAGGCCAGCGATGATTTGCCGGAGCCGGACAATCCTGTAATCACCACCAGGCTGTTGCGCGGCAGGTCGAGGCTGATGTTTTTCAGGTTATGTGTGCGTGCGCCGCGCACACGTATCTGTGCGGTGCCGATTGTGGTCATCGGCACATCGGGGGCTTGGGAAGCCGTTGGGGCGGCGACCGATACCAGTTTGGGTGGGGAGGAGCGCACAGTCATCAGAGAGCCTGGGGAGTACAAAAGTGAACCTGCTAATATACGCCCATACGCTGTTCCGCCCAACTCTCGTCTGTATAACAGTTTGCCCAGGCGCACAGGTTTCTCCGCCGGCCCCCCATTTCATGTCGTCCAGCACCAAAATGACCCCGCTGGAACTGCGGGCGAGTATCGGGTTGTCCGGAATTTTCGGGCTGCGCCTGCTCGGCATGTTCGTGATCCTGCCGGTATTCGCCATTTATGCCGAAGGCCTGCCCGGCGGCAGCGACCTGATGCTGGTCGGCATCGCCATCGGCGCCTATGGCCTGACCCAGGCCGTTTTGCAGATCCCCTTCGGTTGGTGGTCCGACCGCATTGGCCGCAAACCTGTGGTTTACATCGGGCTGGTCATTTTTGCCATCGGCAGTTTTGTCGCGGCGCTGGCGCCGAACATTTATATCGTCATCCTCGGTCGTGTGCTGCAGGGTGCGGGGGCGATTTCAGCCGCAGTGATTGCGATGACAGCTGATCTGACCCGGGAAAGCCAGCGCGCCAAGGCCATGGCGATGATCGGCTCAACCATTGGTGCGTCGTTCGCATTGTCGCTGATTGCGAGCCCGTGGCTGGATCGCGTGATTGATGTCCCGGGCATTTTTACACTGACCGGTGTATTGGCGCTGGTGGGCATGGTGGTCATGTGGCGATTCATTCCGGACCCGCCGCTGACGCCGCCGGCGCCGGGCCGCGGGCTGAAGGATTTCTGGAACGTGCTGCTTGATCCGCAACTGGCGCGGCTGAACTGGGGCATTTTTGCGCTGCATGCAGTGCTGATGGCGCTGTTCATCATGGTGCCATTCAGTCTGCGCGATGCCGGTCTTCCGGTGGAGGAACACTGGAAGGTTTATCTGCCAGTGATGCTCGGTTCCTTCGTGCTGATGCTGCCGCCGATCATGCAGGCCGGCAAACCGGAGTTGCTGCGGCGCTGGTTCATCTTCGCGGTGGCGCTGTTGCTGGCAGGGCATCTCGCGCTACCGTGGCTCAGCGGAAACCTGTGGTTGTTGTCCTTGTTTTTGCTGATGTTTTTTGTGCCGTTCAATGTGCTGGAAGCGATGCTGCCGACGCTGACCACGCGTCTTGCGCCGGCGCACGCCAAGGGCACGGCCATCGGCCTCTACAGCACCATCCAGTTTTTCGGCACCTTTGTCGGTGCGGCGGCGGGCGGGATTCTCTACAAGTACTGGGGCTCCGCCGGCGTCGTGGTGCTCGATGCTGTGCTGCTGGCGATCTGGCTTATACTCGCCTTCAGCATGCGCGTGCCGCCCGTTTTGGCGCGTACGTAAACGCTTCGGCGACGGGCACGTTGATAGGTTTATTGAAAGTTGCATAGGGCATGACAAAAACATGCCTCTGGCGAGACGGTCATGTTTTTGTTAAAACTCAGTTGTTCGACATGATACGTCCGACGTGATTCAGCAATGAATATCATAAGGAAAAACTGACATGGCATCAGTTAACAAGGTAATTCTGATCGGCAATCTCGGCAAAGATCCGGAAACACGGTATCTGCCCAGCGGTGAAGCGGTGACCAACATCACGCTCGCCACCACCGAATCATGGAAAGACAAAAAAAGCGGTGACAAGCAGGAGCATACCGAGTGGCACCGGATTTCTTTTTTCGGGCGGTTGGCCGAAGTCGCCGGGGAGTATCTGAAAAAAGGTTCGCCCTGTTACGTCGAAGGCCGGATCCGCACTCGCAAATGGCAGGACAAGGAAGGTCAGGACCGTTATACGACGGAAGTCGTTGCTGACCGCATGCAGTTGCTCGGAGGGCGTGGCGGTGGCGGCGGCGAGGGTGGCGGGAGCATGCGTGAACCCGCAGCGGCTGCAAGCGGCGGCGGTGGCAAGGCGCCGGCGAAGAAAAGCGGTGGCAGCTTTGACGATATGGATGACGACATTCCTTTTTAACGGAAGGAATGCATCGCACTCACAAAAACCGGGCAGTGCCCGGTTTTTTGCTTTTCTGACTTATCGCGAGCTTTGCAGCAAGTGGTGAGTATGTTGTGCGATCACCGCCTCTTCATCGGTGGGGATGATGCAGACGCTGACCCGGCTGGCAGTGGTGGAGATACGCGGCGCATGGCTTCTATTGGCGGCGGGATCCAGCGCGATGCCGAGCCAGGCAAGTTTTTTGCAGATCATGGCGCGCACTGTGGCTGCGTGTTCGCCGATGCCGCCGGTAAACACCAGCGCATCGATGCCTTCCAGTGCCGCGGCGAGGGCGCCGGTTTCCAGTGCGGCGCGGTACACAAACTGCTCGATCGCGTCACGCGCGCGCGGATCATCGCTGCCGAGCAGGGTGCGCATGTCGTTGCTGATTTCCGAAATGCCGAGTAAACCGGATTTGCGATACAGCATGTCCTCGACTTCCACAGGTGACATGTTCTTTTCGCGCATCAGGTAGAACAGCACGCCCGGATCAATGCTGCCGCAGCGCGTACCCATGACCAGACCATCGAGTGTACTGAAGCCCATCGTGGTGGCAATACTCTTGCGACAGTGCATGGCGCAGAGGCTCGCGCCGTTGCCGAGATGGGCGACGATCACACGGCCGTCGGCGGCAGCGCCGAGGGCATCCGGCAGCGCGCTGGCAATAAACTCGTACGACAGTCCGTGAAAACCATAACGGCGCAAGCCGCCGGTAGTCATTGCCCGTGGCAGTGCGAATGTTTGCGCGACTGCGGGCTGGCTGCGGTGGAACGCGGTATCGAAGCAGGCAATCTGCGGGAGCGCGGGGCGAAGTTTGCGCAGCGCCTTGATCGCGGCAAGGTTGTGCGGTTGGTGCAGCGGGGCCAGTGGTGACAGCGCATCGAGGCTGGCAAGGCTCTGCGCGTCAATCACCTGCGGCGCATCGTATTGTTCGCCGCCGTGTACGACCCGATGGCCCGCGCCGAGCAGTTGTTGTGCGTGTTTGCCCGCCTCCAGCCATTCAAACAACCAGGCCAGTGCTGTTTCATGGTTCAAGGAGCCGGGCGGTAGCGCGCCGGGCAGGGGGCCCTGTGCGTTGCTGGCGTGAAAACCCGCGGTCATGCCGATGTCCGAAATCATGCCCTGCACGGTGCGCCGTAACGGCTGGGTGGCGGCAAAGACGGCAAATTTGATACTGGATGAACCGGCGTTGAGAACAAGGATGTGATGGGCCATATGAGCGATTTTAAAGAAGCGAATTCAAAAAATGCTTTTTTTTCAATGTACTAGATTAGCACTGGATTGTGCCGCGGCTGATGCGCTGCGCCAAGCCCGCTGTGGCGGCCGCTTGAATGCCCCCGGCAGTGTCCCAATCTGACCCGGAAGTCAACGTAACCTTCTAAGGTATAATGCTTTTTTCGATTTTTGAGATGCGTCATGCCAATTTATGAGTACAAATGCGGGGCTTGCGGTTTCCAGAAGGAATTCCTGCAACGCATCAGTGACCCGTTGCTGACCGATTGTCCGGAGTGCGGCAAAAAAACATTAAGCAAAATGGTGACTGCAGCCGGTTTCCAGTTGAAGGGCAGCGGCTGGTACGCGACCGATTTCAAAGACCAAGGCAGCAAGCCGAAGTCGGATGTCGCCAAATCCACGGACGCATCGAAGAAAGAAGAAAGCAAAACCGAAGCCAAGGCGGAAACCAAAACGGAAACCAAGACCGAAGCCAAGACTGAATCATCCAAACCGGAACCCAAGGCAGGGGTCAGTCCCGCCTGAGTGAGCCTTGCAGCCTCCCGAACGCGGCATCTGCGCGTTACGGGGACTGAGTTGCGCTGATCGCCATTTGCCGTTCCCGCCGCGCGCAACCCACGACGAAATCCATGTTCAAGAAATCTTCCATCAAGAATTACATCATCGCCGGTCTGCTGATCTGGGTGCCGCTGGTGATCACCCTGTGGGTGCTCAATCTGCTGGTGAGCATCATGGACCAGTCGCTGCCACTGTTGCCGCGAGCATTGCTCACCGAAAACTTGCTGGGGATGCATGTGCCGGGGCAGGGCGTGATCCTGACCGTGCTGATCGTGTTATTCACCGGTATGCTGGTGACCAATATGCTGGGTCAGCGGCTGGTGCAGTTCTGGGAAGGCATGCTCGCGCGCATCCCCATCGTCAACACCATTTATCACAGTGTCAAACAGGTCAGCGATACGCTGTTCTCAGGAACCGGGCACGCCTTCCGCAAAGTGCTGCTGGTGCGGTACCCGCACCCCGAGGCCTGGTCGCTGGCGTTCCAGACCAATGTGCCGGTTGAAGTCGCGGCGCGGTTGCCGGAGGAATATGTCGCGGTGTTCATTCCGACGACACCGAGTCCGGTCAACGGGTTTTATTTTTATGTGCGGCGCGAGGATGTCATTGAAATGGACATGTCGGTGGATGCCGCGTTCAAATACATTGTATCCATGGGTGTTGCTGCCCCCAAAACCAGCAGTATCGTGATGCCCGCCCCGGGCGAGAATAAATAATATATTAAAATCAATAACTTATGAATATGCGTAGCCATTACTGCGGGTTGGTAGACCGCAAACTCCTCGGCCAGACCGTGAGCTTGTGCGGCTGGGTGCATCGCCGCCGCGACCATGGCGGCGTCATTTTCATCGACCTGCGCGACCGCGAGGGCTTGGTGCAGATCGTGTGTGATCCCGACCGCGCGGAAACCTTCGCCACAGCCAACGGTTTGCGCAACGAATTCGTGGTGCGTGTAGAGGGCAAGGTACGCGAACGTCCGGCAGGCACCACCAATGCCAACCTGGTCAGCGGAGAGATTGAAGTGCTGGCGACCGCGCTGGAAGTGCTGAACGCGTCACAAACACCACCATTCATGATGGATGATGAACAATTGTCGGAGAACGTGCGCCTGCAATACCGCTTCCTCGACCTGCGCCGGCCGCAGATGCAAAGCAATCTGCGCCTCCGGCATCGCGCCGCGCGGGCAGTGCGCAATTACCTCGACAACAACGGCTTCATCGACATCGAAACACCGATGCTCTACAAGTCGACGCCCGAAGGCGCCCGCGAATTCCTGGTGCCGGCTCGCATGCACGACGGGCAGTTTTACGCGCTGCCGCAGTCGCCGCAGCTCTTTAAGCAACTGCTGATGGTGGCCGGTTACGACCGTTACTACCAGATCGTCAAATGTTTCCGCGATGAAGACCTGCGCGCCGACCGCCAGCCTGAATTCACGCAGATCGACATCGAGACCTCATTCCTCGGCGAACGTGAAATCCAGGACCTGATGGAAGGCCTGATCCGCGAACTCTTCAAGAACGTGCTCAATGTCGACCTTGGCGAATTCCCGCGGCTCACTTATGCCGAGGCAATGGCGCGTTACGGCTCTGACAAGCCCGATTTGCGGGTCAGGCTTGAGTTGACTGATCTCAGCGATCTGATGACGCAGGTCGACTTCAAGGTGTTCAAGCAGGCAATAGCGCTGAAGGATGGCAAGGTCGTAGCAATGCGCATACCTGGTGGTGCGGCGCTGACGCGCAAGGAAATCGACGACTACACCGCCTTCGTCGCAATTTATGGCGCCAAGGGCCTGGCCTATATCAAGGTCAACGACGTGACCCAGCTGAACGAGCAGGGTCTGCAGTCGCCGATCGTCAAATTCCTGCCCCCGCCGGTGCTGGCCGAAATTCTCAAACGCAGCAATGCCGCCAACGGCGACCTGATTTTTTTCGGTGCCGACCGCATGAAAGTGGTTTACGACGCGCTGGGCGCGCTGCGGGTGAAAGTGGGGCACGAAAAAGGCCATGCCGAAGCCGGCTGGCGGCCGTGCTGGATTGTCGATTTTCCGGCGTTTGATTACGACGAGGAAGCGCAGCGCTGGAACGCGGCGCATCATCCGTTCACGGCGCCCAAGGACGAACATATCGGCCTGCTGGCTACCGATCCAGGCAAGGTGCTGGCCAAAGCCTACGACGTGGCGCTGAACGGCTGGGAAATCGGCGGCGGCTCGGTGCGTATCCATCGCGCCGAAGTGCAGTCGCAGGTGTTCGCGGCACTGGGCATCTCGCCCGAAGACGCGCGCGCCAAGTTCGGTTTCCTGCTCGATGCGCTGGGCTACGGCGCGCCGCCGCACGGCGGCATTGCCTTTGGTCTCGACCGTATCGTCACGCTGATGACCGGTGCTGAATCGATTCGCGAAGTGATCGCTTTCCCGAAAACACAGCGCGGCCAGGACCTGATGGTCGATGCGCCGAGTGCGGTCACCGAGAAGCAGTTGCGCGAGTTGCACATCCGCCTGCGCAACACCGACCCGGCGGCATAACGGCCGCGGTCTGAC
>Ga0105090_10000454_pt1 | contig 20053 bp, 23 predicted proteins | sample PPLLak3March2015_FD_79110 | JGI IMG/M metagenome (GOLD analysis project Ga0105090, IMG submission 79110) | Freshwater sediment microbial communities from Prairie Pothole Lake near Jamestown, North Dakota, USA - PPLs Lake P7 Core (1) Depth... | ecosystem: Environmental > Aquatic > Freshwater >... | reverse complement strand
GGCGGTCGTCACTGACCAGGTAGAGCGTGCCGCCGTCGGCATGGGTGATGGCCCTGGCGGCGAGGACGATCTTCTCGAGCAGGCGGCCGAGGTCGCGCTCGCTCGACAGCGAGGCGCCGATGTCGTCGAGGTGTTCGAGGCGGCGGAAGATGTCGTCAAGCGTTCCCACGGATTCCCCTGTCTGTTGCGGCCGATGCGCCCACCCGGCGCCGGCTCAGAACTCGATGACCTGGTCGTTCTCGAGCATGCGCGGCGCGAACTCGCCGAGGTGGCGGTCGATCTCGGCCATGGTCAGTTCCATCTGGAGCGGCTTGAGGTGCGTGATGTGGATTGCGCAGGCGCGCCGCAGCTTGCGCAATTCGGATGCCAGCATGCTCGGGCAGAGGTGGCGCGAGATCACCGCCAGGCTCTCCTCGCGGTCGGGGAAGGCGCACTCGATGATCAGGTGGCGCAGGTTGCCGATCGCGTTGACCGCGTCCCAGAACGCGTCGCAGATGGTCGTGTCGCCGGAAAAGACGAGGCTGCCGGCGCCGGAATCGAGCCAGTAGCCGACCGCCGGCACCGTGTGGTTGACCGGCAGCGCCGTCAACCGGCGCCCGCCGAGGTCGACCGCCGCGCCAGGGACGAGCGGCTCGTAGCGCATGAACGGGCTGTCGGCGCTCGGGATGGCAGCGAAATCGGGCCAGATCGCCCAGTTGAAGATGTGCCGGCGCAGCACGTCGAGGACTTCCGCCGTGCCATGCACGACGAGCGGCGAGGTGCGCCGGTCGGCGATCGTGTCGAGCATCAGCGGCAGCGCGGCGATGTGATCGAGGTGGGCATGGGTGATGAAGACGTGGTCGATGGCGGCGAGCTCGTCGATGCTGAGCGCCGCGACGCCGGTGCCGGCGTCGATCAGGATGTCGTCGTCGACCCGCAGCGCGGTCGTGCGCAGGTGGTTGCCGCCGATGCCGCCGCTGCAGCCGAGGATTCTCAGTTTCATCGCCATCCTGAAAAAACAGTTGAGACGCCGATACCGCAGATTGCCGCAGATCAGGTGCATTTGCAGGGACTCCAGGCAATCACCCAGTGGGTGAGCAACCGCTCGTCGCCATGTCACTGCATTCAATCTGCGTATATCTACGAAATCTGCGTCAAACCAGTCGATTCTACACGCCAGCCCCGCCGCCCGCTCACTCCCGCGACCGGCAACTCGCCGGCCCCCTTCGCCCTCTACATGCGGACGGCCAGTTCCATGCGGATACCGGCGATCTCGACAACGTCCTTGTCCTTGAGCAGATGCGCTTCGCCGCCGATCGCGCGGCCGTTGACGGCGGGAAAGGAATCCCCCTCGACATGCGTGACGAAGACGCCTTCCGGCCGCCGGGCAATGACCGCGACCTGGACGCCGGGCTTGCCGAGCGTCGTCAGCGCCTTGACCAGTTCGAGCGTCTTGCCGGCACTGGCGCCGGTCAGCAGGCGCACACTCACCCGTGGCAGTTGTTGCGGCGGCAGCGCCGGCGGCCGCGGCAGCGCGGCATGCGAATCGGCGAACGGGCGCTTGGCGTCGGGCCAGCGCGAAAAGGCGGAATTTGCCACGCCGCCGGTGTCGACCGTGGCGAAACTGGCGGCCGGCACGTCGGTCATGTATTTGAGCTTGTACTTGGCGAGTTCGATGACGTCGTTGTTCTTGAGGGCGTGCCGGGCGATGCGCTGGCCGTTGACCAGCGTGCCGTTGGTGCTGTCGAGATCCTCGAGGAAGGAGTCGTCGAGAATGGTGACGATCGCCGCGTGGTCGCCGGAAACTGCGAGGTTGTCGATCTGGATGTCGTTGTGCGGCTTGCGGCCGATGGTGATGCGCTCCTTGTTGAGCGGAATCTCCTTCAGCACCAGCCCGTCCATCGAGAGGATCAGTCTTGCCATCTTTTCTTCCTTGCCTTACGCGAAGCGGCCATGCAGCTTGCGCCACCAGCCCGCCGGCGCCGCGAAATCGCCCTGCACCCTGACCACCACCACCGAGACGTTGTCACAGCCGCCATTCCCGTTCGCCATCTGCACCAGCCGGTCGGCCGCCGCTTCCGGATTCGCCCCCAGCGCGCGCAGCACACGACCAATCACCTCGGGCTCGACCATATCGGTCAGGCCGTCGGAACAGAGCAGGTAGATATCGCCCGCCTGCACCGGGAACTCGCCCAGATCAGGCTCGGCCACCGGCGCAACGCCGAGCGCGCGGGTGACCAGGTTCCGGTTCGGCGAATGACGCGCCTCCTCGGCGCTAATCATGCCACTGTCGAGCTGTTCTTGTAAGAGCGAATGATCGCGTGTCAGTTGTGCGAAGGCATTGCCGCGCAGCCGGTAGAGGCGGGAATCGCCGATGTGGGCGGCGTGCAGCGTGTTGTCGTCGAACCAGGCGACGACCAGCGTGGTGCCCATGCCGGCGAGCTGCGGCCGGTCGAGCGCGGCGGTGTAGATTCCGGCGTTGGCCGCGTCGATCGCCGCCAGCAGGTGGTCGCCCGGTGCAGCGGCAGCCGGCCCCCCGTCGTCCGCGGCTATGCCGATGCGCGCGGCAAGCTGGGCGGTCGCCATGCTGCTCGCCACTTCGCCGCCGACGTAGCCGCCGATGCCGTCAGCGATAACGGCGACGCCACGCGCGGCGTCGGCGAACACCGCGTCCTCGTTGCGGGCGCGGAGCAGCCCGGGGTCGCTGCGGGCGGCCATGACCAAGGCGTCGGCACGCTTCACCGGCGGCGCCCGCCCGGAGCAGCGGTCGCTCATCGCAGCGGCAGCTCGCTGCCGAGGCCGCGTTCGCGCGCGGCGGCGAGGACGCGGACGGCCACCGCGAGATCCTGGATGGCCATGCCCTGCGATTCGAAGGCGGTGATCTGGTCGTCGCCGGTCCGCCCCGCATGCCGGCCGACGATGATGTCGCCGAGTTCCACCAGTTGGCGGGGATGCAGGCGTCCCTTTTCGAGCAGCGGCAGGAGGTCGCCGGCCTCGGCCAGCGCCGTCGGCACGGCATCGACGGCGATCAGCGCGCAGCGCCGCAGCGCCGCCTCGGAAACCTCCTGGCGGATCAGCGTGTTCGAGCCGGCGGCATTGATGTGCGTTCCCGGTTCGAGCCAGTCGGCCTCGAATAGCGGCTGGCTGGCGGTCGTCACGGTGCCGACCAGGTCGCTGCCGCGCACGGTGTCCTCGGCGCTGGCAGCGGGGACCACGGCGACGCCGGTGGCGGCGGCCATGCGCGTGCAGAATTCGGCGAGCCGCTCGCGGTTGCGGGCGAAGACCTTGACACGCTCGAGCGGCAGCGCCGCGCACAGCGCGCGCACATGCCCCTCGGCCTGCCAGCCGGCACCGAAGACGCCGGCCACCTTCGCCCCCGGCCGTGCCAGCCAGCGCGCAGCGACGCCGCTGGCGGCGCCGGTGCGGATCATGCCCATGGTGTCCGCCTCGATGACGGCGAGCAGGGTGCCGCTCGCCGCATCGAAGACATGCACGAGAAAGCGGTTGCCGCTGCGGTTGGTGGTGTAGGCCTTGTAGCCGAGCACGCCCTGCGCCGGCAGCGCGCCCTGCAGGATGTGCAGCACCGTCTGCGGCAGCCGGGTGCGGGCGCGCGGCGTGTCCTGCGCCTGGCCGAGCGCGAGGTCGCGATGCGCCGATTCGACTGCTTCCAGCGCCATGGTTGCGGTCAACACCTGTTTTACGTCATTTTCCGAAAGAAACAGCGCCATGCCCGCTCCTTGAACTGAAATATCCTATTTGACGCAGATCTCGCAGATAAACGCAGATTGAAACCAGTTGGCGACAAGCTACCGCTCACCCACTGGGCTATTACCCAGAGCCCCTGCAAGAGAAGATTTGATCTGCGAAAATCTGCGTTATCTGCGTCTCAACTGCTTTTTCCAGGTTAAACGATGGTGACATCCTGGCGCGCGAGGATGCGCTGCTCGAGCCAGCGGCCGACGACGACGACGAGCAGGGCACCGATGGCGCCCGCCGCCTTGCCCGTCCACTCGGGCAGCGGTGGCAGCATGCCGACGACGCCGGGATCGGTGAAGATCATCTGGCCGGAGACATAGCCGAGCAGGCCGGCGCCGAGCAGCACGATCCACGGCCAGCGCTCCATCCAGCGCAGGATCAACTGGCTCGACCAGACGATCAGCGGGATGCTGACGGCCAGCCCGAAGAGCAGCAGCACCAGGCTGCCGTGGGCGGCGCCGGCAACGGCGATGACGTTGTCGAGGCTCATGACGAAATCGGCGACGACGATCGTCTTGACCGCGCCCCACAGGTTGGCCGACGCATCGATGTCATGGCCCTCCTCGTCTCCCGGCAGCATCAGTTTGACGGCGATCCAGATCAGAAGCAGGCCACCGACCATCTTGAGCCAGGGCAGGTTCATGACCAGCGCGGCAAACACGGTGAGCACGACGCGCAGGCTGACAGCGCCGGCGACGCCCCAGAAGATGCCGGTCTTGCGCTGCTCGGGCGACAGGTTGCGGCAGGCGAGCGCGATGACCACGGCGTTGTCGCCGGACAGCACGATGTCGATCAGGATGATCTGGCCGACGGCAATCCAGAAAGTGGCGGAAGTGAGATCGAGTTCCATGGGGTCCGGTCATGAAAAAGGCGGGCACGCAGCCCGCCTTTTCCGGTTGCGCAACGCGCGGATTTTACAGCAATGCCTTCAACAGCTTGCCCATTTCGGACGGGTCACGCGTCACCGTGAAGCCGCACTCTTCCATGATGGCGAGCTTGGCGTTGGCCGTGTCGGCACCGCCGGAGATCAGCGCCCCGGCATGACCCATGCGCTTGCCGGCCGGCGCGGTAACGCCGGCGATGAAGCCGACGATCGGCTTCTTCATGTTGGCCTTGCACCACACGGCCGCTTCGGCTTCGTCGGGACCGCCGATTTCGCCGATCATGATGACGGCGTCGGTATCAGGGTCGTCGTTGAAGGCCTTCATGACGTCGATGTGCTTGAGGCCGTTGATCGGGTCGCCGCCGATGCCGACTGCCGAGGACTGGCCGAGTCCGAGTTCGGTCAACTGGCCGACGGCTTCGTAGGTCAGCGTGCCGGAACGCGAGACGACGCCGATGCGGCCCTTCATGTGGATGTGGCCGGGCATGATGCCGATCTTGACTTCATCCGGGGTGATCAGGCCGGGGCAGTTCGGGCCGAGCAGCAGGGTTTCCTTGCCGCCGGCGGCAACTTTCTGCTTCATCTTGTTGCGCAACATCAGCATGTCGCGCACGGGGACGCCTTCGGTGATGCAGATGACGAAATCGAGGTCGGCTTCGACGGCTTCCCAGATGGCGGCGGCAGCGCCCGGCGGCGGCACGTAGATGACGGAAACGGTGGCACCGGTTTGCTGGGCGGCTTCCTTGACGGAACCGAAGATGGGCACACCGAAAATCGACTCGCCCGCCTTCTTGGGGTTCACGCCGGCGACGAAGCAGTTCTTGCCGTTGGCGTATTCAATACACTTTTCGGTATGGAACTGGCCGGTCTTGCCGGTGATGCCCTGGGTGATGATGCGGGTGTCTTTATTGATGAAAATGGACATTCGATAGCTCCTTACTTGACCGCAGCGACGATCTTGGTGGCGGCTTCGGCCATGGAATCGGCAGAAATGATGGGCAGGCCGGAATCCCTGAGGATCTGCTTGCCGATTTGATCGTTGGTGCCTTTCATGCGCACGACCAGCGGCACGGACAGATGGGTTTCCCTGGCGGCGGCGACGACGCCGTCAGCAATGGTGTCGCAGCGCATGATGCCGCCGAAGATATTGACCAGGATGCCCTTGACCTTGGGGTTCTTGAGCATGATCTTGAACGCTTCGGTGACCTTCTCGGTCGTGGCGCCGCCACCGACGTCGAGGAAGTTGGCCGGCTCGGCGCCGAACAGCTTGATCGTGTCCATGGTCGCCATGGCCAGGCCGGCGCCATTGACCAGGCAGCCGATGTTGCCGTCGAGGGAGATGTAGGTGAGGTCAAAGCGGGAGGCTTCGAGTTCATCCGGATCCTCTTCGTCGAGGTCGCGCATGGCGACGATCTCTTCCTGGCGGTAGAGCGAATTGGAGTCGAAGTTGAACTTGGCGTCGAGCGCCTTGATGTTGCCGTTGCCTTCGAGGATCAGCGGGTTGATCTCGGCCAGCGAGGCGTCGGTTTCCATGTAGCAGGTGTAGAGTTTCTTGAAGGCATCGCACGCCTGGGCGGCCGAGCCTTCCGGCACGCCGATGCCCTTGGCCAGCGTCAGCGCCTGCTCGTCGGTCATGCCGACCAGCGGGTTGATGAAGACCTTGATGATTTTTTCCGGGGTCTCGTGGGCCACTTTCTCGATGTCCATGCCGCCTTCGGACGAGGCCATCATCGCGACCGACTGCGTGGCGCGATCGGTCAACGCGGCAACGTAGTATTCGTGCCTGATGTCAGCGCCTTCCTCGACCAGCAGGTTGCGCACTTTCTGGCCTTGCGGGCCAGTCTGGTGGGTGATCAGTTGCATGCCGAGGATCTGGTTGGCGTATTCGCGCACTTGCTCGAGCGACTTCGCCACCTTGACGCCACCGCCCTTGCCGCGACCACCGGCATGGATCTGGGCCTTGACCACCCAGACACTGCCGCCCAGGGTTTCGGCTGCCTTGACCGCGTCGTCCACGGAGGTGCAGTGAATCCCGCGCGGAACCGAGACGCCGAATTTCTTCAGGATTTGCTTGCCCTGATATTCGTGAATTTTCATGCGCTTTCCTTGCGTTTAGTTGTGTTGTTGCGAGCGATGAGCAGCAGCCGAACGACCCCCCGACCCCACCCGGTGATAAACGTCCTTTAACCGGAAATGTTACCACAGGCGAGGCGCATTTTTGCCGTGCGGAATCGAGTTTGCCGATCATCAGGCACCGGCCGCCGTCGCCTGCGGTCGACCGGGAAAATCGGCGTGAATTGATCTGGCTCAACCAGCGCCGGCCGCGTCCGGCCGAAAATTGTCCGTTCAGGGGGAAAACAGAATGAAGACCGGCTACCACGCCATCGAGAGCGCGAGCCGCGACGAGATCGCCGCCGTGCAGCGCGAGCGCCTCAAATGGACGCTCGGCCATGTCTACCGCAACGTGCCGCACTACCGGGCGACTTTCGACGCCGCCGGCGTGCACCCGGACGATTTCCACACGCTCGACGACCTCGCCAAATTCCCGTTCACGACCAAGCACGACCTGCGCGCCAACTACCCCTACGGGATGTTCGCGGTGCCGCGCGAGGAAGTCGTACGCATCCATGCTTCGAGCGGCACGACCGGCAAGCCGACCGTTGTCGGCTACACGCAGGCGGACATCGACATGTGGGCCGAGCTGATGGCCCGGTCGATCCACGCCGCCGGCGGCCGGCGCGGCGACATCGTCCATGTCGCCTACGGCTACGGGCTGTTCACCGGCGGCCTCGGCGCCCATTACGGCGCCGAGAAGCTCGGCTGCACGGTGATCCCGATGTCGGGCGGGCAAACCGAGAAGCAGGTGCAACTCATCTGCGATTTCCGGCCGACCGTCATCATGGTCACGCCCTCGTACATGCTCAACATCGCCGACGAGTTCCGCCGCCAGGGCATCGACCCGCGCAGCACCGCCCTGCGCCTCGGCCTGCATGGCGCCGAGCCGTGGACCGAGGCGATGCGCCGCGAGATCGAGGCCGCCTTCGGCACCGATGCGATCGACCTTTACGGCCTGTCCGAAGTGATCGGTCCGGGCGTCGCCTGCGAGTATGCCGAGGCCAAGGACGGCCCGGTGATCTGGGAGGATCACTTCTACCCCGAGATCATCGACCCGGCAACCGGCGAGGTGCTGCCCGAAGGCAGCCACGGCGAACTGGTGTTCACCTCGCTGACCAAGCAGGCGATGCCGGTGATCCGCTACCGCACCCGCGACCTGACCCGCCTGCTGCCGCCGACCGCCGGCGCGATGCGGCGCATCGGCAAGCTCACCGGCCGCTCGGACGACATGCTGATCATCCGCGGCGTCAATGTCTTCCCGTCGCAGATCGAGGAACTGATCCTCAGGCAGCCCAGGCTGTCGCCGCATTACCTGATCGAGGTCAGCCGCGACGGCCACCTCGACACGATGAAGGTCAACGTCGAACTGAAGCCGGAGTTCCAGTTCGCCAGCGCGCCCGAGAAGGAGTTCGTCGCGCACGACCTGCAGCGCCACATCAAGTCCTACATCGGCATCACGGCGCGCATCGACATCGTCGATACCGACGGCATCGAGCGTTCGATCGGCAAGGCCCGGCGCGTCATCGACCGGCGCCCGGGCTAGCCGGCGGCCGCGACGATCCGCGCGCGCAACGTGCCGACCCCGTCGATGGCGGCTGCGAGCACGTCGCCGGGGACGATCGCGCCGACCCCGGCCGGCGTGCCGGTGTAGATCAGGTCGCCGGCTTCGAGGCGCACCAGCGTCGACAGATTGGCGATGATGTCGGCGACCTTCCAGCTCATCGCCGCCAAGTCGCCGTCCTGGCGGATCTCGCCATTGACGGCCAGATGGATGCGCCCGCCGGCGAGCCGGCCGACAGCGGCGGCCGGCCGGATCGGGCCGCACACCGCCGACTGGTCGAAACCCTTGCCCATGTCCCACGGGTGGCCCTTCTCCTTGGCCTTGGCCTGGAGGTCGCGGCGGGTCAGGTCGAGACCGACGGCGTAGCCGAAAATCAGGCTCCCGGCGGCGTCGACCGCGACATTGGCGCCGCCGCTGCCGAGCGCGACGACGAGTTCGACCTCGTGGTGCAGGTTGGCAGTGGCCGGCGGGTAGGCGACGGCGATTTCGCCGGCGCCGCCGACCACCGCATCGGCGGGCTTCATGAAGAAGAACGGCGGCTCGCGCCCCTCGGCCTGGTCGGCGGCGCCCATCTCGCGGGCGTGGTCGGCATAGTTGCGGCCGACGCAATAGACGCGGCGGACCGGGAAGAGATCGTCACTGCCGGCGACCGGCAGGGCGACGGGGGACTGCGGCGGAACGACGAAAGCCATGGCGATCCTTTCGGCAGGAATGGAAATTGCCCGCCAGTGTGCAATAGTTACGCCCCGGGCGCCAGCCGACTGCTAGAATTGCCCATGGAATAACCGTGATCAACAAGGGCCACAACATCTTGAACGTGCGAACACTCCGCCTGACGGCACTGGGCGCCGCCCTGCTCGCGTCCGCCCCGGCCGGCGCCATCGGCTTCGGCGACATCGTGCTGCACTCGCGCGTCGGCGAGCCGCTGCGCGCCGAGGTTCCGATCAACGTCGAACCCGGCGAAACCCTGGAAGGGGCCTGCTTCTCGCTTGCCCCGCTCAATGGCTCCGACCTGCCCGTGGTGTCCAGCGCGAAGACCCGGCTGACCCGGGAGGGCGACCGCTACCGGCTGTTCATCACCGGCAGCAAGCCGATCGGCGAGCCGATCTTCGTCGTCGGCCTGCGCGCCAGTTGCGGCACCGACCTGCAGCGCGACTTCGTGCTGATGCCGTCCGAGCCACTGGTATTCGCCAACCTGCCACCAGCACAAGTCGCCGCCCCGGCCGGCGCCGCTGCCAACGGCGGCGCGGCCGGCGGCACACGCAGCCGCGCCGCAGCGATCCAGGAATGGCGGGCGAGCGAGGGCGAGACGCTGGAGCACATCGCCGAAGCGCTGATCTCCGACAACCTGGCACAGCAGCGTCGGATGCTGGCCGCGCTCAAGCGCGCCAACCCGAACCTGAGCGGCCGCCCGGCACTCGCCGAGGGGACGCCGGTGATGATTCCCGACCTGCGCCAGCGCGTGGTGGCAGCCGAACGCGACCTGCTGCCCGCCCAGCAGGCGAAGGCGCCCAAGGAACCCGCCGCCGCCCCACCTCCGCCGCCGCCACCGCCGAAACCCAAACCGAGGCCGGCGAAACCGGCCGCCAAGACAAAGCCCGCCGGCCCTGACCGCGTCCTCCTCGGCGCCCCGCCGACCGAGATCAAGGCCGGCGAAAGGCCGGCCCCGCCGAGCGGCAGCAAGGCCGAGACCGACGAGCGCATGCTCAAGCTGGAAGCCACCATCCAGTTGCTCAACGCACAGATCGAGGCGCTTGACAAGGCGATGGCGCTGACCGCCGAATCGCTGGCCCTGCAGAAGAAGCTGCAGGCGGCACAAGCGGCCGAAGCGGGTGCACTGATGGCGCCGGTGGCGAAGCCGGCAGTCCCGCCGCCGGCGACCGGCAGCAGCTGGCTGGAAATCCTGCTCGCCGCACTGTTCGGCGGCACCGTCGCCGCCGGCCTGGCACTTTTCCTGAGCCGCCGCCGCGGCGCCACGGTCGGGGCCGAACTACCGCTCGCCATTGCCGTCCGCTCGCCGGGCAGCGAGCCGGCGCGGCGGCCGGCACCCACGGCGCCCGTCGCGCCGGCGGTTGCGGTCGACGCGGCGCACGAAGGCTTTTCCCGGCTGCCGGGTGACGTCAAGGCGCTCGATGTCCGCTTCAACGAGGATGAAAGCGCCATCGCGCTGGCCGAGATCATGCTGTCCTTCGGCCGCGTACAGGGCGCCGCCGAGATGCTGGCCCAGCACATCGACGAGGGTTCGCCGGACAACCCGCGGCCCTGGTTGATGCTGCTCGACCTCTACCGCCGTGGCGGCATGGCTGGCGAGTATGCCCGAGTGGCGCCTGCCGTCGGCAAGCGCTTCAACCTCGCCGTGCCGGCCTGGGAAACGCTGGGAACGCCACTGACCGGCCTCAGGTCGCTGGAAGACTACCCGCACGCGCTGGAGCAGGCGACGGCTACGTGGGGAACGCAGGGCTGCATCGACCATCTCTTCCGCCTCGTCCATGACACGCGCGGCGGCGAGCGGGGCGGCTTCCCGCTCGAGGTGGTCGAGGAGATCGTGCTGCTGCTGCTCGTCCTCGAGGACGCCTACGGCCTGCGCCGGCAGCCCGCCTAAACCGGGTTGTCGATATCGATGAAGCGGCAGTCGAGGCCGCAGCGGGCGACGAGGTGCGCGGCCAGCGCGGCAACGCCGTAGCGCTCGGTGGCGTGGTGGCCGCAGGCAAGATAGGCGACGCCGCTCTCGCGCGCCAGATGCACGGTCGGCTCGGAGATTTCACCGGAGACGAACGCATCGACACCGCGCGCGATGGCCTCCTCGAAATAGCCCTGCGCGCCGCCGGTACACCAGCCGAGACGCCGCACCGACCGCTCGGGGTCGCCGATCAGCAGCGGCTGCCGGCCGAGTAGCGTGGCCATCCGTGCCGCCAGCGCGCCGGCGCTGGTCGGCGCGCCGGGCGCGCCCAGCCAGGCAATGTCCTGCTCGCCGAAGCGCCCTTCCGGCAGCCAGCCCAGACGCTCCGCCAGTTGCGCGTTGTTGCCGAGTTCCGGGTGGGCGTCGAGCGGCAGGTGATAGGCGAAGAGGTTGATGTCGTGGCCGAGCAGCGTCTTCAGGCGCGCGCGGCGGATGCCGGTGACGCGGCCGTCCTCGCCCTTCCAGAACCAGCCGTGGTGGACGAGCACGGCATCGGCGCCGTCCACCACCGCCGCATCGAGGAGGGCCTGGCTGGCCGTCACGCCGGCGACGACCCGGCGGATCTCGGCGCGTCCTTCCACTTGCAGCCCGTTTGGGCAATAATCGCGGAACCTTGCGGGCTCCAGCAAACCATCGAGATAGTCCGCCAATTCTTCACGCTTCATCGATACGGTCCTTCATGCGCAGGTTGTGGCTGATTTTTGCACAAACGGTAACCGTTGCGCTCGCGATCCTGTTCGTCGTCAGCACGCTGAAGCCGGAATGGCTGCCCTCCCGCCCGCCGGTGGTGACGCTGCAGCAAGCGCCGGCGGTCGCCCCCGATGACGAGCGCCGCAGCGCCGGTTCGTACCGCGACGCGGCACGCGCCGCGCTGCCGGCCGTGGTGCACATCTACACGACGCATGCCATCAAGAAAAAGCGCCACCCGCTGCTCGACGACCCGGTCTTCCGCCATTTCTTCGGCGACCGTCCGGACGCCACGCCGCAGCGCAACCTGGGTCTCGGTTCGGGCGTTCTGGTCGGCGGCGAAGGCTACATCCTGACCAATTTCCATGTCATCGAGGCGGCGGAAGACATCCAGGTCTCGCTCAACGACGGCCACACCCACAAGGCGACGGTGATCGGCAGCGACCCGGAGTCGGACCTCGCCGTGCTGCAGATCAAGGCCGACAAGCTGCCGGCGATCACCTTCGGCCAGATGGAGAGCCTGCGCGTCGGCGACATCGTGCTCGCCATCGGCAACCCGTTCGGCGTCGGCCAGACGGTGACCATGGGCATCGTCTCGGCGCTCGGCCGCTCGCACCTCGGCATCAACACCTTCGAGAACTTCATCCAGACCGATGCGGCGATCAACCCGGGCAATTCGGGCGGCGCCCTGGTCGACACCGACGGCTACCTGGTCGGCATCAACACCGCCATCTATTCGCGCACCGGCGGCTCGCTCGGCATCGGCTTTGCGATCCCGGTGTCGAGCGCCCGCAGCATCATGGAACAGATCATCCAGAGCGGTTCGGTGACACGCGGCTGGATCGGCGTCGAGGCGCAGGAGATCACGCAGGAACTGGCCGAGTCGTTCGGCCTGCCCGATACCGAGGGCGCCCTGATCGCCGGCGTCGTGCGCGGCAGCCCGGCGGATTCGGCCGGCGTGCGCCCGGGCGACGTGCTGCTAACGGTCAGCGGCAAGGCGGTCAAGGATCCGCAGGTCATGCTCGACCTGATCGCCGCACTCAAGCCGGACGAGCGCGTCGCCTTCCGCCTGCGCCGCGACAAGACGGTCGTCGACCTCCAGGTCAAGGTCGGCAAGCGGCCGGCGATGCGGCCGGAACGCGAATAGGAGACGCGGCGATGTGCCAGTTGCTCGGCATGAACTGCAACGTGCCGACCGACATCTGCTTTTCGTTTACCGGCTTCCAGGCACGCGGCGGCGGCACCGACGTCCATTCCGACGGCTGGGGCATCGCCTTCTTCGAGGGCCGCGGCACGCGCGTCTTCCTCGAACCGGCGCCGTCCTGCACGTCGCCGCTCGCCGAACTGGTGCGCCGTTACCCGATCCACTCGAAGAACGTCGTCGCCCACATCCGCAAGGCGACACAGGGGGCGATCGGGCTCGAAAACACGCATCCGTTCATGCGCGAGCTGTGGGGACGCTACTGGATTTTCGCGCACAACGGCAACCTGCTCGATTTCGCCCCGCAACTCGATGGCAGCTTCATCCCGGTTGGCCTGACCGACAGCGAGCGCGCCTTCTGCTGGCTGTTGCAGGAGTTGCGCGGGCGCTTCGGGAGCATGGCGCCGGCGGCCGGCCAACTGTTCGCCGCGGTGCATGCGCTGACGCTGGAGGTCGCCCGGCACGGCGAGTTCAATTTCCTGCTCTCGAACGGCGACTGGCTGTTCGCGCACGCCTCGACCAGGCTCGCCTACATCGTCCGCCAGGCGCCGTTCGCCGATGCGCACCTGAAGGACCAGGACGTCTCGGTCGATTTCAGCGAGGTGACGACGCCCGACGATCGCGTCGCGGTGATCGCCACGCTGCCGCTGACCGACAACGAGGAATGGAAGGTGATGCCGGCCGGGACGCTGTGGTGGTTCGCCGAAGGCGCGCCGCTGCTGACGCTGGCGACCGTGCCCGGCCCCGAGAAGAAAGCCGCCTGACTACTTGTCGGACAGCTTGCGGAATGCTTCCTCGGCGCGATCGATCTCGGCATCCATTTCCGCCGCCTTTTCCGGGTCGACCGCAACCGCCTCATCGGGCGCCGGCCGCCCGAGCAGCCGCGCCGCCAGGATGCCCAGCTCGTAGAGCAGGCACATCGGGATCGCCAGCGCCAGTTGCGAGACGACATCCGGCGGCGTCACCACCGCGGCGATGACGAAGGCACCGACGATGAAATAGGAACGCCATTCCTTGAGCTTTTCGACCGTCACCACGTTGAGCTTTACCAAAACAACCAGCGCCACCGGCACTTCGAAGGCGATGCCGAAGGCGAGGAACATGGTCATCACGAAGGACAGGTAGGCGTCGATGTCCGGCGCCGGCGTGATGCTCTTCGGCGCAAAGCCGGCGATGAAGCTGAACACCTGGCCGAAGACGAAGAAGTAGCAGAACGCGATACCGAGGATGAAGAGGAAGGTGCTGGAAATGATCAGCGGAATGCCGAGCCGCTTCTCGTGGGCGTAGAGGCCGGGCGCGATGAAGGCCCAAGCCTGATAGAGAATGAACGGCAGCGCCAGCACGAAAGCGACCATGGCCGTCACCTTGAGCGGCACCATGAACGGCGTGATGACGCCAATCGCGATCATCTTGGTGCCTTCCGGCAGGGCTGAGGTAAGCGGCGCGGCGAGGATGTCGTAGATGGCACCCGGCCCCGGGTAGATGCACAGTATGCCGAGCACCACGGCGACGGCGATCAGGCTGCGCAGCAGGCGGTCGCGCAACTCGACCAGATGCGAGATGAAGGACTCTTCCGACGCGGAACCTGCCTGCGGATCGCTCATGCGGCGGGCTTGGCCGTAGCGTCAGCGACAGCGGCAGCCTGCGTGACCTGCTGCGCCGCTTCGTTCACTTCGGCGACCGCCGCCTGGGCCGGAACCTCGATGGCAGAACGGGCCGTTTCGTATTCCTTGCGCACCGAATCCTCGAGCGAGCGCGCCGACTCGGTGACTTCCGCCTGCAGCTTCTTCAGTTCGTCGAGCTGTATTTCGCGGTTGATGTCCGACTTCACGTCATTGACGTAGCGCTGCGCCCGCCCGAGCAGGTGCCCGACCGCGCGCGCGACGCGCGGCAGCTTCTCGGGCCCGATGATGATCAGGGCGACGATGCCGATGACGAGGAGTTCGGAAAAGCCGACGTCGAACATGACTTTTTGGGATCGAGGATTCAGGATCGAGGATCGAGGATCGAGTTTTTGGAATCCGGGAGCGAGCAGGCTCGCTCCAAACACCCGATCCTAAAATCTACCCGCTCGATCCTAGCTCCTGGTCTTGTCCTTGACCTCGACGTCAATGGTCTGGCCGCCGACCTGCTGGGTCGGGGCGGCATCGGCCGGCTTGTCGCCGGCATTTTCAGGCGCATTGGCGTCCTTCATGCCGTCCTTGAAGCCCTTGACCGCGCCACCGAGATCCTGCCCGACATTGCGCAGCTTCTTGGTGCCGAAAATAAGCATCACGATGACCAGAACGATCAGCCAGTGCCAGATGGAAAAACTGCCCATGATTGTCTCCTAGATGCGTTTCAGCATGGGGCCGACCGGATCCGGCCCGCCAACGATGTGGATGTGCAGGTGCGGCACTTCCTGATGCCCTACCCGGCCCGTGTTGATGATGATGCGGAAGCCGTCCGGGCTCCCCTGCGCGGTGGCAATCGCGTTGGCCATCGCCAGCATGCGCCCGAGCACCGGCGTGTCGTCGGGCGTTGCCGTCGCCAGCGAGGTGATGTGCTTCTTCGGGATCATCAGCACGTGCACCGGTCGCGCCGGGTTGATGTCGTTGAAAGCGAGCAGGTCGTCGTCCTCGTAGACCTTCTTCGCCGGAATCCTCCCGTCGACGATCTTGCAGAAGATGCAGTCGCTCACTTGACGGCCTTCCGCGACTTCTTCTCGTCGATGCCGGAAATGCCCTCGCGCCGGCGCAGCTCCTGCAGCACGTCCTCCATCGACAGGCCGTAGAAGGCGAGCAGCACCAGCACATGGTAGATGACGTCGGTCGATTCCCAGACGATCTTCAGGCGCTTGCCTTCCTTGCCGGCCATGATCAGTTCAGCGCATTCCTCGCCGATCTTCTTGAGGATCGAATCGGGGCCGCCGGCGAACAACTGGGCGGTGTAGGAGGTCTCCGGGTTGGCGTTGCGCCGGGAAGCGAGGGTCTCGGAGAGACGATCCAGGACTTTGTCTTGCTTGCTCATTGTGCGTAGATATCCTTCGGGTCTTTCAGTACCGGATCAGCGGGAACCCAGCGTTCCCCCTGCAGTTCGTTGAAAAAGCAGCTTGCCCTGCCGGTGTGACAGGCGATGCCGCCGACCTGATCGATCGCCAGCAGCAGCACGTCGCCATCGCAATCGGTGCGGACCGCCTTGACCCTCTGAAAATGGCCGGACTCCTCACCCTTGCGCCACAAGCGGCGGCGCGAACGTGACCAGTATATCGCGTTGCCGGTGCGAACCGTCTCCAGCAGCGACTCGCGGTTCATCCAGGCGAACATCACGACGCGCCCGTCGCCGTCCTGGGCGATCGCCGGGATCAGGCCGTCGGCGTCCCACTTGAGGGCGTCGAGCCAGCCGAGGGAATGGTCGAGGTCGCTCACAGGCGCACTTCGATGCCGCGCGCCGCCATGTACTCCTTGGCCTCGCGCACGGTGTATTCGCCGAAATGGAAGATCGACGCCGCCAGCACGGCATCGGCGCGGCCTTCGCTGACGCCGTCGGCGAGGTGCTGCAGGTTGCCGACCCCGCCGGAAGCGATGACCGGAATGCCGACCGCGTCGGATACGGCACGGGTCAGCGCCAGGTCGAAACCGTTCCGGGTGCCGTCGCGGTCCATGCTGGTCAGCAGGATTTCGCCGGCGCCGAGCATTTCGACCCGTTTTGCCCAGTCGACCGCATCGATGCCGGTGTCGTTGCGCCCGCCGTGCGTGAACACGTTCCACTTGCCGGGCGCCGCCTGCTTGGCGTCGATGGCGACGACGATGCACTGCGAACCGACCTTGGCGGAAGCCTCGGCGACGAGATCGGGGTTCTGCACCGCGGCGGTATTGATCGATACCTTGTCGGCGCCGGCGTTGAGCAGGCGACGGACGTCCTCGACCTTGCGCACGCCGCCGCCGACGGTCAGCGGGATGAAGACCTGCTCGGCACAGGCCTCGACGATGTGCAGGATAATGTCGCGCTGGTCAGAGGACGCCGTGATATCGAGGAAGGTCACCTCGTCGGCACCCTGCTCGTCGTAGCGCCTGGCGATCTCGACCGGGTCGCCGGCATCGCGCAGGTCGACGAAGTTGGTGCCCTTGACGACTCGGCCGGCGGTGACGTCGAGGCAGGGGATGATGCGCTTGGCCAGCATCAGGCGCCGCCGGCGTCGGCTGCTTCCTGCGCTGCCTTGAAGTCCAGCGAACCGTCGTAGATGGCGCGGCCGGCGATGGTCGCGACGATGCCCTCGCCCTCGACCGCGCACAGCCGGCGGATGTCCTCCAGCGACGACAGGCCCCCCGAGGCGATCACCGGGATGGTCAGCGCCTGCGCCAGGCGCACGGTGGCGTCGACGTTGATGCCGGAGAGCATGCCGTCGCGGCCGATGTCGGTGTAGACGATGGCTTCGACGCCGTAGTCCTCGAACTTGCGGCCGAGGTCGACGACGTCGTGGCCGGTCAGCTTCGACCAGCCGTCGGTGGCGACGCGGCCGTCCTTGGCATCGAGGCCGACAATGATGTGGCCGGGAAAGGCGGTGCAGGCGTCGTGCAGGAAGCCGGGGTTCTTGACCGCCGCCGTGCCGATGATGACGTAGGTCAGGCCGTCGTCGAGGCAACGCTCGATGGTATCGAGATCGCGGATGCCGCCGCCGAGTTGCACCGGAATGTCGTCACCGACCTCGCGCAGGATCGCCTTGATCGCCGATTCGTTCTTCGGCTTGCCGGCGAAAGCGCCGTTGAGGTCGACCAGGTGCAGGCGGCGGGCGCCCTGGTCAACCCAGTGGCGGGCCATGGCGGCCGGGCTGTCGGAAAAGACGGTGACCTGATCCATCAGGCCCTGCTTGAGGCGGACGCACTGGCCGTCCTTGAGATCGATGGCGGGAATAATCAGCATGGAAGTGGGGTGGGAAGGAACTCGAAAGATGCGGTTCAGGGACGCCAGGCGACGAAATTCTTGAGGAGTTGCAGGCCGTCGCGAGCGCTTTTCTCGGGGTGGAACTGGCTCGCGAAGATATTATCCCGCGCCACCGCACAGGTAAAGGGGATGCCGTATTCAGCCGTGCCCGTCACCAGGGCGTCGTCGGCCGGCTGCACGCAATAGCTGTGCACAAAGTAGAAACGGGCGCCGTCGGCGATGCCGGCCCACAACGGGTGCGGCCGCTGGCGGACCTCGTTCCAGCCCATGTGCGGCACCTTGAGGCGCTGGCCGTTGCGGTCGACCATCATTTGAGCGGGAAAACGCCTGACCTCGCCGGCGAACACGCCGAGGCCGGCGACACCGCCCTCCTCGCTGTGGCCGAACAGCATCTGCAGGCCGATGCAGATGCCGAGGAAAGGCTTGTCGCGCGCCGCCGCCAGCACGGCCGGGCGCAGGCCGCGCGCGTCGAGTTCGCGCATGCAGTCGGGCATCGCGCCCTGGCCGGGAAAAACGACCCGCCCGGCGGCGGCGACGGTCGCCGCATCGGCGGTGACGATGACCTCCTCGCCGCCGGCGACGTGTTCGAGTGCCTTCGACACCGAGCGCAGGTTGCCCATGCCGTAGTCGACGACGGCTATGCTCACAGGCTGCCCTTGGTCGACGGCATCACCCCCGCCATGCGCGGATCGGGCGTCACCGCCATGCGCAGCGCGCGGCCGAAGGCCTTGAACACCGTCTCGGCCTGGTGGTGTGCATTGACGCCGCGCAGATTGTCGATGTGCAGCGTCATGCCGGCATGATTGACCAGCCCCTGGAAGAACTCGTTGACCAGGTCGACATCGAACTGGCCGACCAGCGCCCGCGTGAAATCGACGTTGAACACCAGCCCCGGGCGGCCGGAGAGGTCGATGACGACGCGCGACAGCGCCTCGTCGAGCGGCACGTAGGCGTGGCCGTAGCGGGTCAGCCCCTGCTTGTCGCCCATGGCCCTGGCCAGCGCCTGGCCGATCGTGATGCCGATGTCCTCGACGGTGTGGTGCGCATCGATGTGCAGGTCGCCCTTCGCCTCGACATCGAGGTCGATCAGCCCATGCCGGGCGATCTGGTCGAGCATGTGGTCGAGGAAGGAAACGCCGGTGGCGAACCTGCCCCGGCCGCTGCCGTCGAGATCGAGACGCACGGCGATCTGCGTCTCCAGCGTGTTGCGAACGATTTCGGCTTGCCGCATGGTCTTGCCTGCAAAGGCTGGTTAACGGGAGGCCATGATACCATTTCGCCCTACGTTTCCGCTTCGGTGAACACCCGATGAGTCGCTTCTGGAGCCCGGTCGTCCGTGGCCTCACCCCCTACGTGCCGGGCGAGCAGCCCAGGCTTGCCAACCTGGTCAAGCTCAACACCAACGAGAACCCCTACCCGCCCTCGCCCACGGTCCTGGCGGCGATCCGCGCCGAACTCGGCGACGACGCGGCGCGCCTGCGCCTCTACCCGGACCCGAACGCCGACCTGCTCAAGGCCGCCATCGCCAGCCGGCATGGCGTGACGCCGCCGCAGGTCTTCGTCGGCAACGGCTCCGACGAAGTGCTGGCGCACGTCTTCATGGCGCTGCTCAAGCACGACCAGCCGATCCTCTTCCCGGACATCACCTACAGCTTCTATCCGGTCTATTGCGGGCTGTACGGCGTCGACTACGCGACCGTGCCGCTCGCCACGGACTTCAGCATCGCGCCCGCCGACTACTGCGGTCGACCCAACGGCGGCATCATTTTCCCCAACCCGAACGCGCCGACCGGCCGCCTGCTCGCGGTCGAGGCCATCGAGCAGATCCTCGACGCCAACCCGGATGTCGTGGTCGTCGTCGATGAGGCCTACGTCGATTTCGGCGGCGACAGCGCCATCCCGCTGGTCGACCGCCACGACAACCTGCTGGTCGTCCACACGCTGTCCAAGTCGCGCTCGCTGGCCGGCCTGCGCGTCGGCTACGCGGTCGGCCAGCGCGACCTGGTCGAGGCGCTGGAGCGGGTCAAGAACAGCTTCAATTCGTATCCGCTCGACCGCCTCGCCATCGTCGGCGCCGTCGCCGCCCTGGAGGATCAGGCGCATTTCGAGCAATGCCGGCGCGCCGTCATCGCCACCCGCGAAGCGCTGTCGGCCGAACTCGCCGGCCTCGGCTTCGACGTCCTGCCCTCGGCCGCCAACTTCATCTTCGCCCGCCATCCGCAACACGACGCCGAACAGTCGGTGCTGGCACTGCGGCAACGCAGCATC
>Ga0105090_10000453_pt1 | contig 20066 bp, 19 predicted proteins | sample PPLLak3March2015_FD_79110 | JGI IMG/M metagenome (GOLD analysis project Ga0105090, IMG submission 79110) | Freshwater sediment microbial communities from Prairie Pothole Lake near Jamestown, North Dakota, USA - PPLs Lake P7 Core (1) Depth... | ecosystem: Environmental > Aquatic > Freshwater >... | reverse complement strand
GTGGACCTCGTTCTATCAGGCCACTTCCACATGAGTTACGCGCAGGCGCTGCCATTGCCGGGCGGGCGGATCGCGAGGTCCTGCGTCTTCTCGTCCGTATCCACCGCCACTTCCCACCGGCTGAAGGGCGAGACGAATGGGTTTCATCTCATTGATGGAAACCAGCACCATCTCACCATCCGTGACTGGGCATGGACGGGAACGGTTTACGCGGAACGCAGGGCGTGGGCGTTTGAAGCGGATCCCGTGACGCGGGATTGGCGGCTGCTGTGAAACGCCGAAGGGAGATGCGTTACATTTCCAACATGAGGCGCGCCGGGTTTTCCAGGCTGTCCTTGATGTGGATGAGGAAGGTGACGGCTTCCTTGCCATCGACCAGGCGGTGGTCGTAGCTGAGGGCGAGATACATCATCGGGCGGATGACGACCTGGCCGTCCACGGCGACCGGGCGCTGCTGGATGGTGTGCATGCCGAGAATGCCGCTCTGGGGCGGATTGAGGATGGGCGTGCTGAGCAGCGAGCCGTAGGTGCCGCCGTTGGAAATGGAGAAAACGCCGCCCTGGAGGTCGTCGATGGTGATTTTCCCGTCGCGGGCCTTGGTGGCGTAGTCGAGGATGTCCTGCTCGATGCAGGCGAAGGATTTGCGGTCGCAATCCCGCAGGACGGGCACGACGAGGCCTTTCTCGGTGCCGATCGCCACGCCGATGTCGTAAAAGTGGTTTTCGATGATGTCGTTGCCCTCGATGCGGGCATTGATGGAAGGCACGTCCTTGAGGGCCTGGGCGACGGCTTTGACGAAAAAGGACATGAAACCGAGCTTGACGCCGTGTTTTTTGACAAACTGGTCCTGCACCGCCTTGCGGAGGTCCATGACGGCGCTCATGTCCACCTCGTTGAAGGTGGTGAGGATGGCCGCCGTCTGCTGGGCATTGACCAGATGGGTGGCGATCTTGCGGCGCAGCATGGACATCTTGCGGCGCGTGGTGCGGCCGTCGCTGAAGGGCTTGGATGGAGCCTCGCGCACGACCGGAGCCGTGGAAGCGGAAATCTGTAGCGTCGGTCTGTGACCGTCGCTGGCTTTCTCTTTGGGCACGGCTGCGGTGGCGGGCTTTATAACCGGAGGACTGGCGGGCTGAAGCCCGCGCTCGGTGGCAGCCTCGATCCTCGCGATCACCGCGCCGATGGCGACTTCCTCGCCCTCGGGGACGAGGATTTTGAGAACGCCGGAGACGGGGGCTTCGAGTTCGTTGGTAACCTTGTCGGTTTCCAGCGCCACGAGGATCTCGCCCCGCACCACGGAATCGCCATCGTTTCTGCGCCATGCGGCGACGTTGGCGCTGGTGATGGATTCGCCGGAGGCCGGGACCTTGAGCTCCGTGCTGGCGGATGGCTGCGGCGGCGCGGCGGGCGCAGCGCTGGCGGGCTGAAGCGCGGGCTCCGTGACGGCGATCCGGGCAATGAGCGTGCCGATGGCGACTTCCTCGCCCTCGCCGACGAGGATTTCCAGCGTGCCATCGGCGGCGGCTTCGAGCTCATTGGAGACCTTGTCGGTTTCCAGCGTGACGAGCACCTCGCCCTTGCGGACGGACTCGCCGTGTTGGCGGTGCCAGCGGGCGACGTTGGCGGTGGTGACGGATTCTCCGGAGGCGGGGACTGTGACGTCGAAAGTCATGGGGAAGTGGGGTGGTGAGGGGAAATCAAATGGCGAAGGCGCGGGCGATGAGTTCCTTCTGCTCGCGGTAGTGCATGGCCTTGGAGCCGGCGGCGGGGCTGGAGGCGGCATCGCGCCCGGCGTAGCGGACCTTGGTGCCGCAGGCGCGGTCGAGCCGCGGCCAGATGTAGGACCAGGCACCCATGTTGAGCGGCTCCTCCTGGCACCAGACGAAGTGCGAGGCCTGCGGGTATTGGCCGGCGATGGCCTCCACCATCTCGCGGTGGAAGGGATAGAGCTGCTCGATGCGGATGATGGCCGAGTCCTGGATGCCGTTTTCCGTGCGGTGGGCCAGGAGATCGTAGAAAACCTTGCCGGTGCAGAAAATCACGCGGGTCACCGCGGCGGGGTCCGCGAAGTCCATGGGATCCGGCAGCACTTCCTGGAAGCAGGAACCCTCGAGGAAATCCTCCTCGCGGGAGACGGCCTCCGGTTTTCCCAACAGGCTCTTGGGCGTCATGAGCACCATCGGCTTGCGGAAGTCGCGGTGTTTCTGGCGGCGCAGCGCGTGGAAATACTGGGCCGGCGTGGTGAGATTGCCGACGATCATGTTCTTCTCGGCACAGAGTTGCAGAAAGCGTTCCAATCTGGCGCTGGAATGCTCCGGCCCCATGCCCTCGTAGCCGTGCGGCAGCAACATCACCAGATCCGTGGGGATCTGCCACTTGGACTCCGCGGAGGAAATGAACTGATCGATGATGACCTGCGCGCCATTGGCGAAATCGCCGAACTGTGCCTCCCACAGCGTGAGCATTTTCGGATAGGCCAGCGAGTAGCCGTAGTCGAAACCGAGCACGGCGAACTCGGATAGCAGCGAGTTGTGCACGCAGAACTTCGCCTGGCGCGGCGCGATGTGCTCCAGCGGGATGTGTTTTTCCGTGGTCTCGAAATCATGCAGCACGACGTGGCGCTGGGAAAAGGTGCCGCGCCCCACGTCCTGGCCGGAAAGGCGCACCGGGGTGCCTTCCAACAAGAGCGAACCGAAGGCGAGCGACTCAGCCAGCGCCCAGTCGATGGGGCCGCCGTTCTGCAAGGCCTCGGCGCGGCGCGGGATGAAGCGCTTGGCCAGCGTGGGATTGAGGGTGAAGCCGTCCGGCACACTGGTGAGTGCCTGGCCGATGCGACGCAGCTCCCCGCTGGCGATGCCGGTGCCCACCGGCGCATGCGAATAGGCCGGCTGGACCACTCCGGTGGAGCCGCTGAAGGCCGTGCGGTCACCCGCCTCGTGAAGCTCCAGCATTTTCTGATAACCCGCCTCGAGCTTGTCCCAGATGGCTTTTTCCAGCGCCGCAACCGCATCCGCGCTGATCAGCCCCTCGGCGATGAACCGCTGCTTGCAGAGGCTGCCGAAGGTCGGGCGGCTGGCGATGCTGCGGGCGATGACGGGCTGGGTGAAAGCCGCCTGGTCCGCCTCGTTGTGACCCTGGCGGCGGTAGCAATACATGTCGATGACGATGTCGCGGCCGAAGTTCTGGCGAAACTCGATGGCGAAAAGCGCGGCCCAGTAGAGTTCCGTCGGCTCCTCACCATTCACGTGGAGGATGGGCGCCTCGATCATCTTGGCCACGTCCGTGGCATAGGCCGAGGAACGGGCGTCTTCCGGCACGGTGGTGAAGCCGATCTGGTTGTTGATGATGATGTGGATGGTGCCGCCGGTGCGGTAGCCGGGGAGCTGGGAAAGATTGAGCACCTCCGCCACCGAGCCCTGGCCGGCGAAGGCGGCGTCTCCGTGCAGCAGGATGGGCAGCACCTGGTTGCGGTCGATCTCCCCCGCCCCGCCCTCGCTGAGTATGCGCTGGCGGGCGCGGGCCTTGCCCTCGACGATCGAGTTGACCGCCTCCAGGTGGCTGGGATTTGCCGCGAGGCTGACGCGCACCTTGCCATCCGGCAGCTCACGCACGCTCTCGTAGCCGAGGTGATATTTCACATCGCCATCGCCGGCCACCAGATCCGGCTCGTAGTTCGGCGTGAACTCATAGAGCACGGTGGTCAGCGATTTCCTCACAAAATTGGCGAGCACGCACATGCGGCCGCGGTGGGACATGCCCATCTCGATCTCGCGCACGCCGTGGGACGGGCAGGCTTCGAGAATGGCGTTGAGCAGGACCATCGCGCCCTCGCCGCCCTCGTTGGAAAAGCGCTTCTCGCCGAGAAAGCGCTTGCCGAGGAAATTCTCGAACGCCTCCGCCTCCAGCACCCATTGCAGCGCCTTGAGCTTCTGCTCCGGCGTGCCGACGCTGCGCGCGCCGTGGGACTCGATGCGCTCGCGCACCCAGTGCCGCACCGGCGTGTGGTGGATGTGCATGAACTCGAAGCCGATTTTCCCCGAGTAGGTGGCCTCCAGCACGGCGAGCATGTCACGCAGCTTCATGCGCTCGCCATGGCGGAAGTAGGCATTCCACGCCTTGCGGTCGAGATCCGCCTCGCTGAGGCCGAACTGCCCGATGTCGAGCCGCGGGTTTCGCTCCGCGCGCTCTTCGAGCGGATTGATGTGCGCCTGAGTGTGGCCGAGCGTGCGGTAGTTGTAAATGAGCGCCACCACCCGGCCGAAGAACACGAGATCCGTGTCCGAGCAGGCAGCCCCGGCCTGAGCTCCCGCCGCGGGTGACTCCTCCTCACGGCGTTTCACCTGCGCGGAGCCGAGCTCGAAGCCCTCGAAAAACGCCGACCACGATTCCTCCACGGAGCGCGGATCCGCGCACCACTGGGCGTATTTCGTCTCTAACAAATCCGCGTTCTGCCGCGCCGATACCGATGAGTTCATGGAGAATGGATGAAATGATGCGGCGAGCCCGCGAATTTCCCGCTTGGCCCGCCACGCGCGGGCATTCATTAAGGGCGGCACCCCGCCGCGTCAACCGCGCAAGCCGGGGAATTTCCCCGCAAAAAAAGCGGCACCGGAGCACCATGATCCAAGTCCAGCATCTCACCAAACGCTACGCCCGCCACGAGGCCGTGCGCGATATTTCCTTCTCGGTCGAGCGCGGCGAGATCGTCGGTTTCCTCGGCCCCAACGGCGCGGGCAAGACCACCACCCTGCGCATGCTCACCGGCTACCTGCCGCCCACCTCGGGCAGCGCGCGCGTCGCCGGGTTTGACATCTTCCGCCATTCCATCGATGCCCGCCGCCGCATCGGCTACATGCCGGAAAACGTGCCGCTCTACGAAGACATGCGGGTGCGCGAGTATCTGAAATTCCGCGCCCAGCTCAAGGGGCTGGACGGCGCGGGCACCCGCCGCCGCGTGGGGGCCGTGCTCGACACCTGCGGCCTGCAAAGCGTGCGCCGCAAGATGATCAAGACTCTTTCCAAAGGCTACCGCCAGCGCGTGGGCCTGGCCGACGCACTCGTCCATGATCCCGAGTTGCTCATTCTCGACGAGCCCACCAACGGGCTCGACCCCAACCAGATCCGCCAGATCCGCGAGCTCATCCGCCAGCTCGCCGAGTCCCACACCGTGCTCATTTCCACCCACATCCTCCACGAGGTGGAAATGACCTGCAACCGCGTGATCATCATCGACAACGGCCGCATCAAGGCCACCGACACCCCGGCCAACCTCACCCGCCAGATGCGCGCCGCCGGCCGCATCCAGGTGGAGATCCACGCCGCGCCCGAAGTGGTCGCCGGGGCCATCGGCCGCCTTGAGCACGTGAAAAAAGCCGCGCACGAGCCACTCGACGACGGCTGGACACGCTTCACCGTGTGGGTGGATTCCGGCACCGACGCCCGCGAGCGGATCGCCGCCCTCGCCGCCCAGCACGGCTGGCCGCTGCGCTCGCTTTTCCGCCACGTCGCCACGCTTGAGGACGTGTTTGTGGAACTCACGCGCAAGGACTGAGATCCGTTGACCGGGTTGCATACGCCTCATCCTTCTGATAAACATCATCACATGACCGCACTGAAACAGCCGGATTCCATCAGCATCGCCGAATACCTCGCGGGTGAGGAAATCAGCGACGTGAAGCATGAATACCTCGGTGGCACCGTGCATGCCATGGCCGGAGCCACCAACCGGCATAATGTGATCTCCTTGAACAGCCTGGCGCTGCTTCATGGCATGTTGCGCGGCAAACCCTGCCAACCCTTCAACAGCGACACCAAAGTGCGCATCGAGTTTCCCGACCATACCCGCTTTTACTATCCGGACGCGATGGTGGTCTGCCATCCGAATCCGGACACCGATCACTATCAGGACCTGCCGGTGATCGTCATCGAAGTCCTCAGCGAGTCCACACGCCGCACCGATCTGGGCGAGAAACGGGATGCCTACATGTCCATGCCTTCCGTGAAAGTCCTGCTTTTCATCGATTCGGAATGCCCGGCCGTCACCGTCTATCGCCGCAAGCCCGAGGGTGGCTTCGCCGCGGAACTCCATTCCGGCATGGAAAGCACGATCCCCCTGCCGGAAATCGACTCAGCACTGCCACTCGCCGAGCTTTACGAGCGGGTCGGCTTCGGGAACAAGTGAGCGCGCGTTTCCGCCGCAGCCAATTTGATTTTTTCCTCAACGCATGAGCCAATCATTTCCGCCAGGATCCAATGTTTCGCCGCCCGGCCTCTTCATCGTCATCGAAGGCATCGACGGCACCGGCAAGTCGACCCAGGCGCGCAGGCTCGGCGATTGGTTTGAAAAACAAGGCCGCGAGGTGCTGATCAGCCGCGAACCCACCGACGGCCCGTGGGGCAGGAAACTGCGCGAATCCGCCGCCACCGGACGGCTCTCGCCACAGGACGAACTCCAGTATTTCCTCAACGACCGCCGACAGCACGTGGAAGATATCATATCACCCGCACTGGCTGCGGGGAAAGTCGTCATCCTCGACCGTTATTACTTCTCCACCATGGCCTATCAGGGAGCGCGCGGTTTCGATCCCGCGGAAATCCGCCGCATGAACGAGGCCTTCGCACCAGTGCCGGACCTGCTGCTCATCCTCGATCTGGATGTGGACACGGCCCACGCACGCATCGGCCACCGCGGGGACAGCACCAATGAGTTTGAAAAACACGAAAGCCTCACGCGCTGCCGGAAGATTTTCCTCTCGCTCAAGGACGAGCCTTTCGTCCGCCTGATCGATTCGAGCGGACCGCTGGATGAAGTGGGCGAACGAATCCGAAAGGCAGTTGAAGATTGCTTGTAAGGCTCCGGGCAGAATGCCCGGGCCACGTGGCGCGGGCATCCTGCCCGCCGCCTCTCTTCAAATCCCTCCCAACACCTCTTCAAACACCGTGAGCGTATCATCCAGATCCGCCTCGGTGTGGGCCAGCGAGATGAAGCCGGTTTCGTAAGGACTGGGCGCGAGGTAGATGCCTTTTTCCAGACAGCCCCAGAAGAACTTTTTGAAGAACTCCAGGTCCTGTTTCATCACGTCGGAGACGTTGACGATATCGCGGTCGGTGAAGAACAGGCAGAACATCGAGCCCACCCGGTTTAGTCGGTGCGGCACGCCCTTTTCGGTTAGAAGCGCGCGCAGGCCGGCTTCGAAGTGCGCGCCGAGTTGGTCGAGGCGCGGGAAACCGGAGGGTTTTTCAAGTTCCCGCAACTGCGCCAGTCCGGCAGCCATCGCCAGCGGATTGCCGGAAAGCGTGCCCGCCTGATAGACCGGCCCGACCGGTGCCAGCATGTCCATCACATCGGCGCGTCCGCCGAAGGCCCCCACCGGCAGACCGCCGCCGATCACCTTGCCGAAGCAACTGAGATCGGGGGTAAGGTTTTCAAGCCCCTGCACGCCGGCCTTGCCGAGGCGGAAGCCGGTCATGACTTCGTCGAAGATCAGCAGCGCGCCGTGTTTCTTCGTGATCGAGGAAAGCAGGTTCAGATAGCCGGGTTTCGGAAACACCAGGCCGGCATTGGCGGGATAGGACTCCACGATGATGGCGGCGATTTCCTCTCCCCGCGCAGCGAATAATTCCTCCAACGCGGCGGCCTCATTGTAGGGCAGCACCAGTGTTTTCTCGGCGAAAGCTTTCGGCACGCCGGCGGAATCCGGCTCGCCATGGGTGAGCGCGCCGGAACCGGCCGCCACCAGCAACGAATCGCTGTGGCCGTGATAGCAACCGTCGAACTTCACAATCAAATCGCGCTTGGTGAAACCGCGTGCGAGGCGAATCGCGGACATCGTCGCCTCGGTGCCGGAATTGCACATGCGCACCTTTTCCACGGAGGGCACCCATTCGGTGATCGTGCGGGCCATTTCCACCTCGAAGGGATTCGGAATACCGAAGGAAATGCCGCTTTTCGCCACCTCGTGAATGGTGTTGGTGATGACCACCGGCGCATGGCCGAGGATGTTCGGCCCCCACGAGCCGATGAAGTCGATGTAGGTCTTGCCATCAATGTCCTCGATGCGGCTGCCGTGGGCCTTGCGCACGAAAAACGGCTCGCCGCCCACGTTGCGGAACGCACGCACCGGCGAGTTCACCCCACCGGGAATGAGGGTTTTGGCGACAGCGAACATTTTCTGCGAGAGCGGGCCGGGCGCGTGCATGGGCGGCATCTTGAACAAGGAACCCGCCGCGGCCAACCGCGAAGAATGGTATTTTCCATGAATGGTTGCAGAGATCCATCCGTCACAGGAAATCATGTTTCCGTTACCGCCACTTCCTGCCATATTTCCACTCATGAAGCCGGGATTACTGCTCCTTTTCCTCGCACTGCTGCTGCCAGTTTCCGCCCAGATCCAGCGCAAGGAACGCAAGTCGCTGCTGGATTCCGATCCCGGGGTGGTCTATCTGGAGCGGCTCTTCGCCGAGCCTCTCGAACTCAAGGTCATCAAGGATGCGCCGGTGTTTTCCGACAAGGAGGGCAAGCACCGGCTCGGCACCCTCAAGGCGGATCAGACGGTGCGGCTGGAGGCCATCACCGACAGGATCTACCGCGTCCGCGGCAGGGGCACCCGCGACGGCATCGCCGGCTGGGTGGCACCGTGGGCATTCACCTCGGCCGATCCGCAGTTTGTGGCGCGTTTGAAGGAACTCTATGGGCGGCAGATCCAGGTGCAGGCACTCATCGAGGCGAGGCAGGTGGCCGTGGGCATGACGCTCGACGAAGTCTCGCAAGCCCTCGGCAAACCCACCAAGACCAGCATCCGGAAAACTGAAAAAGGTGAGTCGGGCCGCTGGGAATACATCCAATATGAAGAGGTGAAACATTACATCACCCGCGTGGATCCCGTCACCGGTGCCGTGTTTCGCCAGCTCTCACACATCACCCAGGAGGAAAAAGGCCGCACCAACGTGGAGTTCCAGGACAGCGTCGTCACCGCCGTGGAGGAAAGCGAGGACCGCCAGGGCGGCAATGTCCGCATCGTGGTGCCGCCGTTGGTGTTTGGCTGGTGATGCCGCTTGCCTGTTCTTGAAGCTTGGCAAGCGGGCGGACGGGCGGCAGTTTGAAAGCATGTTTGACACCGCCCGCTACGACGGCCGCATGCCCTACCGGCGCTGCGGCGATTCCGGCCTGCTGCTGCCGGCGATTTCCCTCGGCCTCTGGCACAACTTCGGCGCCGTCGATGACTTCGAAGAAGCCCGCCGGATCCTGCGCCGCGCCTTCGACCGCGGCATCACCCATTTCGACCTCGCCAACAACTACGGCCCGCCGCCCGGCTCCGCGGAGGAAATCGCCGGCCGCATCCTGGTGAGCGATTTCGTCTGCCACCGCGACGAACTCGTCATTTCCACCAAGGCCGGTCACGAGATGTGGAGCGGCCCCTACGGCGTGAACGGCTCGCGCAAGCATCTGCTCGCCTCGCTCGACCAATCGCTCAAACGCCTGCGTTTGAGTTATGTCGATATCTTCTACTCGCACTGCTCCGATTCCGACACCCGGCTGGAGGAAACCATGTCCGCACTGGCCACCGCCGTGCACAGTGGCAAGGCGCTTTATGCCGGCCTCTCGAAATACCCGCTCAAGCGGCTCAAGAAGGCGGTGAAGATCCTCCGCGACATGGGCATCCGCTGCCTGATCTATCAACCTCCTTATTCCATCTTCCAGCGGGATGTGGAAACAGACGGCACCTTGAAATGGCTGGAGGAGGAAGGCATCGGCTGCATCGGCTTCAGCCCGCTGGCGCAGGGCATGCTCACGCCGAAGTATCTCGACGGCGTCCCGGCCGGCTCACGCGCGGCACGGCCGGAGGGATTCCTCCAGCCCGGCCAGGTGGAGGCCCGGCAGGATCAAATCCGCGCGCTCAACGATCTCGCCGCGGCCCACGGCATGCCGCTGCATCACCTCGCCATTCGCTGGGCGCTACGCTCACCGGCCGTCACCTCCGCTCTCATCGGCGCGCGCACCGTGGCCCAGCTCACTGACACCCTCGGCGCGCTGGACGCACCCGCCCCGGATGACGCATTGTTAGAAGCCATCGACTCGATCGTCGCGGCGTGAGGGAGACTAACCCCGCATCCAAATCCGCTGGATTTCCTCCGCATTGAGTCTTTGCCAGGATCCCGGTGCAAGATCCGACGCGCTGAAACCACCGATCGCCACGCGGATGAGCCGCAGCGTGGGAAAACCGACTGCGGCGGTCATGCGGCGGACCTGGCGGTTCTTGCCTTCGATTAACTCCATCTCCAGCCAACTCGTGGGGATAAGTTTCCGGAAACGCACCGGCGGATCACGCGGCGGCACGTCCGGCGCGGGATCGAGCAGGCGTGCGCGGCTTGGCAGCGTGCGGTGGCCCTGGATCATCAGACCACCGCGCGACAAGCGCATGATCGCATCATCATCCGGCACGCCCTCCACCTGCACGTGATAGGTCCGTGGGTGCGCCCGCTCCGGATCCAGCAACCGGTGGTTGAATCCCGCTTCGTCGCTGAGCAGCAGCAGGCCTTCCGAATCCATATCGAGCCGGCCGACCGGATAAACCCCGGCGGGAAAACCGGACTCCGCCAGCGTGCGCTGCCCGGGCTGGTCCGGTGTGAACTGGCACAGCACACCGTAGGGCTTGTGATATGCAATAACCATGGATGATCGGATAGCGGCCAAAAAAAACGCCCGCGTCGGCGGGCGTTTGGGAGGCTGGAGACGCGGGCCGCGCCGGAACGCGGCCCGCGCCAAAGACATCACTTGTTAGAGCACCATGTCCTTGAGCTTCTTGAGCGCGCGAACCTTGACCACCGTGCTGGCGGGCTTGGCCTTGAACATCACTTCCTCCTTGGTGAAGGGGTTGATGCCCTTACGTGCCTTGACGGCAGGCTTGCGGACCGTGCTGATCTTGAGCAGGCCGGGAAGGACGAACTCTCCGACAGCGTTTTTCTTGACGTGCGCCTCGATGACGTCGCCGAGACTGTCGAGAACGCCGGCCACTTGCTTGCGGGTGAGTCCGGTGTCTCCGGCAATCTGATCGACGATCTGGGTCTTGGAGAACCTGTCCTTGGTAGCGGTAATTTTCTTAGCCATGCGGCGGATGCTTCAGAAGGCCGCCCGGGTTGTCAAGAGCCCCGCCGCATCCTTGTGAAATTATTTTCCGCGGGATTCTCAGCGCCGGGCGGCACCAGTGGCAGTCTCCCGGTAGGCCGAGGGGCGCATGCCCATGAACTTGGTGAAGACATTGGAAAAGGTGGACCGGTATTCGTAGCCGACATCCTCGCAGATCGTCTCGATTTTCAGATCGGTGGCCCGCAGCAATTCGCCGGCGCGTTCGACGCGCAAGCGGTAAAAGTGCATCATCGGGCTGTGGCCGAGGTTCTTGAGACAAAGGCGGCGGAAATGCTCGGCACTCATCATGGCGATGGTTTTCCATGCCCGGGGGATGAGCTCGTCGCCACAACGCGGCCGGACAAAGTTGGTGACATAACCGTGGATGAGCTCGATCCAGTGATGAAGCAGCGCGTGCTCGGAATCGCAGCTTGACTCGGCATGCAGCCCGCGGATGGCCAGGGTGCAGGCCATGCGCTTGCCGCGGCACTGCCACTCTCCGGAAACCAGCACATGGATGTCCGCCTGACACATCGGGCCGGTGGTCACGAAACTGCGCCCGGCTTTCAAGCCCGCGCGCCAGTTATCATAAGAGAAACCGTCCGGGCAATGGACAATAGGATTCATGGGTGTATTGGATCCAACCATCATGCGTGACAAGGCGCGGAGCATTGGGAGAAAACGATCATGGAACTCCGTGGATTCCGCAAAATTGCGGCCATGTGCACCGGATACCAGTGCGCGAAATTTGCTCTGATCGGTCATCCGCGTCCAGACGTCCCATGGGATGGGTGGAATGCGCCTTGCCAGCGCAGGCCTTTCTCCCGAGCCTAGCGCCGTCCTTCCCCATCTCTTGAAACTCCATCTCACCGCGATTGTCGCCATGACCGCCGACCGAGTGATCGGCCGGGCCGGCAGCCTGCCATGGCACCTGCCGGAGGATCTGGCGTTTTTCAAGCGCACCACATCCGGACACCCCGTGGTGATGGGCCGCAAGACTTTCGAGTCGATCGGCCGTCCGCTGCCGAAGCGCCGCAACATCGTGCTCACCCGCGACCCCGCGTGGTCCGCTCCGGGCGTGGAGGTGATCCACCGGCCGGAGGATCTCAAGTCACTGCCGGGGCTGGAGGGTCGCGTGTTCATCATCGGCGGCTCGGAAATCTACATGGCCTTCCTGCCGGAGATTGACGATCTGTTAGTAAGTCATGTCTTCGCCCCGCACGAGGGCGACACGCGCTTCCCGGAATTCGAGCAGGATTTTCCAAACTCCGAGCTGCTGGAAAACCACGCGGCCTTCGAAATCAGGCGATGGAAACGCGACGCGCGCCTTCAATCCCGGTTACCAGCCCCAGCGGAGCGGAGGAAATGAGAAGCTCACTTCCCATCTGATGCGCTGGCCCCTGGATGTTCGAGAGCACAACAGTATGGCATGGAGCACGGCGATCCGCCCCCCGGCCTCTCCGGCGGGCGAGTTGCAACAGTCCGTTGACGGCTTCAATCGCGGCGGAGGTCGTGTAGTTCTTGTAGTATCCCATGATCGTGGCCTGGGACATTCACGCTGAACCGGGACAGTTCACCGCTTCTCCGGCAAGTGCCAGGGCGGGTTCTTTTCCAATTGCTCACTGAGCGCGGGAAAGCTCTTCCGCATGCTCTCCATCACATACGGGGCGACCACGATCATCTGGAGCTGCAGCGCGGCGAAGAGCCCGATCACATAGACCACGAGGCGCAGCGGGTGGAGCGGCGTGGCATCCAGCCGGTGGCCGGCGGAATGGTCCCACAGCGGGCGGCCGAGCTTGCGGGTGGTGAAAAACGCCATGATCTGGCAGATCAGCGCCAACACGCCCCAGCCGAATCCGATGCCCAGAAACAGCACCCTGGCCGAGCGCCGCGTGGCTTGCGCAAGACTGAGCAGCGAGCCGTCGTCATTGACCACCTTAATGCCTAACAGCCACTTGCCGGGCGTGCTGCCGAAGCGGTGCAGCAGGATGATTTCCAACACAAACCACGGAATGTAATGGAACAGGATGATCCACGGATTGTTGAGTGTGGCACCGATATCGCGGCCGGCGGCCCACATCGCGAGCCACCAGACGCCGGCAAACAGATAGAGATCGAACCAGCGCGCCCAGAAACGGCGGATCAAATGCGGCTGCTGAAGCGGCGGCGGCAGGCGGTCCGGCTCCGGTTCGTCCTCGGCTGCCGGAGCGGGCTCTTCGAAACACTCAATCGGCTGGTCGAACTCGCGCGAGAACAGGTCGATCTCCACCAGCGGCCGCCAGGCGCTGAGCCCTTCGTGCCATGCGGGAGTATCGGCGGCCAACTCGCCCGCCTCGATTTTCTTGCGAACCTCGAAGTCGTGAATGGGGCCGGCTTTCTCGCCGTTTTGAATGATCCAGATGTCCATGATTCAGAGATTTCGCAGGGATTTGGCGGCATCGCTGCGGGCGGCGAAGAACGCGGGAACGAGGGCCGCCAGTGAGCAAAGGATGAAGGCCAGCAGGCCGATGACCGCCTGCTCGACGGGATTGTTGTGCGCGGGCAGCACGCCAAAGCCGGTGAACGACGCCGCGAAGGGATCGAAACCGAGCGAGCGGAAAATCCCCTGAATCGGACCGCGGAAATGGATAACCACGCGGCCGAGGCCGACGCCGAGCGCGGCACCTAACAGCCCCAGCAGCATCCCCTGATAGAGAAACACCCGCACGATCTGGCCCGGCGCGGCACCGAGCGCCTTCATCACGCCGATCTCGCGGCGCTTCTGGATCGTCACGGTGAACATCACCGCCATCATCGAGAAGGCGCTCACCAGCACGATGAAGGAGAGCGCGAAATACATCATCACCCGCTGCTGGTTGATGAGCGCGAAGAACGTCTGGTATTGGTCGCCCCAGGTCAGCAGCGACCAGTCCGCACCCAGCGTCTGGCGGCCCTGCACTGCGACTTGTTCCGCAGCGTAGGCATCATCCAGCCGCAGCGCGATGCCCTGCACGGCCTCGCCAAGACCGGCGAGATCCTGGGCGAGCGGCAGCGGCACGAAAATGTCCGGCGTCACCGCCATCTGCGATGCCTGATAAATGCCGATCACCTCCGCCTCTTTGGGCAGCACGATTTGCTTGAGGCCCTTGAGCGTCTCACCGTCCATCTTTTCGACATCGGTGGAGTTGAGCGCCTCGATGGATTTCCCGATGGCGGCCACCGTTTCCGCATCGAAGAGGAACAGGCCGGCCGCCTCGTCCTTCCCGCCGGACTCCATGGCCATGAGCAGATCCTCCAGCAACTCGCGCTCCGGCTCGCGGATGTCTTCGGAACGGATGCCGTCGAGTTTCTGATAGATATCCGTCAGCGCGCCGATGCCGATGGCTTGCTTTTCCCCGGCCTCTTTCCACGCGGCGGCGAGCGCGGTGGTGGCGCTTTGCCAGTCTGCGGCGAAGGCCTCGCGCACGGGCGGCTTCTCAGTTGCCTTGTAGGCGCGCATGACTTCCTCGAAATTGCGCGTCGAGTAGAGGCGCACGGTGTCTCCCACCCTCAGCGCGAGTTGCTCGGCGAGGATCGAGGAAACCACGGCCCGGTCGTCGATGCCGAGGTCTGAGGAGGAATCCGGATGGTTTTCCAAATCCAGCATCCGCGCGATGCCCTCGACCTGCGCCGGGTCCGAGGTGTCGATGCCGCGGAACATCACCGGCCGCTGCCACGAGGCGACGTCGATGATGACGTTGTCCGAGACAAATGCGGTGGCGGCCTCCACGCGGGGCAGTTTCTTCGCGTTTTCCGCGGCTTCCTGCCAATCGGCCATCGGCATTGCACCGAAGCCGTTGGGCTCGTGGCGCAGCAGGATGTGTGGCGTGAACCCGAGCAGGCGGCTTTTCACATCGCGCTCAAGCCCGGCGTAAACGGCCATCACCACCACCAGCACCAGCACGCCGAGCATCACGCCGATCAGCGAGATCAGCGTGAAGGAGGAAAGCACCGCGCGGCGGGGATTGAGATACCGCCGGGCGAGAAGGAAGCTGAAAGAACGTCGTTTGATGGGCTTTAGCTAAACAGGAAGAGACGCTTGGGCAAGTGGAAGTCCACATGCAGGCGCGGCCGCCTGCGGACTCACTCGGCATTCAGGCCGATGAGCTCGAGCAGGCGCTGGAGGTCGTCGTCGCCGTAGTATTCGATTTCGATTTTGCCCTTCTTGGCCGTGTGCTGGATGGAAACGTGGGTGGCCAGGTGCTCGCGCAGGCGGTTGGTGATGGCGCGGACATGCACATCCACCTCGCGGCTGACGGCGGGTTTCTTCTCCGTGCCATCCACCGCGGCGGATTCCGCGAGAAAACCCTGGGCAAGTTTTTCCGTGGCACGCACGGTGAGTTGGCGGCGGATCACCTGGTCGGACGCGAGCAACTGGCCGTCGTGATCCTTGATCGAGAGAATCGCCTTGGCATGACCGACGGTGAGGCGGCCCTGGGCAACGAGCAATTGCACGTCCGGATGGAGGTCGAGCAGGCGCATCGCGTTGGCCACACTGGCCCGGGACTTGCCGACGCGCACGGCGATCTCGTCCTGCTTCATTGAAAATTCCTTGGCGAGGCGCACATAACCGGCGGCCTCTTCCATCGGATTGAGATCCTCGCGCTGGAGGTTCTCGATGAGCGCCATTTCCAGCACATCGCGGTCGGACGCCTCGCGCTCGATGACCGGCACGGTGGCGAGGCCGAGTTTTCCGGAAGCGCGCCAGCGGCGTTCACCGGCGATGAGTTCCAGCTTGCCATTCACCGGCCGCACGATGAGCGGCTGGATGATGCCGTGCTGGCGGATCGACTCCATCAGGTCGTCGAGCGGGGATTCGACAAAGCGCGTGCGCGGCTGCAGCGGACTGGGAATCACGTCATCGTGCGGCACATCGCGCACCCGCTTGAAGTCCTCGGCCGTCACCACGGCATCAGAAAAAGGCGTGACCGCGTTCTTCCTGATGAGTGCTCCGAGTCCTTTTCCGAGTGCCTGTTTCGCCATGGGGCGGCGAGCATTACGCAAAGCCGCCGCGGATTCCAAGCGGATTTACCGCAGAGTTTTTGCCGCAGGCTGGCGGGAGCCGTGCTTGACGGCAGGGGGCCGTGCGGGCATCCATTGGCCATGAAATTCAATGCGCTGATTTTCCCGCTTGCCGCCATGTTGATGGCGTGCGGCCTGGTCCATGCCCAGCAAGCGCCCGCACAGAAAGCCGAAGCCGAGGTGATGGACGAACCCGCACCGCCAGCAGTGCTTGCCTCGGCGGTGGCAGCGGTCGCGAAACTCGGCGATGAAGTGGTGCTCGGGCGTTACCAGGTGGCCATCGAGCGGATGAACCCGGTCTGGAAAGAGCGCACCGCTGCGCGCATGGGCGGCATGGAGGCGCTCGAAAAACAACTCGCAGGCGTGGCCGCACAGATGGTGCAGCAGGGCATCAGCATGATTTCCTTCAAGCCCCAGGGCCAGCCGCGCGCCTACGGCGTGAGCCCCGGCAAAAAAACCATCAAGGAAAACGGCCGGGACATCGAGCGGCTGGTTTTCACCAAGTGGCTGGTGCTGGTGCCCACCGTGACGACCTTCCGCATCATCCAGCAGGGGAAACCGCGGCCGCTGGTCATCGAGAGCACCGGCTACCAGATCGCCATTTCCGAAAAGGACAAGAGCGACTGGACCTTCATCGACGGCGCCGCCCTCAAGCCGGCCGATCTGCGCGGGCTGTTCATCACACTGCCGCCGGACATGGAACTGCCGCCGGTGGGCAAACGCGAAGTTCGTTAGAAAACAACCATGGCATCGAGGAAAAAGGGAATCAAACAGGAACAAATCCTGCACCGCAAGCTGGTGGAACTCTGGAAGCGCGGGCAAAGCCAATACTGCGAGGTGCGCGGCTCGGAAATCCACGGCCGCGGCGTCTATGCAACCTGCTTCATCCCCAGGGAGCAGCGGATCATCGAATACGTTGGCGAGCGCATCGACAAGCAGGAGAGCGAGCGCCGCGGCGTCTCACAGCACTCGAAGTCCCTCAAGACCGGGGATGCCGCCGTGTATATCTTCACACTTTCGAAGAACTATGACATCGACGGCAACGTGCCATGGAACACCGCGCGTCTCATCAACCACTCGTGCGATCCAAACTGCGAGGCCTGGATCGAGGGCCGGCGCATTCACATCCACGCCCTGCGCGACATCAACGCGGGCGAGGAGCTGACGTTTGACTACGGCTTCGATGTGGGCTGCTACGAAGACCATCCCTGCCGCTGCGGCAAGCCCCAGTGCGTCGGCTACATCGTCAGCCGCGAGCAATGGCCGGAGTTGGAACAGCGGCTCGGCCGCAACAATCAGGGATAAAGACCGCGGGCGCACTACGCCTGGATCACCTTGTTGATGCCTGGATTTTCCTCTCTTCAAACGAGAAACTGGTCTCTCACCTTGAACTCAGGCCGTGAAGCCGGCCTCAGCGGACCTTGGATGCAAAAGAGTCCGAAGCGAACTCCTGCGCTGCTTGTGCCAGAGCCTTGTCCATGGCCTGGCGAAGCACCTTCTCGATCTCGGAAGGGACACCGACCCAGAGCACATTGGTTTCCTTTGCCTCGATGTTCTTGCTCCATACGGTTCTGCCGCCATTCTTGAGCTGGAGATTGACTCCCACATTCGCCCAAGTGGCCGCGTAAAGGTCGAGCCACAACTCGTGGATATCCCCCGTGAGCACCGCGCCACCGGATGCTGAGTCAGAAACCACCACTTGGTAGCCTGCGGCTGTCAGCGCATCGGCAAAATGCCCTGTCACCGTCCGGGCCACGCTCTTGTTGCCCTTGATCGCGTAAGAACCGAGCACCATGCCAAAGCCATTGCGCTTGTTGCCCAGGAGAATCCTGTCGATGTCCTTGCGCGAATCCGTGAAAGTGCGCACGACGACCGTGCCGGAGCGCTGTGGCGAAGTGGCGGCGACAGGAGAGTGAGCGAGGGCGATCTTGCTCTCGCCAATGGCGCAGTTACTCAGAGTGAGTGCACCGAACGCCGCAATGGATAGACGGCAGAGATGGGAGATAATGCGTTTTTTCATGGCAAAATACATACCATCACCAGACAGCCCAACCTGACCAGAAAAATCAGGGAGAATGTGAATCGGAGAGCTCTGACTCCATTCAATCCTCAATCGATAATCGAAACCCGAACACGCGCCGCCTCTTCCTCCCACCGTAGGCGTGATCGCAAAAAAGGGGAATTCACTTCCTGTGCTCTAATCTCCGCCCGGGATCGCTTCATAAATCGCCTTGGACAACACCCCGAAGGCCGCTTCGCCGAATTCCCGGTCGTCCATGTAGCGGGTGACGATCTTGTCGTTCTCCGCCATGCGCTGGACCATGAGACTCTCGATGAGCTCGCGCAGGCCGAGCTGGAATTTGTCGAAAGGATTGGCCTGCCGGAGTTTTACCACCTGTTCGTTGGCGGTGGCCTTCTCCCGGATCTGTTCGAAGAAAAGCCGATCTTCCTCGGTGAACTCGGTTCCGAAACGCTCGTTGAGCACTTGGATGATTTCCGAGAGCGGAGCCTTTTCCTCCTTGGCGCGGCCGGTGCCGACATCCGTCGGGCTTTTCACGCCTTCGGGCTCGCCCTCGCGCAGCGTGATCTCGCCGGTGTAGGTCCGCTGGAGACGGTAGTATTGCAGGCTCACCTCATCGCTGATCTTCACCCGCTCGTCGTCGCGATCGAGCGGCAGGTGCGGCAGCAGGAAACGTCCGAAGCTGTAGAGCATTTCCAGAGCTGGATCGCACCATGGCATGATCTGGCTCATGAATGCGTAAAGGTTCACATAGCCTTGGAGCTTCTGCCGGAACTCGCTGCGGATCGCATCATCTACCATCGCCTTGAAACGATCCACGGCGGGCTGAAGATGAAACTGCATGGCCGCATGATCCTGCGGCGATTGGCGGGAGAGCGGCTTGTAGAAGACCCGGGCGTAGGCTTCGACCTCGCTCCAGAAATACACCTGTGCCGCGTCGAGTTCATGTTTGATCGTCTCCAGTTTCTGCGGATCGGACGACTCCTGCAGGCTGGTGGTATCGTAGTAGGGCTTGAACGCCCGATAGATGTCTTCTGCCTCGTTGACGAAATCGAGAACGAAGGGCGTTTGCTTGCCCGGGATCATCCGGTTGAGCCGGGAAAGCGTCTGCACCGCCTGCACGCCGTCGAGCCGCTTGTCCACATACATCGCGCAAAGCAGCGGCTGGTCGAAGCCGGTCTGGTATTTGTTCGCCACCAGCAGCACCTGGTAGTCCGGCGAGGCGAAGCGCTCCGGCAATTGCTTCTCGCCGATGGGCTTGCCGCTCACGCAATCGGTGTTCATGCCCGGCTCGGTGTATTCCAGGCCGGTATCCGGATCCTTCACTGTGCCGCTGAAGGCCACCAGCGGGCGCACATCGGCGATCTTGTTGTCAGTTAGATAACGCTCGAAAGCTTTCTTGTAGCGCACGGCGTGAAGACGCGAGGCGGTGACCACCATCGCCTTGGCCTTGCCACCGAGCAGCGGCATCACCTTGTGGCGGAAATGCTCGATGATGACCTCGGTCTTCTGCTCGATGTTATACGAGTGCAGGCTCATGAACTTGGCCAGCGCCCGCGCCGCCTTCTTCTTCGGCATGTCGGGATCGTCCTCTACCGCCTTCACCAACCGATAGTAGGTCTTGTAGGTGGTGTAGTTTTTCACCACATCGAGAATAAACCCCTCCTCGATGGCCTGCCGCATCGAGTAAAGGTGAAAGGCTTCCGGCATTCCGTTAGCACCAGGACGCCCGAACAACTCCAACGTCTTGCCTTTGGGCGTGGCGGTGAAGGCGAAGAAACTCAGGTTCGGCTGTCGCCCGCGCGACTGCATCACCTGGTTCAGACGGTCTTCCCAATCCGGTTCTTCCTCGGGGTTCTCCGGCTGGGCGGATATGCCGAG
>Ga0105090_10000451_pt1 | contig 20083 bp, 17 predicted proteins | sample PPLLak3March2015_FD_79110 | JGI IMG/M metagenome (GOLD analysis project Ga0105090, IMG submission 79110) | Freshwater sediment microbial communities from Prairie Pothole Lake near Jamestown, North Dakota, USA - PPLs Lake P7 Core (1) Depth... | ecosystem: Environmental > Aquatic > Freshwater >... | reverse complement strand
TACAGGACGCTGATGAGCAAGCCGATCGCCAGCAGCGGCAGCCAGAGCCGCGGCCGCATCACCAGCGCCAGCAGCGGCAACAGCAGATAGAAACCGAATTCCACCGGCAGCGACCACCAGACGCCGACCATCGGGCGCACCGGCTGCCAGCCGATATTGAAAAACATCAGCAGGTGCGCGATCAGCTGAGAGCCGCCGAGCGGGGTCCAGGTGACGAACCAGCCCCCCGCCGCCAGCAGGATCGCCAGCTGGGCGTAGTACGCCGGAAACACCCGCAGCAGGCGGCGCCGGAAATAGCGGCCCAGGTGGGGTCGCGGCCCCGCGCCCAGCGCGTGGCGCGCGAACGGCAGCGCCAGCAGAAAACCGCTGAGAACGAAAAACACGTCGACGCCGGCGAAGCCAAAACCGATCGGCGTCTGCAGCACGACCCCGACCACGGGGACCGCGAGGTCCAGCCGGATTCCCGGGTGGAAAAAAGCGTAGTGGAACAGGAACACCATGCCGGCCGCGACGCCCCGCAGCCCGGTCAGCGCCGCGATGTACTGACGGTCTTGGGGCGGGGCTCTCATGCGGCCCGGGGCAGCGACGCGCCGCTCAGGAGCGCCCGCAACTCACTGGTCCAGGAACAGGTCGCGCAACAACGGGGCGCCGGGCTTGACCGCGTACCGGTCGAAATTCCGTTCGCCGGTCGCCCGCAGTACGTCCTCGTCGAGGTAAAAGTGGCCGGTGCAATGCCGGGCGCTCTGGCAGAGGATGGCGTGCGCGGCGTCGGCCATGATCTCCGGCGTGCGGCAGTTCTCCGGCTTGACGGCATCGCCCAGGATGGTGATCGCGGCAGTGTTGATCACGGTCCGCGGCCACAGGGCGTTGAAGGCGATGCCGGCGTCGCGGAATTCCTCCGCCATGCCCAGCACGCACATGCTCATGCCGTACTTGGCCATCGTGTAGGCCACGTGGTCGCGGAACCAGGCCGGATTCAAGTTCAGCGGAGGCGAGAGGTTCAGCACGTGGGGATTGGCCGCCTTGAGCAGGTGGGGAATGCACGCCCGGCTGACCACCCAGGTGCCGCGCACGTTGACCTCGTACATCAGGTCGAAACGCTTGACGGGCAGGTCCAGCGTTCCCTTGAGCGCGATGGCGCTGGCGTTGTTGACGAGGATGTCGATGCCGCCGAAATGCGCCGCCGCGGCAGCGACCGCCTGTTCCACGGCCTCCGCGTCGCGGATGTCGAGCCGGATCGCCAGGCCGCGGCCGCCGGCGGCCTCGATTTCCTCCACGGCGCTGTGGATGGTGCCGGTCAGCACGGGGTGCTCGCGGTCGGACTTGGCGGCCACCACGACGTTGGCGCCGTCACGCGCGGCGCGCAGCGCGATCGCCTTGCCGATGCCGCGCGAGGCGCCGGTAATGAACAGGGTTTTTCCTTGCAGACTGCTGTGCATGTCACGACTCCGCGCGAGGCATTGCCGTATTATAACCAGCTGTGGAAACCGGCTGGACACAGGAACTGCTGAACTGGCTCAACGGGCATCCGGGCTGGGGTTTCGCCATCGTCTTCCTGGTGTCGTTCGTCGAGTCGCTGGCGCTGATCGGCATCCTGCTGCCGGGCATCGTAATCCTGTTTGGCGTCGGGGCCCTGATCGGCCTGGGACTGCTGGACATGGTGCCGATCTGGATCGCGGCTTCGCTCGGCGCCTTCCTGGGCGACTCGGTGAGTTATGCCCTGGGCCACCGTTTCCGCGGACACCTGCTCGACCTCTGGCCGTTTTCTCGATACCCCGGGCTGATGGAGCGGGGTACGCGTTTTTTTCATGCGCACGGCGCCAAGAGCGTGGTGGCCGGGCGTTTCATCGGGCCGCTGCGGCCCATCATCCCCGCGGTGGGCGGCATGCTGGGCATGCAGCCGTCGCGTTTCCTGATGGTGGACATCCCGGCCTGCGTCCTGTGGGCCCCCTCCTTCCTGCTGCCCGGCATGCTGTTCGGCGCCTCGCTGGAAGTCGCCTCGGAATACACCGGTCGCCTGGCCGTGATGTTGGTCATCTCGCTGGCGATCCTCTGGCTGACCTGGTGGCTGATCCGCGTCATCTATGAGCCGCTGGCCAGCCGCTCGGCCCGCTGGCTGCGCCACGCCATCCGCTGGACCAGGCGCCACCCGGTGCTGGGGCGCGTCGCCGGACCGCTTCTGGATCCGTCGCGCGGCGACGTGCTGTCGGTGGCGATGCTGGGTATGCTGCTGGTGCTCCTGTTCTGGAGCGCCGTCGTGCTGCTGTTCCTGGTGCCGTTCTCGGAACAGCCGCGCCTGCTGGACCAGGCGGTGCGGGAGCTGGCGCTGTCGCTGCGCAACCACCTGGCGGACCCGGTGATGGTGGCGCTCGCGCAGCTCTCGCGCTGGCCGGTTTCAGTGTTCTCGGCCACGGCGCTGCTGCTGTGGTTGCTGGGCGCCGGCCGGCGCATGGCAGCGGTCCATTGGGTGATCGCCATCGGCGGCGGCGGCCTGCTGCACCTGTTGCTGTCCTGGGGACTGCGCGCGGCGCCCATGATGTTCGATCCCGGGGCTTTCCAGGCCGGGGCATTCGATCCGGGGTTGCCCGATTCGGGCCAGCAGGCGTTGTGGGGTCCAAGCGCGGCCATGAGCCTGGTGACGGTCACGCTCACCTTTTTCGCCGTGATGGAAGCCAGTGAACTTCCGCGCAGGCAGCGCCAGTGGCCCTACCTCGCCGCCGCGCTGCTGATCATGGCGCTGGCATTGGCGCGCCTCTACCTCGGACTGGAATGGCTGAGCGGGGCGCTGATGGGCATCACCCTGGGACTGGCCTGGACCGGCGTGGTGGGCATCGCCTACCGGCAGCGGGCGTTCCGGCGCTTTTCCGGCGCGATCGCCAGCCTGATCTTCTACCTGTCGTTCCTCGCGCTGTTCGCCTGGCAGGTCCGCGAGCACCACGCCGAAGAGATGGCCGCGCTGCAAACCCCGCGCGTGTTGCAGGAGCTGGACGGGGAGGCGTGGTGGCAGTCGCAGTGGCGCACGCTGCCGCAGGAACGCACCGGCGCGTCATCGCTCGCCTCGCGCCGGTTCAACATCCAGGTCGCGACCGCGCCGGAGAAGCTGACGCGACTGCTCGCCGGAACCGGCTGGGACCCGGTCCCCGATTCCGACTGGCGCTGGGTGCTGCAGGCCTTGAATCCGGAGCCCGACCAGGCCAGCCTGCCCCTGCTCGGACGGGCCTACCAGGGGCGGTCCGAGGAACTGCTGCTGCGCAATGGCGTTGCGCCCGCAGGGCCGCTGCTGACCCTCCGGCTGTGGGATTCCGGCGTGCGGCTGATGCCGGGCGGGCAGGTGCTCTACCTGGGCCAATTGTCCGAGGAAGAGTTGGTGCAGCGCCTGAGCCTCTTCAGCTACTGGAGAGCCAGGCCCATGCGCGAGGAGTTGCAGCAGCCGCTGCTCGAGGCCTTGGGCAGTCTGGAGCAGAAACGGGTGGCGGGGGGATTGTTACTGGTGCGCTGAACAGCGCCGCCCGACGCGCCGAGTCGCGGGCTGGGCCCGCTCCCACAAAGTCGCGGGCGAGGCCCGCTCCTACCCGCCGGTCTGGAAGCGAGGCAGCACCTCGACCAGGCTCTGCAGGCGTTCGAGCGGGTCCGACAACTCCAGCAGATGCTGCTTTTCGATGCCGGCCAGGGGCAGCAGTTCGGCCAGGCGGTAACCCACCCACGCGGCGTCCTGCAGGCATTCCTCGGACCAGGACGGGTACTGGTGGCCGACCTTCTCCATGAACCGTCCGAGCACGTCGGCGAGCAAGCCGTAGGCCGCGGGCAGCGGGCAGGGGGGCGGTTCCGGCAGCACCCGCACGCGGGCCCGGTACAGGCCGTCGTCCTGCTGCCAGGTCGAGTCGGTCAGGAAACGAACGGTGCCAACCGCGGCGACGCCCAGCAGGCCATCCTCCAGGGTATACCAGTCGACGATTTGCGCGTGCGTTCCGATTTCCGCCGTTTTCACCGGCGCCACCGCCTCCTCGCCTTCGCGGATCAGGCAGACGCCGAAACCGGTTTCCTCGCTCGCGCAGTCCCGCACCATCTTCAGGTAGCGCTGCTCGAAAATTCTCAGCGGCAGGAAGCCGCCGGGAAACAGGACCGTGCGCAGGGGGAACAGTGGGATCTCGAGCGTGCTCAACAGCCACTAATCCTGCAGTGAGCGGCTGAAGCGCGCCGGCACGGAATCGAAGCCGCCATTGCTCATGAACACCACGTGGTCGCCCGGCCTGGCCGCATCCAGCATCTGCTCCAGCAGATCGTCGCTGCGCGTGACGACGCGGCCGCGGCCCTCCAGCGGCGCCAGTGCCTCCTGCGGATCCCAGTCGATGCCGTCGCCGGTCATCAGCCAGACCCGGTCCGCCGCGATCAGCGCGGGGCCCAATTCGCCGATGTGCACGCCGGCCCGCATGGTGTTGCTGCGCGGCTCCAGCGCGACCAGCACCCGCGCGTTGCCGACGTTGCGCCGCAGGCCTTCCAGGGTCAACCGGATCGCCGTCGGGTGATGCGCGAAATCGTCGTAGACGCGAATCCCGCCAATGTCGGCGATCACTTCCATGCGGCGCTTGACGCCGCGGAACGTGGCCAGCGCCTGCAGGGCCGTCTCCGGGCCGACGCCCGCGGCGGCGGCGGCGGCAAGCGCGGCGCAGGCATTGAGCGCGTTGTGGCGTCCGCAGTGCGCCCAGCTCACCTTGCCGAGCGGCTGAGCGCCGCCGAAGAACGCCAGTTCACTCCCGTCCGCCTTGAGCAGTTCCACGCGCCAGTCGGCTTCCGCGTCCTCCGAGAAGCGCTGCAGCCGGCTCCAGCAACCCTTTTCGAGCACCGCCTCCAGGCGGGGATCCTGGCCGTTGCTGATGATCGTGCCGTTGCCGGGAATGGTCCGCACGAGGTGGTGAAACTGGGTCTGGATGGCCTTCAGGTCGTCGTAAATGTCGGCGTGGTCGAATTCCAGGTTGTTCAGGATCGCGATGTTCGGCCGGTAGTGCACGAACTTCGCCCGCTTGTCGAAAAACGCCGTGTCGTACTCGTCGGCCTCCACCACGAAGACCTCGTCCCCGTCGCGGGCGGACTGGTCGAAATTGCGCGGCACGCCGCCGATCAGGAACCCCGGCCTGCGGCCGGCCTGCTCGAGAATCCAGGCCAGCATGCTCGCCGTGCTGGTCTTGCCATGGGTGCCGGCCACGGCGATGACGGTCTTGCCGCGCAGGTAGTTCTCGCCCAGCCAGCGCGGGCCCGAAGTGTAAGGAATGCCGCTGTTCAGCACTTCTTCCACCGCCGGCGTGCCGCGGCTCAGCGCGTTGCCGATGATCACCAGGTCGGGCGGCGGTTTCAGCTGCCCGGCATCGTAGCCCTGGTGCAGCTCGATGCCCTCGGCCTCGAGTTGGGTGCTCATCGGTGGGTAGGTGTTCCGGTCTTGTCCGGTCACCCTGTGCCCGGCCCGCCGCGCCAGCAGGGCCACTCCGCCCATGAAGGTGCCGCAGGCTCCAAGGATGTGGATGTGCATGTGTCTGCTACCCGAAAACTGCTTTGAGGATGATGAAATTCGCGCCGAAGATCAACACGGCGACGAGTACCCCGAGACTCATCTTGATCGACAGCGCCTGGCGGTAGATATGTGCGTCGACCGCCAGGCTCCATACGAACAGCGCGAGGTAGGTCGTGGCCAGGCCCGGCTGCGGCTGACCGGGTTGCGCCTGGCTCAGCAGGGCGTAGGCGAGCAGTCCGAAGATGGTGCCGGTGCCGGCCAGCGCGCTGATGGTCTGCGGAATCCTGGCGGCCTGCCGGCGCGACGCGAGCAGGGCGCCGATGGCGCCCAGCTGGACCGCGATGGCCAGCAGGCTGCGCGGCGCCGCGTCCGCGCCGTCCAGCGCCCGGTCGGTCACCATGCCTTGCAGGGCGTAGGCGGCGCCGAGCACGAAGGCCAGCCCGGTCGCGGCCGGCAGGTCCTGCGGCCCGGAACGCAGCCGCAACATGTCGAGCAGGGCGCGGATCAACTGGAGCGGATCTGCAGCGCACCCCTGATGCGCTGGAACACTTCCTCGATGCTGCCTTCGCCGAGCACCCGGGACAGGAGGCCCTTGCGGGCGTAGTGATCGACCACGGGGGCGGTCTGCTCGGCATAGATCTGCATGCGCTTGCGCACCACTTCCTCGGTGTCGTCGCTGCGACCTTCCTCGGCGGCGCGCCTGGCGATGCGCGCAACGAGCTGCTCCACGTCGGCGTCGATCTGCAGGGCTTCGTCGACCGGCTGGCCCAGCCGCTGGAGCAGATCGTCCAGCGCTTCGGCCTGGGACAGGTTGCGCGGGTAGCCGTCGAGGATGAAACCCTGGTCGACGTCGCTCTCGGTCAAGCGCTCCTCGATCAGGCCGAGCATGATCTCGTCGGACACCAGTTCGCCGCGGTCGATGACGGCCTTCGCTTTCCGGCCGAGCACGGTGCCGGCCTTGGCGGCCGCGCGCAACAGTTCGCCGGTGGAGATGTGGGGCAGGCCGAGCTCCTTGACCAGCAGCGCCGCCTGGGTTCCCTTACCCGACCCCGGCGCACCCAGCAATACAATTCGCATCGAACGCTTCCCGTCCACTAGAATAGGGCGATAACGCTAACCGCTCGCCCCCGGCAAGTCAATGCGACCGGGCGGCCGCAGGCAACCGGATACAGACAAGCTGGAAGGAAGTGATTTGGCGATGAAAACCAACATTCTCTACGCGCAATCGGGCGGCGTCACGCCCGTCATCAACGCGACCGCCTGCGGGGTGATCGAGACCGCCGCGCGGCATCGCGACCGCATCGGCAAGGTGTTCGCCGGCAAGGACGGCATCATCGGCGTGCTGCGGGAAGAGCTGATCGATACATCGAAGGAGGGCAAGGCCGCCATTGCCGGTCTGCGCCACACGCCCGGCGGCGCATTCGGCTCCTGCCGCTACAAGCTGCGCGGCATCGAGGAGAACCGGCGCGAATACGAGCGCCTGATCGAGGTGTTCCGCGCCCACGACATCGGCTGCTTTTTCTACAACGGCGGCGGGGATTCCTCCGACACCGCCTACAAGGTCTCGCAGATCGGCCGCAAGCTGGGCTTCCCGGTGCAGTGCATCGGGGTGCCGAAGACCATCGACAACGACCTGCCGGTCACCGACAACTGCCCCGGCTTCGGCTCGGTGGCGAAATACGTGGCCGTCTCGATCATCGAGGCCAGCCTCGACGTCGAATCCATGGCCTCGAGCTCAACCAAGGTCTTCATCCTGGAAGTCATGGGCCGCCACGCCGGCTGGATCGCCGCGGCCGGGGGACTCGCGGCGCGCGCCGCGGGCGATCCGCCGCACGTAATCCTGTTCCCCGAGGTGCCGTTCCGGCAGAAGGAGTTCCTGAACAAGGTGAAGCACGCCGTGGAGACCTGGGGTTATTGCTCCATCGTGGTGTCCGAGGGCGTGCGCGACGGCGAGGGCAAGTTCCTGGCCGACGCCGGCACCCGCGACGCTTTCGGCCATGCCCAGTTGGGCGGCGTGGCGCCGGTGGTGGCGAACATCGTCAAAGAAAATCTCGGCTACAAGTACCACTGGGCCGTCTCGGACTACCTGCAGCGTTCGGCCCGGCACATCGCTTCCCGCACCGACGTCGAGCAGGCCTACGCGGTCGGCGCGGCCGCGGTCGAACTGGCCTTGCAGGGCAAGAGCGGCGTCATGCCGGTCATCCAGCGCCTGTCCGACAGCCCCTATCGATGGAAGGTCGGCCACACATCGCTGAGCCGCGTGGCCAACCGGGAGAAGAAGATGCCCGTGAACTTCATCGCGGCCGACGGTTTCGGCATCACTCCGGCGGCGCGTCGCTACCTGGCCCCCCTGATCCGGGGCGAAGACTATCCGCCGTATGACCGCGAGGGACTGCCGCGGTACGTGCGCATGAAGAAAGTACTGGTGCCGAAGAAGCTGCCGCCGTTCGAGGTGTGACGGCGGCCCGGCCGCGCCGGCCGGTTTTTGTCTTGTAGATTGATTTGGCTCAAATTTCCCCGGCCACGGGGAAGCTTTGGGCAGCAAAGTTTGTTACCATACCGCCGCTTTGTCACCACAGGTAATTCCGGCCAGGCAGATCCGGCCGAGCATAACGACAATTACTAGGAGAATCAAATGGATATCAACATGGCGCTCTGGCTCGCGCTGGGTTCGGCGCTGGTGGCCGTGGTCTATGGCCTGCTGACGACCAAGTGGGTCCTGGACAAGCCCGCCGGCAGCGAGAAGATGCAGGAAATCGCCGCGGCGATCCAGGTGGGCGCGAAAGCCTACATGAACCGCCAATACGGCACCATCGCCGTGGTCGGCGCAGTGCTGTTCGTCGTGGTCGGCGTCGCGCTGGGTTGGGCGACCGCCATCGGTTTCGCGATCGGCGCCGTGTTCTCCGGCTTGGCCGGCTACATCGGCCTGTTCGTTTCCGTGCGCGCCAACGTGCGCACTGCCGAAGCGGCGAAAGAAGGCGTCAGCCCGGCGCTCAAGCTCGCGTTTCGCGGCGGCGCCATCACCGGCATGCTGGTCGTCGGACTGGGCCTGCTCGGCGTGGCCGGCTACTTCGCGGTGCTGCGCGGCATGGGCTTCAATGAGGAAGACACGCTGCACGCGCTGGTCGGTCTGGCCTTCGGCGGTTCGCTGATCTCGATCTTCGCCCGTCTGGGTGGCGGCATCTTTACCAAGGGCGCCGACGTCGGCGCCGACCTGGTGGGCAAAGTGGAGGCTGGCATCCCCGAGGACGATCCGCGTAACCCGGCAGTGATCGCCGACAACGTGGGCGACAACGTCGGCGACTGCGCCGGCATGGCGGCCGACCTGTTCGAGACCTACGCCGTTACGCTGGTCGCCACCATGCTGCTCGGCAGCCTCACCGCCGCGGCCCTCGGCCCCAACGCCGTGATTTTCCCGATGGTGCTGGGCGGACTGTCCATCATCGCCTCGGTGCTCGGCACCTTCGTCGTCTCGATCAAGGAAGGCGGCAAAATCATGGGCGCCCTGTACAAGGGCGTGATCGCCTCCGGCGTGCTGGCGGCCATTGCCTTCTACCCGGTCACCACCATGATCATGGGCGACGGTTCCATCAAGCTGTATTTCGCGGCCCTGATCGGCCTGGCGCTGACCGCGGCCATGGTGGCGATCACCGAGTACTACACCGGCACCGAGTTCAACCCGGTGAAGAAAATCGCCGCCGCCTCGACCACTGGTCACGCGACCAACATCATCGCCGGGCTCGGGGTGTCGATGAAAGCCACCGCGCTGCCGGTGCTCGCGGTCTGCGCCTCGATCTGGGGCGCCCACCAGCTGGCCGGCCTCTATGGCATCGCGATCGCCGCCACGACCATGCTCTCGATGACCGGCATGATCGTGGCGCTGGATGCCTTCGGCCCGATCACCGACAACGCCGGCGGCATCGCGGAAATGTCCAAACTGCCGCCCGAAGTGCGCAAGACCACCGACGCGCTGGACGCCGTGGGCAATACCACCAAGGCCGTGACCAAGGGCTACGCTATCGGCTCGGCCGGGCTCGCCGCGCTGGTGCTGTTCGCCGACTACACCAGCAGCCTGACCCGCGCCGGGCACGGCGAGGTGGTGTTCGAACTGTCCAACCACCTCGTGATCATCGGCCTGTTCATCGGCGGCCTGGTGCCATACCTGTTCGGCGCCCTGGCCATGGAGGCCGTCGGCCGCGCCGCCGGCTCGGTGGTGGAGGAAGTGCGCCGCCAGTTCCGCGAGATCAGCGGCATCATGGAAGGCACCACCAAGCCGGACTACTCGCGCGCGGTGGACATGCTGACCAAGGCCGCGATCAAGGAAATGATCGTACCCTCGCTGCTGCCGCTGCTGATCCCGATCATCGTCGGCCTGGTGCTGGGCCCGGTCGCGCTGGGCGGCGTGCTGGTCGGCACCATCGTCACCGGCCTGTTCGTGGCCATTTCCATGACCACGGGCGGCGGTGCCTGGGATAACGCCAAGAAGTACATTGAGGACGGCAACTTCGGCGGCAAGGGCACCGACGCACACGCCGCGGCCATTACCGGCGACACCGTCGGCGACCCGTACAAGGACACCGCCGGCCCGGCCATCAACCCGCTGATCAAGATCATCAACATCGTGGCGCTGCTGATCGTGCCGCTGCTTTGACCCTGTAGGACCGAACCTTGTTCGGGAAATTGACCTCTCGATGTCCCGAACAAGGTTCGGTCCTACGAAAACCCGCCCCTTGTCGGGTCAATTGAAGGCCGTAACCGTCTGCACGGGGCGGCTGGGACGCGCGAGGTCGGCCCGGTAATACGGTTCCATTTCGGGGCCCAGCGCGGCCAGCGCCTTTTCGCGGTTGGCCGGGTTCGGGTGGGTGCTGAGGAATTGCGGCGGATGGCCGCCGGGCAGCGCGTTCATCTTGCGCCAGAGGGTGACGGCGGCGTCCGGGTCGTAACCCGCCTTGGCCGCCAACTCGATGCCGATGCGATCGGCCTCGGTCTCCGCCGCCCGGCTGTTCGGCATGGTCACGGCCAACGCGGCGGCCGCGGTGGCGCCGGCCATGGCGGCGCCCTTGTTGTCAGCGGCGATGCCCACCGCGAGCACGCCGATGCTGCTGGCCATGGCCACCGACATCTTTTCGGCCGTGTGGTTGGCCAGCGCGTGGCCGATCTCGTGGCCCATGACCTGGGCGATCTCGTCGTCGCTGGGCTCGAGCTGCTCGATCAGCCCGGTGTAGATCGCCATGCGCCCGCCCGCCATGCACCAGGCGTTGACGGTTTCGGGGTCGTCGATGACCGCCACGCTCCATTTCCAGTCGGCCGAATCGGGCCGCATCTCGACGGCCTGCGCGACCAGCCGGCCGCTGATGTCGTTGACGCGCTTGATCAGGGCCCGGTCGTCCGAGAGCTTGCCTTCCTGCTTGAGCTTGCCGACTTCCTGCACGTAAGCCTGGGCCGATGAGTTGATGGCCGTCTCCTCGGAAACCAGCATCAGCTGCCGCCGGCCGGTCGGGCTGGTGGCGCAGGCGGCGAGCAAGGCCGGGATCAGCAGCAGGAGGGCGAGGCGGCGGGCGGCGCTGGGCATGTTCGGGTTCACCATGGCGAAAACATTGGGGGCAATCACTTTCGCACCTGCGCAAGATGAATGCAATTGAGGGGGCGGGTCGTGTAGGACCGAACTTTGTTCGGGACTGCAGCGCTTAATTCCCGAACAAGGTTCGGTCCTACAGCGCCAGGGCTTTTTGCAGCATGGCGAGCAGCTCGGGGTAGGAGTCGCGGTCGAGCAGGTTCAGGGCCCGCAGCCCGGAAAGCTCGCCGACCAGCCGGATCGCGGCCGAGGTATTGGCCGCCGGCCCCGCGACCAGGTCCGCCTTCAGCCCCTCGCCATAGGCGGTCTGCACGCCCAGCACCGCGTAGGGATCGGAGGCGCAGAGCACGGTGAAGCGGGCGAGCCCGCGCAGGTATTCGACGACGACCGCGCCGTTGTACGGCTCCAGCGGCGAGGCGCCGGCCTCGACCACCAACACCTGTGCCTCCCAGGCGGCGATCTTCGACAGCATCAGTTCAAAGGCCGGCCGAAATCGTGCCTCGGCGCAGACCGTCGATGGCAGCCCCACATCGACGAAATCGAGGACACACCGGGCGCCGGCGTCGCGGAACCTGAGGATGTCGCGATAGCGGGCGGCGCCGCTCAGCTTGGCGGCCACGACGTCGACCCCGAGATACTTGAGAGCCCGGATGATGATCTGGCCGGCGGTGGTCTTGCCCGACGACATCGAAGTGCCGATCAGCAGGATCACCGGGACTCCCAGCTGGCGCGGCGGCGCCGGCTCGACGAAGTCCATCATGTTCAGCTTGCGCCCCCGCCGCGTCGCGTGGCCGAGGTAGTCGAGCTCCATCAGATCGGGCAGCATGGGCGAGGTGGACGTGGCGCGGCCCAGCAAGCCGGCGCTGGTCAGGGCTTCGAGCCGCAGGTCGTCGGTCACCGCGCGCCAGTCGCCGACGCCCTCCAGCGTCGCCGCGCGCCGCCCGAGCGCCCCGATCAGCAGGTCGCCGCGCACCAGTTCGGCCATGCGGCCGGACTTGGTCTCGCACTGGTGCACGCGGTTGCGCTCGCCGACCACCCGGCCGACCACGAAATCCCCGGTCGCCCACTCCGCGCGATCCAGGGTGCCCAGGTCGAACGGCTTGATCCACAGGTCGGTGCAGCGGGTCACCGAACTGTGAAAGTAGTGGCGGGTCGTCACGTCGTCATGTCCTCATCGGGGGGGCGCTGCTCGCGCGGGGGGCGCGTCCAGCGGCGGCGCCATCAGCAGCAGCGCCAGCAGCGCGGCGCGCTCCATGCTGGCCTGGATGCGCAGGTGCTCGTGGCGCGCGTGGGCGCCGTCGCCCACCGCGCCGAGGCCGTCCAGCGTGGCGGTGAACTGGCTGGTGAAGTTGCCGTCCGAGCCGCCGCCGGCCACTGCCTCCTCCAATTGCAGGCCCAGTTCCGAGCCCAGTTGGCAGGCCAGCTGCCACAGCGCGCGGTTGGCCGGGGTGCGCTCCATCGCCGGCCGGCCGAAGCCGCCCTCCACCGACAGCGAGGTACCGGCGATGGCCGGCTGCACGTTGCGTATCGCCGCCTCGATGCGCTGCTGATCCGCGTGCATGGCCACGCGCACGTCGACCACGGCGCGGCTGTGCGGCGCGACCACGTTGGGCCGCAGTCCGCCGTCGATCGTGCCGACGTTGACCGTGATGCCGCGCTCCAGGTCGTTCAGCGCGAACAGGGACTGGATCACGTGGGCAAGCTCCAGGATGGCGCTCGCCCCGGCGCCGGGTTCCAGGCCCGCATGCGCCGCCTCTCCTCGCACGGTCACGGTGAAGCGACCGATGGCCTTGCGCGCGGTCTTCAACAGGCCGGCAGGGCCGAGAGAAGGCTCCAGAACGAACACCCGGCTCATGCGTGGGGCGAGCATTTCGATGTAGCGGCGGCTTTCCCTGCTGCCGATTTCCTCGTCCGAGTTCAGCAACACGTGAGGCGCCACGGCCGGCCGGACGCCGAAGTGGTGCAGGGTCTCCAGGGCCAGCAGGGCCTGCGCGACCCCGCCCTTCATGTCGTACACGCCCGGGCCGTGCACCGTGTCGCCGTTCGCCGCAAAGGGCATTTCAGCCAGCGTGCCGAGCGGCCAGACCGTGTCATAGTGCCCGAGCAGCAACTGCGCGGGCGCGCCCCGCGTCCTGCCTGCCGGGCTCGCGAACAGCATGCCGCCCGTGTTCCGGCCGGGGACGCGGCGGACGCGAAAGCCGAGTGGCTCGAGTTCGCCGGCGATGATTTCGCGGATCTCCGTCTGCGCGCCGGGCTCGGTAGACGGCGATTCGGCTTGTGTCAGGCGACGCAATAGCCAGACCAGTTTCCGCTGACGGCCCTGCATGTGCCGAAGTATCTCGGTGGCGGTCGGGCGCGGCGCGTGGCTCATGGGCTGCGGCGCCTTCACTTCGTCATCCCTTCGGGGAAGGGAAAGCTCAGGATCCGATTGATCGTCGCGAAGCGCCCGGGATGCACGTAGGCCAGGATCGGCGCCTGGTCGACCATGGCCTGCTCGCTGGCTTCGTGAACGCGCTCCGAGTCCGCCGCGACACGGGCGGCGACGATCCGCCCGATGACGAGGCTGTTGACGCCGAAGCCGTCCACCAGGCGGTCCAGTTCGCATTCGAGGAACATGTAGCCGCCTTCGAGCAGGACGCCGTCGACGACGCTGGCCGCGAACACCGGCAGCGCCGCCAGCGCCGGCTTGCCCTCTTCCCCGCAGCGCGGCGAGGCGGCGAGGCTGGCCAGCACCAATTGCGCGGGGCGCGGGTAGGAAACCGTGAAGACCCCGGTGCGCTGAATGTTGGTATAGGTATGATGCCGCGGTGTGCAGACGAAACCGTAGTAATTGTCCCAGCCCATGGGCATCGCCATGTGCTTGGGCGCCAGGTCGTGGCGGCCGTCCGCTTCGCGGGTTCCGACGAGCACCAGCGGCGCCACCCAGAAGAACCGGTCCCAGATCGGCTGGGCCACGTCCAGTTCGATGAGCCCTGAGTGGCTGGCCGGGTTGCCCATGACGTTGCTCCTGCCGGAATCCGGCACCGTCAAAAACCCAGCTTTGAGGCTAGGCCGCGAGGCTGGCTCGCGCCATGACCTGAGGCAAATGCCCGGCGATCGCCGCGTCAAGCGCGATTCCGGTAAAATCCGCGGCATGTCCGCCTGCGTGAACATCCTGCCGGAAATCCGGTCTATCTTCCGCTGGCGGGGCGAAACCCGGAACGCCGGCGCGAGCGGCTACCTGGACCGGGTATCGAACGAGACCGGAAGCGCATGACGAGAATAGTGAAAAATTGGCGGGTGCCGACCCTGCTCGCCCTGCTGGGCTCGCTTGGACCGGCCGGCAGCGCGGCCGCCATCGAGTTCGATGAAGTCCGGAACTTCGAGGATGTGTTCGTCATTTCCGCCGCGGCCCCGACGCGCGACCGCATCGAAGTCCGTTGGGCGATCGAGGACGGCTACTACCTCTACAACAACCAGTTCCTGCGCTTCACGCCCCTCGACGAGCGGGTAGTTCTGGGCCGGCCGCAGCTGCCTCCCGGCGAGGTCAGTTTCGACGAATTGCTCGGCGCCGAGGTGGAGAAGTTCCACGGCGAACTGACGGTCACGCTGCCCCTGGTCGAAGTGCCGGACGAACTGCACGGCGTCGAACTCCGCGTGCGCTCGCAGGGCTGCCTGGAGGACGAACTCTGTTACCCCCCCACCGAGCAGAGCGTGCGGGTGGACCTGCCGCCGGCGGCCGTGACCGCGGGACCGGCCGGCCCGGCGGGCGATCTTTTTAACGGGCTCACCGCCGGTCGCGGGGATGACCTGCCCGGAAAAGACTTGTTGGCCGGGGGCGTGCCCGCGGCGCTGCCGCCGGAAGAGGCTTTCGTCTACGAAGCCATCGCCTTCGATGCGGACACGGCGCTGGTGCGGCTCACGGCCCAGGCCGGCTACTACCTGTACACGGAGAAGCTGGCGTTCCGCGCGAGCGGCGCGCCGGGCGTCGCGGTGCGCGCCGTCGAACTGCCGGCGGGCGTGACCAAGGACGATCCGGAGTTCGGCCCGGTGCCGGTCTATTTCGGCCAGGTCGAGATCCCGGTGCACCTCACGCGGCCGCCCGGACCGGCGACCGGAATTAACTTGCAGGCCGACTTCCAGGGCTGCCGCGACGGCGACATCTGTTATCCGCCGATGTCCCGCAGCGTGGCGTTCGAACTGCCGGCCGGTGAAGGGGATCCGCCGGCCGCCGCTGCCGCCGTTACGGGCGGTCCCGCGCAGGCTGCAGCCCCGCTGTCCGAGCAGGACCGCCTGGCCGGCCTGCTGACCCGCAACCCAGCGGGCGCGCTGGTCGCCTTCTTCCTCGCCGGCCTGCTGCTCGCGTTCACCCCCTGCGTGTTTCCGATGCTGCCGATTCTCTCCGGCATCATCGTCGGGCAGGGTGCCCGGCTCACCACGCCGCGGGCTTTCTGGCTCTCCCTCGTCTATGTGCTGGCCATGGCCGTGACCTATACGGTGGCCGGCGTGCTGGCCGGCCTGTTCGGGCAGAACCTGCAGGCGGTGTTCCAGAATCCGTGGATCATCAGCGGCTTCGTCCTGGTGTTCGTCCTGCTCGCACTTTCCATGTTCGGCTTCTACGAACTGCAGCTGCCGGGCCGGCTGCAGACCCGGCTGGCCGAGGCCAGTAATCGCCAGCGCGGCGGCGAGCTCTGGGGCGTGGCGGTCATGGGCTTCCTGTCCGCGCTGATCGTCGGTCCTTGCGTGGCGCCGCCCCTGATGGCCGCGTTGATCGTCATCGGCTCGTCCGGCGACGCCGTGCTGGGCGGCGCGGCGCTGTTCGCGCTGTCGATGGGCATGGGCGTTCCGCTGCTCCTGTTCGGCGTTACGGCCGGCAAGTTCGTGCCGCGCGCCGGCGCCTGGATGAACGCGGTGAAGGCGGTGTTCGGGGTCGGCCTGCTGGCGCTGGCCATCTGGCTGCTCGAGCGCATCCTGCCGGGTCCGGCCATCATGCTGCTGTGGGGCGCGCTGGCGATCGGCTGCGGCGTCTATCTCGGCGCGCTCGAGCGCATCGAGGCCGGCGCCTCCGGATGGCGGCGCCTGTGGAAGTCGCTGGGCGTATTGCTGCTCCTGCTGGGCGCGCTCGAGATCATCGGCGCGGCCGCCGGCGGCGACTATTGGCTGCGGCCGCTGGCGGGCTTCAACGCCCGTTCCGGGGACGCGCCGGCTGCGGGCGAGGCGGCGCAGGACCATGCGGCTTTCGTCCGCATCAAGTCGCTGCAAGACCTGGAGCACGCCGTGGCCGCGGCGGGCCAGGGCGGCCGCGGAGCCATGCTCGACTTCTACGCGGACTGGTGCGTCGAATGCAAGCGCATGGAGCGCAACACCTTTCCCGATCCCGGCGTGCAGGCCTTGCTGGCGCGGCTGCAGCCGCTGCAGGCGGACGTGACCGCCAACGACGCCGACGACCAGGCGCTGATGCAGGCTTTCGGCATCATCGGCCCGCCGGCCATCCTGTTCTTCGATCGCAACGGCGAGGAGCTCAAACCATTCCGGCTGGTGGGTTATTTCGACCCCGCAGAGTTCTCCACGCACCTCGGGCGCGTGCTCGACGCCCAGTGAGCAGGCAGTTCGTCATCCTGGCGCTGGTCGCGCTGCTGGCCGCCGCCGGCGGCTATTTCGTCGCGATGCGCCTCGGCGAGCCGCCGCTGTCGGCCACGACCCCGGTCACGAATGCGGCCGTGCCGACGCCGGAGGCGCTGATCGGCCAGCGGCGGCCCGATTTCAGCCTCGCGGATGCCGCCGGCAATCCGGTGGCGGCCGCGGATTTCGACGGCCAGGCGCTGCTGCTGAATTTCTGGGCGACCTGGTGCGCGCCCTGCGTCGAGGAGATGCCCATGCTGTCGCGACTGCAGCGGGAACACGCCGGGCAGGGCCTGCGGGTGGTCGGCATCAGCGTGGACGATCCCGGTCGCGCCCAGGCGTTCGCGGAAGGCCTCGGCCTCGAGTACCCCGTGTTGTTCGGTGCCGGGCCGTCGGGCGCGGGCGCGGCCATGCTGGTCGGCCGGCGTTATGGCAACGCGTCCGGCATGCTGCCCTACAGCGTTCTGGTCGACGCGGGCGGCATCGTGCGCTGGGCACACCTGGGCGCCGTCCGTCGCGAACAGCTGGAAGCGCAACTCGCCGCCCTGCCATAAGGCCGGGCGCGGCTTCACAAAAATTTTACATTTGACGCTATTTCGCTGCCATCTCCGTCAATACGGCGCCGAATCGTGGACAAGTCGCGCGCGATAATGCAGACTTTCTGACACCAACCCCCAACAGAGACCCCCATGGCGAGCATCCTGGTCCTTAACGGACCCAACCTCAATCTGCTTGGCAGCCGGGAGCCGGACAAGTACGGCCATCGCAGCCTGCAGGAGATCATGGAAGAGCTCGACCGCTTTGCCGGCGCCTGCGGCCACCAATTGCAGCACGTGCAGGAAAACAGCGAGGGCGTGCTGGTCGACGCCATCCACAAGGCGGCCTGCAACGGCATCGATTACATCATCTTCAATCCCGCCGCCTACACGCACACCAGCGTGGCCCTGCGCGACGCCCTGCTGGCGGTGCGCATCCCGTTCGTCGAGGTGCACCTTTCCGCGATCGCGGCGCGCGAGCCGTTCCGGCAGATTTCCTATTTCTCGGACATCGCCATGGGGGTCATTGCCGGCTTCCAGGGCGAGGGCTACATGCTGGCCCTGCAGGCCATCATCAACCACATCGAGCCCTGAAGCGATGGACATCAGAAAAATAAAGAAACTCATCGAAATGCTGGAAGAATCCAGCCTCACCGAAATCGAGATCGTCGAGGGCGAGGAGTCGGTGCGACTGAGCCGGGCGGCGGCCGGCGTGATGCCCATGCATCCGGGCTTTCCGGCGTCCCTGCCCGCGCACGTCCAGGCGGCGGCCTGGTCCGCCCCGGGCGGGGCGCTGAACCCCGGCGGCAACCCGGCGGGCGGCGCGCAGAACGCCCCGGCGGCCGGCGAGGATGCGGTGCCGGAGGGCGAACTGGTGCGCGCGCCGATGGTCGGCACCTATTACGCCTCGCCGAGCCCGGACGCCGAGGCCTTCGTCTCGCTCGGCCAGCGCATCAGCGAGGGCGAGACGATGTGCATCATCGAGGCGATGAAGATGTTCAACCAGATCGAGGCGGAAACCTCCGGCACGGTCGTGGCGATCCTGGTCGAGAACGGCCAGCCGGTGGAATTCGACCAACCGCTGTTCGTGATCCGCTAAGCAAGGGACATGGCCGTACTCGAGAAGATCGTCATTGCCAACCGCGGCGAAATCGCGCTGCGGATCCTGCGCGCCTGCCACTCGATGGGGATCAAGACGGTCGCGGTGCATTCCACCGTCGACCGCAACCTCAAGCACGTCGCGATGGCCGATGAATCTGTATGCATCGGGCCCGCGCCGGCGGCCGAAAGCTACCTGAACGTGCCGGCCATCATCGCGGCGACCGAAGTCACCGACGCGGTCGCCATCCATCCGGGTTACGGATTCCTGGCCGAGAACGCGGATTTCGCCGAGCGGGTCGAGCAGAGCGGCTTCATCTTCATCGGTCCGCGCCCGGACACCATTCGGTTGATGGGCGACAAGGTATCCGCGATCCGCGCCATGCGCGAGGCGGGCGTGCCCTGCGTGCCGGGGTCGGACGGACCCCTGCCGGACGATCCCCAGGAGTGCGCCCGGATGGCGCGCGAGGTGGGCTACCCGGTCATCATCAAGGCTTCGGCGGGCGGCGGCGGGCGCGGCATGCGGGTGGTCAACACCGAGGCGCACCTGCAAACCGCGCTGCAGATGACGCGGCAGGAGGCCGCCGGCGCCTTTGGCGACCCGACCGTTTACCTGGAGAAGTTCCTCGAGAACCCGCGGCACGTCGAGATCCAGGTGATCGCCGACCAGCACGGCAACGCCGTTTACCTCGGCGAGCGCGACTGCTCGACCCAGCGCCGGCACCAGAAAGTCATCGAGGAAGCGCCGGCCCCCGGCATCACCCCGGAGCAGCGGTCGGAAATCGGCCAGGCCTGCGTCGAGGCCTGCAAGCGCATCGGCTACCGCGGCGCCGGCACCTTCGAGTTCCTCTACGAAAACGGCCGCTTCTACTTCATCGAGATGAACACGCGCATTCAGGTGGAGCACCCGGTCACCGAGCGCATCACCGGCATCGACCTGGTGCGCGAGCAGATCCTGGTGGCGGCGGGCAATCCGCTCAGCTTCCGGCAGGAAGACGTGCAGATCCGCGGCCATGCCATCGAGTGCCGCATCAACGCCGAGGACCCGGAGACCTTCCTGCCCTCGCCCGGCACGATCACCGGCTTCCATGCGCCTGGGGGGCCGGGCATCCGCTGCGACACCCACATGTACGACGGCTACCGCGTGCCGCCCAACTACGATTCGATGGTCGGCAAGATCATCGCCCACGGCCAGGACCGCGACATGGCCATCGCGCGCATGCGCGTCGCGCTGGACGAGATGGTGCTCAACGGCATCAAGTCCAACATTCCGCTGCACAAGTGGCTGCTGTGGGACCCCGGCTTCCTGCGCGGCGGCTTCAACATCCACTACCTGGAAAAGCGCCTGGCCGAACGGAAAGGCTGAGCGGCAGGATTGCCGCGAAGGAGGCGACTGCCAGGAGGCAGCTGTCGCCGGCGCCCCGCAGGGGCGCTGTCAGAGTGAATTCCGAAGGACGTGAATCAGCACCAGCATGGCTTGGCTTGAACTATCCATTGCCGTCGACCGCGCGGCCGTCGCGGCGGCCGAGGAGGCGCTCGAGTCGCTCGGCGCGCTCGCCATCACCTTGCAGGACGTTGCGGACCACCCGGTGCTCGAACCCGAACCCGGCGCCACCCCCTTGTGGCCGGTCGTGCAGGTGTGCGGCCTGTTCGACGCAGCGGCCGATCGCGACCGGCTGGTGGCGGGCTTGTGCGCAGCGCCCGGCATCGGCCGCCCGGACCGCATCCGTTTCGGCGAGGTGGGCGACCGCGACTGGACGCGTGCCT
>Ga0105090_10000450_pt1 | contig 20100 bp, 18 predicted proteins | sample PPLLak3March2015_FD_79110 | JGI IMG/M metagenome (GOLD analysis project Ga0105090, IMG submission 79110) | Freshwater sediment microbial communities from Prairie Pothole Lake near Jamestown, North Dakota, USA - PPLs Lake P7 Core (1) Depth... | ecosystem: Environmental > Aquatic > Freshwater >... | reverse complement strand
CTCTCGCCTTGCGGATCTCGTCCCGCATCGCCGCGATCGTCGCGCGGTAGTCCTTGGCACCGAAGATCGCGGAACCTGCGACGAACGTGTCGGCGCCTGCCGCGGCGACGGCTGCGATGTTGTCCACCTTCACTCCGCCATCGACCTCGAGGCGAATCTCGCGGCCGCTGCGGTCGATCATCTCGCGCACCGCGGTGATCTTAGGCAGCACCGACGGAATGAACGACTGGCCGCCGAAGCCCGGGTTCACCGACATCAGCAGCACCATGTCGATCTTGTCGAGCACGTGATCGAGCCAGTTTACGGGCGTGGCCGGGTTGAGCACGAGGCCAGGGCGGCAACCGAGCTCGCGGATCAGGCCGATCGTACGGTCGACGTGCTCGCTCGCCTCGGGGTGGAACGTGATGTACGTGGCGCCGGCCTTGGCGAAGTCCGGCACGATGCGATCCACGGGCTTCACCATCAGGTGCACGTCGATCGGCGCCGTGATGCCGTGCTTGCGCAACGCCTCGCAGATCAGCGGTCCGATCGTCAGGTTCGGCACGTAGTGGTTGTCCATCACGTCGAAGTGCACGATGTCGGCACCCGCCTCGAGCACGTTGCGCACTTCCTCGCCGAGGCGAGCGAAATCGGCCGAAAGAATCGAAGGCGCGATCCAGGGGGACTGCATGGCGGGCTCCAGCGGGGGATGCTTCACTCTATCAGGCCGGCGGGCTACTTCATCCCCCGGTGTTTCCGGATGATTTCGTAGGCCTCGAGGATCTGGCGCGTCCGCTCGTGCGCTGCCTCGATCATCGACTGCGGCAGGCCATTGGCCACCAGCTTGTCCGGGTGGTTCTGGCTCATCAGGCGGCGGTAGGCGAGCGTCACGTCGCCTTCGGCGGCGTCCGGGCTCACACCCAGCGCCTGGTAGGCATCGGCCAGGCGATCCGCCGCCGGGCGGGCCGACGCCCCGGCGCCGCCCTGCCCCGCGTGCATGCGCAACATCGCCTCGAGGGCGGCGAACTCCATGGCCGAGATGCCGAGCGCCCCGCAGATGCGGGCGAACACGGAACGGGCAGGTGCACTCAGACCTCCGGCCCACAGCGCGGCCTCGAGCTGGATCTGCACGAACAGTCGGCGCAGGTCGTCACGACCCACCGAGGCGGCGCGGAAGTCGCCGAGCACGTCCTCGAGCGGGAAATCGGACGACTTGCCCTCGGTGAACAGATCGATGGCCCGGCGCACGTCGGCCTCGCTCAGGGAAAAGCGGCGCATCGTGGCGCGTGCCGCATCGATCTCCTGCTCGGTGACCCGGCCATCGGCCTTGGCGACGTGACCCATCACCTGGAACGTCGCGCGGAAGAACAGCACCTGCAGTTCACGCGACGGGATGGTGCCCGGCCGTCTCGCCGCCGACGCCTTCCGGTCGAACTGGTGCCCGATGAGGAAACCCACGATGGCCCCCAACAGGCCGCGCCCGATGATGGCGCCGAGCACCGCCCCGATCAGCTTGCCGTACCAGCCCATGGTTTCCTTGACCGTCGGGGAATGCGCCTGCAACACTGCCCGCCCGCGGCCGCGCGCTATGTTACCAGCACGCCCCGCCACCCTCCCGAATCGTGGAAGCACGCGCATGACTGCACCGCAGACGACCTCCCCGCCGATGCACGAATCGCACCTCCCGGGGCTCGCACGCATCCACCAGGGCAAGGTCCGCGACATCTACGACGTCGACGAGCGCCACATGCTGATCGTCACCACTGATCGCCTGAGCGCGTTCGACGTGGTGCTGCCCGACCCGATCCCCGGCAAGGGCCAGGTGCTCACGTCCATCTCGAACTTCTGGTTCGGCAAGACGCGGCACATCGTGCCGAACCACCTCTCCGATTACCCGCTCGAGCGCGCCGTGCCCGGTGCGGCCGAGCGCGCGCTGATCGCCGATCGCGCGATCGTGGTGCGCAAACTGAAGGCGCTGCCGGTCGAGGCCGTGGTGCGTGGCTACCTGATCGGCTCGGGGTGGAAGGACTACCAGGCCACCGGCCGCGTGTGCGGCATCGATCTGCCCAAGGGCCTGCGCATGGCCGACCGCCTGCCACAGCCGATCTTCACGCCCTCGACCAAGGCGGCCAAGGGCCACCACGACGAGAACGTGGCGTTCGACGCAATCGTCGCGGCTGTGGGTGCCCCGCTCGCCACTCAGGTGCGAGACGCGGCCATCGCGCTGTATGAATTCGCGGCAGCGTATGCACTCGAGCGGGGCATCATCATCGCCGACACCAAGTTCGAGTTCGGCGTCGACGACGCGGGCCAGCTGGTGCTGATCGACGAGGCACTCACGCCCGACTCGTCGCGCTTCTGGCCGGTGGACACGTACGCGCCCGGATCGAGCCCGCCGTCGTTCGACAAGCAGTTCGTGCGCGACTACCTCGAGACGCTCGACTGGAACAAGACCGCGCCCGGCCCGCGCCTGCCGGCCGACGTGATCGTGAAGACCTCGGAGAAGTACCGCGAGGCCCTGCGCCGCCTGACGGCGTAATCGTGCCCTCGGCTCGTGCGTCGCGATGATCGAGCGACTGGCTCCGGTCGTGGTCTTGCTGGCTGGGCTCTACCTCGTTTGCCTCGGCGCGATTTCACTGACTGCGCCTGCACTTGCCCGCCGGTTCCTGCTCGGATTCGTCGGTTCGCGAGAGTTGCACTACCTGGAGCTGGCCCTCCGGCTCGTCGTTGGCGGTGCTTTCCTGTTGTACGCGCCAGCGCTGCGGTTTCCGCTGGCATTCACCACGCTCGGCTGGACCATCGTCCTCACGACCGTCGGGCTCGCGCTGGTTCCATGGCGGTGGCACCGGCTGTTTGCCCAGCGGGCGGTGCCGCGCGTGTTGCGCTTCCTGCCGTTGCTGGGCCTGGCGTCGTTGTTGCTGGGCGGCATCGTGTTGTTCGCATTGTTCACGCGCATCAGCCGATGACGGCCTGCATCGACGCGATGAAGGTGCGCGGATCAGACGTGGTGCGGAGAATGCCCGCTATTTTCGGGCCCACCGCGCGATCACGCGGTGCAACTCCCGCACGCCGTCGGTGAGCGCGGCCGGCCCCGGCTGCAGGATGATCGATGACTTCACCTCGTGCAGCTCGCCGTCGCGCACTGCAGGCACGCCGGCCCAGCCCGCACGCGCCGCAACGGAACGTGGGTTGAACTTCTTGCCGCACCACGACCCGAAGATGATGTCGGGAGCGCGGCGTGGCACCTCGAGCGCGTCGGCGATGATGCGGTTGCGACCGAGCGACTGCGTGGCGAGCTCAGGGAACACGTCGTCGCCGCCGGCAATGCCGATCAGCTCCGACACCCAGCGGATGGCGGAGATCTGCGGCTCGTCCCACTCCTCGAAATAGACCCGCGGGCGCCGCGACAGCTCCGCGGCCGCTGCGCGGACCGAATCGAGCCCGACCTCCAGCTGGCCCACCAGCGTCGCGGTCTTCGCCTCGCAGCCGATCATCCCGCCCAGCGTGCGCAGCATGCGCAGGATCTCCGCGACGCTGCGGTGGTTGAACACGTGCACCTCGATGCCCCGGCGCACGAGCTCCGCCGCAATGTCCGCCTGCAGGTCGGAGAAACCCAGCACCAGGTCGGGCTCGAGCGCCACGATCCGGTCGAGCTTTGCGGACGTGAACGCGGAGACGCGCGGCTTCTCCCTGCGGGCACGGGGCGGCCGCACCGTGAAGCCAGAGATGCCGACGATGCGCCAGTCCTCACCGAGCAGGTAGAGGGCCTCGGTCGTTTCCTCGGTGAGGCAGACGATGCGTGACGGAAAGTTCGCAGTGACCGGCATCCGGTTAATCTAGCACTTGCCCGCCGCCACGGGCCGTGCAAGGCTTGGCCTCGCTTGACCCAGTCACCCGCCCTTTTTCCCAGCCTGCGCCGCCAGTTCGAGCACTGGCTGTTCGACCTGCCCGAAGCCGTCGGCGGCAGCGCGATGCACTGGGTCATGCTGCCGCTGCGCTACCTGTACGCGCTGCTGCGCGACCTCGGCCGCGGCGAACTCGGCCTGCGGGCGATGAGCCTCGTCTACTCCACGCTGTTCGCGATCGTGCCGATGGTGGCCGTCGCGTTTTCGGTGCTGAAGGCGTTCGGCTACCACCGCGAGCTCGAGCCGGTGCTGTTCGAATTCCTGCGGCCGCTCGGCGACCAGGGATACGAGCTCACCCAGAACATCATGCGCTTCGTCGAGAACGTGCAGGGCACGATCCTCGGCACGGTGGGCTTCGCCTTCCTGCTCTACACCGCAGTCTCGATGATCCAGAAGATGGAGGAGTCGCTCAACTTCGTGTGGCACGTCGAGCGCTCGCGCAGCCTCGCGCGCCGGGTCAGCGAGTACCTGGTGGTGATGCTGATCGGCCCGGCGATCGCGGTGTTCGCGATGGTGCTGCTCGCGCGCATCGAGGCGAGCGACATGCTGGCACGCATTTCGGGCCTCGCCACCGGCGACACGGGCACCTTCGGCAACGCACACTTCACGCCCTACCTGATGGTGGTGGCGCTGTTCGCGTTCGTCTACGTCTACATGCCGAACACGCGGGTGCGCATCGGCCCGGCTTCCGTGGGCGCGCTGTTCGCGGGCGTGCTGTGGGCCGCCGTAGGTGCGCTGTTCGCACGCATCGTCGTCTACTCCGCCAAGACCGCGGCGATCTATGCGGGCTTCGCCGTGGTGCTGCTGTTCCTGGTGTGGCTGTACGTCAGCTGGCTGATCCTGCTGCTCGGCGCACAGCTGTCGTTCTACGTGCAGCATCCGGAGCACCTGCGCAGCGGCCACGCCGAGGTGCCGCTCACGAGCGCGCTGCGCGAGCGCGTGGCGCTCGCCGTGATGTACCTCGTCGGAGAGCGCTTCCTGTCGGGCGGCGCGCGCTGGACGATCGCCGGCCTCGCCGACCGGCTGCAGGTGCCGGGCACGGTGCTCGACTCGATCGTGTCGTCATTGCAGGCGCACGGGCTGGTGCTCGACGTCGAGGACGATACGGTGGCACCGGCCCGCGACCTCGCGGCCATCACGCTCGATTCGGTGCTCGACGCCGTGCGTCACGAAACGCCGGATCCACGGCGCCCGACGCCACGGGCCGTTCCGGACGCCGACCAGGCAGCGCGGCTGGCGGATGAAGCGATGCGCGCGAGCCTGCGTGGCCGCACGCTGCGCGACCTGCTGACACCCCCGGACTGAGTCGCCGCGGCGCCCGCTCAGGCGCCCGCCACCGTCATCTGCTCGACGAGGATCGAGCCCGTCCGGATGCCACCGCGCGGGTCGATGTCAGATCCCACATCCACGATGCCCCGGTACATGTCCCGCAGGTTGCCGGCGATGGTGACCTCGTCCACCGGGTAGGCGATGCGGCCGTCCTCCACCCAGAAACCCACCGCGCCGCGCGAGTAGTCGCCGGTGACGCCGTTGACCCCCTGGCCCATCAGCTCCGTGACCAGCAGCCCGCGACCCATGAGCGCCAGCATCGCGTCGAAGTCGCGCTCGCGACAGCGCACCAGCAGGTTGTGGGTGCCGCCCGCGTTGCCCGTGGTACGCAGGCCGAGCTTGCGGGCCGAGTAGGTGCTCAGCACGTAGCCGAGCAGCACGCCGCCCGTCACCAGCTCGCGGTCGCTGGTCGCGACGCCCTCGTGGTCGAACGGCGCGCTCGCGAGCGCACGCGCGATGTGCGGACGTTCCGACAGCGCGAACCAGTCCGGAAACACCGGCTGCCCGGCGGCCTCGAGCAGGAACGACGCACGCCGGTACTGGCTGCCGCCGCGGATCGCGCCCACGAAGTGACTGATCAGGCCGCGCGCGACGTCGGGCGTGTAGAGCACCGGCACCCTCATCGTGCCGAGCTGGCGCGCACCGAGGCGCCGCACCGCGCGCGCGCCTGCCGTGCGACCCACGGACTTCGGGTCCTCGAGCTCGCGCCAGTCGCGCGCGGTGGAGTACCAGTAGTCGCGCTCCATCTCGTCGCCTGCCGAGCCGAGCACCGCGCAACTCAGGCTGTGCACGGTGCCCGGGTAGGCGGCGAGGAAGCCGTGCGAATTGCCGTAGGCACGCACGCCGCGGTGCGTGCTGACGCCGGCCCCCTCGGAGTTGGTGATGCGCTTGTCGACCGCCATCGCGGCGGCCTCGCACTCGAGCGCCAGCTCGACGGCGCGCTCGGGCGTGACGTCCCAGGGGTGCGCGAGATCGAGGTCGGGAATGTTCGTGGCCAGGGTGTCGGGATCGGCGATACCAGCGCACGGATCCTCGGCGGTGAAGCGCGCGATGCTGCACGCCTTGGCGACGGTCTCCCTGAGCGCCGCGGCGCTCAGGTCGGCGGTACTGGCCGAACCCTTGCGCGTGCCGAAGTAAACGGTGACTGCCATGCCGCGATCGCGCTGGTACTCGATGGTCTCGACCTCGCCGAGACGCACCGACACCGACAGGCCCACGTCAATGCTGATGGCCGCCTCGGCCTGCGCAGCGCCCAGCGTCTTCGCTTCGCCGAGCGCGAGTTCGACGAGGGCGAGCAGGTCGGCGCCATCGGCAGCGACGGCGGTGGATGGATCATTGGCCATGAATGCAGGTGTCCCCGGCAGTAAGGACGTGATTCTAGCAGCGGACCCGGGGGCCGGCGGCCGGCCGCGCGTTGCGTGCTAGCATCGCGGCCCATGAGCGACCGGGATGATTTCGAGGACGAGGGCCCGAGCAAGAGCGAACTGAAGCGCCAGGTCCGCGAACTGCAGGACCTCGGCGACGAACTGGTCGCCTTGCCGCCGGTCGAGCTCGATGCGCTCGACCTGCCCGACGACCTGCGCGATGCCGTCATCGAGGGGCGGCGCATCACGGCCCACGGGGCGCGGGTCCGGCAGCGGCTCTATATCGGCAAGCTGCTGCGCCGGATCGACGTCGAGCCGATCCGCGCCGCACTCGCCCGCCGGGCCGACATCGACCGCCAGCGCATCCGCCGCGAGCACGTGATCGAGCAGTGGCGCGAACGCCTGCTGGCGGACGAAGCCGCTGCCTGGACCGAACTGGGTGGACGGGTGGCCCCGGCCGACTTGCAGCAGCTGCGGTCGCTGGTCAGGCAGGCCCGGGCGGAGCGCGATGCCACGCGCCCGCCGGCCGCCGCGCGGCAACTGTTCCGGCGCCTGCGCGAGCTGCTGACCGAGCCGGAAAACCAAGGTCCTTAGGCCCGATGCTACAATTCGGCGATGCAACCACTCGTCGGCATCATCATGGGGTCGACCTCCGACTGGGAGACCCTCCGCCACGCGGCCGAGACGCTCGAGAAGCTCGGCGTCCCCCATGAGGTACGCGTGGTCTCGGCGCACCGCACGCCCGACCTCCTGTTCGAGTACGCATCCACCGCGCGTGACCGCGGCCTGCAGGTGCTGATCGCAGGCGCCGGCGGCGCGGCCCACCTGCCGGGCATGGCGGCCGCGAAGACTTCGCTGCCCGTGCTCGGCGTGCCGGTGCAGTCGAAGACGCTGAACGGCCTCGACTCGCTGCTGTCGATCGTGCAGATGCCGGCCGGCATCCCGGTCGGCACGCTCGCGATCGGCGTGGCCGGCGCCACCAACGCCGCACTCCTGGCCGCCGCCATCCTCGGCAACACGCAGCCCGGGATCCGTGCGGCGGTCGAAGCCTTCCGTGCCGCGCAGACCGACAAGGTGCTCGCGCAGCCCGACCCACGCCAGCCACCCAACTCCGCATGAAGATCGGCATCATCGGTGCGGGCCAGCTCGGGCAGATGCTGGCATTGGCGGGCTTGCCGTTCGCGCTCAAGTTCCGCTTCCTCGACTCGAGCGCCGATGCGCCCGGCGCGCAGGTGGCCCCGATCGTGGTGGGTGCGTTCGACGACATCCAGGCGCTGCGCGAGCTGGCGTCCGCGGTCGACCTGGTCACCTACGAGTTCGAGAACGTGCCCGTGGCGGCGCTGCACGAAATGGCCGCTGCGCGCCCGTGTTTCCCGCCGGTCGATGCGCTGCGCGTCTCGCAGGACCGCATCCTCGAGAAGGAGCTGTTCGGCCGGCTCGGGATCCCCACGCCGCCGTATCGCGCGGTGGACTCGCTGGCGGACCTCGAAGCGGCTGTTGCGGCCCTGGGGCTGCCGTGCGTGCTCAAGACGCGCCGGCTCGGTTACGACGGCCGCGGACAGCGCGTGCTGAAGAAGCGTTCCGACGTCGGCCCGGCCTGGGAAGCGCTCGGCAGCGTGCCGCTGATCCTCGAGGGCTTCGTGAAGTTCGACCGCGAGGTCTCGATCGTCGGTGCGCGCAGCACGCGCGGCGAGACGCGCGCCTACCCGATCGCCACCAACACGCACCGCGAGGGCATCCTGCGCGTCAGCGTCGCGCCCACGCGCGACGCGAAGCTGCAACGCACCGCCGCCGCGTACCTCGATCGCGTGCTCGACCACTTCGACTACGCCGGCGTGCTCACCATCGAGTTCTTCGTCGCAGGCGGCCGGCTGGTCGCCAACGAAATGGCACCGCGGGTTCACAACTCGGGTCACTGGACCATCGAAGGCGCCGTGACCTCGCAGTTCGAGAACCACCTGCGCGCCATCCTCGGCCTGCCGCTCGGCGACACGAGCCCCGTGGGCCACGCGGCGATGGTCAACTACATCGGCACGATGCCCGACCGCGACAGGATCCTCGCGGTGCCCGGGGCGCACCATCACGACTATGGCAAGGCGCCGCGGGCCAACCGCAAGCTCGGCCATTGCACGGTGGTGGCGCCGACGGCTGCGCAGCGGGACGCGGTGTTGAGGCAACTCCTGCGGCGGGTGCCGCGCTGACCGGAGCGCTGCATGTACCTCGAACACTTCCAGCTCCAGGAGTTGCCGTTCCGGCTGAGCCCGGACCCGGCGTTCCTGTACCTGAGCCAGATCCACTCCCGCGCCAAGGCGTACATGGAGTCGACGATCTGGTTCACCGACGGCTTCGTCGTGATCACCGGCGAGATCGGCTCCGGCAAGACCACCCTGATCGAGACTTTCCTCAAGGAGCTCGACCACGACGTGGTGGTGGCGCAGATCAACCAGACGCAGATCTCGCCGCTCGAATTCCTGCAGACGCTGCTCGCGCAGTTCGGCTTCAGCCCGTTCAAGATGCGCAAGGCCGAGCTGCTCGCGACGCTCAACCAGTTCCTGATCGAGCAGTACGCCAACGGCCGCAAGGTGCTGCTGATCGTCGACGAGGCGCAGAACCTGAGCAACAAGGTGCTCGAGGAAGTGCGCCTGCTGTCGGGGGTGGAGACCACCAAGGAAAAGGTGCTGCGCATCATCCTGGCGGGTCAACCGGAGCTGAACGACAAGCTCGACTCGACCGACCTCGTGCAGCTCAAGCAGCGCGTGCGCCTGCGCTTCCACCTCACCGCGCTCGGCGAACCCGACGCCGCCGAGTACGTCCGGCACCGCCTGCGCGTGGCGGGTGCCGGCGACCGCGAGATCTTCGAGCCCGACACGTTCCCGCTCATCTACCGCTACACCGGCGGCATCCCGCGCCTCACCAACACGTTGTGCGACACGGCGCTGCTCGCGGCGTTCGCGCAGGACCGCGTCACCGTGTCGCTCGACGACGTGCGCTCGGCCATCGCCGAGCTGCAATGGGTCGAGTACGCGGCGCGCACCTTCACCCAGCTGCAGGGGCCGCTCGATGACACGGCGCCCCAGGAGCAGCCGCCCATCGGCCGGCTGGTGCTGTCGCTCAAGGGCGCGCACGTGACCGAGGCCTACCTGGTGCCGGGGCGCTGTGTCATCGGGCGCACGTCCGACAACGACCTGCAGGTCGAGAGCAAGTACGTGAGCCGCCACCACGCGCAGATCGTCACGACGGTGGACGGCTGCTGGATCGAGGACCTGAACAGCACCAATGGCATCTTCATCCGCGGCAAGCGTGTGCGCCGCCACCGCCTGGCGGAAGGCGACGTCGTGAAGCTCGGGCTGCACGAGCTCACGTACTACCGCAGCGAACCGAAAGCGACGGCCACCGTGGTCCTCGAGCCGGACCACGACGAAGGTGACGAAGAGGCCGAGGAAGCGCGCGACGCCTGAGCGGCGTCAGCCGTCGAGCGAGTGCGTGTCGTACTCGCGCTGGCTCGCGCGGTAATCACGCCGGCGCATCCACAACACCAGCCCCAGCGTCAGGCCGGCGGCGCCGAGCACCAGCAGCAGGCCGCGCGGCCCGTCCTGCACGAAGTAGGCCGCGCCCAGCAGCCCGCTGCCACCCGCCATGTACAGGTACGGCAGGGCTTCGTAGAGCGGGCGCGGGATCCACATGGCGGCGTGACGGCGCTGAATCCGGCCGGTCAGGCGGTGCCGCCGACGGTGAGGCCGTCCACGCGCAGCGTCGGCTGGCCGACGCCCACGGGCACGTCCTGCCCTTCCTTGCCGCAGGTACCGACGCCGTCGTCGAGGCGCAGGTCGTTGCCCACCATCGCGACGCGCGTCATGACCTCGGGGCCGTTGCCGATCAGCGTCGCACCCTTCACCGGCGCGCCGAGCCGGCCGTTCTCGATGAGATACGCCTCGCTCGCCGAGAACACGAACTTGCCGGACGTGATGTCCACCTGGCCGCCGCCGAAGTTGCGGCAGTAAAGGCCCTTCGGCACCGAGGCGATGATCTCCTCGGGCGTGTGCGCGCCAGGCAGCATGTAGGTGTTGGTCATGCGCGGCATCGTGAGGTGCGCGAACGACTCGCGCCGGCCGTTGCCCGTGGGCGCCACGCCCATCAGGCGGGCGTTCAGCTTGTCCTGCAGGTAGCCGCGGAGCACGCCATCCTCGATCAGCGTGGTGCACTGCGTGGGCGTGCCCTCGTCGTCGACGTTGAGCGAGCCGCGGCGCGAGGCCAGCGTGCCGTCGTCGACGATCGTCACGCCGGGTGCCGCAACACGCTGGCCCAGGCGGCCGCTGAACGCCGACGTGCCCTTGCGGTTGAAGTCACCCTCGAGCCCGTGGCCGACGGCTTCGTGCAGCAGCACACCCGGCCAGCCCGAGCCGAGCACCACGGTCATCGTGCCGGCGGGGGCAGGCACCGACTCGAGGTTCACCTGCGCGGTTCGCACGGCCTCCCGCACCAGGTCGCGCCAGCGCCCGGAGGCGAGGAACTCAGTGTAGGCAAAGCGCCCGCCACCCCCCGCGTAGCCCTGCTCGCGGCGGCCCTGGTGCTCGATGATCACGGCGACGTTCAGGCGCACCAGCGGGCGCACGTCGGCGGCGAGCGTGCCGTCGCTCGCCAGCACGAGGATCGTGTCGTGCGAAGCCGCGAGGCTCGCCATCACCTGCGTGATGCGCGAATCGAGCGCACGCGCCTCGCGATCGATGTCCTCGAGCAGCTGCACCTTGTCCGAATCGCCGAGCGAGTCGAGCGGATCGAGCGCCGGATACAGCGTGCGACCCGGCTGCGCGCGCCACGCCTGCAGCGAGCCCGCGCTCCCCGAACGCGCGATGGCGCGCGCCGCGTGCGCGGCCTCGAGCAGCGCCGGCAGCACCACTTCGTCGGAATAGGCGAAACCGGCCTTCTCGCCGGCGAGCGCGCGCACGCCGACGCCGTGGTCGATGCTGTGTGCGCCGTCCTTGACGATGCTGTCCTCGAGGGCCCACGACTCCTCGCGGATCGCCTGGAAGTAGACATCGGCGTAGTCCACCGCGTGGCCCATCACGTCACCGAGCACGCGCGCGACGCGGTCCTCGTCGAGGCCGGCCGGCAGCAGCAACCCGGCGCGCGCGGTCGCGAGCGGGTCGGACGCGGCGGCGGCCGGCGCGGCCGGGGAGCGGGGCGAGAACAGGGCGGGCGGGATCTGGATCTGCATGGGCTCAGGTGGTCAGGCGCCGGTGCTCGACGCAGGGGAAATTCTGCCTGACCTCGCGCTGCCGCACGAGGTCGATCTCACCCACCACGAGGCCGGTGCCTCGCGGCAGGCGCGCCTGCACGCGGCCCCAGCAGTCCACGATCATCGAATCGCCGTGGGTCTCGCGGCCGTTCTCGTGGAATCCCGACTGGGCCGGCGCCACCACGTGGCAGAGATTCTCGATGGCGCGTGCCCTGAGCAGCGTTTCCCAGTGCGCGCGGCCGGTGGGCGCGGTGAATGCCGACGGCAGGCAGAACCACTCGGCACCCAGGTCGAGCAGGCGGCGAAACAACTCGGGAAAGCGCAGGTCGTAGCAGACGGCCATCCCCAGGCGGCCGGCCGGCGTGTCGACGCATACGGGCGTCGTTCCCGGCCGCACCGAGACCGACTCCTGGTAGCGCTCGTCCTTGCCGGGGATGGCGACGTCGAACAGGTGGATCTTGTCGTAGCGCGCGGCGCAGCGCCCGTCGGCGTCGAACAACAGGCACGCCGCGGCCGTGCGCGGCTCGCCCGGCACGCGCAGCGGAATCGTGCCGGCGACGATCCACAGCCCCAGTTCGCGCGCGAGCCCGGAAAGCGCGTCCTGGATCGGGCCCCGGCCCTCGTCCTCCGCGACGGCGAGCTTGTCCGCCTCACGCAGGCCCATGAACGCGAAGTTCTCCGGCAGGGCGACGACCTTCGCGCCCCGCTCGCGGCCCTGCCGCAGCAACTCGCCGGCCACGGCGAGGTTGCGACCGACATCGGCCGACGAGACCATCTGGATCGCTGCCACGCATGTCACGGCCCGCCCTCCCTGTCGGGTGGTGTGCCACCCGTCGCCGGGCCACTCGTCGCGGCGGAGATGCGCTCGACCTTGGGCGCGTCCCAAGGGCCCGTCACGCGATAGTAGACCCTGGCCAGGCCCGCCAACTGGCCTTTGAACAGCTGTGAGATCAGCAGCGCACCCGCAGCACCGACCGGGCCACCCGCGAGCGCGCCAGCCACGGTGATCGGCCCGCTCGGGTTGCCGCTCACCACCACAGTCTGGTCGTAGTCCTGGGCGACGAGCCCGGTGCGGCCGACCACGCCCACGTCGACCGCCGCACCCTTGAGCAGCAGGTTCTGCGTGTAGGCGTTGCCGGCACGCAGCTCGAAATCGCCGCGCACCTTGTCGAACGCAAGCCCTTCCTCGGTGACGTCGCGGAAATCGAGGGTCAGGCGTCGCGGCAATTCCACGACGCTCAGCAGGCCGAGCATGCGCCCGGCACCCGGCTTCACCTCGCGCAGCTGGCCGCGCTCGAGATCGAGCCGCACGTTGCCGTCCATGCGCGCCAGCGCGTCCTCGGATGGCCCGCCGCTCCACGTGAGGCTGGCAGTGGCGCGCACCTTCTCGGCCTCGACCGTGTCGCGGTAACCGAGCGCCCGCGACGCCGCAGCGAAATCGCTGCTCGCGAAGTCGAGCGCCAAACGCGTGCGCGAGCCGGCTGCCTCCACGAGCCAGCTGCCGCTGCCGTTGAGCGTGAAGTCGCCGGACTCGGTGGCGAAGCTCGCGAGTCGCAGGCCCTGCGGCACCTTCTCGACCTGCGCGGTGAGCCGCCCGAAGCGCCGGCCTTGCCACGTGAACTCCTGCACGTCCGCAATGATCGCGGGCAGTTCGCGCGGGTCGGTCTGCGGCGCGGGCGCGGCACCCGGCCGGACCGGCGCCGGCTTGAGCACCAGGCGCCGCATCTCGAGACCGAGCGGCCCGCCGCGCGCGAAGTCGGACGGAATGGTGATGGTGCCCTCCGCCATCGGTCCGCTGGCCACGACGCGCCAGTCATCGGCGACCGGCTCGAGCCGCGCCGTCACGTCGAGGAACTCGAACCCGAGCACGCGCGCGCGATCGAGGTGCACGTCGACAGGCCCGAGCCAGTCCGCGAGGTTGCGCCCGCCGGGCCTGTCTGCACGCAGCGCCAGCCATTCGGCAAGGTCGAACTCCGGCCAGTCACCCGCCACGTGCAGCCCCGGCCGCGACGGCAAGCCGATCGGCTGCGCGTCGAACCGGGCCGCGCCGCGCTCGAGGTCCCAGCGTCCGTCGCCGCGTTGAGCGAACGCCAGCGCCGCGCGGGCGGCCCCGGAATCGATGCGTACCTCGGTCCGCCCGCGTCCGGGGACGTCGAGCGCGATGCGCGTCGGGCGCTCTTCCGGCCCCGGCTTGGCAAAGGGGTTGGGTGCCTCGATACCGAGGCCACGCAGGTCGGTCGTGACCTCGATGTGCGCCGGCCACTGCGCGCCGTCGCCGCGGCGCTCGATGCGACCGTCCAGCCGCCAGTCGGCAGTGCCCGTCATGCGGATCGCGCCGGGCAGGCCGATGAACCCGGGCAGTTGCGCACCAGCGGCCCGGCCGGAGCCGCTCAGCAGCACGGTTGCGCTCACGTCGCCACTGACCGGCCCGGGCTGCACGTTCAGCTCGAACGGCCCGTCCAGGATGACCCCGCGCAGCGCGGGTGCGGTGATTTCCCGGTTGTGAATCACGAGGTCGCCGGTGACCCGGCTGGCCGGTGCACGCAGCACGGGCCACGTCACCGCCACTGAGCGGAGCTTGGTGCGCACGACATAGTCGCGTGCGTCCGTGTCCTGGGTCGGCAAGCGCAGGCGCAACGAGTAATCGGCCGGGCCGCTGCCCGAGAGCGCCATGAACTGGGTGCCGAGCGTCGGACCGAGCGGGCTGCCTTGCAGCAGGGCGAGCGCCTTCGCCACGTCGCCGGTTGCGTTCGCATCGATCTCGAGCGTCGGCCTCTTCAGGTCGTCGATGGACACCTGCGCGCCGCGCAGCCGCAGCCCGCCCACGTCGCCCGCGTCGAGCTTCGCCTGCAAGCCTGCATTGATGAACTCGACCGTGCCGCTGCCGCCGGTGAGCGGCGCAAAACCCGGGAAGTACACCAGCGATGCATCGTTCACCACGGCACGCGCCTTGAATTCACCCTCGCCACCGCGGAACGGGAACTTGCGCGTCGGGCCGTGGTACGAAAGCACGCCATCGGTCGCGGTGCCTTTCTGGAAAGCTCCCTCGAGCCAGGCGATCGAGCGTGGCTTGAGGCGGCCGATCGGCAGCACGCTGCTCACGAGCGTGGCATCGAGCCGTTCGACGCGTGCCTCGAGATCGAGGTGCGGCGACCGTCCGCGGCCGGGCAGGCGCAGCGTGAACGCACCCTGCGCCACCGCCTGCGGATGCGTCACCGACAATTGCGTGGAGGACAGCACCCAATTGCTGCCATCGCGCTGCCAGTCGATGTCACCTGCAGCACGCTCGGCAGACAGTGGTGCGCGGAACATGCGCGGCCACTCGAACGACGGCGAGTTCGCGCGCAACGCGACCCGCCCACGCTCGTGCGTGCCGGACGCCCGCGCCGTCAGCCCCGCGACGCCCGGCCAGCGTCCGACGGGCCGCGCCGAGAGGCCCTCGACGTCGGCCGCCACCTCGAAGCGGGGCTCGGCGCCGGCCCGCTCGCGCACCAGGTCGACGCGCAGGCTGCGGATCGTCCCGGACGGACCGAGGCCGGCCCAACGGTCGAGTGACCGCGGCGCCAACGCGAGCACGAGCGGCCAGATCGCGCCGGCGTCGAGCGACGTGGCACTCACACTGAGTTCGAACGCACTGGCTCGATGCCCGCGCCAGCGTGCGCCCAGCGACGCCGCAGCCGCGGCCTGCGTGCCCGGGGGCTGCAGTCGCAGGTCGTTGGCGCGCAACAGCCACGCATGGCCGTCCTGGCGCAGGCGCAACTTGCCGGCCAGGCTCACGTAGCGCACCTCGCGCGGCAGTTCCGCCGCGGGACGTTCGGCGAGCGACGTCTCGGCCAGCGGCATGCTGAGCGGCGATGCACCCGGCAGCCGCGCGGGCGCAGCCACCTCTAGTGTCACGACCGGTGCCACGTTGCGCGCCGGCACGGCGAACGCGACGTCGGACAGGTCGAGGTCGAGACGCAGTTGTTCGAGCCGCCCGTGGTCGAACGCGACGGATGCCTGCACTGGACCGGCGCCCGACAGAGGTCGTCCCGCACCGTCCGGCAGGAAGTCACCGAGACCGGCCAGCACGAGCTGGTCCACGCGCAGGTTGGCCTGCAGGACGAGGTCGGTGAACCGATCGAGCGATCCGCGCAGCGTGCCGTCGAACTGCACGTTCGTGCCGAGTTCCGCCGGCAGGCGCGCCTCGCCGGTCACGTCCACCGCGTCGTGCGCGCGCCGCAGCGAGACGTACACGCGCTCGAGCATCCAGGGTCCGCGGCCGGTCTTGAGGTCGCGGTAGTGCAGCGTCGCGTCCTCGACCTCGAGCCGGCCCGCCGGCAGCCGATCGAGGTCGAACGGCGGCCGATCCGCCGGGCGCTCGCGCTGGCCGAGCAGTCGGATGCGGCCGTCCGCGAGCCGCACCACCGTGAGCGCAGGCCCGACGATGCGCACGCGTCCCGCGACGAGTTCGCCCGTGCGGAACAGGTTCCACATGTCCAGCGACACCGCGCCTTCGCGCGTCTCGAACAATGCCTGGGTCGGGTCGTCGCGATCGAGCACGCGTACGTCGCGCAGCACCACCTCCGGGCCCCACCAGCGCATGCGAGCGTCGATGGCGCGGAACTCGAGACGATAGTCGGTCTGCTGCTCGACCCAGGCCTGGATGCGCGCCGCATTCTCCGGCACGCGTGCGAGCGCGAGGCGCAGTGCGCCGATCAGCAGCGCGGAGAGGATCAGCGCCCCGGCAAGCGTCCCGGCGAGGATGCGCCAGAGCCGGGCGGAAGAGCCGCGCCCGGTCGTCGCACTCACATCAGCACCACGTCGTACTGGTCGGGCTCGTAGAGCGACTCGGTCTGCAGCCGGATCGGCTTGCCCACCACCACTTCGAGTTCGCCGAGCGCCGCCGATTCCTCGTCGAGCAGTCGCTCGATCACGTCCTGGTGTGCGAGCACCAGCAGCTGCTGCAGGTCGAACTGGCCCGCCTGCCGCAGGATCTCGCGGAAAATCTCGTAGCACACGGTCTCGGGAGTCTTCAGGAACCCGCGACCCTCGCAGGCCGGGCACGGCATGCACAACTGGTGCGCGAGGCTCTCGCGCGTGCGCTTGCGCGTCATCTCGACGAGCCCGAGTGCGGAGACCGTGGAGACGTGCGTCTTCGCATGGTCCTTGGCGAGCGCCTTCTCGAGGGACTGCAGCACCTGGCGGCGATGCTCTTCCTCTTCCATGTCGATGAAGTCGATGATGATGATGCCGCCCAGGTTGCGCAGGCGCAGCTGGCGTGCGATCGCCACCGCCGCCTCGAGATTGGTGCGGTAGATCGTCTCCTCGAGGTTGCGGTGCCCGACGTACGCGCCAGTGTTGACGTCGATGGTGGTGAGCGCCTCGGTCTGGTCGATGATCAGGTAGCCACCCGACTTGAGCGCCACCTTGCGTTCGAGCGAGCGCTGGATCTCCTCCTCGACGCCGTGCAGGTCGAAGAGCGGCCGGCTGCCGGTGTAGCGCTCCACGCGGGCCTCCAGGCCCGGCATGAACGTCGCGGCGAACTCGCGCATCTGCTCGCAGGTGCGCTCGTTGTCGACCAGCACGCGGTCGACGCCCTCGCCCACCAGGTCGCGCATCAGGCGCAGCGGCAGCGGCAGGTCCTCGTGCACGAGCGTGCCAGCCGATGCGCCGCGGGCACGTTGCGTCAGCACTTCCCAGAGCTTGCGCAGGAACATCATGTCCGCGCGCAGCGCATCGGCACTGGCGCCTTCGGCCGCAGTGCGCAGGATGTAGCCACCGGCACTGCCGGGCAGCGCGTAATGCTGCAGCGCCTCGCGCAGGCGCTGGCGCTCGGCCTCGGTCTCGATGCGCGCGGAGACGCCCACGCCGTGGCCGAACGGCATGTACACGAGGTAGCGGGAGGGAATCGTGATGAACGTGGTGAGGCGCGCGCCCTTGGTACCGAGCGGGTCCTTGAGCACCTGCACCAGGATGTCGGCACCCTCGCCCACCAGGTCACGGATGCTGTCAGTGCGCGGCGCATCGCCGGCGCCTTCGGCGTCGGCGGGCTGCACGATGTCGGACACGTGCAGGAACGCGGTGCGCTCGAGGCCGATGTCGATGAACGCGGCCTGCATGCCGGGGAGCACCCGTGAAACGCGGCCCTGGTAGAGGCTGCCGGCGAGGCCGCGCCGGCTGGCACGCTCGATGAAGAGTTCCTGCAGGATGCCGTTCTCGAGCAGCGCCGCGCGCGTCTCACGCGGGCTGACGTTGACGACCATCTCGGTACTCATGCGCCGGGCTCCACGGCGGTCAGACCGAGCACGGGCGCGAGCAGTTCCCAGGTCTCGTAGAGCGGCAGGCCCATGATCCCCGAGTAGCTGCCTGCAATGTGGCTGATGAACGCGGCGGCGCGGCCCTGCACCGCATAACCACCTGCCTTGTCGGCGGGCTCGCCTGTGTGCCAGTACCCGTCGATCTCGGCAGGCGTGAGCGCGCGGAAAGTCACGGTGCTGCTGTTCACGCGGGCGGCCGCGCCACGCTCGTGCAGCACCGCGACCGCCGTGTGCACCTCGTGCGTGCGGCCCGAGAGCCGCCCGAGCATCGCGCGCGCCTCGCCGAGGCTGCCCGGCTTGCCGAAGATCTCGCCCTCGAGCGCCACCGTGGTGTCGGCGGCCAGGACCGGCTTGCGCTCCGCCGCCGCGAGCTGGCGCCAGAGTGCGGCAGCCTTCGCCTCGGCGAGGCGCAGCACGTAGGCCGACGGCGCCTCGCCAACATGCACCGACTCGTCGATGTCCACCGGCCGGATCGAGTGCGCGATGCCCACCTGGCGCAGCAGTTCGCTGCGCCGGGGCGATGCCGAGGCCAGCAGGATCCGGGGCTCGGTCACGCGTGCCTCAACCCGTGACGATGGTCGACTCGAGGCTGCGCTCGCCGACCAGCGAATTGCTGATCAGGCAGACGTGCTCGGCGCGCTCGAGCAGCTGCCGGGCCTTGGCCTCGTCGGTGCCGGCGGGGACGCGCAGCGTCGCGCGCACCACGTAGTGGGTGAAGCGGGTCTTGCCCTCCACCTTCTCGAGCTTGCCCTCGACCGCGCACTCGAGCGAGTTCCAGGTGAACTTGTTGGCTCGGGCGACGCCACGGAAGCTGAGCAGGAAGCAATCGGCCACGGCGGCGACCAGCAGCGTCTCGGGCGACCAGCGGTCGCCGGGGCCGTCGAATTCGGCTGGCGGCGCGGTCGTGAGCGGCGGCAGGCCGGCGGAAGTGACGGGGACGTCGCCCTCCGGGTTGGCAGAGGCCTGGACCGTATACAGGTGCGGATAGGGATGCATTTTCAGCTCCGGACGATCGGGTCAACACGCCATTCAAACCCGCCCGGAAGGCGCTGTCCATTGCCACGAACGCGGACTCAGGGGCGGTGGTACGGCAACCCCTTGATCACCGATACGGCGCGGTACAAGGCCTCGGCCACCACCACCCGGGCGAGGCCGTGCGGCAGGGTCAGCGGCGACAGCGACCAGCGCAGGCAAGCCTTCTGGTCCACGGCTGGCGCCAGCCCGTCCGGGCCGCCGATGCAGAACGCGAGTGGCTCGCCCAGCCGGGCGCGTTCCTCGAGCCAGCCGGCCAGTTGCCCGGTGGACAGCGCGCGACCACCGACCTGCAGTGCGACGACGGCGGACCGCGGACCGACCGCCGCCAGCATGCGTTCACCTTCGGTTGCGATGGCGCGGCTCGCGTCCCCCGCTCCACGGCGACCGAGCTCGATCTCGACGAGTTCGAGACGGTAGTCGCCACGCAATCGGCCGGCGTAGTCCGCCACGCCGGCGTCCACCCACGCCGGCATGCGCGTGCCGGCGGACACCAATCGCATCAGCATGGGCCGTGCAGGCCCGCGGGTCAGGCCGCGGCGCCTCCCTCCCATAGCTTCTCGAGCGCGTAGAACTCGCGCACGCGCGGCAGCATGACGTGCAGCACGACATCCTGCAGGTCGAGCAGCACCCACTCGCCGTCGCGCTCGCCCTCCATGCCGAACGGCCGGTAGCCCGACTCCTTGCAGCGCTGCACCACGCGGTCCGCGATCGACTTCACGTGCCGGTCGGACGTGCCGCTCGCCACCACCATCGTGTCGGTGATGTCGGTGAGCCCGCGCACGTCGAGCGCCCGCACGTCCACGGCCTTCAGCTCTGCAAGCGCGGCGAGCACCACGTCACGCAGCGTCGGCCGTCCCGCGGGACGTGCCGTCCTCTTGCCGGCCGCCGACTTCGACTTGGCCCGGGCCGCGGTCGTGGCGGCAGCCGGGGTGCCAGACCGGGTCTTGGCCTTG
>Ga0105090_10000449_pt1 | contig 20126 bp, 18 predicted proteins | sample PPLLak3March2015_FD_79110 | JGI IMG/M metagenome (GOLD analysis project Ga0105090, IMG submission 79110) | Freshwater sediment microbial communities from Prairie Pothole Lake near Jamestown, North Dakota, USA - PPLs Lake P7 Core (1) Depth... | ecosystem: Environmental > Aquatic > Freshwater >... | reverse complement strand
ATCTTCGTCGTCGTCGCGCTGTTTGCCTTCCGCAGCGAGCAGTTCAGTGTCAACCTCTGGGGCGGCGAGTCACCTGGGCTGCCGACGCTGGCGCGCCAGGTGCGCGACACGATGCTGCTGACCGTATTCGTCTTCGTCGGCATCGAAGGCGCGAGCGTGTATTCGCGCTATGCGAAGGACCGCAACGACGTCGGCATCGCCACCGTGCTGGGTTTTCTGGGCGTGCTGTGCCTGCTGATGCTGGTCACGCTGCTGTCCTACGGCGTCGTGCCGCGCGAGCAGCTGGCCGCCCTGCCCAATCCGTCGATGGCGGGCGTGCTGGAGGCGATCGTCGGCCCCTGGGGGCGGGTGTTCGTCAGCCTCGGGCTGATCCTGTCGGTGGCCGGCAACTACCTGTCGTGGATGCTGTTGTCGGCCGAAGTGCTGCATTCGGCGGCGCAGAACGACACCATGCCCTCGCGGCTGGGTCAGGAGAATGCGCAGGGCGTGCCGCATGTGGCGCTGTGGCTGACGACGTTGGCGATCCAGGGCTTTCTGCTGATCACCTGGTTCGCCGAACAGGCCTTCACGCTGGCGCTGAAGATGACGAGCGCGATGACGCTGCTGCCCTACCTCCTGGTGGCGGCCTTTGGCTTCAAGCTGGCCTGGACGGGCGAGACCTACGCCGGCGAGCCGCGCGCGCGCTCGAAGGACCGCATGGTCGGCGCGCTGGCCACGCTCTATGCCGCTGCCATGCTGCTGGCCGGCGGCGCGAAGTTCCTGCTGCTGGCCGCGTTGCTGTACGCACCGGGCACGGCGCTCTATGCCGCGGCACGCCGCGAGCAGGGCTTGAGCTTGTTTGGCGCGCGCGAACGCGCCTTGTTTGTCTTGCTGTGCCTGGCCGCCTTGGGCGGGCTGGCGGCGCTGTCCATCGGCGCTCTGACCATTTGATCGAGGGGAAGATGCCCACATGAAGCACCACATCACTGCCGTCTGCATGGCCGCCCTGCTGGCCGGCTGCACTGTCGGCCCGAACTACGTGCGTCCGACGGTGGACACGCCCGACGCTTGGCGCATCGACTACCCGAAGGCCGTCGAGGTGGCCAACCTGAAGTGGTGGGAGCAGTTCGGTGACCCGGTGCTGAACCAGCTGGTGGAAACCGCGCTGCGCGACAACCGCGACCTGCGCATCGCCGCGGCACGGGTCGACCAGTTCATCGGCGCGCTCACCGCCACCGGCTCGCAGCTGTACCCGCAGATCGGCTACGGCGCGGATGCCACGCGGGCGCGTGCCAGCACCGTGGGCCAGCCGCCGCTGCCGCCCGGCGCGAACCCGTACTTCTCGCTGTACAACGTGTCGCTGGGCGCCAGCTGGCAGACCGACCTGTTCGGCCGCGTGCGCCGGCAGACCGAGGCCGCGCAAGCCCAGGTCTACGGCAGCGAGCAGGGCCAGCGCGGCGTGGTACTGACGCTGGTCTCCGGCGTCGCCACCAGCTACATCGTGCTGCGTTCGCTGGACCGGCAGCTGGAGATCGCGCAGGCCACGGCGCGCAACTTCGAGGGCACGCTGCGTATCTTCGAATTGCGCTTCAAGGCCGGCCTCATCGCCAAGACAGAGCTCGCGCAGATCCGCTCGCAGACGCAGCAGGCGCGCGCGGCGATCCCGCAGTTCCAGCTGGCCATCGCCACGCAGGAGAACCTGTTGTCGATCCTGCTGGGCCGAAACCCGGGCCCGATCCCGCGCGGCAAGGCCATCGACCAGCTGATCGCGCCGGCGATTCCGGGCGACCTGCCGGCCACGCTGCTGCAGCGCCGGCCAGACATCCTGGCGGCCGAGCAGAACCTGGTGGCGGCCAATGCCAACATCGGCGCGGCGCGCGCGCTGTACTACCCGAACATCTCGCTGCAGGCGGCCCTGGCCACCACCGCCACGGCCACCAGTGCGTTGTTCAGCGGGCCGGCCGCGGCCGGGCTGATCGGCGCCAGCCTGGCCGGACCGATCTTCACCTTCGGCGGCATCGAAGGCCAGGTGGCCGCGGCCGAGGCCGGCGAGCGCGCTGCGCTGGCCGCTTACCAGCAGACCATTCTGAACGCGCTGCGCGAGACCAACGATGCACTCAGCGGCTCGCAGAAGCGCGCCGAGGAGTTCAGCGTGCAGCGCGAGCGCGTGGTCGCGCTGCGCGAGTTCGCGCGGCTGTCCAAGCTGCGTTTCGACAAGGGCGTGTCCGGCTACCTGGAGGTGCTGGTGGCCGAGAACGAGCTCTTCGCTGCCGAGCTGGCTTCGGTGAACCTGCAGGCCAGCAGCTATGCGCAGATCGTCAATGTCTACCAGGCGGTGGGCGGGGGTTGGGTGGACATCGCCGCTGGCATGGCGCCCAAGCCGCAGGGCAGCCTCAGCCCGGTGCAGAGCCAGACATTCAACGCGGGCTTCGGCAACCTGGGGGCGGTGAAGTGAGGGCATGCCGGGAGTCCTCGCCGGACAGCCCGAACACGACCATACCGACATCCTGGCGCCTGCCGATATCGACCGCAATCGCGAGCATGCTGCTCGCGTCCACCCACGCGCTGGCACAACCGTCATCGTCGGCGCTGGACGAATGTGCAGCGATCGCCGCCGACAGCGAACGCCTGGCCTGCTTCGACCGGCTGAGCGGCCGCGCAGCAAAGCCGACCGCGCCCGCAACGGCCACGCCCGCAACGTTGCCCGCTGTGGCACCCGCCACACCCACAGCCGCCGCCGCGCCAGGGGCCCCCGCCGGCAGCGGGTCGATGTTCGACAAGGCCTGGGCCTTCGATCCGTCCAGCCCGCGCTACGACATCTCGCTGTACGCGCCCAACTACTTCCTGTTCGGCCGCTACACCAACAACCTGAACACCGCGCCCTACGATTCGCTGGTCGGCGGCGGCTTGCTCGCCCCGGACACCGAACTCGACTCCACCGAAGCGGCCTTCCAGGCCAGCTTCAAGTTCAGGATGTGGACCACCGATGACCGCCGCTGGGGAGCCTGGGTCGCTTACACGCAGCAAAGCCATTGGCAGCTGTACAACGACTCGGGCTATGCCTCGCGGCCTTTCCGCGAGACCAACTACATGCCCGAGCTGATCCTGAGCTACCGGCCCGATCTGCAATGGGGCGGCGTTCACTGGAATCTATTCAGCCTGGCCTTCAACCACCAGTCGAACGGCCGCTCGGACCTGCTGTCGCGCAGTTGGAACCGGGTGATCGCGAGCTTTGGCGTCGAGCAGGGCGACTTCGCGGTGCTGGGCCGACTGTGGTGGCGCATCCCCGAGTCGGACGGCGAGGACGACAACCCGACCATTTCCGACTACTACGGCTGGGGCGACCTGTCGGCGATCTACAAGTGGCGCGGCCAGAGCTTCAGCGGCATGATCCGCGGCAACCCGAGCACCGGCAAAGGTGCCGGCCAGCTGACCTATACCAGCTCACCGCTGCTCGGCCCGCTGCGCGGCTACGTGAAGTTCTTCAGCGGATACGGCGAGACGCTGATCGACTACAACTGGAATCAGTCGACCATCGGCTTCGGCGTGAGCCTGAACGACTGGCTGTAGCCGGGTGCACGTGACGGAGCGTCGGGGGCGCCCATGAGACGAGGCATCGAGTCGACCCTTGCCGAGTGGCGCTTCCTGTCGCTGACGCTGATGATCTGCGCGTATCTGCTGGCCGCGCCGCAGATCGTGGGGAAGTGGCAGATCCAGGCGTTGCTGGAGGTGCTGCTGCTGGTCACGGTGCTGGTGACGGTATCGGCCAACCCGGGGTGGCAAAAGCTGCGCCGCGCGCTGGTGGTGCTGTGGCTCATGTCCCTCGTGGGCAGCCTCTTGTCGTTCTTCTCGGTACGGCCCGACTTGACGCAGTGGTACCGGACGGTCGAGCTGCTGACGACGGTGCCCGTGCTCGCCGTGCTGGCGGCCGGCATGCTCGCGTTCGTGCGGCGCGGGCGCATGCTGAGCATCGACAGCATCTTCGCCACCGTGGCGGCGTACCTGCTGCTGGCGCTGCTGTTCGCGCAGATCTACTTGTGCCTGATCACCTGGGACCCGGGCAGCTTCTCGCTGCCCGTCGATGCCGCCGAGCGCCCGGCCCATCTGCTGCAGTCCGACATGACCTACTTCAGCCTGGTGACGCTGGCCACGGTGGGGTATGGCGACGTGCTGCCGGCCACGCACACGGCGCGCATGCTGGCCATGTTCCAGGCCGTGACCGGTCAGTTCTACGTCGCGGTGGTGGTTGCGCTGTTCGTCGGCATCTACTCGTCGCAGCCGCGGGAGTGACGCGGCGACTGGCGAAAGCGTCCTGCATCAGCGGTAGCGCGGAAAGTAGAGCATGCGCTGTGTCGATGAGTGATGCGACCGACCCATCCCCGGCGTGCGCAGGCTTCAAGCCTCAGGGCAGCAGCGCCCCGCGTTCCGCCGGCCCTGGCGCCGAACCGCCGCCGGGTGCGGCCACGACTTTCCCGCCGACGTCCTCGAGCAGGCGCTGGAACTCGGGCGAGTCGGCGATGATCTTGCCCGCCGCAGCGCGCAGCCGGTCGACGGCATCGTCGGTGAGCACGAAGGTCGTGGGCTGCAGGTTCAGGTACTCGCGCTCGGCCGGATCCTTCAGCGCCGCGAAGGACACGTCGATGGCGAAGATCTCGGCGTCGGGCACGCGCAGCGCCGCAGCGATCGTGGGGTCCTTGTTGGCGGCCACGGCTGCTGAATCGCGCACCTTGCGCAGCGTGCGCCAGCGTGCTGCGTTGTCGCGCAGCAGCTCCACGGCCTCGAAGGAGAAGGCATCGATCGGCGTGCCGGTGGCCTTGAGCAGCACCTGCACCGATCCCGGTGGGCTCTCCGACAGGTCCCAGTCGGTCGGCGGCGAGGACACCGAGTTGACGATGAAGACGATGACCCTGCGTTTGCCGTCCAGCGGCGAGGGCAGGCCGGCTTCCTGCAGTGCTTCGCTGATCTCCAGCGCATCGAGCACGCCGCGCATGCCCACGTTGTCCGAGACGCCGCCGTCCACCAGGTGCAGGAAGGGCCGCCGCTCGCTGTCGCGGAAACTCTGTTCCGCGCGCAGCGTACGGACCGCGCGCGCCGCGGGGCGCGGTGGATCCTCGGCATCGAGAAAGGGCTTCAACCACGCTGCCGTGTCGCTGCCGCACTGGCCGCCGTGGTTGTCGAGGGTGACCGGCGACAGCACCACCGGCACGGCCGAGGAGGCGGCGGCCGCACGCGACAGCGGCACGGCGCCCAGGTCCGAGCAGATAACGTCGAACTGACGCTGGGTGAAGGTGAAGCGCGCGCCGGTGGACAAGGCCGTGGCCGAAGCCACGATCAGCGGACCGTCGCCGCGCAGCAGGTCGGCGAAGGTGGCGCCGTTGAACAGGATCTCGTCGTACAGCTGCGCTGCCACCTCCGAGCGACCCGTGGCCGTTCCGCCGAGCGTGCCCCAGTGGGCCGGACTGAAGGTGCGCGCAACGATCTCGCCCTGCACATCGCGCTTCAGGAAGCGCTGTTCGTAGTCGGCGAACAGCTTGTCGCCGTAAAGACCATAGGCCAGTGCGGTGAAGCTGCCGCCCGACACGCCGGTGATCACGTCCACGAGATCGAGCAGGCGAATGGTCTTGCCCTGCGCCGTGACCATCTCTGTGCGGCGCAGGTACTCCAGCACGCCGTAGGAAAAAGCGGCGGCGCGTGTGCCGCCGCCGGAGAAGGCCAGGATGATCAGGTTTTCGCTCTTCTCAGCCTTGGTCAGCCGCGTTTCGAAGCGGTAGCCGGCGTTCGGGTCGGCATGCGCGATCGGCGGGTTCACCGGCCGGCTGGCGCAGCCGGCCAGTGCCAGCAGCGCGGCGCAGGCCGTGAGGGTTAGAGTTCGCGGACGTGTCATCGCTTCACTCCCGATCGGGTCCGAAAGATTCTAGGGGCCGCGCCTTCGCGTGGTCCGCATTGGCGGGGCTCGTGGCCGCGCTGCTGGCCGCTTTGTTCGCTGCATTCGCCGCTGGAGCGGTGCTCGATTTGTCGCGCTGGCGTGATGCCACCGCGCAACGCGCTGCGGCCGTGATCGGGCGGCCCGTGCTGCTGCAGGGCGCACTTCAACTGAAGCTGGGTCGCGAGCTGGTGCTGCGCGTCGGCGAACTGCGGCTGCCGAGTCCGCCCGGCTTCGGTGAGTCGTCGTTGCTGAACGTCGCCGAAGCCAGGCTGCGCATCGATCTGCTCGACGCCTTGCGCGGCAGGCCGCGGCTGCGCGGCATCGAGGCTCGCGACATCGGGCTGTGGCTCGAGCGCGCGGCCGACGGGCGCGGCAACTGGAGTGGGGCGCCGCCGCGTGATGCGGCCGCTGCGCCGGCCGCCATCGACCTCGGGGCCATCGTGCTGCGGAGGGTGGCGATCCACGTGCACGATGTGCGTTCGACCACGCGCCGCAGCTTCGAGCTGGATTCGCTGTACGGCCATGCCTCGCCGGACGAAGCTTTGCGGCTGGCCTTGCGCGGCTGGGCCCACGACGGCTCGCCCTACAGACTGCAACTCGAGGGCGGTACGCTGCGGCAGGCGCTGGACGGTGCAGCGCCCTGGCCCTTCAAGCTCGACTTCGATGCGTCGCATGCGTGGCTGCACGCCGGCGGCGTGTGGCATGCGGGCCAGGGCGAAGCCCGCTTCGACTTCGACGCCCATGCCGACGACCTGTCGCGGGCCAGCCGGCCCTGGGGGCTGGCGCTGCCGCCCTCCGTGGCCGCGGCACTGCGCGGCAGCGTGGTGGCCACGGCGCAGGCCGTCGATCTGGATGTCGTCGAGGGCCACCTGGCCGGCGCCGTGGTGGCGGGCCGCCTGATGCTCGATCTGGGGCGCCCGCGACCGCGCCTGAACGGCCGCGTGCACATCGACGAGCTCGACCTGCGTCACTGGCTCGCTGCCGATGCGCCGCAACAGCCTGCCGGGGTCGACGACCTCCTGCGGCAGCCCGTACCGCACTTCGGTCGGCTGCCGCTGGACGTGGAGCTGGGCGTGGAGGTGCAGCAGTGGTCCGGCCTGCCCGCCGAGCTGCGCGATCTGAGCGTCGAGGTGCAGGCCGACACACGCGGACTGCGCGCCCCGCTCCGCGCCAGGCTCGCCGGAGCCGCGGTGTCCGGCCGGCTGGAGCTGGACAGCTCAGCGACGGTACCGCGGCTGGCGTTGCAGCTTGCGGCCAGCGATATCGCGATCGGCAACCCGGCAACAGGCCAGTCGGCTGCGCCGGGCGTCGAAGGCCGGCTGGGCCATGCCGAACTGCGCCTGGACGGACGCGGCGACTCCTGGGGGGCATTGGTGCAGGACCTCGAACTGTCGCTGGCGGGCGCGGCGCTGCGGCTGCAACACCGCAGCGCCGCCGCCGCACGGCCGGTCGTCGTTGGCATGGACCGGCTGGTGCTGGCGGCAGGGCGCGGCGAGCGCCTTCGCGGCAGCGCCAGCGGGACGCTGAACGGCGAACGCATCCGCGTCGAGCTGCGCGGCGCCAGCCTGCATGATCTTCTGCGCGATCAATTGCTGCCGCTCGAAATCGAGCTGGCCATGGCGCCGGCGACGCTGCGCATCGCCACCGTGATTGCACCGCCCGTTGCACCGCCCGTTGCAGCGCGCGACATCGAACTGCGCCTGGACTTGCGGGCGCGCCGTTCGGGCGACCTGGCGCGCTGGCTGCCGGTGTCGCCGCAGAGCAGCCTGCCGCTGGCCTTGCGCGCGCGCTTGCGCTCGAGCGACGAGGCCTGGTCGGTGGACGCGGCCGAGCTCCAGCTCGGTCGCAGCGACCTGCAGATCGACGCGCAGCGCCGTTTCGTCGACGGCAGGCCGTTGATCACCGCCAGACTGCGCAGCCGGTTGATCGATGCGGCGGAGCTGTCGACCCTGCCGGCCGGCACGCCGCCGGCGCCTGGCGGCGCTTTCGAGCTGCCCGATGCCGATCTGGATCTGAAGCTGCAGCGCCTGCTGCTGGGCGGCACCGATCTGCAGGACGTGGCGCTGGCCGTGCGCACGCACGAGGGCCGGCTGCTGCCCGTCACGGCAGCGGGCCGGGTGGCGGGCGCGCCGTTCACCGCGCGGGCCGAACTCGAGCGCGGCGGCGACATGCCGGTGGCCAGGCTCGACCTGAGCGCCGGCGCCATCGACATCGGCGCGCTGCTGCGCGGACTGGGCGTCGCCCAGGACATGAGCGGGCGGGCCGAAGGCTTGAGGCTGAAGCTGGTGGTTCGCGGCAGCAATCCGAGCGAGTGGGCGCGGCACGCCGACCTCGACGCAAGCATGGCCGGCGGCCGCATCACCGTGCAGGGCACGGCGCAGCGCCCGCTGGCCGAGATCGACGTCAAGCAGGCCTTCATCGGCGCGGCGGCCGGCGAGCCGATCCGCGGCAGGGTGCTGGGCACGATCGACGCGCAGCCGGTGCGCATCGACCTGACCACCGGCAGCTTCGCAGACTTTTCGCGTGACGCCTCGCGGCTGCCGTTCTCGATGACGGCACGCGCGGCGGGCACCCGCTTGAGCCTGGACGGCGAGATCGCGCTGCCGCTGGGCAACGATGGTCAACTGGTCTTCGACGTCGGCGGCGAACGGCTGGACACGCTGAGCGCTCTGGCCCGCGTGGAACTCCCGGCCTGGGGCCCCTGGTCGCTGCGCGGGCCGATCCGCATGACGCCCAGCGGCTACGAACTGCAGGACTTGAGCGCCCGCGTGGGGCAAAGCCGGCTCGGCGGCAGCGGCCGGCTCGACCTGAGCGGGCTGCGGCCGCATCTGCGCATGCAGGTGGCTGCCGACAGCATCCAGCTCGACGACTTCCCGCCGCCGCAGCGGCTGGTCGATGAGCCCTCGCCCGACGGCGGCGCCGAGGGCCTGCGCGGCTCGGCCGATCGCCTGGCGGGACACGCCGACCGGTTGCTGAGCGCGCGTTTCCTGCGCCGCTTCGATGCCGACATCGATGTGCAAGCCCGCGAAGTGCTGTCCGGCGCCGACCGGCTGGCCGACGGCCGCCTGCGCCTGGAGCTGCAGGAGGGGCGACTGAACCTGGACCCGGCCCTGGTCAACCTGCCCGGGGGCAGTCTGCGCCTGGCCATGGTCTACGACCTGAAGGCATCTCAGATCGACTTCGAGCTGGCTGCGGCGGTGGAGCGCTTCGATTACGGCATCATCGCGCGGCGCCAGCATCGCGGCGCCGACCTGAGCGGGCTGTTCAGCCTGGATATGAAGATCAAGGGCACCGCGCCGACGCTGGACAAGATCATGCCCCGCGCCGGGGGACACGTGGACTTCGCCGTGTGGCCGACCGAACTGCGCAGCGGCGTGTTCAACCTGTGGTCGTCGAACCTGGTGCTGACGCTGCTGCCGCTGATCGACCCGGGAGCAAATACGCAGGTGAACTGCATCGTCGGCCGCTTCGATCTGCAGGACGGCAAGCTCACCGCCGAGACGATGATCATCGACACGACTTCGGTGCGCATTCGCGGCGAGGGTCAGGCCAACCTGGCGACCGAGCAACTGAGCTTTGTCTTCCGCCCGCGCGCGAAGGGACTCGGCCTGCTGCGGCTGCAGACACCGCTGCGCGTGGGCGGCACGCTCTACGACCAGCGCTTCTACTTCACCGAAGGCGACGTGCTCGACTCGGTGCTGCGCCTGATCGCCTCGCCGGTGCTGCTGCCGATCGAGCGGCTGCGTGATGGCCCGCAGTCGCGCGACGGCGCCGACGTGTGCACCGACCCGCTGCGCGCGGCGGCGCGCTGAGGCGCCGCATGCCGGCTGCGGCTCAGCCCGGCTCCCGGTTGGCCGGTCGAAGAACCGCGCCGGCATGTCGTTCCACCCGCGAAGTGCGGGCGCTTCGTTCACGCTACGACACCAACTCTGCGACGAGCACGCTGCGCGGCAGCACCGACAGCGCCATGTCCTCGGCCACGCCATGGATGCGCCGCAGCCTGTCGACGATCTCGAGCTGCAGGCGATGTTTGATCAGGCGCTTCGGGTCGTCCTGGGCAAGGCGCGCGGCCTGCTGTCGTTGTAGATCGGCCGTGAGGTCCAGGATCGCGGCGCGCTTCGCGACGACCGACTGCGCCGCTTGCTCGTCGCTCTCCACCAGTGCACGCAGCCCAGATCGCGCCGTCTCCTGGATCGTCTGCAGCAATCGCTGCAGCAGTGCGGCCGTGTCCGTCGAAGGGGTGATGTCCGCGTCCTTCAGGGCTCGGACCAGCGGCGCCAGTTCGCGGCTGATCGCCGTGCTCATGGCCTCGATCTCGCCCGTGGCGGCGACCAGCCGGACATACTCGGCGGATTCGGTGTCGCTCAATCCGTTGCGCCCGACATGGGTCAGATAATCGAGCACGGCTTCGCGCAGTACCCGCACCTGGTCACTTTGCCGGGACAGTTCACAAGGCTCGCCGGTTGCGAAGGCCGACTTGGCCTGGGCGAGCATCTCGTCAGTCAGTTCAGCCATGTGTCCAAGCTCCATCCGCGCTCGTTCCAGGGCCATTGAGGGCACCTGGATCACCTCGTCGTCCAGAAACCTGGGCCGTATGAGTTCCTTGCGCTGAACCGCGCGATCCGGAACGATCCGCGTTGCCAGCTGCGCAAAGCCCGCGGCAAACGGCAGGAAGATCACCGTGTTGGCGACGGCCCAGAGGGTTGCGGCATTGGCGATCTGTCGCGGCACCTCAGCGGCGAGGCGTTCGACCTCCTGCAGATCCGCCGCGACCGGCGAAATCGCCTGGGCGATCGCCGCCAGCTGCGGGATGAATGGCAGCCACAGCGCTGCCCCCAGCACATTGAACAGCACGTGCACGACGGCGGCACGCTTCGCGTCCTGCGGCTTGCCGATGCCGGCCAGCAACGCGGTGATGCCGGTGCCGATCTTCGCGCCGAACAGGATCGCGATGCCGGCCGGCAGCGACAGCAGCCCCTGGGTGGCCATGACCACGGCCAGGCCGATGGTGGCCGACGACGACTGCACCAGCGCGGTGAACACCGCGCCGGCCAGCATGCCCAGCACCGGGTTCTGCAACGACTGCAGCAGCTCGGCAAAACGCTGGTTCGTCCGCAGCGGCGACATCGCCTCGCCCATCGCCGCCATGCCATAGAAGAGCAGGCCCAGCCCCATCAGCATGGCGCCGTAGTGGCGGGCAACGCCTTCTTTCCAGACGAAGGTCATCACGAATCCGATCGTGATGAGCGGCAGCGCCAGGGCCGTGGTGTTGAAGGCCACGATCTGTGCGGTGATCGTCGTGCCCACGTTCGCCCCGAAGATCACGCCGACCGCCTGTACCAGGGTCATGAGTCCGGCGCTGACGAAGCCCACGACGAGCACGGTCGTCACCGACGACGACTGGATCACGGCGGTCACGATGGCGCCGGTGAGAGCACCGAGCAGGCGGTTTCCCGTCAGCCTGGCCAGCAGCGTGTTCATCTGCTGGCCGGCGGCCGCCTTCAACCCATCGGTCATCTTCTCCATGCCGTAGAGAAACAGCGCCAGCCCGCCAAGCAACTGAAGGGTCATGGCCAGAGGTGCGAGTTCAGTCATGTTCAACCTTGTTGGAGAGGTCCGAGGATGCCCCTGGGCAACGCTCGAATGGCGCGACTTCGGGCGCGGCTGCGGGCACGGGCCAAGAGGCTACGCGAAGTGGGGTCCCTGCTTCAGGCGGCTGTACGCGGCAGCATGCCCTGCCCAACCAGCCAAACTCAGAAAGCGCTTTCGTTCGATGTCCGCTGGAGCCGCAGTGGTAGTCAAGCCCATCTGAAGAGAATGGAGCGCCTGATCGCGCCTTATCGTCTGTCCCAGGGGCGGGGCCTCCGACTTGCGGAAACCGACGCCATAGACACGCACCGGCTCGGCGCCGAGGACCAGGACGACGCCAAGATGTGGCTGAGCGAGGGCGTGCGCTGGCTCGCGCAAGAACAGCACCTGCTCGATGCCCAGGACCGCGGCTCGGTGCTGCTGGTATTCCAGGTGACGCATGCGGCGGGCAAGGACGGGACGGTCAAGCACGTGATGAGCGGGGTCAGCCCACAGGGCTGCCAGGTCTGCTCGTTCAAGAAGCCTTCGGCCGAAGACCTCGATCACGACTTCATGTGGCGCTGCTCGCAGCGCCTGCCCGAGTGTGGGCGGATCGGCAACTTCAACCATTCGTACTCCGAAGAGATCCTCGTCGTGCGGATCCCCCAAGCGATCCTCGCAAGCCAGAAGCTGCCGGCGGCGGCCGTCGGCAAGAAGATCTGGCAGCAGCGCCTGAGCGACATCGCGAGCTGCGAGGACTGCCTCGCGCGCCAGGGCGCGCTGATCGTCGCGTCGTTCCGGGTGCTTCGGCCGTTTCTCGCGGCCACCATCTGGGCGACGATGATCGTGGTCACCACCTGGCCGATGCTCCGCTGGATCGAGGCCAGGCTGCGGGGCCGGCACGCATGCTGGCCATGTTCCAGGGCCAGGCGATGACCGGGCAGTTCTACGTCGCGGTGGTGGTCGCGCTGTTCGTCGGCACTTACTCATTGCAGCCGCGGGAGTGACGCTACGGCCGGCGAAGGTCGGCCGCAAAGCAGCACGATGCGGCCGACCTTGCTGCGCGTGGCGAGGATGTCTTGCTTCATGCGCGCCACGCAATCCCATCGGTCAGTGCCGTAGCGAGCACCTGGGCCTCGGCTGCGGCGCGTCGATCCGACCGCGGCACGTCATCGAGCGGAGCGCCGCGTTGGCGAACCCCTTCACCGATCGCGGCGCTTGCGTGCCCACTCCTGCTGCAGGAAGCCGCCGGCAAGCATGGCCGCCAAAAAGACGAGCACCTCGTCATTGCCCAGCGCCAGCCCGGCAAGCGCCGGGCCGGGACAGTAGCCTGCCAGTCCCCAGCCGATCCCGAAGAGCAGGTTTCCGATGAGCAACTGCCGGTCGATGGGTTTCCTCGGCAATGCCGGAAACTCATCCTCGAACCAGGGCCGCTGCCTTTGTCGCGCAAGACGGAATCCGATGACCGACACCAGGACGGCGCTGCCCAGCACGCCCATCAGGTCGGGGCTCCACACGCCCGACCAGTCAAGGAAGCTCAGCACCTCGCCGGGATTGGACATGCCCGACAGCATCAATCCAAAACCGAACAGGACACCTGCAGCCAGCGCCGAGAGATTGGATCTCATGCCGGCACTCCCAGCCAGTGGCGCACCAGGCTCGCCGTGAAGACACCGGCTGCCATGAAGACGAGCACTGCCACCAGCGAACGCGGCGCCAAGCGCCCGAGGCCGCAGACCCCGTGTCCACTGGTGCAGCCACCGCCCTGGCGCGTCCCCCAGCCCACCAGCAGCCCCGACACCGTCAAGATCAGGAACCCGGGACTCGGGCGCGTGATGATGTTCAGCGTGGGAAACAACTGCGCGCCCAGCCCGGCGCCCAGCACGATGCCGACGAGAAACAGCCAGCGCCACAGCCCGCCCTCCTTGATGCCGGTGAAGAAGATGCCGCTGACGCCGGCAATGCGACCGATGGCGTGGTACAGCAGTACCGCCGCCGCGCCGATCACCATGCCTCCGGCCAGGGTGAACAAGTGGATGCCGGCGACCTGCCCGGCCAGCCAGTGCGATGAGGGATCCAAGGTCGTCAGCACGGTATGTCCTTCGCCAGCCAGTAATGGTGCGGCAGCCTCAGCCCGCCGCGAACGCGAGTTCGGTGATCGGCCCCGGGTTGCGGGCATCGACCTTGGCATGCAGCTCGCTCAGCGCCGCCTTCAATGCGCCTTCGATCGCCGGGCCACGGCCCTCCATGCGGCGCGCGCCGCATCTCGCAGACCGCGGCGCACTTGGTCGACCACGTCATCCTATCCGTGCTGGTACGGCAGTGGGTCTTGTCGCTGCCGATCCCGCTGCGCTTGCTGCTCGACCCCAAGCAGCTTCTGATCGACGAGCCGTCCATCGGGTCGGCTAGCTGTTCCTCGGCGGCGCGCTCGACGAGGCGGCTTGCTGGGCGCCGCCCCGGTGACCGGCACCGAACTCGCGCGACGTGCCGCCGCGCAGGATGACGCCCTGGACGTCGACCTTGCCGCCGCGGTCGAGGTCGGCCTCCTCGAACACCGGGGAGACGGCGAAGAACGAATTCGGGGAGGCCCCCCGCGGCCGGGCGAGCGCGGCCGCGGGCAGGACCATGGGCGCTGCGACCATCGCGGCACGGAAGATTCGGGACACCGCTTGGGATTCATGTGTTTTCCTGCGATGAAACAGCCGGATGGCCGTCGGATGAGCGAGGAGGGTATCGGAAGCGGCGCGGTCCAGGCCGTATCACGCTATGAGAAGTGATGCGGTCCGGGCCGCATCACGCTGTGGTGCCGCAGCCTGGGTCAGCGTCGCGGCCAACGCGCCGTTCGCAGTGCGCACTTCGAGCCGGCCGCCCTTGAAGCGCGCAGTCGCGACCGTGCGCGGCACGGCGACGAAGCGCTGCTCGACGCCGTAGCGCACACGGTGCTGCTTGAGTTCATGCGCGTCGAGGATGTGACACACGGTGGTCGGCTACATCCAGGCGCAGTCGAAGACGCTGCCGGCACCCGTTGCGCCGGCCCGGCAAGAGGCTGCCACGATCGAGGCCACGCCCTGGGGAGCCAGGGCGGTCGGCGGCCCTGCGGCCTACTCGAAGCCGACGCGCAGGACGATCCAGCAGCCGAGCATCACCGTCGCGAGGCCGATCGTCGCGGCAAGTCCCTGACGGGCCCGGCCCAGGCGGCGCGACGTGAGCCGCAACGGCATCGCGATCGCGACCGACAGCAGCGCCATGCCGAGGATCGAGCCCATGCCGAAGACCGCGATATAGACCAGCCCCCAGGCCGGCGAGCGCAGCGCCTCCAGGCTGAGCAGGACCAGCGCCGCCGAGCCGGCCATGCCGTGCACCATGCCGACGATCAGTGCGCGCGCGGGAAAGCCGGGCGGGTGTGCGTGCTCGTGCCGCGCCGGGTCGTGCAGCGCGCGCTCACCGCGGTGCGAATGGGCGTGGAAGTGGGGGACGACGTCCGCGTGGCGATGGGCGTGGAAGTGGACGCGCTCGCGCCGCAACCGCCGCAGCGCGTCGGCGCCGAGCACGACGAGCATGACCCCGACCGCCATCTCGAGCCCCCGCGCCGCCTGCTCCGGGACGACGGCGCCCGCGACCAGCACCGCGCCGCCGAACAGCATCAGCGTGAGCGTGTGGCCCGCACCCCAGGCCACGCCCTGCGCGACGGTCTGGGCGAGCGAGCGGCTGCCCGTCGCCAGCGTGGCAACGGCCGCGACGTGGTCGGCGTCGAGCGCGTGCCGCAGCCCGAGCAGGAAGCCGAGCACCAGGGTCGAGGTGAGCGTCATGCCCGATCGAAGTGCTGGCGCGGCAGCAGGAAGATCCACGAAACGAGGACGAACGGGGCGGTCAGCGTCGGGATGCCGAAAGGCGCCAGCGCGACGTTCATCGCGCCCTGGACAATGACCGTGAAGACCGTGGCCACCAGCGCGTAGACCGCGACGCGGAACCCGGGCTTGTAGAACACCGCGCCGAGGGCGACCGCCGTGAGCACCGGGCTGAAGCCCATCAGGCCGCCGGTGATGAGGTCGCTCTCCGCGCCGAGGACATGCGCGGTGAGCACCGCGACGATCGCACCGCCGAGCGCGAAGGCCGCGGCGGGAACCGAGTTCACCGCCAGCCCGGCGAGCAGCAGCAGCGCGGCGACGATGCTAGCCTTCAGGAACACCTGGGTGATGCTCTTCAGCACGCCGACGGCGAAGTCGCCGAAGGCCAGCGGATTGGCCGCGGCCGGATCGATCGCAACGACCTCGGCGGCCATCGGCAGGCCGCTGCCCTGGACCGCCGAGAACGCGTAGGTGGAAAGAAAGAACAGCCATGCCGTCAGCACGAAAGGCGCCGTCAGCGCGGCCACGTCCCAGCTCTTGAACACGTTGGCCACCGCGAGGGTGACCGGCACCGAAACCGCGCCGCCGAGCGCGACGTAGACCCACCACAACGGCGAGACGCCGAGGAAGGTGCCGAAGGCGAGCCCGACGAGGTAGGCGTTGTAGCCGTACAGGCCGGCGGCGAGCGCGGATGCGTCGACGCGCAGCCACTGCGCGGCGAGCGTCCCTGCGACGACGGCGACGAGTCCGCCGATCGCCACCTGCGGCATCCCGGCGACGAAGGAGCCCCAGCCGATGGCGACGAAGAAGAGCAACCCAGAGAGGGGGTTGTCCTGGAACATGACCTGGCCGATGCCGCGCAGGTTGACGTCGATGAACCGCAACGCTTTCGACGAAACGCAGCGGCTTTCCCACCCTCCGAGCAGACTTTTCATCACCACCTCCCCGATCAGCGCCAGAAGAAGGGCGGCGGTATCGCCGTCCCGGTCACTTCTTCGCGTGCGATCGCCCAGAACTCGCGTGCCTTGGCCTTGACGGGCGCTGTCTCGCGCCCGAGCACCTTGAAGATCAGGCCGGCGTCGTTCGGCAGCCGGCAGGCACCGAATGCGATGTCGTTGTCCGCGTCGACGTCGGCGTCCACGCGTGCGTGGATGCGGTCGGCGACGTCCTTCGGCGTGAGCAGCACCAGGTTGGCGAACACGTCGAACGAACCCATCACCCCGGTCTGCCGCAACGCTCGCCGCGCCGGGTCGATCACCAGTTTCTCGGTGAAGAGCAGGCGGCCGTCGGGGCGCTCGGCGCTGAGGGCCAGCGACAGCAGCGTGGCACCGAAGCATTCGTCGGGGTGATGGTGCTTGCGCCCCGGCTGGACGATCTCACCATACAGCAGCGTCGCCGTCGGTGCGATCGAGATGCGCGTGTCGGAGAGGAAGCGCGCGCGCCGGTGCGGGATCAGCGGCTCGGGCAGGAATTCGAGGTAGGCGCCGTCGGCGAGCGCGATCGACTGCGTCTGCACCGCACAGTTGGCATCCATCGAATGCACCTTGGTCGCCGACTGCGTGGTGACGTGCGCGCGCGCGCCCGGCCCGAGCGCCACCTCAAGCGCCAGCCGATCACCCTGGAGCACGCAGCCCGAGGTGGTGATCATGAAGAGCCACGCCTGGTCCGGCAGCGCCGGGTCGGGGTAGAGCACGCGTTGCGCCATGTACGGGGCGCGGCGGTCGAGCTCGGCGAGGATCGTGTGGTCGCCGCGCCGCTCGAAGCCCAGGCGCAGAAAGCCGGTCTTGCCGACGGCGCCGCTCGCCATCTGCGGCGGCTCGTCCTGGAAGGCGGCGAGCTCCGCGGCCGAACGCGCGAGCGCCTCGGCCTGCCCCCATGGGGCAAACTCGGCCAGGTGTTCGACGACGCCCATTCAGGCGGGCTGCTTCTCGGGCAGCTCGTGATCGAACAGCAGGTCGCTGCGGATCAGGTCGACGAGCGCGGGGATGCCCTCGCCGGTCTTGCAGTTGGTGAAGAGGAACGGCTTGTCGCCGCGCATCAGCTTCGAGTCGCGAGCCATCACCTCCAGGCTCGCGCCGACGTACGGTGCGAGGTCGGTCTTGTTGATGACGAGGATGTCCGACTGGGTGATGCCGGGGCCGTTCTTGCGCGGGATCTTGTCGCCAGCGGCGACGTCGATCACGTAGATGAAGAAGTCGACCAGCGCCGGCGAGAAGGTGAGCGTCAGGTTGTCGCCGCCGCTCTCGATCAGCACCAAGTTGCCGTCGGGGAAGCGTGCCTCCATGTCTTCCACCGCCGCGAGGTTCATGCTCGGGTCCTCGCGCACCGCGGTGTGCGGGCAGGCGCCGGTCTCGACGCCGAGGATGCGCTCCTCGAGCAGGATCCCCTTGAGCGTGCGCTGGACATGCTTCGCGTCTTCTGTGGTGACCACGTCGTTGGTGATGATCAGCACCTTGATGCCCATCTCGAGCAGGCGGGGCGTGATCGCCTCGACGATCGCGGTCTTGCCCGAGCCCACCGGTCCGCCGACGCCGATGCGGGTGATCTTCTTCATGCTTGCTCGCCTTTCGACTTCAGTTCATGAACAGGCGCACGTGCGCCTTGACGTGGGCCGCCGCCAGGATCTCGGTGAGCGGCGCAAATCCGGCCATGTCCTCGAGGCGCGTGCGGGCCGCCTCGTCGTAGGCCGCATCGGCGTCGGCGTTGAGGCGGTAGAGCATGCGCTGCGTATCGACGTGACCGATCTTCATCAGCCGCAGCGCCGCGCTCAGGATCATCGACGCGACGCCGTAGTGGTGCACGACGAACGCGTCGCGCTCCGCGAGGCCCTGCGCGGCGAAGTTCAGCGCCAGCGTCACCGGGTAGCAACCGGGCGTGCGGCCGGCGCCGACCCGGTCGCGCCAGGTCGCCAGCAGTGGCGCGCCCGTCACGTCGGCGCCCAGTTCGGCGAACTTCTTGCCCATGCGCACCGACATCGTCCGCGTCTCGCTCGAGAGTTTGCGTGCGTACACCCGTTCGTCGATCCGCATCAGTTCGTCCACGTCGCCGACGGCGGCGGCGCGATGCGCCCAGACGACCGCGATGCCGTCACCCATCGCCGCCTGCTCGACCGCGGTGCGCGCGAACGCCTCCAGCGTGGCCGCGTCGGTCACGATGCCTTTCTGCACCGCCGATTCGAGCCCGCCCGAGAACGCGAAGCCGCCGATCGGGAGCATCGACTCCCCGAACTGCAGCAGGCGGGCAGTCGCGGTCATCAGGCAACCTCTGCGCTTGCGCGCTCCGGTGTGAGCGCTGTGGAGCGGCCATGCGCCCTCACGGCTGCGGATCGCCGCCGTGCGGGTGCGGGTGTGGGTGCCCGTGTCCGTGTCCGTGTTCGTGTTCGTGCGAGTGCGAGTGCGAGTGCGAGTGCGAGTGCGAGTGCGCCTGTGCTTGCGCTTGCGCTTGCGCGCGCACCGGCGGACGCGCGAAGGTCGCGCCGGTCTCGGCGTCGACTGCCACGTACTGCTCCTGCGTATGCGTGTGCACCGGACCTTCGGCGCCGCCGAACAGCCGCCGCGACTCGTGCGGCGCGAGGTAGGGCACCACCTCGCCGCCGGGCACGAACTCGTAGCGGATGCCCTCGAAGCGGTGCGTGTTCATCACCGAGCTCATCACCTTGCGGTCGACGGTGAGCGGCACGAACACGCGGCCTCCTTTCACGAGTGCTGGCCAGTGCTGGTTGCCGAGCGCGTGGCCGAGCTCGACGCAGGTCCGCATGGCGATCTCCGGCGCGAGCGGCGCGAGAGCGTCGAGGTGGATGACCATCACGTCGCGCAGGGTGATCTTCGCGACCACCGCACGCGCAGCCTGCGCGTCCCAGACGAGCACGTCGCCGTCGCGCATGAAGGTGCCGCGGTCGAGCGACACGGCGAGCTCGGCGCCACCGGCGGTCTTCTTGCGCAGGCGATTCTTCTGCGCTTCCCAGTGGTCGAGCACGAAGGCATCGACCGCAGCGCCGGCCAGGCGCGCGGCCCACTGCGGCTCGGCCGCGTTGCCGAGGACGGCTTCGACGAGGATCATCCGGCGCCCTAGCTGAAGAAGTACTTCTGGTTGAGCGACACCGTCTTCACCGGCGCCACCGTGGCGTGCTTGCCGTCGACGGTGACCGCGAAGGTCTCCGGGTTCACGTCGATCTTCGGCGTGCCGGCATTGCGCACCATGCTGTGCTTGCCGATCTTTCGCATGCCCTTCACGGCCATGACCTGCCGGTCGAGGCCGAGCTTGCGCTTGATCCCGGCCGCGTGGGCGGCGCCTGAAACGAAGGTGATGCACGTGTCCGGCAGCGTCTTGCCGAACTGCCCGAACATCGGGCGGTAGTAGACCGGCTGCGGCGTGGGCAGCGAAGCGTTCGGGTCTCCCATCAGGCCCCAGCTGATCACGCCGCCCTTGAGCACGAGCTTCGGCTTGGCGCCGAAGAACCCCGGCTCCCACAGCACGAGGTCGGCGAACTTGCCGACCTCGACCGAGCCGAGGACATGCGCGATGCCGTGCGTGATCGCCGGGTTGATCGTGATCTTCGCGACGTAGCGCAGCACGCGGAAGTTGTCGTTGCCCTTCGCGTCCTCGGGCAGCTTGCCGCGGCCGGACTTCATCGCGTCGGCGGTCTGGATCGTGCGCAGCCAGCATTCGCCGATGCGCCCCATCGCCTGCGAGTCGCTGGACATCATCGAGATCACGCCGAGGTCGTGCAGCACGTTCTCGGCGGCGATCGTCTCGGCGCGGATGCGGCTCTCGGTGAACGCCACGTCCGACGGGATGTCGGGGCT